>Ga0070696_100003535_pt1 | contig 10401 bp, 11 predicted proteins | sample KBSK1253metaG_FD_65474 | JGI IMG/M metagenome (GOLD analysis project Ga0070696, IMG submission 65474) | Corn, switchgrass and miscanthus rhizosphere microbial communities from Kellogg Biological Station, Michigan, USA - KBS K1-25-3 metaG | ecosystem: Host-associated > Plants > Roots >... | reverse complement strand
GCGGCCGTCGCGGTAGGAGAGCGGGCCCACCTTCTCGCTCATCCCGTACTCCACGACCATCGCGCGGGCGATCTCCGTCGCCTTCTCGAGGTCGTTCTGGGCCCCCGTCGACACCTGACCGAAGGAGATCTCCTCGGCCGAGCGGCCGCCGAGGAGGATCGCGAGCCGGTCCTCGAGCTCCGGCTCCGTCAACAGGTACCGGTCCTCGAGCGGCCGCTGCATCGTCATGCCGAGGGCAGCGGCGCCGCGCGGGATGATCGTTACGCGGTGGACCGGATCGGCGTTCTGCGCCCCGAGCGCGACGAGCGCGTGACCCATCTCATGCTTCGCGACGATCTCGCGTTCCTTGTCCGACATCACGCGGCTCTTGCGCTCGAGGCCGGCGACGCCACGGTCGATCGCCTCCTCGAGCTCCTCCGCGCTGACGGAGTTCTTCTCACGGCGAGCGGCGAGCAGCGCCGCCTCGTTGACGACGTTCGCGAGGTCCGCCCCGGTGAAGCCCGGCGTCCGCGCGGCGATCACCCTGACGTCGACCGTCGGGTCGAGCGCGACGCCGCGAGCGTGCACTCGGAGGATCGCCTCCCGGCCGCGGAGGTCCGGACGGTCGACGACGACCTGCCGGTCGAAGCGGCCGGGGCGAACGAGCGCGGGGTCCAGGACGTCGGGGCGGTTCGTGGCCGCCATGATGATGACGCCCTTGGAGGCGTCGAAGCCGTCCATCTCGACGAGGAGCTGGTTCAGGGTCTGCTCCCGCTCGTCGTGGGCGCCGAGTCCCGCTCCGACCGCGCCGACACGGCCCTTGCCGATCGTGTCGATCTCGTCGAGGAACACGAGCGCGGGCGCCTTGTCCTTCGCTTGGTTGAACAGCTCACGGACGCGGGCGGCGCCGAGGCCGACGAACATCTCGACGAACTCCGAGCCGGACATGAAGAAGAACGGCACGTTCGCCTCGCCCGCGACCGCGCGCGCGAGGAGGGTCTTCCCGCATCCCGGAGGGCCGAGCAGCAGCACGCCCTTGGGGATCCGGCCACCGAGCCGCTGGTACTTCTTCGGGTTCTTGAGGAAGTCGACGATCTCCCGGAGCTCGTCGGTCGCCTCGTCGAGCCCGGCGACGTCGGAGAACGACGTCTTCATCTCCTTGCGGTCGTAGATCTTGACCTTGTTCTTGCCGAGGTTGAGCGCCGCTCCGGCGCCGCCGCTCATCCGTCGGAACAGGAAGAACCACAACACGCCGAACAGCAGGAGCATCGGCAGCAGCGTGCCGACGAGGAACGTCAGGAGCCCGTTCGGCTGCACGCCCTGCCACTGGACGCCCGCCTTCGTCAGCTGCGTGCCGAGCGAGTTCGTCGTGTAGTTCGGCGGCAGCGTCGAGGAGAACGGAACCTCATTGCCACCAGGATCGCGATACGTGCCGGAGACGTCGGTCGTGCCGATCTGCACGGTGCCGACGACCTGTCCGCTGTCGACCTTCTCGAGGAACTGGGAGAACGGGATGCTCGACGACGTGGAGAGCACGCGGCTCAGCAACAGCGCGATCGCGAAGAAGCCCAGCAGGTAGATCAGGGGCGACGTGCGCATCTTCCGGGGGCCGTCGGGGCTCCCGCCGCCGAGGTCGAACCCCGGCCAGCGCCCCTTCCGGTCTCCGTCGTTCGCCATGCAGCAATCTTCCCATCTGCTGGAGGTATGACGACAGAGCCATCGGCCTTTCCGGCCGGGTGCCTGAGGCCGGGCCTGTGTCTGCTTCGCGCACGCACGGCGCCGGCTGGTGTTGGCGCACATTTCGGGTACTGTCCCGACTCCGGGCGCGTCGGCGTCCGACGGAGGAGTCCACCGGATGGCGAGCGGGGCGACAGGCAGCATCGCCGGATCGGACGGCCGGGCGGCCGCTCGGGAAGGCCAAGCGGAGGATCCGGAGCTCCGCGCCCGCTTCGAGCGCGAGGTCCTGCCGCTCCTTCCGAGCCTGTATCCGGCGGCGTTGCGGATGACGCGCAACCCGGCCGACGCGGAGGACCTCGTCCAGGAGACCTATCTGCGTGCGTATCGCGGGTTCTCGGGGTTCCGGGAAGGCACGAACCTCAAGGCCTGGATGTACCGGATCCTGACGAACACCTTCATCAACAGCTATCGCAAGCGCCAGCGCGAGCCGGTCACGGTCCAGGACGACGACATCGAGGACTGGTTCCTCTACGACCGTCTCGGAGGCACGGCAACGGAGGAATCCGCCGAGTCGGAGGTCCTCGAACGCATCCCCGACGAGGACATCCGCGGCGCCCTGGAGGCGCTCCCCGAGGGATTCCGCATGGCCGTCTGGCTCGCGGACGTGGAAGGGTTCTCCTACAAGGAGATCGCCGAGATCCTCGACATCCCGATCGGAACCGTCATGTCGCGGTTGCATCGGGGAAGAAGGGCGCTCGAGAAGGCGTTGTGGGAGAGAGTGCGGGAGCGAGGCCTTGTCAGGGATTGACTGCGAGCACGTGCTGAAGGAGATCGAGCTCTACCTCGACGGGGAGCTCGATCCCTCCGTATCCGCACAGCTCGACCAGCACCTCGCCACGTGCACCCCGTGCGCGGACCGCTCCGACTTCAAGCGGCGGCTGAAGCTCCTCATCTCCGAGCGCTGCGGCTGCGACGTGCCGGAGGACCTCATGCAGAAGATCCGAGCCCGTCTCGCGGCGCCACCCCACTAAGACCGTCGCGATCGCCCCTGCTTCTCCGAACCCTCCTTCGAGCCGTGCCGAATGGCATCCGAAGGAGGAACACGACCATGAAGGGAACCCGCCCCGGACACCTACCCCAGCCCTCCCGGGCCGTCGAGGGCGAGCGGACCTGCTCGGACCCCAGCTGCTCGACCCGGCTCTCCGTCTACAACGCAGGCAGCTATTGCTGGCAGCACGCCGACATCGTCTTCCCCAACTACCGGGGCAAGCGACTGCAGCCGAACAAGGCGTAGGCAACCGCCTTCCCAGTTTCGGCTTCGCGCGGCCACTGGACGCTGCCGGAGCTCCCGATGCAGGATGCGCTCCGTGCGCAGCATCGAAACGGTGGACGCCCTCGGCACGATCCTGAGCGTCTGGGCGCACCCGGACGACGAGACCTACCTCGCGGCCGGCGTGATGGCAGACGCCGCACGCCGCGGGCAGCGCGTCGTCTGCGTCACCGCCACGCGCGGGGAGAAGGGATCGCTCGACGAGGAACGCTGGCCGCTCGACACGCTCGGCTCGGTCCGGCAGGCGGAGCTCGAACGGTGCATGGCGATCCTCGGCATCGACGATCACCGGTGGCTCGACTACGTCGACGGTGAGCTCGAATCGGTCGACACCGCCGAGGGCGTGGGCCGCGTGGTGGAGCTCCTCGACGAGGTCCGGCCCGACACCGTCCTGACGTTCGGGCCGGAGGGCATGACCGACCACCCCGATCACAAGCGGATCTCCGCGTGGGTCGGCGACGCGTTCGCCTCACGCGCGAAGCCGGGCGCGCGGCTGTATCACGCGACGACCACGCCCGAGTGGGCCGCCCGGTTCGTGCCGCGGATGAGCCGCTTCAACGTCTACTACTCGCCGGACACCCCGCCGGTCACCCCGCGCGAGGAGCTCGGACTCTGCCTCGATCTCCCGCCCGACCTCCGCGACCCGAAGCTCCGCGCGATCGAGGCGCACGAGAGCCAGGTGGACGGCATGCTCAAGGCCTTCGGAGAGGACTTCTTCCGCGAGGCCTTCTTGGAGGAGACGTACCGCCTCGCAGCGGAGGCGTGAGGCCGTAGGCTTGGCTCCGCGATCGCATCAGCGATCCCATCAGGAGGAGGCGTGAGCGAAGGGCGGATCTCCCGGCAGCTGCGGACGGAGCTCGACGAGCTGGCGCCGCTGATGCGGTTCTTCGACGACTCGGCGTGGGCGAAGCGGCAGCGTGAGCCCGGGATCTGCGACTTCGTCGCGGGGAACCCGCACGAGCCGCCGCTCCCCGAGCTCGTGGAGTCGCTTCGGAGCGCTGCCCTTCCGCGGAGCGACACCTGGTTCGCCTACCCGATGAGCGAGCCCGACGCGCGCGAGACGGTGTCTGGGGCGATCCGCGACCGGCTCGGGATGCAGATCCCGCCCGACGACGTCCTGATGACGACCGGGGCGTTCGGCGCGTTCGCCGCGCTCTTTCCGGCGATCGCCGATCCGGGCGACGAAGTCGTGTACCTCAAGCCCCCGTGGTTCTTCTACGCGTCGATGATCCGGCTTGCGGGCGCGACGCCCGTCGGCGTGTCGTTGGAGCCGCCGTCGTTCGACCTCGACCCCGATGCGATCGCCTCCGCGCTGACGGAGCGGACGCGCGCCGTCCTGATCAACTCTCCGCAGAACCCGACCGGCCGCATCTACGGCGAGCCGGAGCTCGACCACCTCGCGGAGGTGCTGACCGAACGGTCCGAGCGGAACGGCCGCCCGATCTACCTCGTCTCCGACGAGGCGTACCGGCACATCCGCTACGACGACCGGTCCTTCGTGAGCCCGACGAGCCGGTATCCGAGCTCCTTCATGGTGTACACGTACGGCAAGACGCTCCTCGCTCCGGGGGAGCGCGTCGGCTACGTCGCGTTCCCGCCCGGCCTCGACGGCAAGGAGGAGCTCCGCGACGCGATCAAGCTCTCCCAGATGTCGGGCGGCTGGCTGTTCCCGAACACGATCCTGCAGCACGCGCTCCCGGAGCTCGACCGCTACTCGATCGACATCAAGCATCTGGAGCGCAAGCGCGACCGCATGGTCGATGCCCTCCGCGGGATGGGGTACGAGCTCCAGGTGCCGGAGGGCACGTTCTATCTGCTTCCGAAGGCGCCGATCGCGAACGATCTCCGCTTCACCGAGATGCTGGCGGAGCGCGATGTGTTCGTCCTCCCCGGAGGGCTCGTGGACCTCCCGGGCTACTTCCGGATCTCCCTCACGGCGAGCGACGACATGATCGAGCGCTCGCTGGCCGGCTTCGAGGCTGCCCGCCGGGCCGCGACGTGACCGAGGGCGAGCCGGCATGAGCCCGGTCGCCGCCTGAGGCCTGATGACGCGACGCGCGCTTGACAGGAACGCACCCGCGGCCGAACGCGCGCCGGAGATCATCCGCCGGCTGGAGGAGAGCTACCCGGACGCACACACGGCGCTCCACTTCTCCGACCCGCTGCAGATGTTAGTGGCGACGATCCTGTCCGCGCAGAGCACCGATGCGAACGTCAACCGGGTGACGCAGACGCTGTTCCAGAAGTACCGAACGCCGGAGGACTATCTCCGCGTGCCCGAAGAGGAGCTCGCGAGCGACATCCACTCCACCGGGTTCTTCAACCAGAAGACGAAGGCGATCCGCGGCGCGTGCGCGAGGATCATCGAGGCCTACGACGGGCAGGTCCCGAATACGATGGAGGAGCTGATCACGCTCCCCGGCGTCGCGCGCAAGACCGCGAACGTCGTCCTCGGCAACGCCTACGGCGTCGTGGAAGGGATCGCGGTCGATACCCACGTCAAGCGAGTCGCGAGGAAGCTCGGCTTCTCCACGGAGAAGGACCCGGACAAGATCGAGCGCGACCTGATGGAGCTGATCCCGCGGGAGAAGTGGTTCTCGTTCACCTACGTCCTGATCGAGCACGGACGGCAGGTGTGCAAGGCGCCGGTGCCTCGCTGTGCGGAGTGTTCGGTGAACCAGCTCTGCCCGTCGAGCCTCGTTTGAGAGGCGGACTCAACCGGCGACCGCGATCGTCGCCTCGCGGCGGCGGGCCCGGCGGACCGCCCGGCGCTCCTCCTCGGAGAGGCCTCCCCAGACGCCGGAGTCCTGCGCGGTCGCGAGGGACCATTCGAGGCAGTCGCTGCGAACGGGGCAGAGATAGCAGACGGCCTTGGCGGCCTCGACCTGAAGAGCCGCTGGGCCCGTGGAGCCGATCGGGAAGAACAGCTCCGGATCCTCGTCTCGGCAGCGAGCGAGTTGGACCCAATCCATGCTCTGACCTGCGCTTTCTGAGCCGTCAGGGCTTGTGAGGGGTTTCACAAGCGCCTGCGGAGCCTCGTCCCGACTTTAGCGAAGGGCTTTCTCGGAAATCAAGGCTGAACCGCCATTCAACTGGGGAAATCTCCTACCCTTCCGCCGCATGCTCCGGCGGAAGCGACTTCCGGCTCCGCTCCGCGACGCTCACCGGGCGTTCTCCGCCGTCATGGAGGACGTCGACCGGGCCCACGCCGTGCTGACCGAAGCCGCCCCCTCGACGAGGTTCGCCGGCCGGCCGCTGCCCGACGCGCTGCTCGAGTTCGAGGAGCTTCTCCGGTCCGCCCAGGCCGGCATGGAGGGCTGGCGAGTGCCGGAGGCCCAGAAGGAGTGGGAGCGCTGCGCGGAGGGGCTGGCGTTCTCCCTGCAACTCGCGGAGCGTCTCCGCCTCGAGGCGCCGGCGATCGCAGGCTTCGAGACGCTCATCGGGACGATCGATTCCCTGATCGCGCCGCTCGATGCGTTCGTCGCGGCGGAGGAGCGCTTCCGCTCTCTCAGGCGTTGAAGCGCACGTACCGGCGGCGATGAGCCCGCAAGCGAGACCTGCTACCGTGGTCGCTCCTCGGCGCCGGCCCCTGGATCCCGGGCGCGGAGGGTTCTCGAGCGCGACGCGGTTCCGCCGCTCCACGCGCAACTGAAGCGGGGGGAAGACGTATGGAGAAGCCGCAGCGGATGCACCGGGTGGCGATCGCCGGTTCGCTCGTTCTCGCAGTGCTCGTCGGTGCCGCAATGGGCCCGACGATCGCGACGGCGGTCGGGAACTTCGTGATGATCAAGGGCCCGCAGGGCAAGCACGTCGCGAAGGTGAGCAAGGACGGCCGCCTCCTCGTCGACGGCGAGGGCGGCGTGATCGGCCCGGCGGGCAACGGGTATCTGAAGACGTTCGCCCTGACGTCCCCATCCGGAGAGGTCGTGCTCGCGTCTGCCGGCGCACCGATCTCAAGGCAGGGCAACGGCATCATCACCGGCGTCAACGTGGACGTCGCTCCGACTGCGAGCGGACCGGTGACCGTGATCCTGCGGATCGGCCCGCGGACCATCTGGCGCGGAAGCGTCGCCGCGGGCGGCGGCCATCTCAACGATCAGTTCGAGGACGGCCTCGTTTCGACGGACGGTTTCCACGTGCTCCTGACGAACCCCTCCAGCGCCGACGTTCGGTACGTGGTCTACGGCGAGGGTTTCGGCCAGAGCCCGATCCACGCTCCGGTGATCGGTCACTAGGACCGCTCCGCGAATGAGGTTCCGGCGCTCGCTGCTCGCGGTCGCCCTCTCCGCTCCGCTGATCGCATCCGCGATCGCAGCGGTGCCCGGCCGCTCGGCCGCGACGACGCCGACCAAATGGGTCCGGAACGTCGTCGTGATCGTGACCGATGACCAACGGTGGGACACGGTCGACGGAGGCCCGAACACCCTCGTCAGCGCGATGCCGAACGTCCAGAAGTACCTCGTGAACCAGGGCGTGACGTTCCCGAACGGCTTCGTGACGAACCCGCAATGCTGTCCGTCGAGGGCGAGCATCTTCACGGGCGAGTACTCGCACGGGACCGGGGTCTACAAGAACTTTCCGCCGCACGGCGGCTTCGCGTCGTTCCACGACACCTCGACGGTCGCGACGTGGCTCCAGCATGCGGGGTACGACACCGCGTTGGTCGGCAAGTACCTCAACGGTTACCACGGCACCTACATCCCGCCGGGTTGGGATCATTGGTTCGCCACCGACGACAAGCCGGCCGGGCTCGCCTACTACGACTACCACGTCAACGACAATGGCACGATCCGCCATTACGGGTCGAAGCCCAAGGACTACGGGGCGACGGTCGAGGGGAACGAGGCGGCGAACTTCATCCTCCACGCGCCGAGCCCGTTCTTCCTCTATCTCGCGCTGTCCGCGCCACATGCGCCCGCGGTCCCGCCTCCGGGGACGAAGCACCGCTTCGCGCATATCAAGCCCTGGCGGCCACCGAGCTACAACGAGGCCAACATGACGGACAAACCGCCGTGGGCGCGGAACCTCCCGAAGCTCACGGCGACTCAGCGCGCGAACATCGACAAGTTCCGCAAGGCGCAGTACCGCACCCTGATCGGAGCGGACGACCAGGTCGGCAAGATCATCACCGCGCTCAGGGACACGGGCCGCCTCGGGAACACCATGATCATCTTCATGTCCGACAACGGGATCCTGTGGGGCGAGCACCGCTTCAAGAGCAAGCGCGCCGCCTACGAGGAGAGCATCCGTGTGCCATTCGTCGTCCGTTACGACCCGCTCGTGCAGAAGCCACGCGTCGACGACCGTTTGGTGCTCGGCATCGACGTCGCGCCGACGCTTGCGGAACTCGCCGGCGTTCCTGCGCCGGGAGCTGAAGGGCACAGCCTCTTACAACCGCTCCGATATCCATTCAGCTCCCAATGGAGGACGGATTTCCTCGTGGAGCACATGCGCGAGGACGCGAGGGACATCCCGACGTACTGCGCCGTCCGGAACGAGACCACGATGTACGTCGACTACGCCGACGGGAGCCAGGAGCTCTACGACCTCACGAACGATCCCTTCGAGCTGGTGAACCAGGCGAAGAACCCGGCCTTCGCGTCCACCCTGAGCGCGATGCAGGCGAGGCTCGCGCAGCTGTGCGTGCCTCCTCCACCCGGTTCCGGGTTGCCTTAGCGGCCCCTGCACGGTCGGTCAACGGCCGCTGGGCGGTTGTGCCTGGTCAACAGGTGACTTTCAGGCGTCCACGGCCTGGGGAAAGTTCGGGGTTGACCCGAGGTTCAACCCGGCCTAGGCTCCGCGACGCAACCCACGTGTCACTCACAGAAGGGGAGGTGGTTGCATGTCACGATCACGACGTCTGTCGTGGTCCGTCCCGATGGCGATCTTCGCCGTTGTCGCCATCGCGGGAACAGCTTGGGCGGCGGTGTCTTTCGCGGATTTCCCGCCGAGCCACGGGATCATCAAGCCGTGGACATGGGATAACGGAGATCCGGCGATCGGGGGCGGATCGAACGGGAACCTGAGTGCGATCCTCGTCTCCGACACGGTGGGCACTGCCTGCTTCGGAGGCAACACGGGACCGCAGCTCCAGGTGCTGTACTCGAAGGTTGCCTCAGGCGGAACCCAATGGTCGCCGCCGAAGCGGATTAGCGGTAACTACGAGGCAGACCGTGGCACGTTGGTGACGAACGGGTCGAACGTCTTCGCGGCATGGTCGAGCCAGCAGCATTACTACACTGGCACGACGACCCACTGCGACCCGAACGCGACCTATGCATTCAACGTCAATGAACCTCGCATCAACTACTTCCGTCGCAGCACGGACAACGGTGCGACGTGGGGTGCGCCGTTCAAGCTCCCCGGTCAGGGCGCGACGTTCCGCGGTGACTACATGTACATGGCCTCGAGTGGGTCGAACGTGTATATCGCCACAACGAACGTGGCGAACGGCGACATCCTGCTCTGGGTGAGCACGAACAGTGGTGTGTCCTTCGCGAACCCGGTGAAGGTCGGTTCCACGACGAACGTCGACAACACGCCGGGCCAGACGGGCGGCCTCTGTCCGTGCGGATACACGGGCGGTAAGACCGGGCTCCCGGCGGTCGCTACGAACGGGAGCGCGGTCGGCGTTGCCTACACGGCCACTGGCTCTGGCGCCGAGAAGATCGCCATCTGCAACTCGGCGGGCGGTGCCTGCAACACGACTCAGGTCGCCGGCTCGGGAGCCAACGCGAACTACGGCTACTCACAGGCGGCGGGCGACTCCACGCGGATGGTCTTCACCTGGACCACACCGGCCGGAGCCTTCTCGGACGTCTGGACTGGCGGTACGGGCGGCAGCTTCGGCGGGGCCAAGACGATCACCACGTTCCCCGACGCCAACTTCGCGGGCCAGGCCTGTGCCAGCTCTACCACGGCGTGCAACCAGGCGGGAACGGGAGCGATTCCGGTCCTGATTGGGTCTCAGGGGATCGGCGTCTCGCTCACGGAGTGCAACACGGTGAGTGGCGTGAGTTGTGACGAGTCCCAGAACCTCCAGAAGTCTCGGGAGATCCTCGTTTGGTACGAGTCCTCCAATAACGGCGGCTCGTACGGCACGCACGCACTCATCAAGACCGCGACGGGGAGCAACAAGAACCCAAGCTGGATGAGTGAGTACGGTTCTGTCACGAACGTCGGCGGAACGATCTACGTACTGTGGAACGGACACGACGACGGGTACGGGTCCTACGACGTCGAAGTGAAGAAGTGCACGGGCTGCTAACAGCCTGAGCAAGCCCACCGCTGGAGGAGCGGCGCCCGTCCGGGCGCCGCTCCTTCGCATTTCCCGGAGACGGCTCTCACGGACGGGATGCCGGCAAACGCGACCACGTGTAGCCTCGGCGTGCGCCGTCCCCGAGGAGGTCCGCACG
>Ga0070696_100003533_pt1 | contig 10401 bp, 8 predicted proteins | sample KBSK1253metaG_FD_65474 | JGI IMG/M metagenome (GOLD analysis project Ga0070696, IMG submission 65474) | Corn, switchgrass and miscanthus rhizosphere microbial communities from Kellogg Biological Station, Michigan, USA - KBS K1-25-3 metaG | ecosystem: Host-associated > Plants > Roots >... | reverse complement strand
AACCCGTTCGCCTTGACTGCCTGCGAATACGGTCCAATCGCATTTGGCGCGTTATCGGTCTGAACGCGGTCCTTCATACTCCATAGACTCCACAGCCGGGATTTATCCGCCTCATCGAAAACCTGAATTATCCCAGATGGAGATCGTGATTGTCCACCGGCGCAATGACCACCGTGGCATAACCATTGCCCTCAATTGGACAGCGTTCCGCGGCGGAGTGCTATGCGAGAGAGTTGCGCTGAATCCCGGAGGTGAGTGTATGTCTTCAATTCCGAAAAATGTACCAGAGCCGACCAGAGTCACCGTCGATGAAGTAATCGAACGGCTGGACCGCGGTGAGCAATTTGTCTTTATCGACAGCCGGAACCCGACTGCCTGGGAAAAAGCCGAAACCAAGCTGCCCGGCGCCATTCGCGTTCCTTCGGATCAAGTCGAACAGCATTTGAACGAAATTCCGAAAGGGCGAACGATCATTACCTATTGCACCTGACCGCACGAAGCATCAAGCGCCAGTGTGGCGCAGGAGCTTATGACCCGCGGGTTCCACAACGTGCATCCGTTGAACGGCGGTTACGACGAATGGGTCGATAAGAAGGGTCCACTTGACCGCAAGTAACGTTCGTCTGGACCTGATGAAAACAGTCCAGCATCACGAATTAGGGTACTGGTTGGCTTGAGGTTCAGAGTACAAGCTTTAGCTTGCTCGTCGCTCGCGGGGATGTCAGAGGCAAGCTGAAGCTTGTACTCTGAACCTCAAACTGAACCAGTACCAGAATTAGTCTTGGATTGATAAAGCCAGACTGCCGATGATAGTCTTGGCACGCTTTAGCCAATCTCGCCTTTATTAAAAAGGAAGAGGCGAGAGTTCGCTCGAAGCGGAGGCATCGGCTCTTGGCCATCGATCCCGGAACCAACATCGGTCCTTACAAGGTCCTGAACTCACTCGGAGCGGGCGGGATGGGTGAGGTATATCTCGCGCGCGACACGAGGCTGGGCCGTAAGATCGCTCTCAAGTTCCTGTCGGCAGCCTTCACACGGGACGAACAAAGAGTGCGCCGCTTCCAGCAAGAGGCGCGCGCCGCTTCAGCGCTCAACCACCCAAACCTGATCACTATTTTTGAGATCGGCGAGGTCGAATCGATTCACTTCATCTCGACCGAGTTCATCGAAGGCGAAACGCTCCGCCAGCGAATCCTGTCGCATCGAATGTCTATCACCGACATCTGTGACATCGCGATCCAGATCGGAAGCGCCTTATCGGCGGCGCACTCCGCGGGAATCACGCACCGTGATATCAAACCTGAGAACATCATGGTGCGGCCGGATGGTGTGATCAAGGTTCTGGATTTCGGATTGGCGAAGCTTGCCGAGAAACCCGAATCCCCCGAAGCGTCGGCCTTCGATCCGACAGGGCTCACCAAGAAAGTCGTCGAAACCGATCCCGGAGTCGTGATGGGAACGGTCAGCTACATGTCTCCGGAGCAGGCTCGCGGAACACCCGTCGATGCGCGCACCGACATCTTCAGTTTCGGCGTTGTGATGTACGAGATGATCGCCGGCCGTGTGCCTTTCGATGGCGCAAGCTTCGGCGATGTGATCTCGAGCATTCTTGGAAAGCGCCCGATGCCGCTCGCGCGATTCGCTCCGGATGTTCCCGCTGAACTCGAACGCATCGTCAGCAAGGCGCTCGCAAAGAACCGCGATGAACGCTATCAATCGACCAAAGACATGCTGATCGACCTGAAGCGGCTCAAGCATCGGTTGGATGTCGAAGATGAAATCAAGGACTCGTCGCCTCACGAGGGGGCTCGCGATGCGATCGGCACCCGATTACGCAGCAATGACTCGGCTCCGGTAATTGGCGATACCATCGAGATCAGCTCGGAACCTCGCGTTCGCACGACTTCCAGTGCCGAATATCTGGTCAGTGAGATCAAGCGACACAAGAAAGCTACTTTCTTCGTTCTGTCGGCGGCGGTGATCGCCGTAGTCGCGACTACCCTTTTCAGCGGGCGGCATCGAATCGATTCAGTCGCGATCCTGCCGTTCGTCAATCAAACAGGAGATCCAAAGATGGAACCGGTCACCGAAGAGATGACCGAAGGAATCATCGATCATCTATATCAACTTCCGGGTCTGAGGGTCATTTCCTACGGCTCAGTGATTGGATTCAAAGACCGCCAACTCGATGCCGGCGCGATCGGACGCGAACTCGGCGTCAGCGCGGTGATGATCGGAAGGATCAGCCGGCGCGATGAAGTCATCACCGTTAATGCGGAGCTTATCGACGCGCGAGATCGAACCCGCATCTGGGGCGACCAGGAGACGCTGAAGTTTTCGGACCTGATGATGGCGCATCATCGGATCGCGCGCGGCGTCTCGGACAAGCTTGGGTTGAAGCTGAGCGACGAAGAACGAAAGCATCTCGATGCCGAGGAGCTTTACGAGACCGGACGAAACTTCTGGAACCAGCGCACAACGGAAGGTTTGACAAAAGGTATTGAGAACTTTGAGAAAGCGGTCGCACTGAGACCTGACTATGCGCTGGCACACGCGGGTCTGGCCGACTGCTACAACATGCTGGGGACCTACGGAGCGAAATCTCCAACCGAAGCGTTCCCAAAGGCAAAATCCGAAGCCCGACGCGCGTTGGAAATCAACGACTCGCTCGCCGAGGCTCACGTTTCGCTCGCGTACGCGCTATTCCGAAATGACTGGGATTGGGGCGAATCCGAGCGAGAGTTTCGCCGGGCGCTGCAATTGAATTCGAAGTCGGCCCAAGCGCATCAGTGGTACGCAAACCTGCTGGTGGCGCTTGGCCGCAATGACGAAGCAGTCGCGCAGACTAAGCTCGCCGCGGAACTGGATTCGACCTCGCTGATCATCAGGTCGCACTTCGGGTTTGTGTATTTCTTCACGCATCAATATGACGAGTCGATCGCCGCCTGTCAGAAAGCGCTCGAGTTGGATCCTGGCTTCTTCGCCGCGCGCCGTTATCTGGGTCAGGCCTTCGGACAGACGGGCAAGTATGATCAGTCACTCAGTGAATTTCAGAAGGCGGTTGCGGCGTCCGGTGGCTCACCCCTGATGCGAGCTGAAATGGCAAACACTCTTGCACTCGCGGGCAAAAAAGACGAGGCAGAGAAAGTTCTTGCTGATCTGAAAAATTTATCGAGCGGACGTTATTTCTCCGCGTATCACATCGCGCTCATCTACGCCGGGCTGGGCGATAAGGGAGAAGCATTGAACTGGCTGGAGAAGGCATTCGAACAACGGGGAGACTATCTCGTCTTTTTGAAAGTGGACCCACGCTTTGATGCCCTGCATTCCGACGCGCGATTCGCATCCCTGCTCTCGCGGATCGGACTCTGAAGAATCCAACGTTCGCGCCGACCGCATCGACTGGTATACAGTTATCACAAGACCATTTTGGAAGGAGGAGCGCATTTGAAAAGCGCAGTGATTCTAGCCCTCGCGTGCATTGTCATCTCAGCCAGCACCTCGACAGCCCAGACCCGACGGCGTAGTTCACAAAAGAGGCCCGCGGCTTCAACAACCTTTGCGGAGAAACAACAGACCGAAATACGAGCCGGCCGCCAGCAAATTGCCGGCGAGATCAAGATTCTCAGTCAGTTCCTTTTCCTGTTTGGGGGAATCGCGAAGGGAATCGAAACCGCGGAACAGGCGAACCGCATTCGCGAGCAGTCATCCGTGGGAATGCCCTCGACGCAAATCGAGCAAACCAAGATCAAATTCAAAGACAGCATCAGGAACGTGCGGGTTGGCATCGAACAACTCGAATCGAGCTTTCGTCTCAACCCGGTGCTTCAGACCTACTACACGAACCTTGCCGGAGTAGGCAAACTCGCACAGACAGCCGAGGCTCAGGCGGCGGGTAACAACTTCGATCAATCAGCCAGATCTTTGATCGCGGTAGTAAACAGACTCGTTGACGCTCTTGTGGCGATCCGCTGAGCCGTCGCTAATTGCTCCATTATCAGCCGTGACTATCGCCGATCCCGATGTCGGTACGATAGTGCATTCCGTCAAAGCTGATTAAGCTCAGAGCTTCGTAGGCTCGCGTGCGGGCGGTATCAAGATCGGCCGCGCGTGCCGTTACGCCCAGGACTCGGCCACCCGACGTACTGAAAACTCCTTGCGCGCTCGTCGTCCCTGCATGAAAGATCATTACGCCTTCGAACAATTTCGCTTCATCGAGTCCCGCGATCGGTTTGCCTTTTTCAAACTCGCCCGGATACCCACCTGATGCGGCCACAACGCATACCGACGAATCATTGCTCCAGTCGACCGGAATCGATCCGATACGATGGTCAACGAGCCCATCGAAGATCTCTACCAGATCGCTGTCGAGTCTCATCAACGCGGCCTGTGTTTCCGGATCTCCCATTCGCGCATTGAACTCGATTAGTTTGGGACCTTCGCTGGTCAGCATGAGACCCGCGAATAGAACTCCGCTGAAAGGCCTCACTTCGGCGGCCATGCCTTCGAGGGTCGGCTCGATGATCTCCCGGGTCACGCGCGTGAGCGTTGCTTCATCGATCAGCTCCGGAGTTGAGAACGATCCCATGCCTCCGGTGTTCGGGCCCTGATCGCCATCGAACACGCGCTTATAATCCCGGGCGGGAACGATCGCCTTGTAGTCTCGTCCGTCGGTGAAAATCATCACCGATGCTTCGCGCCCGATCAGGCATTCTTCGAGCACAACCCGCGAGCCCGCTTCGCCAAATACCCGGTCGATCATCATCTGACTGATCGACTCTTCGAATTCTTGCTGGTTGCCCGCGATGCGCACGCCTTTTCCGGCGGCCAGCCCATCGGCTTTGACGACGACCGGAAACTGGAAGTATTTCTTAAGCGAATCGCGAGCCGTGTCAGGTGATTCGCAAGCGACATAACGCGCGGTGGGGATCGAGTGACGCGCGGTGAACTCTTTGGTGAAGATCTTGCTGCCTTCCAGTTGCGCGGCGGCCGATGACGGGCCAACGAGCCGAAGGTGGCGTTCGCGAAACGCATCCGCGACCCCGGCCACAAGCGGAGCTTCGGGTCCGACAACCGTCAGATCAGCGTGAATGGATTCAGCGAGCGCTGCGAGCCCGATCGGGTCATTCACGTTGACCGGCAACCGCGTGGCAACCTCGGCGATCCCGGCATTGCCCGGCGCGCAATAAAGTTCGGAGGTGTGCGGGCTCTGGGCGACCTTCCACGCTATGGCGTGTTCCCGGCCCCCAGAGCCTATTACAAGGATTCTCATTTCTTCCGCTAAGATTTGCCGCCGGTCATCATGAGCCCGATCTCTTCTTCGGTGACGGCCTTGGGATCTACTTCGCCGACGACGCGGCCTTCATAAACCACGATCACCCGATCGCTCAGGCTCAATACCTCGTCCAGTTCAGCCGACACCAGCAACACTGCCGCTCCCGCATCTCGAAGCTCAATCACTTTTCGGTGAATGAACTCGGTCGCGCCGATGTCGACGCCGCGAGTCGGCTGCGCAACCAGGATCAACCGCGGGTTGATATCAAACTCGCGCGCGACGATAAGCTTCTGCTGATTGCCTCCCGAAAGCGCGCGCGCGGGCAGCGCGATGTTCGGCGGACGAACGTCGTATTCGCGCACAAGCCGCTCGGCTCGCTCGACTATCACGTCGTTGTTCAACAGAAAAAACCCGGAAATCGGAGGATCGCTATGCACTCCGAGGATGCTGTTGCTCGCAAGATCGAACGTGAGCAACAGCCCGCGCCGGTGCCGGTCTTCAGGAATATGAGCAATCCCGCGCCGCTTCCTCTGATGTGGATCCAGATCGTTGATTCGTTCGCCTTCAAGCAACACTTCGCCCGAGCCGGCCTTGCGCAGGCCCGCCAGAATCTCGATCAACTCGGTTTGACCGTTGCCTTCCACGCCCGCGATGCCGAGCGTTTCACCGCCGCGAACTTCAAACGAAACATCATCCAGAATCGGATTGCCCTCGGCGCGGCCAAGCGTGAGATTGCGCACGCTGAGCACCGGGTCTCGCGGTCTCGCATCGTCCTTGTTCACGCGCAGCAAAACCTCGCGGCCAACCATCAATCGCGCAAGCCCTTCGGCGGTAGCTTCGCGTGTCGGCAGATTCCCGACGACTTTACCGTCTCTCATAACAGTGATGTTGTCCGAAAGCGCCAGCACCTCGGCAAGCTTATGAGTGATGATGATTATCGTCTTGCCCTGTTCGCGCAGCCCTCGAAGGATCGCAAACATCTCGGCGACTTCCTGAGGAGTGAGCACAGCCGTCGGTTCATCGAGTATCAGAATTCGCGCGCCGCGATAGAGCGTCTTGAGAATTTCGACGCGCTGTTGCTGCCCGACCGAAAGCTCCGAGATGCGTCGATCGGGGTCGATCTTCAAACCATACTGTTCGGATATTTCGCGGACCCGAGCGCGCGCCTTACGATAGTCGATCGACATCCCCGTGGTCGGTTCAGCGCCCAGCACGATGTTCTCAGTGACGGTGAGCGGCTCGACCAGCATAAAGTGCTGGTGAACCATGCCGAGCCCGAGTTTGATCGCATCACCCGGGCTGGATATCTGGCGCGGCTGGTTGTCGATTAGAATCTCGCCCTCATCGGCCTCGTAGAAGCCGTAGAGGATGTTCATCGACGTAGATTTTCCCGCGCCGTTTTCGCCGATGATTGCATGGATTGAGCGATCTGGGATTGCGAGGTTGATCTGATTGTTGGCCAGCACATCGCCAAACCGCTTGCTGATGCCGCGCATTTCGACCGCGTAACTGGTTTCTTCGCTCATATCGTTTTTAAGGCGTGAGCGCCCGCCGAATGATAAATGAAAGGCAGGGCGATGTGAAGCTAGCCTTTCGCCGGGTGGTGTCCTATTAGGGTGTTGCTGACCGCGAGCCGGGAAACGGCGCACCCTCCGCTTGCAGTCTCCTGAATTGTTTGGCAGTGGCTCGTAGCCGACTAGCCGAGGCTTTGGCTTCTCGCGCTAATCGCTCCGCTTCCGCGATCGCACCAGTCCACCCAAACTCGGTAGACTTATCCTTATACATTTTTGTTGCTTTCTTTGTCGGCATTATGTATACTCCGTTCTATGGTTGAAGATTACAAGAAGGCCCTTGTAGTAGCAGAACGCGAACTGGATGAACTTTTGGTGCGCCATGCGCAAGGCGAAAAGCGCATCGCTCAACTTCGGCTGACCATAAGCGGCTTGCGGTCTCTTTCCGAGGAGAGCGACGCAGCGGTCACAATGCAAAAGAGCGCCCGCGTTCTGCCTACGACGACCCAACCCATCGAGGATATGGGTATCACGGATGCAGTTCGCGAGATTCTGAAAGCAAGTCAGTTTCCCTGTACCGTGGGGATGGTCCGAGATGAAATGGAAGACTATGGGTACGACACCCACCGGTATAGCAACATTGCCGCCACGGTTTCTGTAATTTTGAAACGTCTTGTTCAGCAGGGCGAAGCGAGAACGGTGGAACTGAAAGACGAAGACAAGAGCTACACGGGCTATCTGCACATTCCTACTCACGCCCAACGAGTTAAGCGCCCGACTCTGAGCGCTGCGCACCACGAGCCAAGCATTAGCCGAATGCCTGGTCCGCGTCTTCCTATCGGCACTAAGGAAGTCGCAATCGAACGCATTAGGCCAAAGTCGAAGAAGTGACCCTAAAGGTGGTGATGCTATGAGACTCCTACTAGCCCACAGCATTCTTGCTCGCCGATGTTGTGGGCCGAAAAACGAAGGCCCGACGCTGGTTACTTGGGTAGCAGCCAGCGCGGGCCGTGGTGAGCGTTCACCAATCAATTTCGAAATGAAGCCCCAGCGAGAGTTGACGCTCTCGCCGGGGCCAATCTTCGCACAGCCGAAGCCATGCGTCTTAGACACTCGCATTATAGAGCTTTCGCTGTGCGGACTCAATAGGAGATTCCGCACATGGTCTGTCATAACTGCCAAACAGAAGCGAAGAAACACGGAACAAGCCGCCAAGGTATCCAGCGCTTTCGCTGCCGTGCGTGTAACAAGACTTTCATAGAACCTCAAACCAAACCGCTCGACACAATGCGCCTGTCCGTCGAGAAAGCCGTCATGGTTCTCAGCCTGTTGGTTGAAGGCTGCTCGGTTCGAAGCGTTGAGCGCGTCACCGGTGTTCATCGCGATACGATTCTCGATCTGCTCGTGCTTGTCGGCTCGCGTTGCGAGCGGCTTCTCGAAACCCGAATCAAGAACATTGCGGTCAAAGACGTTCAAGCCGATGAGGTTTGGGGATGGGTTGCGATGAAGGAAAAGACGAAGAAAGCTAAAGGCATCGAGAATGACAACATCGGCGATGCTTACTGCTTCATCGCGATTGAGCGCGACACCAAGCTCGTGCTCGCGTGGCATCTTGGCCGACGATCCGCAGAAGATACGATGATCTTTACAGAGAAGTTGAACGAAGCCACTCAAGGCCGCTTTCAACTGACTACAGACGGGTTCAAGGCGTATATGTACGCCGTCTCGTACAGCCTGGGCACTCGCGTTGATTTTGCGCAACTTGTGAAGGTCTACGCCGCACAGCGAGAACGCGAGCAGCGCTACTCCCCAGCGGAGGTCGTGGAGACTATAAGACAAATTCAAATTGGCGATCCCGAATACCATCGAATCTGCACAAGCCATATTGAGAGGCAAAACTTGACTGTACGAATGGCGATGCGCAGGATGACGCGATTGACCAACGGATTCAGCCGAAAGTGGGAGAATCTCAAGGCCGCGTATGCGCTCTATTTCGCGTGGTATAACTTCGTTCGTGTTCATTCAACCTTGCGCGTGACACCAGCAATGGAGTCTGGTATAACGGGCCACGTTTGGACTATAGAGGAACTGCTTGGGCAGTAGTCCTCAATAATACATCATGTACTTCCTTGATGGAGCTTATGTCCGGTTGCGTCGGGCAGAAGAACGCCTTGGTTATCTGCAATCCCTTATTCGCGACTTTGTTAACGAAGAATACGAGTTGGTGCGGCAGATTCCGCGTCTGGATGAATACCCCACCGACATGCTTCTTGATCTGATCAGTAAACAAAGTCCGAACATCCCCGCTGAAATCCCCGTCGTGGCTGGAGAAATTGTCTATCACCTGAGGCTGGCTCTTAATCTCTTGGCAAACGAATTGACTGTTCTCGATTCCGGCTCCACGCAAGAGAACGTTGAGTTCCCTTTGCTGGACAGCCCAGATGAGTTCGGGCCTTGGCGCAACACCCACCTCAAGGGCATCAACGAGCTTCATACGGCAGCTATTGAGAGGTTGCAACCATACGGAACTCGGAATTGGAAGCACCCCTTCCGGCTGCTGAGGCAATTCGCCGAAGATGATCAGAGCGGAGGAATAGTTCTGAAGCGCCAGACCGGCTGCGTGGGCAGCGGCAGTGAGGACCGCGCATACTTTGATTCTCCTGACGACGAGAGCGCCGATTGTATCCTCATCAAGCAACATGTCGGGGAACGCGAGAGCGTGCATATGAAATTCCATTTTACCCTTCAAATAATGAGCAAGGGCGGTCTCCCCGTTATAGATTCTCTCCAAGAGATCAAGACGATGGTTGCCGATACGCTGGCTCAATTCGAGCCTGAGTTCTAAGGACGACAGGTTGTTGAAGCCGCTCTGTGCCAGCAACACCGTCATAGGACACCACCTTTCGCCGTTGTGTAAGCCTTCTTCACATACTCCGAAGCCAGCTTATGTGAATCGAATACGTTCTCGCGTTTCAGGACCATCTGGTACTCCACCAATGCTTCATCTCTTCTTCCGAGCGCATCCAAAGCCTGGCCAGCGTGAAGATAGCAAAGCGAGACGAGTTCCTCGGCCGCCTTCGGCCAGCGTTTCACTTGATTGTATTTTTCGACCGCCGCCTGATAGTCAGCCTTCGCAAACAGCGCCTCGCCCCATTGAAAGTTCACAAGATCATTCGCTTGACGAGCGATGTGTTCATCCTTTAGCAAATTCTCAAACGAAATCGAGCCTTCGTCATATCGGCCCATGCGATAGAGCATCGCGGCTCGCTCAACTCCGAACAGATAATTGCGCGGGTACTGCTTTGCCAGGTACTGGATAATCTCGAGTGCGCGCTCGGGTTGGTTTTCTTTGCTGTAGATTCCCAGCAGCAACACCCGCGCATCATCCGCGGCATACTTACCTTCCCTGGTTACCCTTTCGATGTGTTCGATGCCGGCCTTCTTTGATCCTTTCAGCCCCGCGAAACGCGCGGCGAATCGCCAAAGCGCCGGGAGGCTGTCGATGACGTATTCATAAAACCCGATGCTCATATAGGCATCCACATAATTGGGATCGAGTTTGATCACCTCTCTTTGAATCTTGATCGCGTCGTTGCCGTCGCCAATCGAACGCAT
>Ga0070696_100003532_pt1 | contig 10402 bp, 11 predicted proteins | sample KBSK1253metaG_FD_65474 | JGI IMG/M metagenome (GOLD analysis project Ga0070696, IMG submission 65474) | Corn, switchgrass and miscanthus rhizosphere microbial communities from Kellogg Biological Station, Michigan, USA - KBS K1-25-3 metaG | ecosystem: Host-associated > Plants > Roots >... | reverse complement strand
CTCGCGGACGTAGACGTTCATCCCGCCCGTCTCCTTGCCGCCGAGCACGGCGAGCGGGCACGTGTGCACGCTCAGCATGGCGATGCGGAGGATGCCGGCCGGGGTCATCGGAGGGTCACCGTGTAGACGTCCTCGGGGGTGGGCTCGAACTCGTACTTGTAGCGCTCCTCGCCACGCAGGAAGTCGAACCGCCGCCGGCCGCGCTCGATCGCGTCGCGGATCACGTGGGCGAGCAGGATGAGCCCGGGCGAGAGCGCCGCCGCGTCCGGGCGGAAGCCCGAGTTGTAGAGGCCGACCGTGCCGTCCCACTCGAGCGTGAGGAACGAGGCCAGCGGCCCGTCGGGGGTCTCCAGCAGCCACAGGCGGAAGCCGTCCGACTCGGCCAGCCCCGCGGCCACGCGACGGAAGAACGCCTCCATGCGCTCGTCCATGAATCGCGCTTTGCCCACGCGCGATTGCCGGTGGAGCGTGAGGAACTCGTCGAACCGAGACTCGACGGCCTCGCGCGAGGCCAGGCCGACCGCGCGCGCCTGGGGCACCTCGCGCTCGAACCGGCGCATCTTGCGGAGCATCTCGTGACGGTGCTTGCCGGACAGGCTGGCCAGGTAGGCGTCCCAGGTGGCGGGCAGCGCCAGCACCGGACAGCGCTCCTCGACCGCGACCGTGACCTCCACCCCGTGCTCGGCGGCGAGCGCGGGGACGTGCGTCACGGTCGGCGAGGCCGCGGGCACGGAGTGCAGATCCCAGACCGGGCCCGCGGGCGGGCGCGAGGCCAGCAGCGCCGCCCAGGTCTCCGTCTCGTGGCCGGCCTCGGCGAGGAGGTCGAGATAGTCGGAGACGTCCACGCCACCGAGCAGGCGCAGCACGCCGGGCTCGGCCTCGTAGAGCGGCAAGAGCCCGAGGAGGCGCCCGTCGTCGTCGGTGACCCGCCGGATCTGCAGGCGGTCGCCGGCCGCGAAGGCGCGCGCCCATTCGCTCTGCCAGGTCCAGGACAGGAACGGCGACCGCAACGCTGACGCGGCGTGCAGGGCCTGCCACGCGGCTGACCCGACCGCGTCCAGGCGCTCGACGATCTCGGTCTTCACGCGGGGTGGACGGGCGCGCCGCTCATGGGTCGTCGGCGCCGCCCGAGGACGTGACGGAGTCCGGAGTCTCCTCGTCGCCCGCGGATTCGTCGAGCGCTTCGTCCATCACGTCGTCGAAGTCCTCGCCGAGGTCGTCACCCATCTCCCGGCCCATCTTCTTCATGAAGCGGGCGACGCTGGCGGGGTCGTTCTCGTCGATGTCGCCGAGGCTCGCGGAGTCGGCGAGCGACTCCATTCGCGCCTCCTCGGACTTGATCGTCGCAAAACGGGACATGAGCCGGGTCAGCGCCACGCCGCCGCAGCGAGGACAGCGGGGCGACTCGGCGGCGGCCGGCCGGAGCACCAGCAAGCTGACGACGCGGCGGCAGTCGCGACACTCGTACTCGTAGATCGGCATGCCGGTCAATTCTAGCACCGGTGCGCGCGGGTCTCGCGGAGCGAGACCCGCGTGTCTCGCTCCGCGACACCCGAGTGTCACGGGCGCGCACACCTGCCCCGAGCCGCGCGCGGGAAGCCCGCGCCGGACAACACGTTCGGTTCGGGCACCCTTCTTGCTCCTTCCCGCGTCGACGATGGCCACCCTACATCCCCCCCACCGCCAGATCGAGATCCTCCCGCCGCCCGTCGGCAGCCTCGACGAGCGCGAGCGGCGTCTCATCGAGGCCGTGGTCGCGCTGACCCGGTCGCTCCGGGACGAGCGCGACCGGCTGGCCGCGCGCCTGCGCGAGGTCGAGCTCGAGCTGAGCCGGCTGTCCTCCCAGCTCGAGTCCCAGGGCGACGCCGCGGACGTGCTCGACGCGCTCAGCGATCCCGAAGCAGACGCTCGAGCCGGACGACCGCGTCGTCCCAGTCGAACGAGCGCGTGATCAGCGCGCGGCCCGCCTCCGCGAGCCGCCGCCGCAGCGCCCCATCCGTGACGAGCCGCCCGATCCCCGCGGCCAGCCCGTCGACGTCGCGTCTCCGCGCCACCAGCGCGGTCTCTCCGTCCCGGGCGTAGTCGCGGCAGCCCCCGTTGTCGTAGGTGCAGAGGGCCGCCCCGCAGGCCATGGCCTCCATCGCCGGCATCCCGAGCCCCTCGTCCCACGACGGGCAGAGATAGATCCCGCAGCCGCTGTAGAGGCGGGCCAGCGCCGCCTGGGGCGGGTTCTCGTGGAACTCGTCGTACGGCAACGGCCGGCGCGGCGGCTTGACGCCGAAGCCCACCAGCGTGAACGTCGCCCCGGCCCGCCGGGCCCGCGCCACCGCCTCCATCCCGTCGGCCACGCCCTTCCACTCGTAGTCGTGATGGAGCATGAGCACCCGCGGCGTCGCGCCGCGCTCGGCGTCCGCCACGGGGTGGAACAGCCGCGGGTCGACCGGGGTCACCAGCACCTCCGCCTCGGCGGCGAAGCGCTCGCGCATGACGTCGCGCAGCCACGTGGAGATCACGATCTTCCGGAGCGGTAGTCGATAGGTGTCATCCACCGTCTCCGGCCGGCCGTGGTACAGGCTCTCGTAGTGCTGGACGAGATAGAACTTTCGCCCGCGCCTGGGGTCGGCGGCGGCGACCACGGGCGCCGATCGCCAGGCCGTGGCCACGAGGGCGTCGGCCTCGCGCAGGCGGGTCGCATCCCACCGGGCGACCCACCGCACGCGGCCGGCCAGGTCGCCCGCGAAGGTCGACCCGACGGACCGGCGGTTGCGCCACCACGCACGGGGGGCGCTTGCCGCCGGGACGTCGATCTCGACGTCGTGGCCCCGCCGCGCGAGCCGGTCGGCGTAGGTGAGGATCGCGCGCACGCCCCCGGCGACCCTGAGATGCGGGCAGAGGATCGTGATGCGGAGCGGGCTCAAATCGCCATCGAGACCTGGCCGGTGCGCCGGTACGCCGCGGGGTCGAGCGCCACGTTGACGCACCAGACCTCGTCGGAGGCGAGCGCCCGCTCGAGCGCGGGCGCGATCCCGCCCGGCTCGGTGACCAGCGCGCCGCGGCCCCCGAGCGCCTCCACCATCAGGTCGAAGCGCGTCCTCGGCAGCGACGTGGCGACCGCGCGGGCCTCACCGAAGAACGAGAGCTGGGGATTGCGGATCTGGCCCCAGCCGCCGTCGTTGCCGACGACGCAGGTCAGCGGCAGCCCGAACCGCACCGCGGTCTCGAGGTCCATGCCGTTGAGGCCGAGCGCGCCGTCGCCGGCGATCAACAGCACCCGGCGGTCGGGGTGGAGCAGCTTGGCCGCGATCGCGAAGGCCGGCCCGACGCCGAGGCAGCCGAACGGCCCGGGATCGAGCCACTGGCCCGGCCGATGGAGCGGCACGACCTTCGACGCGCAGCCCACGACATCGCCGCCGTCGCCGACCACGATGGTCTCGGGCGTGATCACCCGCGCGATCTCCGCCGCCCACCGGTAGTGGGAGATCGGCACCGCGTCGGACCGGCACTCGGCCTCCAGCCGCTCACGGCTCAGGCGCTCCTTGTCCCCGACGCGCCGCCGCCACTCCTCCCAGCGGGCGGGCAGCGCCGCGGGCAGGATCTCGCCGAGCTGCTCGAGCACCCGGCCGATGTGCGCGGCGATCCCGACCTCGAGCGGGCGGTTGCGGCCCAGCTCGGAGCCGTCGACGTCGACCATGCAGACCCTCGCGTCCTCCGCGAACGTGGGCGGGCGGCCGTAGCCGAGACGGAAGTCGAGCGGGGCGCCGAGCACGAGCACGAAGTCGGCGGCGCCGAGCGCGAACCCGCGGGCCTGGGCGAAGGCGAGCGGATGGTCGGACGCGAGCGTCCCTCGCCCGGCGCCGTTCATGAACACGGGCACGCCCGCCGACTCCGCGAAGACGGCCAGCGCCTTGGCCGCGTCGTCCCAGTACACCCCGCTCCCCGCGATCACCAGCGGACGCTCGGCGCGCGAGAGCAGATGGGCGAGGCGCACGATCGCGTCCGGATCGCCCAGCGCGGCCGTGCGGTGAACGTAGCTCCGGGGCACCGGGGCCAGCCGATCCTCGACGCTCGTGAGCAGCAGGTCGACGGGGATCTCGACGAACACGGGCCCGGGCCGTCCGGACAGCGCGATGCGGATGGCCGACGTCAGCACCTCGGGGATCTGGCGGGTCTCGGCCACCGTGAACGCGCCCTTGGTGATCGGGCGCAGCAGCGCCACCTGTTCCATCTCCTGGAGCGCGCCGAGCCCGCGGAGACCGAGGGGGGCGGCGCCGCCGATCAGCAGCAGCGGGCTTCGCGCGGCGTGGGCGTTGGCGACGCCGGTGACCGCGTCGGTGACGCCGGGCCCGGCGGTCACGATCGCCACCCCGACGTTGCGGGTGAGCCGCGCGTAGGCGTCCGCGGCGTGGGCGGCGACCTGCTCGTGGCGCACGTCGATGACCCGGATGCCCTCGGTGACGCAGCCGTCGTAGATGGGCAGGATGTGCCCGCCGCAGAGCGTGAAGACGTGGCCCACGCCGGCTTCCTTCAAGACGCGCGCGACCAGCTCGCCGCCGGTCACCAGAACTTCTCCCACCGGACGCTCTTGCGATCGAGCCCTCTCGCCATCAGCCCCTCCCTCACCGCGTCGATCATGGCGCCGCCCCCGGAGACGTAGGCCACCAGATCGCGCGGGTCGGCCACGAGCGCGTCGACCGCAGCCGTCACGTCGCCGCTCACCAGCGGATGATAGGCGAAGCCGGGGCGCCGGCGCGCCAGCGCGACGAGCTCGTCGTCATACGGCAGCCAGGAACGATCGCGGCCACGGTAGACCAGCGTCGCGTGGAGATCGAATCCGGTCTCGTCGAGGTCGGCCAGCATCGCCCGGATGGGCACGATCCCGATCTCCTCGGCCACGAACAGCGGACGCCGGGGATCGTCGCGGCGGAAGGCGAAGCCCCCGAACGGCGCCTTGAACTCGACCGCCTGGCCCACGGCGAGCGCGCGAAACCACGCCGACCCGATCCCACCGGGCGCCACGTCCGCGCACAGCGTGAGGCGTCCGGGCGACCGCGGCGTGGAGGCGATCGAGTACGCCCGCACCTTCTTCGGCCCGAACGGCACCGACACCCACTGCCCCGCCTCGAAGGACAGCTCGGCCGGGTCGCGCATGTCGAGATCGACTTCGAGGACGTCGGGCGAGAGCGCACGAACGGCGACGACGCGGGCCGAGCACGCCACCGGCCTGGCGGTCAGATGTACGCCTGGATCGGCACGAGCCGCTCGTTGACCGGGTCGACGCCCAGAAACAGGCTCTGGAGCGCCACCGCTCCCAGCAGCGGCGTCCCTTCCGGGGTGATGTAGCAGGGCGTCATGACGCTCTCGTCGCCGAGGGTCAACCGCACGTCGGCCACCGGCAATCGCGTCATGACTCCGCCCGCCAGCATCACCCGCCGGTCGAGCTGGGGTACCAGCCGGAGCCGGTCGGCGAGCGCGCGCGGGAGGCCCAGCAGCATGGAGCCGGTATCGATCAGAAAGTCGACCTCTTCGCCGCGGCCGGTGGGGCCGGTGAGGCGCCCCGTCACCCTGAACTGTCCCATGGCCGGCATCCTACCGGTGCGTCGGACTCCTGGGAATGTCCAATGTTTGATACATCAGCGGCGCAGGCGCGGGAGGATGTCGGCGGCGATCTGCTCGAGCTGGTCTCCGTCCTCGGCGGTGTCGCACGTCGTGCTCAGCACGAAGTAGCCGCAGCCGGCGGCGCGGAAGCGCTCGAGCTGCTCCACGCATTGATCGGGCGTGCCGATGATGCCGTAGCGGCCGGCGAGGGGGGCGAAGTCCTGGGCGTAGCGGGCCGAGAGCCGCTGGACCCACGCGTCGCGCGCGGTCTCGTAGTCGCGGCCGACGGTGATGAACGCCAGGTGCGCGGCCACGAATCCGTCGAGCGATCGGCCGGCCGCGCGGGCGGCGGCACGGACCTTGTCGAGGCTCTGGGCGTAGCGCTCGGCGGTGACCACGTACGAGATCCAGCCGTCGCCCTGGCGGCCGGCCCGGGCCAGCGCCGCGTCCGAGCGGCCGCCGATCCAGATGGGCGGGCCACCGGGCTGGACGGGCTTGGGATCGATCGACACGCCCTCGAACTCGGTGAAGCGTCCCTTGAAGCTCGCGGGCGTGTCGCGCCAGAGCGCGCGCACCACGTCGATCGCCTCGCTGACCCGGGCGCCGCGCTCGCGATGGGGCACCCCGACCGCCGCGAACTCGCGCGGGTTCTCGCCGCCGACCCCGACGCCGAAGATCAGCCGCCCGCCCGAGAGCGCGTCGAGGGTGGCCGTCACCTTCGCGGCCACCGCGGGCGGGCGCAGCGCGAGCAGGTACACGGCGGAGCCGAGCTTGATGCGCTCGGTGATCGGCGCGTACGAGGCGAGCAGGGTCAGCGACTCGTAGAGCGGCAGGTTGAACGAGACGTGGTCGCCGCACCACACGGAGTCGAAGCCGAGCGCTTCCACCCGGCGGACCAGATCGAACTGCTCGCGGGGCGGATGGAGCGAGAGCGACACCCCGACCGAGACGCTCACCTCGGGAACGCCCCGTTCACCTCGGGAACGCCCCGTTCACCGCGGGAACGCCCCGTTCACCGCGGGAACGCCTCGCGCACGCCGCCGTCCACCGTGAGCGTGCAGCCCGTGGTCTTGGCCGAGCGCTCGGAGGCGAGGAACAGCGCGGCCTCGGCCACGTCCTCGGGCAGGATGCGCACGGCCAGGAGGTTGCGCTTGCGGTAGAAGTCCTCGAGGTCCGTCACGGCGATGCCCTGGGCGGCCGCGCGCTGGCGGCGGATCTCGTCGGACCAGAGCTTCGAGTCCTGGAACACCGCGTCGGGGTTCACGATGTTGGCGCGGATGCCGTGGGGCGCGCCCTCGAGGGCCAGCACCTTGGCGAGCTGGGCCTGGGCGGCCTTGGCCGCGGAGTAGGCCGCGAAGTCCTTGCCCGGCGCCATCACGTTCTTGGTCGCGATGAAGACCAGCGCGCCGCCGAGGCCCTGGGCGATCAGCAGGCGCATGGCCTCGCGGGCGACCAGGAAGTGGCCGCGCGCGTTGACCGCGAACGACCGCTCCCAGTCCTCGAGCGCCATCGACGCCACCGGCGCCGAGTGGGCGGTGCCCGCGTTCGAGACCAGGATGTCGAGGCCTCCATAGGTGAGCACGGCGGCCTCGAAGGCGGCGCGGACCGAATCCTCGCGGGTCACGTCCATGCCGAGGCCGAGCGCGCGCCCGGCCCCGACCGCGGCGCCGATCTCGTCGGCGGTGCGCGCGGCGCCCTCGGCGTCGAGGTCGCCGACCACCACGTGGGCGCCCTCGGCGGCCAGGCGCCGCGCGATGGCGCGCCCGATGCCGGAGGCGCCGCCGGTGACCAGCGCGATGCGCCGGGCCAGCTCCTTCTCGGGCGGCGCCAGCGTGAGCTTGTAGAGCTCGAGCGGCCAGTATTCGACGTCGAACGCGTCCCGCGCCGACAGCGACACGTAGCGCCCGAACGCCGACGCCTGGCCGAGCACCTCGATCGTGTGGTGATAGATGTCGCTCACGATCCCGGCGGTGCGCCGGTCGCGGCCGGCCGTGAACATGCCGAGCCCGGGGACGAGCACCACGCGGGGCAGCGCGTCGGCGAGCTGGAGGTCCGGGGGACGGTGGGCGTCCACGTAGGCGGTATAGTCGGCCGCGAACGCACCCACGCTCCGCTCGATGGCCGCGGTCAGCGCGGAGGCGTCGGCGCCGGCCGGGGCGTCGACGTAGCACGGCAAGCGGCGCGTGTAGATCGTGTGATCGGGCGTGGCCGGCCCCACCTGGGAGACCGCGGGCGCGTCCGCCGACGAGACGAACTCGGTGACCGCGGGCGAGTCGTCGAAGCTCACGATCATCCGGCGCGGCCGGCCCAGGAGCCCGCGCAGCCGGGGCGCGACCGACAGCGCGAGCCGGCGGCGCTCGGCCGGCTCGTGCACGGCCACCCGCGGCCCGCCGAAGACCCGGCGCCCGCGCCTGCGCTCGGCGATGGCGTCCTCGGCGCGGGTGATCAGCTCGATGGTGCCCTCGTACGCCTCGCGGACGGTCGCCCCCCACGTGATGGTCCCGTGGCGCTCCAGCAGCAGCGCGCGCGCCTCGGGATGGGCGGCGATGGCCTCGGCCACGTCCCTCGAGATCTTGAAGCCCGGCCGCCGGTAGGCGAGCGCGATCACGTCCTTGCCGTAGACCCCGCTCACCACGTCGTGGGCGCGGTCGTTGTTGGTGAGCGAGACGATCGCGTCGGCGTGGGTGTGGACGACCGCGTGGGCGTCCACGAAGCCGTGGAGCAGGGTCTCGATCGAGGGCCGCGCGCCGCCGAGGTCGACCAGGCTGTGGGCGAGGTAGTCGACCATCTCCTGATCGCCCATGTCCTCACGATCGAGCAGGCCCCGGATGTCGTCCATGCGGACGCCCGGGAAGTCCTTGCGCTGGATCGACTTGAGGTCGGAGCCGCTCCCCTTCACGCGCAGCACGGGCAGCTCGCGCCCGCGGTGATCGCGCTCCACGGTCTTGATCGAGGTGTTGCCCCCGCCCCAGACCACGAGCGAGGCCTCGGCGCCGATCAGCCGCGAGGCGTAGACGAGGCGATCGAGATCCGAGAGCTTGTCGGCTTCACTGTCGTCCCAGCGTGACCGCATCGCGGGGATTTATAACATGGGGGGCCTCGAAGGGCCCCCCAAACCCCCCGACGCTCGGGGTGCCCCGGCATAGCCGAGGCACCCCTCGAATTCACGCGCCGATCGAGGCGTCCGGACTCAGCGAGCGGCGAAGACCGGCGAGCCGCCGAACACGGTCCCGCACTCGTTCTTGGTCTTGTAGGCGCCGTAGCCGCCGCCGAGGACGGCGCCGGCGAGACCGCCGATCAGCGCGCCCTTGCCCGCGGCCTTGCCGCCGTCGGCGATCGCGCCGCCCGCCGCGCCCACGGCCGCGCCGAGAAGACCACCGACCGCTCCCGGCTTGGCGATCCGCCACACGCGATCGCCGGTCGAGGCACAGTCAGCGGCCACCGGAACCGTCGCCGCCCGCACCACACGCGGCGCCGAGGCGACGACCGGACGCGGCGCCGTCCGCGCGGCCACGTAGCGCACGGCCGGTGCGGGCGGCGGGGCGGGCGCCGCCGGGAGAGCCTGGAGCGCGCCCGGGGCCATCGTGGCGGCGGGCGTGGACACGGGGGCGGTCTCCGTCGAGACCGCGCTGGGGCGCATGAGGTACGCGGTCGTCACGCCGGTCGACAGGGCCGTGACGCCGATGATCAGCAAGCCAACGGTCGCGAATTTCCACGGATTCATCGGGTTCATGGTCTCGACCTCCTTGGTCGTCACGGTTCAGACGGAAGGAGTCCCGGCGCGCATTTACGCGCCGGGAGCAGATCAACTGCGTCGAAGTAAGAACGACAACGGCGGTTACGAGGCTTGCCTGGACTGCGCGCGCGGCTTGCTGGCCTGCTCGGTGGGCGCCGAGACCTTCTTCAGGGTCTCGAGGGTCTGGGTGGCCTTGGGGCTCGCGCGCTCGACCACGTCGGCGAGGGCCACGATCCCCTGCAGCTCGTGCTGCTCTCCGACGACGGGCACGCGACGGATCTGGTTCTCGCGCATCAGCTCGGTGACCCGATCGACGGAGTCGTTGGGCGTGCAGGTGACCACCTTCATCGTCATGCATTGCTCGACGGCGACGGCGCGCGGATCGAGCCCTTCCGCCACCACGTTCATGCAGAGGTCGCGGTCGGTGACGACGCCCACGAGTGTGCGATGCTCCTCGCCGTCCACGACCGGAACGATCCCGGCGTGCTCGTCGCGCATGATGGCCGCGGCCTGCTGCGCCGAGTCGGACGGCACGCAGTGTTTCGGATCCTTCGTCATGACGTTCTTGACCTTCACGACTCACCTCCATTTGGAAGATCAGGGACGAGGGCAGCAACCGACGTGCCCGCCAGCGGCGTGGCCGTAAAAGCTACAGCCTCGCCGATGGCACCGCCGCTGCTGCGCGTGACGTGATGCGGGCGATCGGGCTCCTCGTCGCGCTGGCGGGTGCGGCCACCCAGCTCGTCGGCGAGATCTGGCACGCCGTCACACACCTGCGTCTGGCCCCCGAGGCGGCTCGTCGTCGCCGCGCCGCGACCGCGCGTCGCCTGCGACGCGTGGCCTGACCCGACTGATTGACACGCCGCCGCATCTGCTCCTAGAGTGCGCGCCATGTCGGGCCGGCTCGCCTCGTCCATCGTGCTGGTGCTGGCGACGCTGGCCGCGCCCCACGGCGCGCGGGCCGACGGGCTCATGCTGATCTCCGCGGGCGCCTTCTGGATGGGCCGCGACGACGGGCCGCCGGAGGAGGCGCCGCTCCACCGCGTGTCCGTGGCCGGCTTCTGGATCGAG
>Ga0070696_100003530_pt1 | contig 10406 bp, 10 predicted proteins | sample KBSK1253metaG_FD_65474 | JGI IMG/M metagenome (GOLD analysis project Ga0070696, IMG submission 65474) | Corn, switchgrass and miscanthus rhizosphere microbial communities from Kellogg Biological Station, Michigan, USA - KBS K1-25-3 metaG | ecosystem: Host-associated > Plants > Roots >... | reverse complement strand
GCCTCGGGCGCGACAACATCAGCAAAGGCTTCCACGCCACCCTGTGGGGCTTCACCGCGATCGTCATCTTCATGTCGATCTACTACCTGGTGTTCGGCCTCATTTCGTCCCTCGCACTGGCGGTGAACCTGCTCCTGCTGATCGCGCTTCTCTCGCTGCTGCAGGCGACGCTTACTCTCCCCGGCATCGCGGCCATCGCGCTGACGCTTGGCATGGCGATCGACTCGAACGTGCTGATCAACGAGCGCATCCGTGAGGAGCTGCGTGGCGGCGCCACGCCGCAGGCGGCGATCGCCGCGGGATACGAGCGCGCCTGGAACACGATCTTCGATTCGAACGTCACCACCTTCATCGTCGGGCTGTCGCTCCTCATGGTGCCGGGCGCGGTGCGCGGCTTTGCGGTCGTGCATTGCCTCGGCATCCTGACGTCGATGTTCTCCGCGGTGCTGGTATCGCGGGCGCTCGTCAACCTGACGTACGGGCACCGCCGTCGCGTGGCACGTCTCGCGATCGGCAACACCACGTGGAAGTGAGCTAGGCGATGGAATTCTTCAAGATCCGTCGCACCATCCCGTTCATGCGCTATGCGTTGATCTTCAACGTCATATCGCTGATCACGTTCATTGCCGCGGTGTTCTTCCTGGTGCACCGCGGCTTGAACTACTCAATCGAATTCACCGGCGGCACGCTGATCGAAGTCGGCTACCAGGACGCCGCCAAAGTCGACGCCATCCGCCAGGCGCTCGAAAAGGCGGGCTACAAGGCGGAAGCGCAGAACTTCGGCTCCTCGCGCGAGGTTCTGATCCGCATGCACCTCGAGGCCAACCAATCGAGCTCCGACGTGGCGCAGAAGGTGATGGGCGTGTTGAAGGAGCAGGACGCGTCCGCCGAGTTGCGGCGCGTGGAGTTCGTCGGCCCGCAGGTCGGTCGCGAGCTGGTCGACCTCGGCCTGGTCGCCCTGCTGGTCACCGCGGTCGGTATCGTCTGCTATCTATGGCTGCGCTTCGAGTGGCGCTTCGGCGTCGCCGGCATCATCGCCAACCTGCACGACGTGGTGATCATCCTCGGCTTCTTTGCCTTCTTCCAATGGGAGTTCTCGCTCCCGGTGCTCGCTGCAGTGCTCGCCGTGCTCGGCTATTCGGTGAACGAGTCGGTGGTGGTTTTTGACCGGGTGCGCGAGAACTTCCGCAAGATGCGCAAAGCTTCAACGCCGGAGGTCATCGACAGCGCGATCACCGGCGTCATCTCACGCACCATCATCACGCACGGCTGCACGCAGATGATGGTGACCACCATGCTCATCTTCGGCGGCCAGGCGCTGCACTACTTCGCGCTCGCCCTCACCATCGGCATCCTCTTCGGTATCTATTCCTCGGTGCTGGTGGCAAGCCCGCTCGTTATGTGGCTCGGCGCGAGGCGCGAACAGTTCATCAAGCCGGCCCGCAAAGGCCGGCGTGATGAGCATGAAGGGGCAGTGGTCTAGTAGGCCGTTGCAGCCGCCGCTCCTCGTCGCGGCATGAGCGCGGCCAGAACGGCCGCGACGACCACCAGCGCCAGCACATCGCCCCACAGGTGTCCCATGTGCTCCTGCTTGGTGAGCGATTGCGCTGCCATGATGGCGCCGTGGACAAAGCTCGACCAGATGGTGAACCAGATGAGGCTGCTATGTGCCGCGGGGTTGCGCGAGGCGATGATGAGGAACACGCCGAGCGTGGCATAGATGCCGACGATCATCTCGTAGTACTCGGAGCGGCCTGCCGCATGCCAGGCCCAGCCCGATGGCCAGATGCGGCCAAGCGGCCAGATGCCGAAGATGAACACCAGGCCGACCAGCAGCAGCGCAACACGCAGGTATTTGACGCGATCGGCTTCCGTCATGTGTTTCTCCTTTTGTTGTTGAAGCCTCACGAAACTCTACGCCTAAACGCCGTGTTACGCCTTGGCGCAGGCTACTTGAGGATCTGGATCAAGTTCGAGTAGTCGTCGGTCCAGGTGCGCCAGCCGGGCCGATCCTCGGCCGGTGTCGCGCCGGCGTCGGCGATCGCCGGCGCGTTGAGCGCGGCAGCGTCGCGCGAGACGAGCACCCAGTCGCTGCGTGACTTGAGCGAAGTGTCGTCGTCATCGTCGGGATCATCGGCGATCAGCGCCGCATGGAGCTGGAGCTCCTTTGCAAGGCGCGCGACGACCGGGATCAGATCGAGGAAGCGGTTGGAGACGTGGAACGCGACGATACCGTCAGGCTTCATGTGCCGAAGGTACGTCTGCAGCGCCTCGCGTGTGATCAGATGCACGGGGATCGCGTCGCTCGAAAACGCGTCGACCGCGAGCACATCGAAATTCTCCGGCGGCTCGCGCTCCAACGTCAGGCGCGCATCGCCGAGCGCAATCTCGACGCGGGCACGGCTGTCCCCCAGAAAAGTGAATTCGCCGCGCGCAATGCGGATGACGTTGGCATCGATGTCGTAGAAGCGATAGACGTCCCCTGGCCGCCCATAGGCCGCAATGGTGCCCGTGCCGAGCCCGATCACGCCGACGCGTACCGGATGGTCCTGCTTGGACTGGATGGCGACGGCGATGCCGGAGGTTTCGGTGTAATAGGTAGTCGGTGTACGGCGGCGCGCCTCGCTCATGTATTGCTCGCCGTGCATGATCGTGCCGTGCACCAGGCGCCGCAGGTGGGAATCGTCACCCGGCGTGCCGTACTCCTTGACGCGCAGCACACCGTAGAAGCTGCGTTTGGCCACCACGACATCGCGCTGGTGGCGAAAGCCGTCATAGGTTGCGCACGCGCCCACGCCGAGCACGACGAGCAGGCTCGCGATGTACGCGATCCGACCGACGCTGATGAAGCGCAGGGCCGCCAGCACGGCGAGGGCGGCGAGGCCTGCGCCGAGTTCGAAGTAGCCGGTGAAGACGAGCGGCGCGACGACGGCGACCAGCAAGCCGCCCAGCGCGCCGCCCGCTGAAATGGTGAGGTAAAAGGCCGTCAGCTGAGTGGGCGCCGGTCGCGTGCGATAGAGCTCGCCGTGGCAGAAGAGGCAGCCGATGAAAAGGCCGACGAGGAATACGCCGAGCTGCAGCGCCAGCTGATAGTGGTACTCGGTATCCACCAACAGCCAAGCCATGGCGACGAGCGCAATCAGCAGCAACGGCCAGAGATAGCGCGGCTGGTACCAGCCGCCGCCTTCGAAGGCAATGATGAACGTCGCTAGATAAAGCGTGAGCGGCACGAGCCACAGGAGCGGCACGGAGGCCACGTTCTGCGTCAGGTGGTTGGTGACGGCAAGGAGCATCACCGAGCCTGTCGCCGACAATGCGAGCCACCAGCCGAATTCGCGCCCGGTGATGCGCGGTGCGGCCTCGGCGATGCGAGCGGCCGCGGTGGCGCGCGGCGTGCGCCAGGCGAGCGCCGCGCAAAGCAAGGCAAAGCCGCCGAAGAGCCACGACCAGGCGCTCACCTGCTCGCGCGCCGCGAGGTAAGGCTCCACGGCGAGCGGATAGCCCAATAGCGCGAGCAGCGAGGCGAGGTTCGAGAGCGCGAACAGGCGATAGGGGTTGGCGCCGGGCCGAGCGCGCGAGAACCACGCCTGCACCAGGGGGCTCGTCGAGGCAAGCAGGAAGTAAGGCAATCCGACTGTCGCCCCCAAAAGCAGCAGGATGCGGCTGATTGGCTCGGCATCACCCGCGGGCTTCCAGCTCTCCGCCGGCAAGATCGGCAGCGTCGCTACCGCCGCCGCGAGGAGCACGGTATGGATAAGCGGCTCGAAGCGCCGGCGCGCCACGCCGTGCGCATAGGCATACCCGGCGAGAAGCAGCATCTGGAAAAACAGCATGCACGTCGTCCAAACGGCTGCGCTGCCGCCGAACCACGGCAGGATCAGCCGCGCAATCAGGGGCTGGACGAGGAACAGGAGGAAGGACGAGAGAAAGATGGTTGCGGCGTATATCACTCGATGTCCTTCGGAAAAGGCTGATGCAGCATCCAGCTGGCGATCGCCGCCGCGGTCTCGGCCTCGCGGCCGAAGTAGCCGTGGGCCGCGAAAGGCTCGCATGGCCCGGACTCGGGCGGCTTGCCGCCGGTCACCGAGATGAGCGGATAGCGGCCCGCAAGCCGCTCGGCGCCGGAATACGGCGTGTGCTCGCAGCCGTCCTCGCGGTGATGGACGACGAGAAGCGGTGCACGGATCGCGCCATAGTCAAAGCCGCGCAGGTTCGGCGCCATGCGCCGCGGATTGCTGCCGCCAAACATCGTTGAAGTGAGGACCACGCCTGCAATGTCGCCGCCGAGCTCGCGGCCAAGCATCGCTGCAGAGATCGTGCCGCGACTGGTGCCGACTACGTAGATCGGCAGGTCGGGAAAGCGCCGTTTAAGCTCGCCGATGACCGCTCGCGCATCGGCGGTCTGCGCGCTGCCAAAGCGGTATGCGTCGGTCAGCTCATTCTGGTCCGACGGCGCGTCCATTGCGACCGGCAGAACTTCGTGGCGGGCGAAATCCGGGGCCGCGCGCACGAGGAAGTTGGCGCCGCGGAATTTCACCTCGCCCGCTTCGCGCCGCAAGCCGATCCGGCCGCCCGCGCCGGTATAAAGGAGCGCGATCGCCCGTGGCTTGACCTCGCCAACGGGGAGGATGACGAACGATTGCGTGACGCCCGGCCGGCTTGCGACGCTCACCATCTCCTGAGCGGTGGCAGGCGCCGCGGCGGCAAGCGCCGCCGAAAGAAGCAAAGCTTTCAAACGCGCCGCGCGAGATCCGCCGCGAGTCCGGTATAGCGTGCCGGCGTAAGCGCAAGCAGCCGGCGCTTGGCCTCCGGCGGGATTGGCAGCGATTTCACGAATTGCGACAGCGCGCCGCGCTCCAGGCGCTTGCCGCGCGTCAGATCCTTCAGCTTGTCGTAAGCATCGGCGACGCCGTAGCGGCGCATCACCTGCTGCACCGCCTCGGCGAGCACCTCCCAGTTGCCGTCGAGATCCGCCGATAAGCGGCGCGCATCAACCTGGAGCTTGCCCAGCCCGCGCTCGGCCGCGGCGTATGCGAGCAGCGTGTGGCCAAGCGCCGTGCCGATGTTGCGGCTCGCCGTCGAGTCCGAGAGATCGCGCTGCCAGCGCGACACCGGCAGCTTGTCCGCAAGGTGCCGCAGCAGCGCGTTGGCGATGCCGATATTGCCCTCGGAATTCTCGAAATCGATCGGATTCACCTTGTGCGGCATGGTGGAGGAGCCGACTTCGCCCGCCTTCACCTTCTGCGCGAAGTAGCCGAGCGAGATGTAACCCCAGGTATCGCGGTCGAGATCGAGCAGGATGCTGTTGGCGCGCGCATACGCGTCGAGCAGCTCGGCCAGCCAGTCGTGCGGCTCGATCTGTGTCGTATAGGGATTGAATTCGAGCCCGAGGCGCTCGACGAAGCGCCGGCTGAAGCGCTCCCAGTCGAAGTCCGGATACGCCACCAGGTGCGCGTTGTAGTTGCCCACCGCGCCGTTCACCTTGCCGAGGACCGGCACAGCGCCGATTCGCTCTGCGGCCCGTGCCAGGCGATGGGCGAAGTTCGCCATCTCCTTGCCAAGCGTGGTGGGCGTCGCCGGCTGGCCATGCGTGCGCGCAAGCATCGGGACCGCCGCATGCCGCCGCGCAAGGGAGCGAAGCGCTTCGATCAGGCGCCCGAGCGCCGGCAGCATCACCGATTCGCGCGACTCGCGCAGCATGAGAGCGTACGCGAGATTGTTGATGTCTTCGGAGGTGCAAGCGAAGTGCACGAATTCGAGCGCCGCCTGCGCTTCCTTGTTCGAGCCGAGCTTGGCGCGCAGCCAGTACTCGATCGCCTTCACGTCATGATTGGTCTCGGCCTCGATTTTCTTGACGTGCTCGGCGTCGCCCTCGGCGAATTCGGCGGCGAGCCGGCGGAAAGCGCCGAGCGTACGCGGCGAGAAGGGCTTCAATTCGCGGATCGCGCGCTCCTGGGCGAGCGCCTGGAGCCACTCGAGCTCGATTCTGACGCGGTAGCCGATGAGCGCCTGCTCGCTGAAGTAGACCCGCAGGGGATCGAGGGTCTTGGCGTACCGGCCGTCGAGGGGCGAGAGCGCCGCAAGCGGCGATGGCATGGCCCTCTATTATACGGGTGATGCGCATTTCTCTTCGCCGCGTCGCCGCTGACGCGCTCGCCTGCCGGCGCTGCACCGGAACGCTCGAGCCAAGGCCGGTGTTTCGCGCGCGCACCAGCGCGCAGTTGCTGATCGTCGGCCAGGCGCCGGGACGCCGTGTGCACGAGAGCGGCATTCCATGGAACGATCCGTCCGGCGACGTCTTGCGCGAGTGGTTGGCGATGGATCGCGAGACGTTCTATGACGCGACGCGCATTGCGATCGTGCCGGTCGGGCTTTGCTATCCAGGCACAGTCGACGGCGCCGATCTGCCGCCGCCGCCGCGGTGTGCGACGCTCTGGCAGCCGCAATTCCGCGCGGCGCTGACGCGCATCGAGCTGACGCTCCTAGTTGGCTCGTATGCGCAGAAATACTATCTGGGCGAGCGCCGCAAAAGCACGCTGACCGATACGGTACGCGCGTACCGTGACTACCTCCCCGAATTCCTGCCGCTGCCGCATCCGAGCTGGCGCAATCTCGCGTGGCGGCGCAAGAACCCGTGGTTCGAGCGCGAGGTGCTGCCGGCCCTGCGCCGGCGCGTCGCCGCTATAATCGCGCGCTTCTGATGAAACTGCTCGGCTCGCTCGCCAGTCCCTATACGCGCAAAGTGCGCGTAGTGGCCGCCGAAAAGAAGATCGAATGCGAGCTCGAGCTGGTCGACGTCAATCCGGTCGAAAATCCGGTCAACACGCACAACCCGCTGGGCAAGGTGCCCACGCTCGTGCTGGACGATGGCACGGCGCTATACGACTCGCGCGTGATCGTCGAATTTCTGGACGCGCGCTCGCCGCTCGGTCGCCTCATCCCCGAAGAGACGCGCGATCGCATGGCTGTGCGCCGCTGGGAGGCGCTCGCCGACGGTGTGCTCGACGCCGGGCTGCTGGTGCGCTACGAGGTACAGCGCAAGGAGCTCGAGCGCAGTCAAGCCTGGACCGACAAGCAGCTCGCGCGCATGCACCGCGCAGTCGAGCTGATGGAAAAGGACCTCGAAGGTCGCGCGTGGTGCCACAACGACCGCTATTCGCTCGCCGACATCGCGCTCGGCTGTTGCCTGGGCTGGCTCGATTTTCGCCGCCCGGGTGAAGTCGACTGGCACGCCAAGTACCCGGGCCTCGGACAGCATTACCGCAAGCTAATGGAACGGGCGGCGTTCGCCGACACCGTTCCGCAGGCGCCTAGGTAATCACCCCGCCGCCCAAGCACGCTTCGCCGTCGTAGAGCACGATCGACTGTCCTGGCGTCACCGCCCACTGGGGAGCGGCGAAGTCGACACGGATCTCACTCTCAAGCACGCGGTTTAGCGTGCAAGGCGCATCGGCCTGGCGATAACGCGTCTTAGCCGTGTGCTGCGATTGCTCTTCCGGCGGAACACCAGCGATCCAGCTGGTGGCGTCCGCGGCGAGTGAGCGCTTGAGGAGCAGCGGGTGGTCGTGCCCCTGCACGACGATAAGCTTGTTCGCCGGCAGGTCCTTCCCGGCCACGTACCATGGCTCACCGGCGCCGCCGATGCCGATGCCCTTGCGCTGGCCGACGGTGTAGAAGGCGAGGCCGATGTGCTCGCCGATGGTGCGGCCTTCGGCGTCGACCATCGGCCCGGGCACTTTCGGCAAGTACCGGTTCAGGAACTCGCGGAATGGCCGCTCGCCGATGAAGCAGATGCCGGTCGAATCCTTCTTCGCATGATTCGGCAGGCCGGCCTCGAGCGCAATGCGGCGCACCTGCGCCTTCTTCAGCTCGCCAACCGGGAACATGACGCGTGAGAGCTGCTCTTGCGTCAGGCGATGCAGGAAGTAGCTCTGGTCCTTGCTCGCGTCCTTGCCGCGCAGCAGACGATGGCGCTCGTCTACGCTGTCGAGGCGCGCGTAATGCCCGGTGGCGATCTTCGCCGCGCCGAGGCGGATGGCGTGGTCGAGGAACGCTCTGAACTTGATCTCGGCGTTGCAAAGGACATCGGGGTTCGGCGTCCGCCCGGCGGAGTATTCGCGCAGGAACTCCGCAAACACGCGCTCCTTGTACTCGGCGGCAAAGTTCACCGCCTCGAGCTCGATGCCAATCACGTCGGCCGCGGCCGCGGCATCGATCAGGTCCTGGCGCGTCGAGCAGTATTCGTCGGTGTCGTCGTCCTCCCAGTTCTTCATGAAGAGGCCGACTACCTCATAGCCCTGGCGCTTGAGCAGCAGCGCGGCTACCGACGAATCGACGCCGCCCGACATGCCGACCACGACCTTCATGCGAACTCCGGCGACAGCAGTTCCAGCGGAAAGCGGCGCCCCGCGAGGAAATCGGCGACGCATTTTGCGACCAGCGGCGAGCGATGGTCGTCTTTGCGCGCCTCGAGCTCCGCCGGCGTGAGCCAGTGCAGACGCACGATTTCCTTGTCGAGCTTGCGCGCGGGGTCGGCGTCACCCGCGACGCCGGTGAAGCAGAAGCGCAGGAAGGTCACATCCTTGGCCGCATAGTGCCAGCGATAGATGCCGATGAGCTCGCGCGGCTCAAACGCGTGCGCGGTTTCCTCCAGCACCTCGCGGCGGCAGGCGGCGACGAGCGACTCGCCTGGATCGAGGTGGCCGGCAGGCTGGTTAAGCACCAGGCGGCCATCGATGCGCTCTTCCACGAAAAGGAACCGCCCGCCGCGCTCGATCACAGCGGCGACCGTGACACTCGGCTTCCAGATCATGCTGCTTTTCGGGTGTTCTTCCGAATGAAATCAGCCATGCGCTGTACGCCCGTCTGGATCGCCTGCTTGGAAGCCGCGTACGAGAAGCGCACATGCTGGCCCTCCCCCGGAACACGCGCGCCGAAATGGATGTCCGCGAGCACGGCGACCCCGGCTTCAGCGAGCAGCCGCTTGCGAAACTCCTCGGAATCGGCTGCGCCGATAAGGCGGCACGCCTCGGTGACGTTCGGCCACGCATAGAAGGCGCCGCCGGGGACTTGGCACTGCACGCCGGGTACCTCGTTCAGCAGCTGCACGATGAAATCGCGCCGCTCGAGGAAGCTATCGCGCATAGCGCGTGCGGCGTCCTGCGGACCATTGATCGCCTCGACCGCGGCCCACTGGCTGATCTGCGAGGCGCAGGAGTCCGTGTTGGTGATCCAGCGCGTAAAGACCGGCGCGAGCACCGGGTTGGCGGTGAAGCCGATGCGCCAGCCGGTCATCGCCCAGGTCTTGGAAGCGCCATCCGAGATGATGGTGCGCTCATACATGCCAGGCACTTGGGCGATGGAAAAGAACTCGCCGACATACGCCAGGCGGGAGTAGATCTCGTCGGCGTAGATCCATACCTGCGGGTGCTTCTGCAGCAGGGCGGCAATGCGCTCGAGCTCCTGCTTCGTAAGGCAGCCGCCGGTCGGGTTGTGCGGATAGTTGAGGATGAGGAGCTTGGTGCGGGGGTTGAGAAGCCGCGCGAGCTCATCCAGGTCGAAGGAGAAGCCGCGCTTCTCGCGCAGGTGGATCGGCACGGGCTTCGCACCGCTCGCGAGGATCTGCGACTCGTAGATCGGAAATCCGGGGTTTGGATAGATGACCTCATCGCCCGCGCCGAAGTCCGTGGTGGACAGGATGGCGTAGGCAATGAAGGGCTTGGCGCCGGCGCCCACCACGACGTCCTGCGCCCGGACGGGCAGCCCACCGCGCATGGCGCCCATATAGCGCGCGGCCGCCTCGCGCAGCTCGTCGATGCCCGCGGACGGGGTGTAGCCATGCTTGCCTTCCCGGATGGCGCGGATCGCCGCCTGCTGGACGTTGTCCGGGGCTGGGAAGTCGGGCTGCCCGATGCAGAAGCTGATGATGTCCTTGCCTTCGCGCGCGAGCGCATTCACCTCGGCGAGGACCACGAAGGCATTCTCGGTGCCGAGGCTGGCGGCCCGGCGGCTGATATCCGGCATAAGGGTCAGGTCAACTTTTGCGAATCGCCGATTCTATCGGGTTACCATCGCGACCCGAACATGCTGATCAACTGCGTTGCCTACGAGGAAGGCCGCAAGCTCGCGGACATCGACAAGCACGACATCCGCAATTACCTGCAGCGCCCGGGATGCTTCGTCTGGGTGGCGCTGCGCGACGCGACCGACGAGGAGCTTAGCGAGATGCAGGAGGAATTCGACCTGCACCCGCTCGCCGTCGAAGACGCGCGCCACGGGCACCAGCGGCCGAAGATCGAGGAATACGGCGACCTCCTGTTCGTGGTGGTGAACACCGTCGATGTGGTCGGCGACGAGTTGAAGATCGGCGAGGTGGACATTTTCGTCGGTCGTAACTACGTCCTCTC
>Ga0070696_100003528_pt1 | contig 10407 bp, 7 predicted proteins | sample KBSK1253metaG_FD_65474 | JGI IMG/M metagenome (GOLD analysis project Ga0070696, IMG submission 65474) | Corn, switchgrass and miscanthus rhizosphere microbial communities from Kellogg Biological Station, Michigan, USA - KBS K1-25-3 metaG | ecosystem: Host-associated > Plants > Roots >... | reverse complement strand
TCTGCCACCAACACCCGAATTTCCTTCACTATGAATTATCCCTCGGTTATCGTTCAGGCGGAGAATCAGGCCACCCGCAGTCTTTTGCATCGATCAGCAAAGCTTCGGTCCGCACTGAGCTGGAAAGTTCCTTCAAAGTTCAGGAAATTTCTAAAACTTGGTAAGAGTAGAAGTCTGGAAGGAAAATCAGTATCAGGAAAACTCTGATTCTTGTGTCATTGCCCCCCGTATTAGCCCTGTCAGTGTTTACCCTACAGCGGCTCCGCGTTCTTCCTACTCTACCAGCTTATTCTGAATCGCGTAGTGGGTGAGTTCGGCGTTGGTCTTCATTCCCATCTTCTCCAAAAGACGGGCGCGGTAGGTGCTAATAGTCTTATCACTCAGCGAGAGCATGAGGGCAATCTCGCCCACGGTCTTGCCGGTAGCAATCAACTTCATTACTTCAAATTCACGATCAGAAAGGCTCTCATGGGGAGGGCGATCGCTACTGCGTGCCAGATCAACAACTAGTTCCTCTGCGAGTGCGTGGCTTACGTACTTACCACCTGCAGCAACTTTGTTCATAGCGTTGACCAACTCTGCTCGCGGGCTGTCTTTGGTTATGTAGCCTGCCGCACCGGCCTTGAACGCTCGGCGCGCATATTGTTCCTCCGAATGCATACTGAGAATCAGGACGGGAAGTCGAGGACGAATATGCTTCAACTCTTTCAATACTTCCAGACCGCTTCGGCCGCCTAATGAAAGATCCAGGACGGCCAGGTCCCAATTCTCCTCAACTACGAGTCCGAGCGCTTCAGAGACTGTGCTCGCTTCACCAAAGGTCTTGTTCCCGGGTTGCTCGTTCAAGATCTTCTTGAGGCCGTCGCGAACGATTTCATGGTCGTCAATGATGAGGATTCTATTCATGGCTTAACTCAAATACTATCTCCGATAAACTTCAGTTTGTCATTTGGGGGATTGAGAAATCGACAAACTAAAGTTTGTCGGACTTTATCGTCGGGCCTTTGGCGCCCTCACAGTAACCACAGTTCCGTCTTCCTCAAATCCGGTAATATCGATCTCTCCTCCTATCAGATGAGCACGCTCTCGCATTCCAAGAAGGCCGAGTGACTGCAATCTGGATTTCTCCTCTTCGGTGATTCCTCTGCCGTTATCGCTAACCGTCAAAACGATTTCACCCGCCTTTTCTTTGACCGAAATGTCAACTCTTGTCGCCTGCGCATGGCGAAGAATATTAGTCAGGGATTCCTGGAGTATGCGAAAGATGCCCGTCGATTGCTGTTGATCCAGGTCAACGTTTTCCAGCGGACACTCGCAATGGCAGACGATTCCGGTGCGAGCTTGAAACTGTCGTGCCTGCCATTCAATCGCCGGCCCCAGCCCAAGGTCGTCAAGAACGCTGGGACGCAGTTCTGAAGAGATTCTCCTGACGACGCCGATCGTAGTCTCAGACAGCCTTAACATGGCTTCGACCTTCCCATGCAATTCATGGTGTCGAGACTGACCGTTCGACTCGGAAATAACTTTATGGAGACTCTCGAGATCCCATTTTAAGCTGGTCAGCGCGCCGCCTAGCTCATCATGAATCTCGCGGGCGATGCGAGCCCCTTCTTCCTCTTTCGCTGATTGAACGCTCGCCGAGAGCGCGCGCAACTGTTCGCTGGTCGCTTTGACCTTCTCTTCGGCGGCCCTTCTCTCACTAATGTCCCGCGCAGCGCCCTGGACGGCAACCGCTACTCCGTTTTCATAGATCAAATGGCTGCTAACCTCGACGGCTATGCGACGACCGTCCTTCGTGATCACTTCCGACTCGTAGGAGGTTTCTCCTTCGTCAACCAGTTTGCGACAAAAGTGTTCGCGAAAGTTCTCTATCTGTTCCTGAGGAACAAAGTGGGTAAACTTCTTTCCGAGAATGTCGGCCCTTGTATAGCCAGTCAGCTTCTCTGCGGCCCGATTCACCGACGTATACCTGCCGCTGAGATCGTGAACGTAAGTTGCATCCTTGGCATTTTCAAACAACTCACGATAGCGCTCTTCACTTTCGCGCAACTCCTCAGAAGCCTCGACATTCTTTAGGTAAGTCCGGTAGCTGAAATAAATGATGGCAATGATCGGGCTGATGATAATCGCCGCATAGATACTGATCCCTCCAATGACAGAAGCGGTGATGCTGGCCACTGAAGCGCCTGCAAAATAAGTAATGGATGTCCAAAAATAATATTTGCGCCATGTGCTCCAGACGGGCAGATCGTTCTTGAGGGCCGTATACAACGCGACCAGACCAGAGTTAGAGATGTACTGGACAGACGCCATGACGCCGGTTGCCGCAAGGTAACTGGCAGACTGATTACCGCGATTCAAAGCTTCAATGGGGCCAAAAAAGAAATGCAATACCGATGCGGTAAGAAAGGTTGAACAGGCCATCTGGGCGGAGTTGAAAAGGAACGCCCTGGAACTCCTGCTAACATACAAGGATGAGACGAAGCCATGAGCCGCCGCGAGCAGAATGGCGGCTTCGGCGCCGTAGAGTAACATTAGGAAAAAGATCAAAGTATCGGCAACGGTGACTTCCGCCCTTACCCGCGGAATCTTAACGCTCAAGCGCGAACCGATCCCAACTGTGATGATGGCCAATACCAGAAAGCGCCAATCGAGGTGAGCAACTGACAAGCGATGGAGGGACAACAGAACCACGGCTAGCCCAGCAGCAATTGTTGCGTACGCATAAACCTTAAATAGAGATTGTTTGCTAACTGTGCTCATTTACATTTTGTAACCAGGATAGGACTGTTGTCTAAGCTCAATCGTTAACCTTGAAAAACTATCGGTTCACGGTCCGGGGTGATTAATCGCCGCCCGGCTCTGTCTTTTTGAGGGATTGTCCCTCCGCCTGGCTCGACCAGGCACAAGAGAGTGGTGAGATTAAAGTGAGATCACGAATCAAAGACAGTAGTTCAGCTAATAGACTCTTTCATCGGCGATAGCTCCACAAAAGGCCGTCGCATCACCATTAATCTGCGCAGACTGCGACCGGAGGAGCGCACTGTTGGAGATAATACCATCGGTAACGATTGCAAAGTCGCTAGCGATGATGCCGTCGCCGAAGATAAGATTATTACTGACAACAAGACCGTCGCTGACAAGAACGCGCATCGACAAAAAGAGAGTTCCACTACTCATTACAGTTCCATCGCTGACCATCACACCCTCGCTGACGATCACACCTTCGCTGACTATGACGCCCTCGCTGACGATTACACCCTCGCTGACTATGACCCCCTCGCTGACAATTACACCCTCGCTGACTATGACTCCCGCGCTGACAATTACACCCTCGCTGACTATGACCCCCTCAGCGAAGAAGGGTTGGTAACACAGAATAAGTGGTGTGCCGGTAGCGAAATGTTGGCCCAGGATGATTCCCTGTGACCAGGTAAAGGTAGATCCGGCAAGGGTTGTCTGAGGATCGGGCGGCGCGGTGCTCAACCAGGGCGCTCCCACAGGTTTGCTTGTTCCCAAATCTGTGCGGACCGCTCGGGCCAGGCGAACGGCGCCCTCGATGTTAAGCTCACCGGCGCCCTGCTCGAACATGTTGAAGCCCCGCAGCGGTTGTGCCGTATACATTAGAATAACCTTCACCATGTTCGGTGTCAGAGTCGGATTGGCCTGAAGCAACAGCGCCGCCGCGCCGCTCACAACCGCCGCTGACATTGAACTGCCGCTGAGGAACATCTGCTTGCGCGGAACTGCAGGACTAACGGCTGCATCCAACTGCGGATTCTGGGTTACTAAAAGATTATTTGGGGATTCGGCTTCGATAATCTTGTTGCCGGGCGCCACGATTTCCGGCTTTATCAAATGGTCATAATGTTTAAGGCCCAGGCTGTCTGTCCACGAACTGCGTGTTGGGCCGCGCGAGCTGTAGGTAGTAACTCCATCATCGTTGCGTACGTCTGTCCCGAATGTATTTGAGGCGCCCACGGTAATTACCGATGGCTCATTTCCCGGACAATGAATCTGTCCATAAACCTTCAGGCTCGTGCTGTCTCTGCCATTATTTCCTGCTGCAGCCACCACGACGATACCGGCGTTAGCCAGGCGGCGAGCCGCTCGGCATATCGGGTCATTCTTGTAGGAGTCAATTGCTGGTGTGCCGAGACTCATATTGACAACGCGAATGTTATAAGCCGCCCTATTGGATAGGACCCAGTCAAGCGCGTTCAGGACTCCTGAGACGGTACCCATACCATTGGAATTCAGTACCCGCAGGTTGATGATGTTCGCATTGGACGCGATGCCAAGGTAGGCGGCATTTGAAACGCGGCCATTGCCCGCCGCAATCGAGGCCACATGTGTGCCGTGACCGTTGGGATCATCCGTGCGGCTCTCGCCGGTGAAGTCCTGGCTGACGACCACTCGTGACCTGAGACCCATATCCAGAAGGTTGCTCTTATCCAGAAAGTTGGTGTGGCCGCCATAAACGCCCGAATCGAGAAATGCGATGCCTATGCCGGTGCCGTCCAACCCACCGACGTTAATTCCGTAAGCGGTGCGCACGGCATCGGCCCCGGTCGTTGCCGAAAGGTGACCGAGCGAAGCGGTTTGTCGGTCGGGCGATATGAAAAAGACTTCATCAAAAGCGGCGACCGCGTCCAAAATGCTCGCCGGTATAACAAGGGTCTGCGCATTGAAATTCTTGAAAGTGGACTTAATGCGCACGCCGTTCTGATTAAGCAGGGCTTTCAATGAGGCACTCATTGGGCCCCTGAGCTGAAGAATTACTTGTAGGGTAGCTCCTATTTGTGGTCCGGCGGCTTGGGCAAGCAGATCTGAGGATGCCTTATTTGTCTTGCGGGACGGTAGGGGAGACTGAGCGTTGGTCCGCTGATTGACCAGGGGCGCAGTAAGCAGCAGGCAAACCAGGAGGGAGACGCAGGTCAACCACGCTACTATTGATGAACTGTTAGTCCTTTTCACTGGGTCGATCCAGGTAATCGCTCTTCTTCCGAGTTTCGCCGCCTCGCGAATCCTTTGACAAGGGCGAGTGGCAGCATGATTGGATTTCTTTGAGTCGCTCTATTTGAATTGACGTGGATTCCGGGCTGGGTCAGCGCCCTCAATGACGCGTAGCTTATGAAAGAGAGCATATCAGAGTCAATGTTCTTTCTCAGTGTCAGCCGGCCGGTTATCTTAATCCGGCCAATAACCGCCAGGGAAAAAGGCAGACCGTAATTGTAAGAACCGTTCCTAACCAAGCTACGAAGAACCCTTGAGATCGTCCTGTCAGGTGAAACGGGGCCAAGCAACCTGCGGAGTTTTCATAATAGACCCCCCACTCGGTTGTCGAGGAATTGTTTAGGTTTACGTAAAGCAAACTGTTAGTTTGCGATGGTACGTCATCATCCAGCGTCGAGTTTTGAGGCCGCCAACGCAAACTAACGCGCTTCGGCTTACAAACTCAACACCAATTTTATGACCATAAATAGCTCGATCATGATCATTGGATCGCGAAATATTGATCGCGAGGCGGCGGGCGCACTATTCGAGCAGCATCTGTCGCCATATATTTCTCAGAGTAGGACCTGGCTCGTCGGCACTGCTCGCGGAGTTGACCAGTGGGCCATGGAATGGCTATTGGAGAATAGTGAAACCGTTTGGGCCGTTGTTCCTTACACGCGTTTTAAGCAACCGCAGTGGGTTCAAGGTCTACTGGGCGAAATGGATAGAATCGTTGAGTTACAACTTCCCAAACGTAAGACTGCCAGCGCCATCCGCAACCGCCACATGGTGGACCTCGCGCAGATCGTGTTTGGCTTTTGGACCGATAAAGGCGGCGGTACAGTGAAGACTCTTAAGTATGCGCTCAGGCAACGTCGCGAAGTGCACGCCATCCCGGTGCGCTCAACGAAAGATAATGAGGTTGTCTAGCGGCTTTGCCGCCAAAGGCAGAGCCTTTCCGCACGGATGGCGGCGAAGGCGCTTTTCTTTTGCACGCACGCTGTCACTTTTTGCTTGACTTACCTGCCGCCCGACGATCTAGTCTATGCCTAATAATTCTTAGCCCGTCATCATCCCAAGGGTCTTCTCCGCCAGAGTTTCGAGCAAGCGCAAGTTAATCCCGCATGAACTACGAACTTCGCCCGCTGAAAACCAGAGCGGCGCGAAGACTTACGGCCGTCCCAGGGAGCTATCGCATGACTTTTCTGAAAACAAAGCGCAAGCGCTCGCTCTCCAGCGCATTCGAAGATGAGTTTGCTCTTGAGGTACTGAAGAGCGACAAGCTGCGGGTGACCATTCTAATTGGCGCCATAGTCAGTGCAGTGCTGTTCGTTTCTGCACTAATGCTGTTTTCGTTTGAGCAATTCGATCGCGCGTTTCATGGCAACTTCAAAGGTTTCCTGATTATCCTGACGGTGGTTGCTGGATCTTGTATTGGGTGCCTGTTAATCGAGCGGGATTTGATTAATCGGGTGATCCGCAAACAAGGAAACGTATCCGGCCTCTTGCAATACATAAGTGCCTTTATTGAGACCAGCATTCCCACGGCGGGAATGGTTGTGGGCTCGATGTTTCTCGGACCGGTTTACACGCTCTTCACGCCGGCTGCTTTTATCTATCCAATTTTTATTGTCCTTTCCGCACTAAGACTTGATCTCAAACTATGTATTTTCACCGGCGCGGTGGCTGGGCTTGAGTATTCGGCGCTGGCAATGGTGCTGATCAGCAGCGCTTCCAGCTCCGGCGTAGAGCCAATCCTGGTGGGTACGCCTCATCATCTGTTCAAAGGCTTCCTACTTTTCGCGACTGGTGTGGTTACGGGATTGGTAACGGTGCAGGTAAGAAAACGGATGGTTAAGTCTTTTGAGATGGTCGAGGAACGCAATCGAATCAGCAGAACATTCGGGGAGTATGTCTCTCCGGTGGTGATGGACAAACTGTTGACATTGAAGCCGGACTTGAGAAGCGAGAAGCGAAATGTCTGCGTCATGTTTTTGGACATCAGAAATTTCACCTCGTTCGCGGAAAAGAGAGCGCCGGAAGAAGTTGTCGATTATCTCGAGTCCTTGTTTGAGTTCATGATCGAAATCGTTAATCGGCATCATGGCGTAATTAACAAGTTTCTAGGAGATGGTTTCATGGCCGTTTTTGGCGCCCCGCTGTCGGATGGCGTTGATTGTGTGAATGCTATCGCCGCCGCCCAGGAGATCCTGACCAGGGTCAACCTAGAGGTGGCCAATGGAATGGTATTGCCCACAACAGTAGGAATTGGTCTTCACGCCGGTGAGGCTGTCACTGGCAGCATCGGCACTGCCTTGCGCCGCGAGTATGCAGTCATCGGCGATGTAGTCAACCTGGCTTCGCGCATAGAGCAACTGAACAAGCAATTCAATTCTCAATTCCTGATCTCGGAAACTGTTTGGGAATCTGCTTTCGACTCTCTTCCTGAAGCGCACCCGATGGGCGCCGTCCAAGTGAAAGGACGCGAGGCCCCCATCAAGGTTTATCAAGTTGCTTGAGTCACTCCTTTTGACGGCAAATGGGAATTGTCTAGTGATTTGTCGTTTGAGATATATGTGGGTGGTGTGCTGGAGAATGAGATCCTGATCGAATGATGGGGCTCGCTCATAGCGTGGCTTCGGGGTTGGAGAACTGGGAGGATAGCCACCGGATGCTAGATTCAACGGTAAAATGGGTCATTTTCTAATACAAGGTTGGTTGAGTCCCACACCCGGTCGCTACCGCTCGGGGTTCTGACTCTGTGTCATCCAAATCCATTTACTACTTTTCCCAGACTGGTGTATGATTCTGCGCATTAGTTGAACCTGCGGCGTTCCGCACCAAAACACGCACACCTGGCGTAATTAACAATCAAAACTGGTAAAGCTCATGAAGAAATTATTATCGGCCGGTATGTTTTCCTTGCTGGCCCTCGCCCCCTTCAATTACGCGCTGTCGCAGACTGCCGGCGGTAGCGAAGCTGCTGTCGATGCTACGGCAAAAAATCACGCGACTGCCGGAACCCCAGCGGAACCCTCCGAAGGAACTTCCGAGGAGCTTCCCAAGACTGCTTCCGCAGCGCAAAAGAATTACGAGACGGGCCTCGCGCTTTACAACTCCGGGCAACTGGCCGACGCGATCGACGCTTTCAAAGAATCAAACAAACTCAAGCCAAACGATCCGCAAACGCAGTACATGTTGGGAATGTCCTATTGGAAGTCGAAGGCTTACATCCAGGCAGTAGATTCCTTTAAGCGTGCAGTGAAGAATAAGCCTGATTGGGATGAAGCTTATTTCCGGCTGGGCCTGACCTATTACGTGCTGGGAAGAACGGGCCCGTCGAACGAAACCTACAAGAAACTTTTGGAACTGAATCCAACGTTGGCTGCCAAACTGTCGCGCATCATCGGCGATCCTAACGCCTCCGCTGCGCCGGCGAAAATAAAGGCGGCGGCGAAACCCGCAAATGAAAAAGCAGTCGAGATAGTTCCGGTCTCGGCTTCAATTCCTCCTGCTCCGTCTAAGAAAAAAGCGAGCGCGCCAAAGGCAGATGCTCACACTACCTCGACCATTGCTTCCTCAATTGCAACACCTTCGTCCATAGGTCCGAAAGCCGAGAAGCCGAAGGCGAATGCGGTCGATGCAAACGTCGCATCAACAACCGCTAGTTCGCCAGACCTAACCATGACGAGCGCGCCGGTTGCTGTTGCTAAAGCTCCGGTTGCCGATGATTCAACTCTAACCGACACTTACCGAGTTGGCGTTGGCGACGTGCTTGACATACGTCTGCTCAATTCAGCCGCAAATCGCTCAACACTCTATAGCGTGATCGATGGCGGCTTAGTCGAGTTTCCGATTGTCGGCGCTCCGATACCTGTGGCCGGTCTTACCACCCGAGAGATTCAGGCGCGCATCAGCTCTGAGCTGAAACGCCTGGCGATTGCAGATCAATCACAGGTTGCGGTGGGTGTCAGACAATACAGCAGTCATACCGTCGTGGTCACCGGGTTGGTAGGCAGTCCGGGGACAAAGTCTTTAAGACGCGAAGCGGTTCCCCTCTATGTGCTGCTGGCCGAAGTTCAACCGCGGCTCGATGCGGCGCGCGTCACGATAATGCGGGCCGGCGCTGCGCCGCAATCTCTGGATCTTAATGACTCGTCCGCGCTCAACTTCATTGTGCGGCCGGGCGACGTGATTAATCTGACAGCACGCCAGCAGGACTTTTACTACATTGCCGGACACACCATCGGTTACCCCGGGCAAAAAGCTTTCCAGCCCGGCATTACTTTGGTCCAGGCAATCCTGGCCGCAGGTGGTCTGGCGCGTGACGGCTCCGTGGAACTCTCCCGCGAAGGTACGGATGGTCACCTTTCCACCACGAAGCTGAACCTTAAGGAGATTAAGTCTGGCAAGATTCAGGATCCTAAGCTGCAGCCGGGCGACCGCGTCGAAGTTTTGCATTAAAGACCAGCGTAAAGAGTTACAACAATAGCTTTTCAAGTCATGAGACTTATCCTAACGGGCGGCTTCTGTCTTATTGTCTTCGGATTTACGCAAGGAATCCGAGCGCAAGAACAGCTCACGACCTCTACGCCGCCCGCGGCCGACAGCACCGCAAGCAAATCCAGCACAGGCCAGTCCAAAGAGGGACTGTCAGACGTCAAGATTCTTTCCCCGGGCAGCACGCCAGCGATTCCAACGACAGCGAACGAGCCGGCAGCAGAGCCTTCTCTTTACCTGCGAGGATTGTCGTTCCTGGAAACGGGACACAATGAAGAGGCAGTTGCGATGCTGCGCCAAGCGGTCGAACGCGATCCCAACGATGCGGCTGCCTATGGAAAACTTGGTGTTGCTTACTCCACGCTCGGCCAGCACAAGGAAGCCGTGGTCGTCTTAAAAATGGCGATTCGAATCAAACCTGAGATCGTTGATGCCCAGGATTATTATTATTTAAGTAGGTCCTACGCCGCGCTCGAAAAATCTGGGTTGGCGCTTGAGGCTATTGAGGTCGCCATGTACATAAAGCGAGCGGAAGAAGTCAATGCGGTAAGTGGCACGACTTCCAGCGCTCCCTCGATGGCTGACCTGCATTACTCCGCAGGGCTCGCCTATTACAACCTGCAACGTTATCGCGACGCTACTGAAGAATTGAAACAGGTCATCGCGTTGAACCCCAAACACGCGCCGGGATACTTCGGCCTCGCTCTGAGCTACCTGGCAACTGGCGACCGCAAGGCGGCCGAGAAGCAGCAGGAAGCTCTCGAGTCCCTGGATCCAGTTTACGCTGCGAAGATCGCCAAACTCCTCGCCATAAAACCCGAGGGTCGAATGGGCCTCGTATTTGTTTTCAAAGCCAATCCATAGCTGGTCCGTGGTCAGTCGCCCGTCGTTAGTTGGACCGGTTCATCG
>Ga0070696_100003527_pt1 | contig 10408 bp, 6 predicted proteins | sample KBSK1253metaG_FD_65474 | JGI IMG/M metagenome (GOLD analysis project Ga0070696, IMG submission 65474) | Corn, switchgrass and miscanthus rhizosphere microbial communities from Kellogg Biological Station, Michigan, USA - KBS K1-25-3 metaG | ecosystem: Host-associated > Plants > Roots >... | reverse complement strand
GCCAGGGGCCTGGCGGGCATCACCAAGACGGACGCCCAGGTCGCCGCTGCGGTGGCGGCCACTGCCTTCTCCAACAACATCACCTCGACGGCGTACTACACCGACTGGCAGGGCAACCCGATCAACTCGGCCGGTGCCATCGTCGCTCCGAGCGCCGCGGTCGTCGTCGGTGCCAGCCCGAGCGGCGCCATCCCGCCGAACGGCCAGGGCGTCCACGCCAGCGGCACGCGCACGTTCGGGACCACCTTCGGCCGGGTGATCGGGTTCAGCAACTTCACGGCCACGGGCGACGCGATCGCGGTCGCCGGCAAGACGAACGGCGGCCTGTTCCTGCCGGTCGTCTTCCCGGTCAACGTCACGGACTGCTCGGGCAACGGCAACCTCGGCACGCCGAAGGATCAGTGGGACGTCAGCCAGCCCTCGAAAGCCGACCCGCCAGGGCACCCGGTGGGCACCGAGTACATCGTGCCGCTGTGCAAGACAGGCGGCGGCTCGTTCATGATCCTCGACCTGGATGGCATCAGCAACAACTGCGAGGAGGAGGTCCTCCACCCGAAGCCGATCCAGTGGGACTCGTTCCCGATCGACGTCGCCTCCGACAACGGCAACAACTGCGCCCACCAGATGGAGGACGCGGTCAACTCCCTCTCCGGCCAGACCGTCCTCATCCCGCTGTGCGACGACAACGAGTGCAACACCTCCGGCGGAAGCCACGCGACGTACCACATCAGCGGCGTCGTCTCGTTCTACATCGACTACTTCAGCGACGGCCCCGGCAACGGCGGCAACACGCTGTGCGAGACGCACGCGAACAACGACAACCCGCCGCAGCAGCTGATCACCATCGCCGGCAACGGCAGCAGCAGCTGCATGGCCGGCTGGTTCGTCCGCTTCATCACCACTGGTCCGGTCGGTGCCGGAACCATCGGCAACGCGGACTCCATCTCGATCCAGCTCATCAAGTAATTTGCGAACGGGCGCACGGCCCGCGTCCGACAAAGAGAGAGCCGCGCCAGGAGGGCGCGGCTCTTTCGTTTCCTCGGACTGATTCAGCCCGGACCACGCCCGCTCGCGCCGTTGCCTGCCCGCGCCGCTGTTGCGCCGGCGCATAGCCCGAAAGGTTGAACGAAAGGCCTACCGCCGATACTGTCTCGACCCCGAGGAGGAACCGGCCCGCAGGCTGCCTGCGGCGGAGGCAGGGAAGGGGAAACGAGCTCTTGTCAGGTCGCGCGGTGCGCGGGTTCGCGCGCCGGCCCCGTCATCGCGCACGCGGTCAGGCCCTGGTCGAGCTTGCCCTCGTCGTGCCGATCCTGCTGCTGCTCGTGGCCAGCATCGTCCAGCTGGCGATCATCTTCGAGCGCCAGATCGGCATCGAGAACGCGGTCCGCGAAGCCGCCCGCCGTGGCGCCACCCAGGCTACCCCGGACACCACGACGGCGGGCATCAACGCAGGGTGGACGCTCACCCAGCTGCAAACGCTGCTGGGCAATACGCAGACCCATGACGCGGCGCAGGACGTCGACCTCCAGGTCTGCTACGCGACCCCGGCGGCCCCCGACGTGTCGAACAACATGCAGGTGCTCGTCACCGTCCACGCGGGATACCTGCACCCGGTCTTCCTGCCCCTGATCTCGAACATCCTCGACATGATCGACGGCACCCCCGATGGCGCCCTCCGTGCCGACTCCTCGAGCACGTTCCGTGTCGAGCAGGAGGGCAGCAACAACATCGGCCCGACTGCGGTTTGCGCCCCGTGAGCCGCCCGGGGCGCGGCCGCATGTCCCGCCGAACGCGTGGCCAGGCGATGGCCGAGTTCGCCCTCGTCGCGCCGATCTTCTTTCTGATGCTCTTCGGCGTGATCGAGCTGGCCCTGCTGATGGGCGGCCAGAACGGCCTCGTCGCGTCCGCGCGCGAGCTCGCGCGCTACACCGCGCCGTTCCGCGTGGCCACACAGGCGGATGCGACGGCCGTGTGCAACAACGCCGGCAATGTCGACCACGGGTTCACGCAGCAGCTCAATGGGTTCATGAGCCGCGCGATCCCGGGCTACAACGCATCGAACTGGAGCGCGGCGCTCCACGAACGAACGGTGACGTACACGTGGGGCGACAACGCCGACGGGACCCATTACGTCCAGATGCAGATCCACATCGTCTACCACTTCCCGCTTCACGTGCCGTTGATCAGCGCCGTCCTCGACCGCTTCGATGGAACGGTCGACAACAAGTTCAAGCTCGATGCCACAGAGACCATGCGCATTGAGAACCTCGGCCTGACGAGCACCTATTCCCAGGTGAGCTGTGATGTCTAGGAGTGCCCACCCGATGCCCCGAACTGGCGTGACCCGTCCATTCGACGGAGGCCCGAAGGGCCAGGTCCTGGTGCTGTTCGCCCTGGTCCTCGTCGTCCTGCTTCTCGTCTCTGCCCTGGCGGTCGACTACGGCGGCTGGCTCGTTGCCCGGCGGAGCTACCAGAACGTGGCGGATGCGGCGTCGCTGGCCGGCGCCCAGCAGCTGCCACGGACGCCGGCTCCGAGCTGTGCCGGCGGCCAAAGACTGTGTGCGCGCATCGCGGCATGGCAATCCGTCAAGGCCGCGCTCAACCTGACCACGCTCGATCCGGTTGCACAGGCTGCGTTGACGACGTACTCGACCGCCTACGTCGAGAACGGCTACAGCGTCTGGGTCGCAAGCCCGCCATCGGATGCCGGCGCCGCCTGGCTCGGCAACGTATCGGGGCCGCGCGATGTCTACGTCCGGATCCAGCATGCCCAGAACTCGTATTTCTCCCGGATCGCCGGGATCGGTGCGACCGTCACGTCATGGGCGACAGCGGGCCGGTTCTCTGCCAGCTTCGCGGTGATCGGACTGTGTCGACCCGCAGCGGGCGACCACTGTCTCGCCAACGACAGCAACATCAAGATCGACGGCACCAATTCGATCCTTGCGCTCGAGACCGGGGATCTCGGCTCGAATGCCTGGACCAAGACGAACGGCAACAACTCGGCGATTGGTCTCGGACCCGAGAGCAACGCGTACATGGAGGAGTTCAACACCTGCTGGGACTTTGCCGGCGGTCAGTGTCAGCTCGTCGGCTACAGCGGCGGCGCGGCGAACTACTCCGATCAACGAACCGCTGTCCCACTCGGCGCTCCGATCGTGGACCCCGGCTACGCGGCCCCGCCGATCAGCAACACGACCACGCCCAGCCAATGCCGAGGGAACGCCTCCGGCGGCCTCGCGATGGTGCCGAACGTCGGTGGTCCGGAGCTCGCCCTCAACGACGTGCCGATCCAGCTTGCCGCGGCCGTCGCGCCAGCTCCGCCTGCTCCAGTCCTCCTCGGCGCAGTGAAGGGCTCCGGCACGATCACCTGGCATGGGACGGGCGTGGGGGGCCTGCTGGTCGAGCTCATGAACGGCGCAGCTGTCGTGAAGAACGCGAATACCAACGGCAGCGGCGTCTACGGCATGAACGGCGTCGGCAACGGGACGTACACGATCCGGGCGACCGACACCTCCGCCGCCGGCGTCTACCACCAGACCACGAGCGCGTCGTTCGTCGTCAACGGCAACGACTTCGTGCAGGACCTCGCCGTCCTGAAGAACCCGGTCGTGTCCGGAACGGTCACCGCCGGCGGCAATCCTGTGTCCGGCGCCACGATCACGATCACCGGTCCGGGTGGGCCGTTCAGCACGACCACGAACGCGAGCGGCCAATACAGCCAGATCCTCACGACCTTCGGGACATCCGGCGCATATGACGTCACCGCCTCGAAGGCCGGCTTCGTCACCAGCATCCCGGTCACGATCAACCCGACCCTCGACAACACGACGACGGTGAACTTCAGCCTGACGCCCGCGCCGGCCTCGCTGACGGTCAACGTCACCGATCAGGTCACCGGGCTGGCGATCCCGAACACCACGGTCACGCTCACCGGGGCCAACAGCCAGACCGGCACGACCGGGACCAACGGCGCTGCCTCGTTCCCCTCGGTCATCCCGGGCTCGACCACCATCACGCTGAGTGGGACGATCGCCGGCTACGTGAACGCGTCGCCGTCGAACCTGCCGAACCCGAGCACCATGACGATCGCCGCCGGCTCCAACACGGCCAACTTCGCGCTCTGGCCGAAGGGCTGCAGCACGAGCAACGGGTCGAAGGGCGATTGGAGCTGCACCTTCCCGTCCGGCAACAACTGCCCGGCGACGACGAACCTGAACGGCTCGGACGTCACGTGCACGTTCACCCAGGCCAATGCGATTCGCCCAGGCACCTACGACGACATCGACATCAACGGTTGCGCGTGGCTCGACCCGAGGGGCGGCGCCACCGGTCTCGCACCCGGCCAATCGGCGGGCATCTACCACATCCGCGGCAACATCCAGATGTCGAACGACTCCTACCTGTTCGGGGACGGCGTGACGCTCGTCTTCGACCAGGGCGCGAACTTCGACGTCCAGAATGGCGGCGGGTTCGTCCTCAACTACGGCTCGTTGCACAACACGCCCACCGACGCCAGCTCAGGCTGCAACCTGAGCTCGATGAAACGCTTCGACGATGGCTTCGCGCCGTGTTTCCGGACCGTCGACGACGGCCAGGACTACGCCTACGCGGCGTGGACGACCGCAGGCACGTCACCATGGCAGAGCGACACCGGTTCGGGCTGCGGCCAGACGAACCCGCTGGCCTACAACACGACGAACGCGACGGGCACACCGAGCCCGGCGAACCCGATCCGCTGCGTCACGGTCGGCAAGGACCTCGGCATCACCTTCTACATGTACGGGGACGGCTTCGGCAGCCAGTCGCGATTCAAGATCGCGACCGCGAGCATGGGCTACCTGTTCAACGGCGTGCTCTACGCCCCGAACGACGACGTCCAGCTCGGCGGTGGCAAGAACGGCCAGTCGGCCGCCGGCCAGATCGTCGGCTGGACCATCGAGTACCACGGTGGCACCCGGATCCTGCAGAACTGGTATGGCGATCCCGAGGACGGTCCGCCGTTCCTGATCGAGCCGATCCTCGGGGACTAGGGAGTCCGGAGGATTCAGGTGGATTCCGGGGGCGTTTGGTGCGATTGGCGCGGTGCCAACGTGCCCCGGACTTTCGGGTCGTAAGCGGGATCGAAAGGTCCCAGTCGCGATAATGGCGCCTCGCGGCCGCTGAGGCGGACCGCCGGGGGAGTATTCGCGAAAGGTCCGGTGAGTCATACAGTGCGACGGAGGAAGGGGCCTCCGCTGCTCACCCGCCGTCGGCCGGAGGAGGCCGGGCAGGCGCTGCTGGAGCTCGCGCTCGTCACGCCGATCCTGGTCTTGCTCGTGATGGCGATCTTCCAGTTCGCCTACGTCATGGAGACGCAGATGGGGCTGACGAACGCGCTCCGCGAGGCCGCGCGCCGCATCGCCGCGACGGAGACCGTCGGTCAACCCGCCTGGACCGGTTCCGGCTCGATGACGGACTGGGTGCAGGCCCAGCTGTGCGGCAGCCCCACGCCGCCGTGCAACGGCGGCCTCCTTGCCCAGAATGTCCAGGGCTTCGAAGGGTCGCGCGTCGTCGGCCTGATGCCGACGGTCGCCTTCTGCAGCTACCCCGTCACCGGCGCGGCGGGCACCGACACGCAGTATCGGGTGCAGGTCGACCTGACCTATAGCCATCCCCTGTTCTTCGGGCCGATGGGCTATGCAACGGACGCTCTCGATGGCAACTCGAACGGCAAATGGGACCTGCCGGTCACCGCGCAGATGCGGCTCGAGAACATCGACGACAGCATCACCGGCTTTGTCGGCCCGGGGGCATGTCCGCCATGACCGGACTGCGACGCCGCCCCGGTCGCCGTGCGAAAGGTCAGTCGATGGCCGAGTTCGCCCTCGTCGCGCCGATCTTCTTCCTGCTGGTCTTCGCCGTGATCCAGGTCGGGCTCATCTTCTCGGCCCAGGATGGGTTGGTCGACGGCGTGCGCTCGGCGGCGCGGCGGGCGGCAACCTACCGGATCAATGAAGCGAGCTTCGACGGGACGGTCTGGCCCTCGATCTGCCAGGCCATCAAGGACGAGGTCGGCAACCGCCTTCGCATCCGCGTCATCGGCTACCAGGCGGCCTCCCTGACGCCCACGGTCACCTACGAGTGGGTGCAGGACCACCAGAGTGGCGACTACTTCCTCGTGGCGAACATCCAGGCGCTCTACGCCAACCCGCTGTTCATCCCGCTGGTCTCGGCGTTCATCGACCGCACGGACGGGATCGTCGACAACCGTCTGACTTTGCGGGCGAGCGAGCAGATGCGCGTCGAGAACCCGGCGCTCCAACCATCGACGATCCCGCCCGCCGCCCCGCCGACGTGCCCGCCATGAGCCGCGACGAGCTCCAGCGCCTGCAGCCGGCGTCGCGAGGCCAGGTCCTGGTCCTGTTCGCCATGTTCCTGCTCATCCTGCTCGGCGTTTCGGCGCTCGCCATCGACTATGCGAACTGGCTGCTCACGGACCGCTACCTCCAGAACGTCGCCGACCACGCCGCGCTGTCGGGCGCGTCCGAATTCAGGCAGCGCCAGACCCAGGGCAGCTGCACGGGCGGTTCTGGCCAGCAGAAGTGCGTCGAGGCGCGGGCGCAGATGTGGACGTCGATCAACGACGACCTGCACCTCGGCATGACCACCACGACCATCAACTGCCTGGCATCGGTTGGCCCGACTGTGCCCGGGTCCAATCCGGGCGACAGCCCCGCGGCGGGTGAGACGAGCTCGGCCCGCGCAACGACGGGGGCGTGCACCTCGGAGCTGCCCGTTCAATTCGGGCATACGATCTGGGTCGCGACGCCGCCGCCGACGTATGCCGCGTACACGGGGGCGGGCGGCCGCTTTGCCTCGAACTTCGGGGTGACCTTCGCGCGAGTCGATCGCCCGGTGACGTCGTTCATCGGCGGCGCCCTGGGGGTGCGGCCCGGGCCGCGGACGGGTTGGGCGACCGCCGGTGCGTTGCCCATCGGCTTCGCCCTGCAGACCTTCTGCCGCAACAACATCGCGCCAGAGAGCGGCGTCTGCGCCAACTCGGCCGGCCTGACCATCGACGGCCAGGGCGGAATCCGCCTCCTGCGAGGCGACATCGGCAGCAACGAGAGCCTGAAGGTCACCGCCAATGGCGGCCAGGGCGTGCAGACCCACAACGGCGACGTGTTCGTCGTCAACGGGACGTGTAGCTCGTCGTCATGGAACTGCCCGAGTGGGCTGGGATCGCTCGGCGGCATCTCCGATGGCTATCCCAACTACACCGGCAAGAACGCGTTCTACATGGCGCCGATGCCCGTCCCGCGCTTTGCCTCGCCGCTCGATGTGGCCAGCGTCAGCACCTATGACTGCAGTGGCGCGTCGGCGACAAGCCTGTGCATCCCGTACAAGGACCAGGGCAACTCGACGCCGGGCCAGCCCGGCACCTGGACGTGCCAGACCTCCGGCTCGATCAACCGATGCGGCGCGCCGACGGTGACGAGCGGACAGGTCACCTGCGTGGGCCAGGGCGGCGGCCTGCCCCCGCTCCACTACTACCCGGTCGGGCCGTCGCTGAACGGCGTCAATGCCGACTCGGCGCATCCGCAGACAAATGCCAACAAGTTCAAGAACATCGACGACGACTTCCTCGTGCCGGACCCCGACACCACGAACCCGCCGGGCAACCCGCCAGCCGATTACCTGTACACCGACGACATCAACGTCACCGGTGGCGGCGGTCCGCAGATGACCTCGTTCATCGTCAACCTCGCCCCATCCGGCCCGCGCCTGCCCGGCATCAGCACCGTTCGCTACACGGCCTTCAAGACCTTCGGCGGGGCACGCAACAACACCGGCAACCCGGTGACGCTCCAGGTGAAGCTCCTGCCCGGCACCGGCACGACGGCGATCGCCGTCGACAGCGTCCAGACCCTCACCGACGTCCCGCAGCGCTTCGAGTTCACCGTCGGGGCCGGTGTCATCCCGGCCAATCAGTTCAACACCCTGCGCCTGCAGTTCACGTTCACGAGCCAGGGTGGAACGACCGCCGCGGAAGAGCGCGGCGGCGCGATCGCCTGGGCGGAGATCCAGCATCCGGACCCGCAGCCGGCCCTGACGCCCATGATCCCGCCCGGCTACTACCGGTCGATCGACATCCCGCCGAACAGCTGCGCCATCCTGGACCCGACCGCCGAGTACTCCAGTCTCGAGCCCTACCAGATGCCCGGTATCTACCGGTTCGGGGGCAGCAGCGGCAAGGTGGAGCTCGAGACCGGGTCGTACCTGATCGGCGACGGCGTGACACTCGTCTTCGACAGCGACTGGCCCGACTCCGGATCCCACAGCGGTCTGACGATCGCCGCCGACGCCGCCCTCGTGCTGAACACGATGCGGGTCCCGGGAACGCCGCCCTGTACCCCGACCGAGACCGAGACGTTGACCACCAACGAGTCCAGCCCGTTGTCTGACCTGCCCTTCAGCGGCGTTTGTGCAGCGTGGGGAATCGATCCCGACGTGACGGTGGGCATTCGGCCGGGCCAGAACGCGTGGGGCTACTGCGATCCGGCCAACCTCGTGAATCCGCACTGCGTGAACCGGGACGATTACGCGCCGACCGGCTACCGCGGCGTCACGTTCTACTTCACGCCCGACCCTGGCTGGGGCACCGCCCACGCCAGCATGAACATCAGCAACCGCTTCGAGATGCAGGGCGGTGTCGGTGGCCTGGCCTTCCGGGGCGTGCTCTACGCGCCGTACGACGACGTGACCATCCAGGGCGGCAATGGCTTCAACACCGTCGGTCAGGTGCTCGCCTGGACCGCCAAGTTCAACGGCAACGGTCCGTTCATCGACCTGGACTTCCCGTACGTGCCCGCCTCGGCGGCCCCGTACCTGCTGGAGCCGACGATCACGCACTAGCCGTCGAATCGGCGCGCCCAGCTCCCTCGAGGATCAGCTCGGCGGTGGCGGCTCCGGCGTGGCCTCCTCGGTCGGCGGGGGAGCGGTGGGCTCGGCCGTTGGAGGAGGCGTTGGCTTCTTCGTCGGCTTGGGTGTCGGCTTGGGCGTGGGCTTCGGCTCGTAGCAGGTGACGGACGGCAGCTTCGACTTCACCTTGCCGTCGTCGTTCTCGGGGATCGTGTCCATGTTCTTCGGCAGCGTGCCCGCCTCCGGGAACGCGCGCCTGGCAAGGTTGCGGATGAGGTTCATGCGCGGGATCAGCACCGAGCCGCGCGGGTCGTTGCTGGCGCCATGGACGAGCGGATAGGTGATCACGTCGCGGTAGATGTGGTCGCGTTGGATGCCCGCGTACGCGATGTACTGCGAGATCGTCTCGGCGCTGAGGCTCGTCTTGAGCAGCTTGCCCATGCCGGCGATGAACCCGGCGGGATCGTTCAGGAATCCGCCCTTCATGATCCGATCGCGGGCAGCCACCACGATCTCGCCCTGGCGGGCGGCCCGGGTGAAGTCGTTCTCCCCGATTGACTTGCGGATGCGCGCGTAGGCGAGCGCGCCCTGGCCGTCGAGGTGGTAGTTGCCGGCGTTGATCGCAAAGCCGTGGAAGCCGTACTCGTTGTACCGCGGGTCGCACAACGCGTTGCGCACCGTGACGTCGACGCCCCCGATCGAGTCGATGACCTTGACGAAGCCCGGCAGGTTGACCTCGGCCCAGGCGTCGATCTTGACGTTGAGCAGCTCGCCGAGCGCCGCAGCGAGAACGGCCTCGCCCGACGTCGCGCCCTTGAACTTCTTCGGGTTGTTGTTGGCGTACGAGACGAGGCTGTTGATCTTCGGCCGGAAGGTGCGGCCGTCCGGCAGCGGGACGTCGACCATGTCCCGCGGCACGGAGACCATCGAGACCGCGCCGGCGATCGGGTCCAGGGAGGCGACGATCATCGTGTCGGTCAGGAACTCGCTCCGGCCGGGCCCGGAGTCGACGCCCAGCAGGAGCATCGTGAACCGGCCGAGCTGCGGCGGCGGGCTGGCGGGGATGTCGCCGCTCGGCGCCACGCCGAAGTCGTCGTCGCGGCTGGTCGAGTCGATCTGCTGCGGCACCCACGGCTGGTCGGCGGACTGGAAGACGTTGGTGGCGGCCTCGTGCGCGACGTAGGTCAGGTACCCGGCGTAGACGCTCGGGACGAGCACGAACACCAGCGCCACTGCGCTCAGCGCCGCGCCGCGCTCTCGCGCCCGACCCTTGCCGCGCCGGAACGCGTCGGCCACCGCGACGAGCCGCCAGAGCATGAGCACGGCCTCGAAGATCAGGACGGCCACGATCACGTCCGGGTCGAGCAGGATCGCGAGCCGCTCTAGGCGATCGGGGCTGACGAGGGCGCCGATCGCGAGGGTGAGCAAGATCAGCGGCGGCAGCGCCAGTAGCACGCCCGTCCGGCGCGCGCCCACGGCGATCTGCCCGAGTCCGGGCCACAGG
>Ga0070696_100003525_pt1 | contig 10410 bp, 9 predicted proteins | sample KBSK1253metaG_FD_65474 | JGI IMG/M metagenome (GOLD analysis project Ga0070696, IMG submission 65474) | Corn, switchgrass and miscanthus rhizosphere microbial communities from Kellogg Biological Station, Michigan, USA - KBS K1-25-3 metaG | ecosystem: Host-associated > Plants > Roots >... | reverse complement strand
GCCTTTGCGCAGCTCCGGCAGGTCCGTCCGGGGCTCGCGCTCGCCTTGGTGGGTAGGCCGGGGGAAGCGGAGCCCGGCCTGCGAGCACTGGCCAGCGATCTCGGGGTTGCCGACAACGTGTTCTTCTGTCCCAACGTCCCCCACCGTCGCGTTCCCCTATTTCTCGAGCGTGCCAGCGTTTTCTGTTTGCCCTCTCGTTCCGAGCCGTTTGGCATCGCGATTCTGGAAGCCGGGGCCTATCGCCTTCCCGTTGTCGCCAGTCGGGTTGGTGGGATACCGGAGATTGTGGACGACGGTGAGACTGGGCTGCTCGTGGAGCCCGGGGATTCGGACGCGCTCGCCTACGCGCTCGATCGCGTCCTGCGCGACAGCGTACTTGCACATGCTCTCGGTGAGCGTCTCTGCCGGCGCGTCGCCGAGCGGTTCTCATGGCGGCGAGCCTACCAGGAATACCGCGCCTTGGTGCCTCAATCGTAGAGTGAGTTCAAGGCTCTTGCCCGCCTAGGGACACCCTCCGACAGTCGTCGCCGGCGTTCCCGGTGACGTCAGACCCTACCCGATGGTCTTGGGCAACGGGGATGCGTGATCGCCACTGAGCTTTCCGAGATTGCGTCGGCGGACGCGGGCCCCGCGCCGGGTAGGGCCGACGGCACAGCGCGGCCGCGTGTCGCCGACGTGTGGGTCGCCGGCCTGATCGTAGCCTGCGGTGTGCTGCAGCTCTTCTACTACTCGCACGCTGCCGATTTCCTACACGATGACGTGTTCTACGCCGACGCCGCTCGTTCCCTTCTCCACCATGGCGTTTACGGTATCGACGGTCATCCCGAAACCAATCAGCCGCCCGGACTGCCGGCGATTCTCGCCGCGCTCTGCCTGGTCGGAGCGTGCAGTCATGCTGCCTTGTTACGCGCCATGGTGGTGTTTCAGACCATCGGCTTCGTGGCGAGCTACGCGCTGCTGCGGCGTCACGCTCCCCGAATAATCGCCGCCGCGATTCCGCTGTTGCTCATCTCTTCGGAAGTCACGTTCTCGTCGGTAACTCAGTGGGTGCACCCATACGCCCCCTACTTCTGCACGACGATGTGCGCCCTGTTGGCCGCGCGGCGACTCGAGACCGCCTCCTCGCTGCCCGCCCGCACCGCGTGGGGCGCACTGCTGGCCGCGCTATGCGCAGCCTCCATCGTGATCGCAACCGCGGGAATCGCGCTGATCGGGGCGCTGCTCGTACGCATCGGCATCACGTTCTTTCAGGACCGGCGGCGCGCCGCTGCGCGCCTCCGGCTGTTTCTCGGGCCCGTGCTCGTCGGGATCGCGGTCCAGGGGTGGTGGATGCGACAAACACCGGCCCCCCTGGAATGGCCGATCGCCGGGTACCCGCATCCATACCTCGAGCAATTGACGCTCAAGAACGGGAACGATCCGGAGCTCGGGATAGCTACCTGGCGCGACATTGGTGCACGCGTCGCGCGCAACGCCTTCGAGGACTCCCTCCTGGTGGCCCGACTGCTCGAGCGGCACTGGATCAACGTGTCGTGGATGTCGGTTGCGATCACGGGTCCGCTCATCCTGATGGTGGTGGGATGGCTCGCTTCCGTCCGGGGCAACGGAGGTGAGTTACACGACTGGTACTTCGCCGGATATGAGTTCATCTACCTGCTTTGGCCCTGGAACGTGGAAGCGCGGTTCTTCCTGCCGGTCGCGCCGCTGGCGTGTCTCTACGTGTGGCGTGGTGTCGTGGCCGTCGCCTGGCTGGGGAAACACAAGCCTCGCACCCTTGGAATTGCGTGGCTGCCCCTGTCGGTGTGGCTGACGATCAGTGCGTGGTACTGGATGCGCGGATCGGGGATCGCGCGCCACATGTTACGCGGTGGATTGCAGGGCGACTTGTCGTTCCTGATCTGGCTCCTGTCAGGATTGATCGCTGCCTGGATGGCGTGGGCAGGTTCCGCGTGGTTGCAATGGACCGTTCCGTTGCGGGGGTGGTTTGTGGACGGCCTGCGCGCGTTGCACACCACGCGGACGCGAGTCTTCCAGCTGGCCACAGGCGCGCCCCTGATTGGGTTGGTGACGGCGGGACTGGTACATCAGATCGTGATGGGTCGCGACAACCTCAACATTCATTCTCCCTTGAATGTCCCCCCCGCAGATGTGGACGCCGGCCGTTGGATCGCTGCCCACACCGACTCCAACGCGGTGCTCATGGCACGGCACGTTCCCGTCGTCTATCACTACTCCGGAAGGAAGGTCGTCTGGTTCCCGCCGAGCTCGAACGCGCGCGTGCTCATGGAAGGCATTCAACGATTACGGGTCGATTACGTGCTCGTGGTGCATCGCACCTATAGCTACTACCTGCCGGCGGATGACGACGCGTTTGCTCCGCTCCTGGCAGCCTACCCTCACGCGTTCTGTCTCGCATTCCGCGCCCCGGACTTTCAGGTCTTTCGGGTTCACCACGAGCAACGCTGTTAGAAGGTGAGCACGCTTTTCCGGGCGTAGAATGCTTCGGCGAGCCCCTCCGGCGCGCCCGATTCCACACCCCGCAGGCGAAGCAACCCTTGAAATGTCTCGGCAGTGAACCAGCGCTTGCTCCGCTGCGATGCAAAGGCGGCCCGCAGATGCTGGACTTTGCGTCGGGCAACCGCCGGCCGCACCGGCACGAAGAGATTCGGCACGCCGAGATCGCCGTCGTACTTCGGAATCTCATACTCGAGAATCAGATGATTGCGGAACGTGTTCCACGTGAGATCGGACACGACGCGGTGATCCTGGTGACGATCGTCGCGGGTGTGGGTGAAGATCAGATCGGGAGAGAGATGGCGCGCGAGCTCTTCGAACGCCTCCTTGATCTCGCCACCGACGTACGGGAAGAATCCGTCACGGAACGCGTGAACGGTAATCCCACGGCGCCGCGCGCCTTTGAGAAAGAGCCCCGCAGACCTGCGCGCCTCACGCTCACGCGGTCCACCGCCGCCGCTGAACACGACCCATTCGCAGCGGACGCTGCGCTGCGCGGCGAGCAGCGCGAGGATCGTGCCGCCGCAGCCGATCTCGATGTCGTCAGCGTGGGCGCCCAGGCACAGGATGGTGCGGGGGCGGAGTCCGAAGCTCAGCACGCCGGCTGCGGAACGGTCTGGCGCCACAGCTGCCACGGCGCCTTGCCACGGGCGTGCAGGTCCTCGAGCTGCTGCTTGTCCTTGAACGTGTCCATCGCCGCAAAGAACCCGTCGTGCGCATACGCGAGCAGTTGGCGCTCGGCGATCAGGCGCTGGAACGGCTCCTGCACCAGCTCCTCGCCGTCGCGCATGTAATCGAAGATCTCGCGGCGCAACACGAAATACCCACCGTTGATCCGCAATGGCGTGCGCGTGATCGCACAGATCTCTTGCACGAGCCCGTCCCCGTCTGCCGACACCGCGTGGTAGCTGAGGTTCGGCCGGACGCTCACGAAGCCGGCGATCTTGTCGGCGCGCTCGCACCGCTCGATCATCGCGGGCAGCGGCAGATCCGTGAGACCGTCCGCGTAATTCGCCAGGAAGCAGTCTTCGCCGTCGAGGTAGCGCCGCACGGCCTTGAGACGCTGCCCGATGTTGGCGTTGATTCCCGTGTCCGCGAACGTGATGCGCCAATCCGCGATGTCGCAGTTCATCAGCTCGACGTGGCCGCGCGGGTCGCCGTTGCCCGACAACACGAAGTCGTTGGAGACCGTCTCTTCGTAGTTGAGGAAGTAGCGCTTGATGACGTCGGCGCGGTACCCGAGACAGAGAATGAAGTCCTTGTGGCCATGGTGCGCGTAGTACTTCATTACGTGCCAAAGCACCGGCCGATAGCCGATCGGCACCATGGGCTTGGGCACGTCCTCGCCCGCCTCCCGGATCCGCATACCCAGCCCGCCGCAGAAGAGCACGACTTTCATGACGCGACCTCCGCAGGAACCCGGCGGGTCGCGCCGGTCCACCGCAATGTAGTGTCGACGCGCCCCTCGCCCTGCAGCTTGAGGATGTGCTTGATGCGCATGTAGCGATCGCCGAGGAACTGCTCGCGCGTGAGGTGGTAGCGCTGGAACGCGTCGCGCAGCTCCTCCATTCCGGCCCGGACGGTCCACCGCGGCTGGAACTCGGGCAGAGTGCGGGCCAGCTTGCTGCAATCCACGCGATAGCAGCGAGGATCGGGGCCGCCGCCCTCGGCGTAGCGGACGCGGCTGGCCGGGATGACTTGCTGCACCATCTCAGCGAGATCACGGACGCGGTAGTTCTCTTCGGTACGGCCCACGTTGAACGCCTGGTTGTGCACCACCTCACGCGGCGCGTGCAGGACCGCGAGGAAGGCTCGGGCGATATCCTCGATGTGCACCAGGGGCCGCCACGGCGTGCCATCGCTCTGGATCAGCACCTCGCCGGTCGTGAACGCGACGCCGACGAGATTGTTCACTACGACGTCGCCGCGTAACCGCGGAGAGACGCCATAGGCCGTGGCGTTGCGCAGGAAAGTTGGACAGAACGTCGCATCGGCCAGCGCCGCGATATCCCGCTCGGCGCGGACTTTCGACTCGCCGTACGGCGTGATCGGATTGAACGCGGCCGCTTCGGTCAGCAATTCGTCCCCGGCGACGCCATACAGGCTGCAGGACGACGCGAACAAGAAGCGGGGCACACCCGCCTCCTTCGCGGCTTGTGCCAGGTGCACCGAAGCGATGTGGTTGATGTCGTACGTGCACCCCGGGTTCACGTTGCCCAGCGGGTCGTTCGACAGGGCGGCGAGATGCATGACGGCGTCGAACCCTGCCAGCTCGCCAGCCTGCACATCCCGAACGTCGCAGCGCAGCGACTCGATCGCGGCCGCGTCTTCGCCCAGCGAGCAGTCTTCGAAGAGATAGGTGTCGAGGCCCACCACGTGATGGCCCGCGGCCGCCACCAGGGGAGCGAGGACGGAGCCGATGTAGCCGTTGTGTCCGGTGATCAAAACGCGCATGTGACCTCTAGGCTTTCTGCATGGGGCGCACGCGGAGATCCGTGACCTCAGCGGTGCGGTCGAGGGCGAGCGCGTTTACGACGGCGGCCGCCACATCTTCGGGTTGGAGCAGACGCTCAGGCCGGTACGGTTTGCTTTCCTCGGCGTGAATCGCGGCCTGCAACGGCGTCGCGGTGCGCCCGGGGAACACGCTCAGCACGCGGACACCATCGGCATTGACCTCTTCCCGCAGCGCGTCGGCGATGGCGCGCAAGGCGTGCTTGCTGGCCGCATACGACCCGACGCACGCGCGCGCGTGCAGCCCCGCGCTCGAGTTCACGAATACGATTTGCCCGCGCCGCGCCCGCAACATCGGCAGCAGCAGCTGCGTGAGCAGGTACGGCCCTCGCACATTCACGCGGTACTGCACGTCGAGCTGGGCCACCGGCGCCTCGGCGACTGGGCCGAGGAAATGCGCTCCGGCACAGTGGACCAGGATGTCCAAGCCGTCAGACTCGGCGGCCAGCCGATCGCGCAGCTGCAGCAATGCTGCGTCGTCAGCGACGTCGAGCGGATGACTCCACGCGCGTCCTGTCGCGTTCCGCTGCGCCTCCGCCGCCGTCTCCTCCAGCGCTGGCGCGCCGCGCCCGACCAGCCACACCCCGACACCCCCGGCCGCCAGCTCGAGCGCGATGGCGCGACCGATGCCGCTGCCGGCCCCGGTCACGAGGGCGAGCTGGCCCGAGAGCGTACCCCTCACTGAGTCGCCTCCACCTGACGCGCCAGCAGTCCGTGCGTTGCCAGGAGACTGGCCGCCCGGCGGATCCAGTTGAACGACAGGCCCGATCGCTCGGCAATGTCCAGCAACGTGTGCGAACCGTCCGACAGGTTCAGCACCCACAGCATGGCGAGCTCATGCTCGCGCGGCTCGGACTGACCACCGACCGCGCCGTACAGGCCACGACGTCCCAGTTGGGGCTCGCCGTACGGACACTGGTTCACGTACGTCTCGTTGCCGTCGAGCACGTCGAACACGGCAAGACAGGCGGCGAAGGAATCCGCGAGCGCCTCGGGCCGAACGAAATCCAGGTTGTCCGCGGACGTGTGGTATTCGGGGTACCGCGCATACGGCGTGCGCGAGAGACACCCCACCGGGAGGTTGTAGCCCGGAGAGCAGAACTGGCGCTCGTCGTATCCATACGGTGTGAAGTCCATCAGCACGAAGGGCTGGCCGCGGTGCCGCAGTACGTGGGCTACGGCCTGGTCGATCTCCGCGTTCCCACGCCGAGTGCGCTTGTAGTGCATGTGTCCCGCATCCCCGACGCCGGCGAGTACGAGGCCGTGCTTGATGCGCGGCACCACAGCGGCGTTGCGCGCGAGCCAGGTGATCGAGCCGATAGTCCCGGGAATGAACAGGATGCGATACGTGTATCGCCGCCGCACACGCTGGAGGTGCCGGGTGAGGTACGTAGCGACGACGAGCGCCGACAGGTTGTCGTTGCACAACGACGGATGACAGGCGTGGCAGGAGACGAGGATTTCCTCGGGCCGCTCTCCGGGAAGCACGACTTCGCCGTAGGTCAGGTGACCCGGTGCGAGCGTGGAATCGATCATGACTTCGTACTCGCCCGGCGCGAGGGCGTCGAGCTGGCGCTGCGTCAGACAAAAACCCCACGCCTCCCGGTAGTACGAGGTCCGGTACGGAATCCAGTCGGGATGGTCGGGGAGTGTAAAGCAGTGCGCGCGCAACTCCTCGAGCGAGACGGTGCGGTGCACCGGCACGCTGTAGTTCAAGACATGCAGCGAGGAATCGCGGAAATCCACGACCCGCTCACCGCGCGCGTTCTTCACGTACGCGTCGCGGATATTCCACTCCCGCGGCACGGTCCAGTCGAGCACCTGGGTCCCGGTGGGCACTTCGTGCGCCGTGAGCGGGATCAGTGACTCGAGCCGTGCCAGCGTCGCCCGAAAGCCGTCCCCCGTGATGCTGCGGCAGATCGGATAGAGGTCGGCGATCAGCGCGTGCATCTCGACGCCGACGTCCTGGGCGGCCCGCTGGGCTTCTAGAGTGGGGGCCGGCGCGGTCGCGGTGCTCACGCGGGCACCTCGAAATTCGCGTACGTCCGGTCGCGCTCGAGCAGGATGGGTTCGGGGAGCGGCCATGGAATCGCGAACGCCGGGTCATCGAACCGGATCCCCCGCCCCGCTTCGGGTGCGTAGAACTCGGACATCTGATACAGGACTTCGGTATCGTCGACGAGCGTTTGAAAGCCGTGCGCCAACCCTTCGGGGATGTACAGCGCGGCGCGATTATCGGCGGTCAGCTCCACGCCGACATGCTGGCGGAACGTCGGTGAGTCGGGACGCGCGTCGAGCGCGACATCCCAAATGGCGCCGCGGGTGCAGCGAATGAGCTTGGCCTCCGCGTGCGGCGCCTCCTGGTAATGCATGCCGCGCAATGTGCCCCGGCGACGGTTGAATGAGATACTGATTTGCACGAGGCGTGGGTTGAGGCCGTGCTGTGCGAACTCGCGCTCGCACCACGTGCGCGTGAAGAAGCCGCGGTGGTCTTCCCGCAGCTCGGGCCGGATCAGGAACACGCCCGCGAGCGCCGTCTCGTGGAAGATCACGGAACGACCGACACCTCGGGAATCGGAATCACGAACTGGCCGCCCCACTCGCGGATGTAGGCGAGCTGGCTCATGATCTCCTGCTTGACGTTCCACGGCAGGATCAGGACGTAATCGGGCTGCGTGTCGCGGATCCGCCCGGGTGGGAAGATCGGGATATGCGTGCCTGGCAGGAACCTGCCGTGCTTGTACGGGTTGCGATCGACCGTGTAGTCGAGAAAATCGGTTCGAATGCCGCAGTAGTTGAGCAGGGTGTTGCCTTTGCCCGGCGCGCCGTACCCCACGATCGACTTGCCCGCACGCTTGGCCGCGATCAGGAAGTCCAGCAGCTTGCGTTTCGTCTCACGCACGCGCTCGGCAAAGTCCGCGTAGTACGCCAGGCGATCGAGTCCCGCGTCGATCTCGCGCGCGCGCAGCTCGGCGACGCGTGCAGTGATCACCCGTTCGTCGTCGCGGTGGCACGCGTAGATCCGCAGTGACCCGCCGTGCGTCTCGATCTCCTCCACGTCGTAGATCGTGAGTCCATGCGCCGCGAAGATCTGCGTGGCCGAGTACAGCGAGAAGTACGAGAAGTGCTCGTGATAGATCGTGTCGAACTGATTCTCTTCGACCAGCCGCATGAGGTGCGGGAACTCCACCGTGATGACCCCGCGGGGTGCGAGCACCGCTTTCATCCCGCCGACAAAGTCGTTGAGATCGGGAACCTGGGCGAGCACGTTGTTGCCGATCAGGAGGTCGGCGCGCTGGCCCTTTGCCGCCAGCTCGCGCGCCGTGGCCACGCCAAAGAACTCGATGAGTGTCGGCACGCCTTTCGCAACCGCAGCTTGTGCGACGTTCGCGGCGGGCTCGATTCCCAGCACCGGAATTCCGCGCTCGACGAAATACTGGAGCAGATACCCGTCGTTGCTGGCGACTTCCATGACCTTGCTCTCGCCAGACAGGCCGAGTTCGGCGATCATTTGCTCCGTGTACCGCCGGGCATGCGCCAGCCAGCTGTCGGAATAGGACGAGAAGTAGGCGTACTCGGTGAAAATCGCCTCACGCTTCACGTATTCCTGGAGCTGGACGAGGTAGCAGCGGTCGCACACGTAGACGTGCAGCGGATAGAACGGCTCCATCACGTTCAGCTGATCCGCCGGCAGGTACGACTCGCACAGCGGCGACATGCCGAGATCCACGAAGGTGTGGCGCAGGGGCGCGCCGCAGAAACGGCAGCCGGCGCCGTCGTGAGGCTCGGCCGGCAACACGCCGCGCTCTGGAGCCGGCGCCGTGAGAAGAGTGTGGTCCATGCCGCAGCGGTCGAGCAGGAACCGGACCACCATGCGGCACCGCGACAATGCCGTAAGTCACTGCTACTAACTAAGATGCCGTGCGTGACAATGAGCGGTCGGGACGCCAAACGAGAGGTGTCACATACTAACCACAGTTTCGTGACCGTCTAAATGAGTCGGGCGAGTTTTGACGTCGCGGTGGCCGGCGGCGGCCTGGTCGGGCTTGCCACGGCGCTGGCGCTGCTCGACCAGCGCGAGCGAGACGTGTCACTGGTGCTGCTGGAAGCCGAGCCCAAGCTCGCCGCTCACCAGAGCAGCCACAACAGCGGCGTCATCCACGCAGGACTGTACTACCGCCCCGGCACGCTGAAGGCGCAGACCTGCCGCGACGGACGCGTGGCGATGTACCGATTCTGTGCGGACCAGGGCGTGCCCCACAAGCGCGTAGGCAAGCTGGTCGTCGCGGTGTCCTCGGATGAGCTGCCACGACTCGCCGAGCTCGAAGCACGAGGCCGGGCGAACGGCGTCGATGGGCTGCGCCGCGTCGAGGCGGCGGAGCTACGTGAAATCGAGCCCCACGCGACCGGGGTGGCTGCGCTGTGGGTGCCGGAAACGGGTGTGGTCGCCTTTGCGGACGTCGCGGCGGCGATCGCGCGCGAGGTGCGCGCCAGGGGTGGAGACATCCGCACCAGCTCCCGCGTGCTCGCCACCCGCCCAGACGGCGCGGGATCCGAGCTCGTCATTACGACGACGGGCGGAGACGTGCGCGCGGCGCTCCTCATCAATTGCGCCGGGTTGCAGGCCGACCGGCTCGCACGCGCGTGCGGCGTGGACCCGGGTGTGTTGATCGTGCCGTTTCGCGGTGAATACTACGAGCTGGTCCCCGATCGCAGAGATCTCGTCCGGCATCTGATCTACCCGGTCCCCGATCCGCGTCTGCCGTTTCTCGGTGTGCATTTCACGCGCACGATCGACGACCGGGTCGAGGCAGGACCGAACGCCGTGCTCGCTTTGAAGCGTGAGGGGTATCGCGGCTGGGATGTTTCCCCGCGGGACATTGCGGAGACGCTGTCGTTCGGGGGATTCTGGCGCATGGCCGCGCGCTTTGCGCGCACCGGTGTCGCCGAGCTAGCCCGCTCCCTGAGCAAGCGGGCCTTTGTGAGCGCGCTGCAACGCTTGGTGCCGAGCCTGCGCGCAGAAGATGTCGTCCCCGGGGGCAGCGGCGTGCGGGCGCAGGCGATCGATCGATCGGGACGCCTCCTCGATGACTTCTGCATCGTCGAAGGGAAGCGTTCGATTCATGTGGTGAACGCGCCGTCGCCAGCCGCTACCGCATCACTCGCGATCGGACGGCACCTGGCCGCGCGCGCTTTCGAGCGGCTACGCGGGTAGGCTCAGCCGATCACCAGGCGCCGCGCTTGAAGACCACCACCGGCACCGTGAGCAGCATGATGCGCAGATCCTCGAACAGGGACCGCCGCTCGACGTATTCGAGATCGTACCTAACCTTCGCGCGGACGCTCTCCACCGTGGTGTCGTAGTTCAGGTTGATCTGCGCCCAC
>Ga0070696_100003524_pt1 | contig 10412 bp, 9 predicted proteins | sample KBSK1253metaG_FD_65474 | JGI IMG/M metagenome (GOLD analysis project Ga0070696, IMG submission 65474) | Corn, switchgrass and miscanthus rhizosphere microbial communities from Kellogg Biological Station, Michigan, USA - KBS K1-25-3 metaG | ecosystem: Host-associated > Plants > Roots >... | reverse complement strand
CAGCTCGGCCTCGAGGCGGCGATCGAGTATCTGGTTCAGGACGCGTCGCGACGCACCGGCATCGCGGTCACGCTGGACGTCGCGCAGGAGTTTCCGCGGCTCCCCGACCAAATCGCGAGTCACGCCTTCCGGATCATTCAGGAGGCGCTCACCAACGTCACGCGGCACGCCAAGGCCACCCGGGTCGACGTCACGGTGCGCCGAGCGGGGAAAGCCATCATCCTGAGCGTCGCGGATAATGGCGTCGGGTTCGCACCCGATTCCCTCAGCGGATTGAGCTCGCTCGGCCTCGTGGGGATGCGGGAGCGCGCGCGGGCCTGTGGCGGCGTGTTGATGGTGCGCGGCAAGCCCGGCGAGGGCACCTCGATCGTTGTGACGATCCCGGTGGCGGAGGCGGGGGCGGGGGGCTCGTGATCCGGATCTTCATCGCGGACGATCACCCGATCGTGCGGCAGGGTCTGCGCCGCATCGTGGCGGCTGATCCGGGGTTGGTCGTCGCCGGCGAGGCGGGTGACGCCGAGGAGCTGCTCACCGCGATCGATCGCACCGCGACCGATCTGGTGCTCCTCGACGTGTCGATGCCGGGCGGACCCTTTCTCGACACGCTGCAGCGGCTGCGCGCCAAGCATCCCACAGTCCGAGTGTTGGTCTTAAGCGTGCATCCCGAGGACCAGTGGGCGGTGCGGGCGCTGCGTGCCGGGGCGTCAGGCTATCTCACAAAGGACCACTCACCGGATCAGCTGCTCGAAGCGATCCGCCGCGTGTACCGAGGCGGCAAGTATGTGAGCCCGACGTTGGCGGAGCACCTGGCGAAGCAGCTCGACGGCGCCGGGGGGGGGCAGCGCGCGCCGCACGAGCTGCTCTCCGACCGCGAGTTCGAGGTGATGCGGCGACTGGGCAGCGGGCTCACCGTCTCGCAGATTGCCACTGAGCTCGAGATCTCGGCGAAGACGGTGAGCACCTACCGGACGCGGATTCTCGAGAAGATGTCGGTCACAACGAACGCAGAGCTGGTGCGCTACGCCGCGAGGCACGGATTGATCGCATGACCACTGAGCACCACCACACCATCGTCGTCGGCGGCGGGCAGGCGGGGTTGTCGGTCGGGTACCAACTCCGTCAGCAACGCGAGCCCTTCGTGATCCTCGATGCCCACGCGCGGGTTGGGGACGCCTGGCGTCGGCGCTGGGACTCCCTCAGCCTGTTTACGCCCGCCCGCTACGACGGACTCCCCGGCATGCCGTTTCCCATGGCGGTCCACGGCTTCCCCACCAAGAACGCGATGGCCGACTATCTGGAGGCGTACGCGGCGCGTTTCGAACTGCCCGTGCGCACCGGCGTACGCGTCGAGAGCCTGGACCGTCGGGATGGGCGGTTCGAGCTGAGCGCCGGCGGGCGCCGGTTCACGGCCGACAACGTGGTGGTGGCGATGTCCGTGTGGCAGCAGGCGCGCGTGCCGGCGTTTGCACGGGAGCTCGCCCCCGCGATCACGCAGCTGAATGCCGGGGATTATCGACGGCCCGCGCAGCTCGGCAAGGGAGCCGTTCTCGTGGTCGGCGCCGGAAACTCCGGGGCCGAGATCGCGCTCGATGCCGCGCGCGCGGGCCACACCACGTGGCTCGCGGGCCGGCATCCGGGACACCTGCCCTTCCAGATCGGGGGCTTCCTCGCCCGGCTGGTGTTGCAGCGGCTCATTCTGGGATTCGTGTTCCACCATGTGCTGACGATTCGGACGCCACTGGGCCGCCGTATGCGAAAGACGGCACTCGCGCAGGGCATGCCCTGGATCCGCATCAAGCCCCGTGATCTGACTGCGGCGGGGATCACGCGGGTGCCGAGGATGGCCGGTGTGCGCGGTGGCCTGCCCCTGCTGGAAGGGGCGGAACGCCCGCTCGAGGTCGGCACGGTGGTCTGGTGCACGGGGTTCGATCCGGCGTTCTCGTGGATCCGATTGCCCGTGCTCGAGGGCGGTCTGCCCCGCGAGACGCGGGGTGTCGTCGCGGAGCACCCGGGGTTGTACTTCGTCGGGCTGCCGTTCATCTACGCGGTGTCGTCGACGATGGTGCGCGGCGTGGGACGGGATGCCGAGTACGTGGCCGGCAAGATCGCCGCGCGCCGCCCCTAGAACGCGATCTGAACGCCCGTCGTCAGAATCCGGTCGGTGCGCTCGAAACCGGGCTCGGGAAGGTTGTCGAAACGGATGAGGTAGGATACCCGCAGCGCGATCTGTCGCGACAGCGGAGCGGTCAACGCCGTTTCAGCATTCAGGCGTTGATCGTCCATCGTCTCGAGGTTGGCAATCCATTCGAAGGCTTGACTGAAGACAGCCGCGGCGCCGAAGCGGTGCCTGAACAGGAGGCCGGTGCGCGCGGCGGTGAAGCTCTGCTTCACGTTGGCGGTACTCCGCTCGCGTTGCGCCGTCAGGGCGGCGTCGACACTCAGCGTATCGCGCGGGGCCTGCACGACCGTGTAGGCGAGCCCCGGCCCCGCGCCCCAGCGGACGGCGACGCCGGCGAAGGGATCGCGCTGATACGAGAGCAGCGCGAACGCGCCGAAGCGAGCCGTAATTCGGTACTCCGCCCGGGCGCCCGCCTCGTAGGACTCGGTGGTCGTGGTCCCTTCCGTCGTTCCGTAGAGCGCCTTGGCCGTCTGCGTGAACACCCACGGCGCGAGCCGCCAGGTGAGTTTCTCGCCGAGATTGAAACTCGTGACGTTGGAATTGCCGCTCGCGTGAATGAAGCCCAGGTCGAGGGTGAGCTGCGCGCGCCGGGGCGTCGGGGCGGCGGCTTGCCCCGCGAGGGCCAGCGGCAACACCAGAGCGGCGAACGTAAGCGGAATGACGCGCATGCCAGTAATCAAGCGCCAAGAGCGCGCCGACGCGAGGTACGGCCTCATCGGTCGATTTTAGGAGGGGCGCGAGGCGCACGTGGTCTCATGGCTTTATCCCGAACCCACGCTCCAGCTCGCTTTGGATTGGATCGGTGCGCAACCACTCGAGCGCGACCACGCGACTCGCCACGCGGACATAGTCAGGCCCGAAGCATTTGATCAGGAGTTCTTCCTCCGTGGGGCTCAGGTGGGCCGCGAGAATCGCCGGTCGAAGCGCCTGCCGTCGCGGGACGAACTGGAACAGCCCTCCATACGATTCGCGCTGTTCGCCGGGGGCTTGCCGCGGGAAACCACCACAGAATGCATTGAGGTGAATCATCATGCTGTTCACCACGACGGCGTGCGCCAGATACTCGTAGAGTCGTGGGGACTGCCCCGGATTCACCTCATCGGTCGAGATGACCGAGACCGCTCCGTCGTTCTGCCAGAAATGGTCTTCGCCAAGGGAGTCACTGGTGATGCCAATGAACGGTCGCCCCGCCGCTTGGGCCTTGGCGTAGCACAGCAGCGGCCGGGAGTCCCGTTGGCATGTCTCGCGCTCGACTGTCGTGAGCTCCGCGGGCCGGAATTCATCGAAGTTGATCTCGTAGTACCAGCTGCGTTGCTGTCCATTCAACTCATACAGCAGGTACGCGAGCGCGTACTTGTCGAATGTCGGTGTCCCGAAGAACCGCACGCGGATCGATTGTACCTGCCTCGGCGACAGGGCGCCGATCACTACGGCCGCCACCGCCAGCACCGCCACGACGACGGCGGTGCGCCGCAGGGAGGGAAGCGTGTTCGCGAGCCGCTTGCGCCACGACTGCGGGTTGGCCTGTTGTGCCGAGCGGCCGACGATGCCCGCCACGATGACGATCGCGATGAAACCGACGGCTCCCTGCTTGAACAGGTAGCTGCGCAAGTATGTGCCGAGGGACAGCACGACCCCGCTCTGCCGTTCCAGCCACTCGTAAAGCAGCACCTGCAGCGAGACGAACATCGTCCCGAGCGCGAGAACAGGCTGGAGGACCTGCGTTCCAGGCCGACTCGACAGCAGATTGACGAGCAGTTCCCACACGCGGACGAGCATGACGTTCAGCGCGCGGCGGCGGTCCGGTCGCGCAACTCCAGCGCGCTTCCCAGGGTCTGCACACCATAGCGCAGACCTCTCGGCATTCCCTTTGCACTAGAGACCGGAACAAAGACGAAAATGCTTTCAGTCTCCCTCGGCTCGATGTGCGCTGGATACGTCAAGAGCGACCGCATGCCCGTGTCGAGCGAGTCCCACAGCGCTGGCGCGAGCGCGCTCAAGTCGAGCGAGCCCTGCACGTCTCCCTCCGCGAACTCAATGTCGATTCGGTCGTTGAGGGCGCTCAACTTCAGGTCGGTGTCGCAGCCATTCTCTATTTGAAGTCGTAGGACCTTGAACTTGCCTTGCACGGAGTTGAGCGCGAACAAGACTTGTTCGACTTCGGTGGTGAACCGGATCTGCCGACTCTGCCCACAATGCCTTTCTGCCGTGTAGACGATCTTCCGCCCTTTGCGGCCGTTGAAGGGTGGATCCCCCGTGGGGTGAGGAAGGGCACTGACGAGAACGTGAGTGATTAGCAAGAAGATCATGTGTGGCATGGCTATCTCCCGCGTTCAAACGAGGGCGAGACCAAAGACGGGACTTGGTGAATATGCTGCGTATGTAGCGTTGCGCTCGTGTCGAGGGGATCGACGGTTGTGACACATTGAGCAGGTGCTTGCTCCACACAACGCTAAGGCGCAGCGTTGACTGACCTGGGGGAGGCGGCAACCTGAGGGACCCGATGAACCCGTCCCGCTCGTGGAGACACCGTGATGAGCCGCGTGCACCAGGGTCATCCAAAGAGTGTGGCGCGGTGCGCCCGACCCTACCGCGGCGTCTCCAGAGGATGCTTGCTCTGCTCAAAGAACTGATTCTGCAGGCGCAGGCTTTCCGAGTCGGCTTTGACGGCGCGGATCGCCGTCACGATGCCGTTGATCCACGTCTTGGCCTCGAACTCACCCAATTCGCGCGACGCCACGGACCCGTCTCCGGCGTAGTGATTCGGGAAACGCGCGTACCACCAGATCCCCGTGTACACATTGTCCGGAAGCTTCACGCGCCCCTGATCGGCTCCTGATTCCTGCGTCGCGCGATCTAAATGCACGAGATCGGGCCGCGCGATCAAACTCACCGATGTTTCGCTTTCGCCGGCGTGCATGTCGGTCTCGCGGGGAGACTTGTGCTTCGGCTCCCCCGGCCCGCTGCGCCCGATCGCCGCCACGTACACGACGTAATCATGCGGCGCATCGAGCTGCGTCTGCGCGAAATACGGCAGCAAACTGTTGTTACCGCCGTGCCCGTTGACGATGATGACCTTCTTGCAGCCGTTGCGCGCCATCTCGTCGGTGGTCTCTTGCAGCAGCTCCAGCTGCAGCCGCCGGCTATAGGCCACCGTCCCCGGTTGCTGCTTCGCCTCGGCGATTTGGCCGAAGTAATACGCCGGAAAGACCACCGCGTATTCCTGCTGCGCGGCATTGAGGGCAACGTAGCGCACGTTGAGCAGATCATTGCCCAAGGGCAGATGTGGTCCATGCTTCTCCATGATGCCGAAGGGCAGCAGGCACGTCCCCTGCGACCGGGCAATGGCGTCCTTGAACTCGGCCGCCGACAATTCCTCCCACTGTACGGAGAGTTTCGGTGGCGCCGGTGTCTGCGCCGACAGGGCCGAGGCGGCGAGCACGGTGAAGGCAAGCAGCAGAGATTTTGACAAGTGTCCTCCCTTGACAGGTGATACGCCCGCACTAGGTTTCGCCGCTCGGGAGTCGCGCCCCAAGGGGCGCGACTTTTTGTTCTACGAAATTGGAGCGTTGAACGTTCGATGATGCCTCTGACGATATCGACAAAACGGAGCTTTGGCACGGCGCGCTACACCGCCGTGTTACGGCTATGCCCCGTCGCCCCCGGAGCGACGGTCGTGCTGCGCAGGCTTGGGAGCGGGATGCGACCCTAGGTCCATCCATCGATATCCCAACGGGTTGCCGATCGCCCCGCCTGCGCAGTGACGCTGCAGGTGGGGCGATTTGTCTTACGTGGCGTTGCGTTTCGTGGGTGGTGAAGACTTCGGTTACTTCGTCCTGAGAAGACACAAGCCCGGAGTCGGTCTGTTGTTCCCCCGCGATACGTGGGAAAGAAGGGTTCCTGCGAGTGGTGTTGGTTGCGGCTACTTCGAGACGCAGGTCGCGGGTTCGAGTCCCGCCGCGCCGGCAGGTTGGCGCGTAGCTCAGCTGGTTAGAGCGGCGTCCGCGATCGCTGTTCCCTCGCAGGGTTCGCTGTCGCAGGTCACAACTGGCGTGGTGGTGAAGGTTGTCGGTTACTTCGATCTGGCGAACGGCCTTCGGGCCGGGGAGTTCGACGCTCCCAGACCGCAGCCGCCTGTTCCCCGCGTCAGATAGACGTTCACGATGGGAGTGTGTCCACATGGCCCTGTTCAATCGGAAGAAGCGCGCACCCCGCACGCACGAGGGCGCAGTTGCCGCTCGGCTCAGCCCGCTCGAGACGCTGCGGCGCAGTGTGCTCGCCTGCCTCCTGTGGGAGGACACGTTCTACGAGGCCGGCGAGCAAATCGGCGAGCGTATCGCGCGCCTGGCGCATGAGGTGAAGCCGGAGCAGGTGGCCGCGCTCGCCGTCGAAGCACGCGAGCAGATGAAGCTGCGCCACGCGCCGCTGTGGCTGTGCCGCGCTCTCGCCAAGGAGCGCAGCCCGCTCGTGGCCGCGACGCTGGAGCGCGTCATCCAGCGACCCGACGAGCTCGCCGAGTTCCTTGCGCTCTACTGGGCCGGGGGCAAGCAGCCGATCGCCGCGGCGGTGAAGCGCGGCCTGGCGGCGGCGTTCACCAAGTTCGACGCGTATCAGCTCGCGAAGTATGACCGCCGCGGTACGGTCGTGAAGCTCCGCGACGTGATGTTCCTCGTCCATCCGAAGCCGAAGGACAAGGAGCAGGCGGGCGTGTGGAAGGCGCTCGCCGAGGGCACGCTGGCGACGCCCGATACGTGGGAAGCGGCGCTCTCGGGCGGGGCCGACAAGCGCGAGACCTGGACGCGCCTGATGAGTGAGCGCAAGCTCGGCGCCCTGGCACTGCTCCGGAACCTGCGCAACATGCACGCGGCCGGCGTGGATCGTGCGCTCATCCGCGAGGCGCTCGCGGCCATGAACGTGTCGCGCATTCTGCCGTTCCGGTTCATCGCCGCGGCGCGCCACGCCCCGGAGCTGGAGCCCGACCTCGAGCAGGCGATGTTCCGCGCGGCGGCCGAGCTCCCCAAGCTGCCGGGGCGCACCGCGCTCGTGGTGGATCACTCCGGGTCCATGACCGGCGCGCCGGTCTCGCGCCGCTCGGAGCTGGACCGCTTCGAGGCCGCCAGCGCGCTCGCCATCCTGGCACGCGAGCAGTGCGAGGACGTGGTGGTGATCGTGTTCGCGACGACGGCGGCGATCGTGCCGGCGCGGCGCGGCTTCGCGCTGCGCGACGCGCTCGCGCAGGGGCCCAGCGGTGGGACCAACACTGAGGTCGCCAAGAAGCGGGCGGATCGGGAGGGGTACGACCGCATCATCATCATCACCGACGAGCAGAGCCACCAGACCATCTCGGCGCCGCAGGGGCGCGGTTATGTCGTGAATGTGGCACCGTACGAACACGGCATTGGCTATGGCGAGTGGACGCACATCGATGGCTGGAGCGAAGCGGTGCTGGCGTACATCGGTGCGGCGGAGCGCGTGGCGGAGGTGAGCCTGGATCAAGACGAGCCGGAGTAGGCTCCGTTCTTCAACCCGAGTACCCGGAGGTGCATGTCCATCAGGAGCGCGTTCGCCGCTGCCTCATCTGGCCGAGTCTGCAGCGGTGAACGCGCACGGGCCCCTTCTATCCGCCCAAAGAGTGCCTCGGCCTGCTCCTTGACCTGATCGAGGGTCCACCCGCCCCGTTTGATGCGCTTCAGTTCTTCCGCGTCAGACGTGCGAAAGACTTGCAGGCGCCCCGTCTCCAGGAACTCGATCCCCATCCTGAGTAAGCGGATGAGGTGCGCGGCGTTCTTCACGTCGTATTGATACTTCCGCACCATGGCCTTCCGCTTTTCTCCCATGTACCCGCTGAAGTGCTCGTGGTGGAGCTTACGGAAGCGGATCACGTCCTCGAGCGACACGCTCCAGTTGCGCGCGATGTGCTCGAGCTTCGCCTTGTCGGCCTCGAGTACCTCGGTCAGCGGGCCACGACTGCGGATCTCCTTGGTCAGAGCCTCATACTCGGCCATCCGATCAAGATCGAACGCTTCCATGCGCTTGAGCTGATCGTACGCGTAGCCGGCGAACGAGTCCGCGGCCGCCTGCGAGGAGAAGATGGCGCGCTTGGCGTGCAGGACGTCGAACAGCTGGTGGCGGTGCACGTACTCGCTCTCGCGCAGCCAGAGCAGGCCTACGATGTTCGGGTTGCTCTTCAAGAGCAGGCGGACGGCCTTGTCGAGACTGTAGATGACGACGTCGAGCTCGTCGGCCTGGAGCCGCCAGTGTTCCCAGCGCGAGAGGCCCACGTGATAGGGCAGCGGCGGCACGACGAACCCCATGAGATCGACATCATCGATGGCGTCGGGCTCCTCGGGCGGCATGTACGTGCCGTGGCTGTGCGACCCCATCAAGGCGAGCACGATCAGGTGCGGCTCTAGGGCGAAGCCGTTGTCGGCCTCAAAGGCGCGGACAATGCGGGGATCGAGGGTCATGAAGGCTGGCTACTTGGAGAAAGCTACTCGCTGAGTCGTTTCGGCGCGCCGCTCTCGCGGGGTTCAATGCGGGGCGGCGCGTCGTCGCTCGTGCCGGCGTCCTGCAGGCCCCGCTTGAACGCCTGTATTCCCTTGCCGATCGACGCCCCGATTTCGGGGATCCGCTTGGTCCCGAACATCAACGTGACGACGGCAATCAGGATCAGGATATGCCAGATGCTGAGGTCTGCGAGCACAGGTGCTCCAGCTAGGGGTTACCGGGTTGACCCGAGAGATTCCGAGAAAGTCACAGCGTCGCCTACCCTACCAACTGCTGCACCGCCCGATCGGCTTCGCGAATCGAGTTACGGTGATCGCTCGCGCCCGCAAGATCGGTATTCGCGAACGCGATGCGACCGTGCGGACGATTCCGCAGGATGTCCCGCGGCGCGGGTTGGCCATTCGTGCCGAAGAAGAACCCCGGCTGCGGATTCACGTACGCATGGCCCCAGCGATTGAGAATGATGCCCGCGATGTCCCGGCGCGGATCGAACCCGCCGGGCGCGAACATGTCCGCCAGCTGCTCGCGGAACGCACGCTCGTACTGCGCGAATGATGTGCCGAGCAGCTGCGCGCGCCCGCGAGTTCCTTGCTCGCCGATCGAGAGCCCGGGTTGCGCGAACAGCACCTTGATGGTGAGCACCGTTGGTGAGTCAGGGCCGATCGTCCGGCGTACCTTGCCGACGAGCGCCATCCTTCGCACGGAGAGATAGTCGCCGAGTCCCCCGAACCAGCGGCAGCCCGACAAGCCCATTTTGTAGAGGAAGCGCCAGTTGCGAACCGCGACGTTCGCCATCAGACAGGGCGATCGATAGAACTGCGCGTAGGCGTCGCGATGGCTGCCGGGGAGGTCATGGACGATGTGCTGCGCCGTCCAGCTGCCACCCGCCACGACGACCGCGCGCGCGCTCACGTTGTAGAGCCGACCGCCCTTCGCGTAGGTGACTACGACGTGCGGCGCGCTGGCCGGATCGCCCGCGTGCTCCACGCGCACGACGGTGGCCTTCAGCCGAATCCGTGTCGCCTGCCCGGCACGATCGAGCACGCGGAAGTTGACACGATTCTGCCAGACCGCATCGACCGTGCGCGGGCCGGCGAACGCATCCGGGATCAGCGTCTTCACCATCAGGCGCGCGAACCCACCGTTGCCGTCCGGGAACAACTGGTCGCCCAGCGCATCGTCGCCATCTTCGGGGAACTGGTTCTCGATCGCGTAGTTGCAATACGCCGACAACACGTCAGGACCGAGTCCGTAACCACCGCCTTCGATGGGCGACAGGAACGCTCGTACCGTCTCGCGGCTGATGTTGTGTCGCACCATCAGGTGGTCTTCGAGCGTGATGGAATCGAGCGCGCGCGAGATGGCGTCGCCTTCGGCCTGCGGCTCCGAAAAGGCGCTGTGGCTCGTTCTCCAACGCAGCAGCTCTGCCTTCGTCGCCTCCCCGATCGGCGCGCCCTCGAGCTTCCGTCCCCACGGATCCATCACCCACACCCCGGGTCGCTGGCCGAACGCCGGGCCGAAATAGAAGCCATAGTTCGCCGGCGTGTCGTACGGCGAGTGCGCCAGCGGCATCTCAGGCGACGGTCCGCCCCACGTCTGATAGTCGAATGCCGAGCGATCCATGCCGATCATCTCATAGAACCGATCGGTATAGCCGCCTTTCTGCGGTACGAGGAAGATCGCCGAGCCTTGGTGCGCGACGAGTCGCTGTCCGTCGACGAGGAAT
>Ga0070696_100003521_pt1 | contig 10414 bp, 10 predicted proteins | sample KBSK1253metaG_FD_65474 | JGI IMG/M metagenome (GOLD analysis project Ga0070696, IMG submission 65474) | Corn, switchgrass and miscanthus rhizosphere microbial communities from Kellogg Biological Station, Michigan, USA - KBS K1-25-3 metaG | ecosystem: Host-associated > Plants > Roots >... | reverse complement strand
GCAGGTGTATCGAGCGTCCCCAAAGATGGCGTGATCGTGAACGGCCAGTGTGCAGGGACCACCGTGCCCACGCCCGTTCCCACTTTCTCCGGGCCTTCGATGACATCGGCCCGAGTCATCGCCCACGGCGCGCCGTTCAACACCCCCTTGAGCGCCGCCCTGTTGAAGAACGGCGATTTGGTGGTCGGCAACGCGGATATCGGCGCGGCCGTGCCCAGCGCAACGACCAACCTGCTGATCGAGGTGTCTCCGGTGTTGTCCGGCGGCTTCGTCGGCCAACCGCTGCAAATCGACAAGGGCACGCCGGGTGCGATATTCGGAATCGCGGCCACGGTCGACGCGCAGGGGCACCAGATCATCTATTTCAATAATGACAACAATAATGCCGTGATGCAGCTGGGACCGGTCACCACCAGCACGGGCGGCCCGGGCCCATACGCCGTACCCCAGTGATGACGCGGTGGACGAGGCCGAAGCGGCCAGCCAAAATAGCTGCCGTCATTTCAATCCAGGCTTCTCGGCCTCCCGCAGGTTCGACGAAAGCACTTGCCCCGTGTCGAGCAGCGTCGCTTGCTTGAAGGCCCCCCCGTGCTTGCCGTCGCGCAGAGGGTTGAATTCAAGCGCGATGTGATCTCCAGGCTTGAACGAGCGTCGCGACCAGCCGAGACGCGTCAAGTTTCCCGGGCTCGTGAGCTCCATCGACCAGACTTCCTCCGCCGCACCCGCCTTCGGCGCCGCGGCGACCAAAAGGATCACGTGGGGATTGGTCCATCGGAATTCCTTGACCGTGCCCTTGAATTTCACCGTGTTCGCAAAGTCGAACATCGCGAAGGAATGATGGGCCTGGACCGGTGCGGTTCCGGCGAACAAGCCGGCGATCATGGCGATGATGGCCGCAACGCCGGTCTTCGATGACTTGAATTTCATAGGGAGCTCCAGATTCACTTTTCGGGAGGCACCAGGTTGCCCCCTTCCGTTTGCGGTGCGGGCAGGAACACGGCATTGCCGCTCGCATCCACGCTCTCCGAGAAGCTGCCCTGCAGGCATACGCCTTCAACGATGTCGTACTTGCGGGCCCGCTGCCGGAAGAAGAAGCGCGACGTTTTCCAGGGCCGGAGCAGAACGTGCGGTGCAATGATTTCAAGGTCGTCCCGCAGGGTGTCCGGCGCCACGAGATGAATGTGCTCGATGATGTGCAAGTCGCCGTTGTTCGGCAGTCCGACGGCTTCACTGACTGCAATGTAGGCTTCCGGAAGAATACCGACGGTATCGACCGTCAGGGTGCCGCCTTCCCAGTGTCCGATCGAGTGACCGTGAAATGTCGGGTCAGGATCGACTGGATGCGGGCGCCCGTCCGTATATATGCGCCGCAGGCGATTTCCGTCCGATTCGCCGAGGATGGTCACACGGCCCGGTGAAAACAGGAATTCCATGGCGTTATGAGTGATCAGCATCCAGCTTGGCATCGCTTCGGGCAGACAATTGACGAACAGCCCCTTTGGATTGCCGGCAGCTTCCGCCGCATTGAGCTGCGCGATCTGCGCCGCGGCCTTGGGCTTCCAGGGAACAGGGTCGCTCTTGATGCGCGCATCCTGATCGGATACGTTCGGCGTCCAGACGCCGCTCCAGTCGGGTAGGTTCGCGAGACCCGCCCAGTCCTTCGCTTGCGGCGGAGAGTTGATGGCCGCGCTTTCGGCGCGCAGCGCAGGTTGCGCGGCGGCCGGCGTCGGTTGCGCGCCGATCATGGAGACGGCGGCCGCACAGGCGATGAGTGGAAACCCGATAACACGCCGCATTGGGTGGCCTCCAGGAATGAGTGTCTTCGCAAGGATCTCACGTCGGTGCATTGATCGTGAAGCCTATCCATCGGCCGCACGCCGCAATCGTGATCCACAGGCACAGCGATACCGCACCGCTGACCCTGGCCCGCAGCGGGGTCAGCGAAGGCGTGCGCCAAGCATCCGCTCCGCGGCCCACGAACAGATGATAGGCGGCCATGTTGAGGCCGGCCACCGCGATGAGTGAAAGCTTTGCCAGGAAGTAGAAATTGTGGGCATAAGTGGTCGCGTTCGATGAGAAGAGTAGACCGCCGGTGATCGCAGCGACCACGAATGCGGACCAAGTGACGGGCAGCGTGGCTGCCGTCGTCTCTGCAACACTGCGGTCCCGTGAAGCCAGGCCCATGAGCCGCAGGTCCACGATGGCAATCGAACCGATCACGATCGTCAGCGCCAGCACGTGCACGCATTCGACCCACGGGAAAAGGCTCTCGCCCTCGCGAATGGCCGTGGCAACGGCCGTGTCCTGCAGCGACTGCAAAAACGCTTCCAGCACTTCACGCTCTCTGAATGTAGGCGATCCATCGCCCCGCGAAAATGACCGCGACCCACAACGGAAGTGAAACCGACGCGATGAGTCTGGCGGCCCACCGCCTACGGGATGAGAGTTCCCAGAACGCCGCGTTCCTTGCCAGGGGAATCTGGCAGATCAACGTGATACCCGCCGCCGCCAGGAGCAGTCCCATCTTCAGGTAAAAAACCGGGTTTTCGAGGGCGCGTGCGGGCTCCGCGACGATCAGAGTGGAGCCGGTCGCGAGCAGGATGGGCAGGGGCCACCAAACAAACGGCAAAAACCGCTTCGCCACGGCCATGATCGTCTGGTCCCGAGCGCCAAGTCCCATCAGCCGCAAATCGATCATCAGCACCGATGCCATCACCGCCGCTACGGCGAGAATGTGCACGGTCTGCACGGCCGGAATGACCCATTCGATGCTTTGAATCGTCTGGCTCAGCGGCGTCGCGGCAAGCCAAGTGCAAAACAAATCGAGCGATTGCACGGTTGCTCAGTTCCCGGGACGATTCTGATTCGGATACCAGTAGGCAACGTGGCACGCTTCACACGCCTCGTCAATGGCGCCGCCGGCATCCATCAGACCCTGGGCATCCTTCGCGTCAATCGCGGTCAGCGCCTTCAGGCCCGCACCCTGCAGCGCACGCGCGAACTGGACGAAGCTTTCGTGACTGGCTTCGATTCGCTGTTGGATTTGCGCCGGACGGAGTTCTCCGAGCCCCGCCGGCGAGTCGGCAACAGCGACACGCCGGCCCGCCATGCTCAGCAGATTGGCGGCCTCGATCAGCGTGACGGCACTGGTGCGAATGGCCCTCCACTGCTCATCCGTCTGCGGCCTGCGGTCTTCGGTGCCGGCTTCCGTTGCAATGTAGGCCACGGAGTCCCACAGTGCATCGGCGGACGGATCGATCTGCCCATTCATGAGATCCTGGATGGTGGCGGTGAGCAGGAACGTCGGCTGCGCTTGGACCACCGCCGGCGCGACCTTCGGTGAACAGCCGCCGATCTCGGCGGCGCCCACAAGCAGGGTCAACAACCCAATGGTGCGCCAAGGTATGTACACGTGGGGTCCAGCATACCCCGAAATCCGGCGCCGACGCAGCGCGGACCGCGGGTGCACACCAGCCGGCCGATACCCAGCCTCGCGCGAAACGCTTCAAGATCCTCGAGACACTAGCCACGCCAGGCGTGTAGCGACGTGCCCCCGAGCGCCGTGGCCCCTCGCGGTGGCATGGCTGGTCGCCGTCAAATAAATTCCCGGGCATCAGCCATTTGGCTGATGCGTTCAAGCCAACGATCGTGTTCACTCGAATGGCTGGATTGCGTCGGAACTCCGGCACGTCGCCGGGAATTATACAAATCGCGCGAGGGATGAAATGGTCGTTAGGTATCCAACGAGATTCGCCGCATCGGCAAACGACGGGGCGGCGATCAAAATAAGATCGAACATCGGCCGCCGCTGTCTTCCGGCGGCGGTCATAGCGCTGACGAGTGCAGCCAACCCCATCATGACGCCGACAGTACGGGCGCAGACAACGGCCCCGGGTCCTGCCGCAGATTCCTTGCAGGAGGTCGTAGTGGTAGCCCGCAAGCGGGAGGAGAATCTCCAAGATGTTCCCGTGTCGATCACCGCGCTATCGGCGAGCGACCTCAAGAATGCGAAGATTGACCGCGTCAACGACTTGATCGCCGCCGTTCCCAACATGACGCAGGACGGCGCCGGCGACGCGCTGGGCGCTTACGGCCTCAGAGGCGTCGTTTCGGCAACGCGCAACATCGGCTTCGACAGCGGTCTCGGCATCTATGTGGATGGCGTACTCGTGGTGCGGCCGAATGCCGGAGACCAGGAATTGCCGGATGTCTCGAGCGTCGAAGTCCTGCGCGGCCCGCAGGGCACCCTTTTCGGACGAAATACGACGGCAGGCGCCATCAATATAATTACACGCCAACCCTCGCAGACGCCGACCGGAGACTTCAAAGCGACCTTGGGCAACTTCAACGACCGGGAATTCAGCGGATATGTCTCCGGCCCCATCAAAGCGGAAATTCTTGCCGGAAAAATTTCCGTGTACGACAACCAGCGCGATGGCTACATAAGGAATGAATTCGATGGCAAACACTACAACGGCATCGATCATAAAGGCATTCGCGGCAGCCTTCTGTTCACCCCTGATGACGATTTATCGCTGACCTGGACCGCCAATTACGAGCGCAACCGGGACATTGCGTTATACGGCGGCGCACCGGCGAACAATACCACCGGCGCCTTCGCCGGCCTTCCCGGCTACACGGGAAATCCCTACTTGGTCGATGTGAATAACCCCAGCTTTCAGAATCGAGATGCTTGGGGAACGAATTTGAAAGCCGTCTGGAAGCTCAACGATCGCCTCCAGATTACATCGATTACGGCGTACGGCTGGTTAAACACGGATTTTCAGGACGATGACGATGCGCGGCCGCTGCTCGGCTCCAATTCGCATTTCATCGATGCCGCCCATCAGGTAACTCAAGAAATTCGACTCGAATCATCCAAGACCGAGAAATACGACTACTTGCTGGGCGTCTACTATCTCAACCAGAAAGCGACCGCCAACCGGGACACTACCGTCCTCGTGCCCACCGGCAGCGACATCACGAGTAACTCAGGGTTGGATACCGACGCGTACGCGGTGTTCGCGAGCGGAAACTGGCGCCCCGTAGAGCGTTTATCCATCGGCGGCGGCGCTCGATACAATACCGAACGAAAAGCGCTCCAGTTCGAACAGGCCAATACGTCTGTCATTCCGTTGCCCGATTTGACGGCCGATCTCAAGAACAGTTTTACCGCCGTAACCGGGAATATCAGCGCCACATTCAACGTCACTGATGCCGTCAACGTCTACGCGAACATTTCACGCGGCTTCAAGAGCGGGGGCTTCAACCCGGACATCGTGGGCGACACCAATATCTCCTTTGGACCGGAACATGTGACCGCCTACGAAGTCGGCGCCAAGTCGGAATTTCTTGACCGGCGCGTGAGGTTGAACGCAGCGCTCTTTTATAGCGATTTCTCCGATTTGCAGGTGTCTCAACTCGTCGGTGTCGCCTTCCAGATCCGGAATGCGGCCGGGGCGCACATCAAGGGGGGTGAGCTGGAGGTGGCGGCCGCACCCATCCGAGGGCTCACGGCAAGCGTGGGTCTGGGCTACACCGACGCCACCTTCACGCAGTTCAACAATTGCGCCGCCGGGGTCAATTGCAACGGCTATACGCTTCCGTTCGTACCCAAATTGACCGCAAATGCGGCCGTTCAATACCAATACCCCATTGGGCGGGACTCCATAGTCACCCGTCTCGATTACTCCTATAAGGCCTCGACATTTGCCGAGGCGACGGATGATCCAACCGGCTATGTCAATTCTTACGGGCTTGCCAATGGGCGATTGGGTTACGAATTTTCGGGGGGCCGTTACGGGGTTTATCTATGGACCAAGAATATTTTCGACAAGGTCTACAAGCAGTATTCCTGGTTCTACGCGCCGTTTGCCCAGCGAGAATTCCTGTATGCCATACCGCGTACATACGGCGTGGAGCTGTCGGCGCACTTTTAGTGCCGGGCCCTGCCTTTTTGGTGCCAAACCTTACCCGTGGGAGGTTACGTGAATAAAACCGGATTTTATGTGAGCGAGCGGACGTTCTGGCACTGCACCGGAGTTCAGGCGCTGTTCTTTCCGCTCGGTGAGTGGGTCGAACCGCCGAGCGGGTCATTTGGTGCGGATACGCCCGGCTCGAAGCGCCGCTTGTTGAATCTGGCCATCGCTTCGGGACTCACCCAGCGGCTGGTCATGCCGAATTCACCACCTGCCGGCCGCGACGACCTGCTGCGCGTTCATACGGCCACCTATGTCGACCGATTCAAAAAGACCAGCGACGAAGGGGGCGGCGATCTCGGTCAGTTTGCTCCCTTCAGCCGGGGCGGCTTCGAAATCGCGCAGGTCTCCACGGGCCTGGCCATGCAAGCCGTCGACGATGTCGTCGCCGGCCGCGTGCGCAACGCCTATGCGCTTTGCCGCCCCGCCGGCCACCACTGTCTCGCCGACATGTCCATGGGGTTCTGCCTTTTCGCAAACATACCCGTCGCCATCGAAGCCGGCCGCGCAAAGCACGGCATCGGGCGGGTCGCAATCGTCGATTGGGACGTGCATCACGGCAACGGCACCCAGTCCATTTATTACGAACGGGACGATACGCTGACGATTTCGCTGCATCAGGATCGATGCTTTCCTCCGGGATACAGCGGCGAAGAGGATCGAGGTCAGGGACGTGGCGTCGGATACAACATCAACGTCCCGCTTCCCGCGGGAAGTGGACATGATGCCTACATCTACGCCGTGGAGAAGATCGTGCTGCCCGCCCTGCACAAGTTTCGGCCGGATTTGATCGTTGTCGCCAGCGGACTCGATGCCGGCGCCATCGATCCGCTGGCGCGCATGCTGCTGCATAGCGAATCCTATCGGCAAATGATGCAGATGATACAAACAGCGGCCGCCGAGCTCTGTGAAGATCGCGTCGTGGTGGTCCACGAGGGCGGCTATTCGGAAGCCTATGTGCCCTTCTGTGGGCACGCGATCCTGGAGAGCCTGAGCGGCGAACGAACCGCGGTGGCCGATCCCCACCTCGAGCTTTTCTTGCAACAGCAGCCGCGTGAATCCGTTTTGAGGTTCCAACGCGCGCTCATCGATGAACTCGCGGCCACCGGCAGCCATCCGGGTTAGCCCGGATTTCCGCGGCGCGCCGATCGGCCGAGAGTCGGTGCGCCCGCGCCGGCCCCTGGAACCGGGAGGTGGATCATCGCGAACTTTACGCCCATCGCGGTCTATCAAAGACCGGGCACCCATCTCCGACCCGTCTTGCGTGAAATATGCAAGACGGGTAATTTGTGGGTTCGCCGGGATTTTATTTGTTCTACCGAGACCCAACACAAGTGATGGACATCCTCGAAAAGCATCCGGTGATCGGCCGGTTGAAAATGGAAGCTCTCAGTGCATTGAACAAGTTCGTTCCCTGCGATGGGTCGCTGTTCTTTACGGTGGACGGCCGAGGTTCGACACACAGCTATTCACTATTGAACATCCAAGGGAACGATCTGCATCGATATCTCGAGCGCTACCAATGGCACGACCCCATGCATCCCAGGCGCTTCCTCGACGCCCAGCGCCGTCTCGTGCAGCTCGACGATGTCGAACCGGCACGCTGCGATCAACGCTCGATTTTTTTTCGCGAGTTTCTCAGCGTGTTGAATCTGCACCACGAAGTGAATATTTTTCTGCGCGACAACACCGGCCTGGTTGCCGGCATCGCATTGACCCGGAACCAAAGCCGCGGCCATTTTACGTCCCAGGAATTGACGTATCTTGGCTGGCTGGCGCCGGTACTTGAATCCAGCTTGCGCGTAGTCCTGGGGCGCGCGCAACGTTCGCCGGCCACCCTCGGTAAGGTCTTTGATTTGACGGAGCGCGAGTCCGAGGTCGTGGAATTGATCCGGTCGGGAGCGTCGAATGCCGACGTGGCACGGCGGCTGCAAATCAGCCGATCGACCGTGAAGACTCACCTTTCGCATATATTCGGCAAAGTAGGAGTCAATTCGCGGACGCGGCTTTTGTATAGCCTGCAAAACGTCGGTGTTTGCTGAGAACCGGATTTCCGTCGATCGGCACTCAGGGCCTCGGATCCACGAATAGCAGCCGCACCGTCCCAGGACGCACGCCGTAGCGCTGGCGGGGATTCGTCGCGTCGGGGTTGGCGACAATTCGATCCGCGGCAACCAGGTAAACACGGCCCGACACCGAGTCGACCGCCATGGTGCGCGCGAGGGGCTGCGTGACGACGTCCCCAAGCGACACGTAGTGGTCGGCTCCCATGACGCCGATGACGGACAGAGTGCCGTCCCGGTTCGAACTCATCGCCCGATGGCGCGAAGTATCAAATGCGGTGGCGTCGCTGCCGGAACCAATGGGAAGGGTCGTGACCAGACGGCCATCTTGGGCGTCAACCACCATGAGTTTGGAATTCAAGCAACTCGCGAACAGCCGGTGAGACTCGGCATCAATGGAAAGCCCGTGCGGCGATTCGCACGCGGGGATGGGCCAGGTGGCATCGACCGTCGCAGTGTGCGTATCGATGCGTTGAATTTCACGCTTGTCCGCTATGTTGACGTAAAGCTTGCCGCGGCCGTCCACGGCCGCGAACTCCGGTTTGCCGTTCAGCGCTATCTTGGCAACGATCGAGTCCGTGCCGGTATCGACGACCAGAAGTTTCTCCGGGTCCCCCTCCATGACGAACACGCGTTTGCTGGCGGGGTCGTACACCACGCCGTCTGTATCTTCGTCTTCGTGATGGAGTACGACGCGCGCGATTCAGCGGCGTTCGAGCGCGGGGCCGTCAGTGAAAACGCCAGCGTGGCGGCGAGAAGCGCGATGAGCAGATAGGGTATACGCCGCATTGGGTGCCTCGAGTCCGATTTTAGGTGCCGAAGGGTTGACGAAATCACTGTACGCGGTGAGCCGGCACAGTATATATACAAATTTTCAAACCTTAAGCTCGCGCCCTGCCGACAGTTGAGTTCGAAGCCCCTTTCGCGACAGCGCCTTTCCGCGGACGAGTGACCTGGACGCCCACCAGCGCAATGACGGCGGCCAGCGACAGCCACACACCCGGCATCGCGCGATTGCCGGTTTCGTGGATCAGATAAGTCACAATGGCCGGAGTCGAGCCGCCGATCGTAGTCGCCAGACTGTACGCCAGCGAGAAACCGGCGGTGCGGACTGCGACCGGCACAATCTCCGTCAGATGCACGACCATTGCGCCGTTATAGCCGGAGAACAGAAAAGACAGCCAAAGTTCGACGAGCAGCAATTTGACGAAGCTGGGCTGATCTACGAGCCACGCCATCGACGGGTACGCCGTCAGGACTGCAAGGCCCGCAAAGGCCAACAGCAGCGGCCGCCGGCCGATCCGATCGGAAAAGGCGCCCATCAGCGGCAGCCATACCAGGTTCGATAGTCCGACGCACAGAGTGACGAGGAGCGCGTCGCTCTGTGACAGCTTGAGTATGTTCTTGCCGAATGTCGGGGTATACGCCGTGATCGTGTAGAAAGAAACGGTGGTCATCAAGACCATGGCGACGCCGGCAATCACGATCCGCCAATGAGTCAGTATGCTCGCATAGACCTCGGCGGACGTCGGATGGTGTTGCCGCGCCGCGAACTCTTCGGTCTCCTCGAGCGTACGACGGATCATGTAGATGAACGGGATAATCATGCAGCCGACGAGCAGCGGAATGCGCCATCCCCAAGCTCGCAATTCCTCGGCGGGCATCAGGTTCGAGAGCGCATAGCCAAGCACGCCCGCGAAAACCACCGCGACCTGTTGGCTGGCCGACTGCCAAGACACATAAAAACCCTTGTGTCCCGGGGTTGCAATCTCGGAAAGATAGACCGAGACACCGCCCAGCTCGACTCCGGCCGAGAAACCCTGACATAACCGCCCCAGCACCACGACAATGGGCGCGAACAGACCGATCGTCTCGTACCCGGGCACCAGAGCAATCGTCAGCGTACCCACCGACATCAGCGCCAGCGTCAGCAACAGACCCTTACGGCGACCGATATGATCGATGTAGGCGCCGAGAAAAACCGCCCCCAATGGACGCACCATGAAACCCACGGCGAACGTCGTCATCGAGAACATCAAAGACGCAAATTCGCTGCTGGCCGGAAAGTAAGCACGACCGATCGCGGCGCTGAAATAGCCGAAGACCATGAAGTCGTACATTTCCAAGAAATTTCCGCTCGATACGCGGAAAACCGTTTGTATCTTCCCCTTGCGGTGATTGAATGCCGGCATCAGCCATTGAACCTTAGCTGGGGTACTCGATTGCCGCAGTCGTCGGTGACGTTACCGACGCCGGGCACCCTGGGTCAGGCGGTAAATCAGCAGCGCCGCACGCTTGGCCTGCATCGGGAATGCGTTGAGGTCAGCCGTCTCAGCGGTTGTGTGCATGCCGCCCCCCACGGCACCCAGCCCT
>Ga0070696_100003520_pt1 | contig 10416 bp, 13 predicted proteins | sample KBSK1253metaG_FD_65474 | JGI IMG/M metagenome (GOLD analysis project Ga0070696, IMG submission 65474) | Corn, switchgrass and miscanthus rhizosphere microbial communities from Kellogg Biological Station, Michigan, USA - KBS K1-25-3 metaG | ecosystem: Host-associated > Plants > Roots >... | reverse complement strand
AACCAATGGTCTCCATGGCCATGTGTAATGTAGATCGTCGTCAGGTTCTTGTTCTTCGAGGCGACCCAATCTGCCAAGGCACTGGCCTGCTCGACGGTCATGAAGGCATCGACGAGCACCGCGTCGCTCTTCCCATAGATGAGGGTCGACGCCATCGCCTGGAAATACGTCTCTTGCACGCCCGGAGGGCGGTCGCGAGTGACGATAGGAATGCCCGGAGTCACGAAAACTTCCCACCTCAGGCCTTCCGGCTGCGAACCATGGAGAGCATTCATCCCGATCACCTTTCCTTCCTGGAGTCCGAGCGCTGGATCTGTTGAATCGCACCGACCCAGTTCTCGACGTGGTACGCGGACGCGAGCTTGTCGCCTCTTACGGTAAACACATCGAGTGCCATCGTCTTGAAGCCCAGCCCCGTGGGCCGTGCGCCAAAGAACTCGCCCAGTGGGGTTCCGGTCGCTTCGCCGCGCACGATCACACGATCGCCCGAAACCATGATGTCGGTGATGCTCCAGGCCAGGTCCGGGACGCTCGCGCCGATCTGTTGGAACACTTCCGCTAGCGCATCGCGCGATAGCCACTCTTCGTTGGTCGAGTAAGACTTGTAGTCCGCGTGGCAGGCTTGCGCGAGAAGGGCAGCAACGTCCTTGTTTTGGGGTTGGTTCAATGCCTCGTAGAGTGGCGCGACGATCCTACGCGCCCGCTCAACGGTGAGCTCCGGTTGCGCGACCGGGAAGCGGTCTCCAATCATCGGGAGGCCGCTTTTCGACTCCTCCCGTGCGACCTCGTCTTGGAGAGTGTCCCAGTGCTCGGCGAGGACGCCGTTCTCGACCCTGACCACGTCGCCGGCGACCCAAGCGCGCGGCCTCCCGTTGTTCGTGAAACGGCCATGCAGCAAGACGTAGTCGCCCTCGGCGACAGCCACGTGGTTTTCGTAGCGCATCTCCGCCGGAGCCGCACGTACCAGGTCGAAGAGCCCGTCCCTTCCCGGTGGAATGTGCGCGCTGTGTTGGATGTAGTCCGGTGACCAGAACTTCGCAGCGGTGTCGTAGTCACGCCTGTTGAACAACGTGTCGAAAGCCTTCAACACAAGCGCCTTGGTCTCTTCAGGTGACCTCATGCCTGTCGCCTCCTCCCTATGTGGCACGCCAATGGGAACGCTAAGATGACCGGTCGTCTCAAAGCGTATGCCGGATCGCCCTCGAAGCGCAAGGACGTATCAGGGGGCGACGGTGGGCGGACGAGAAGGAGGGGAGGACTCGACGGATCCCCAGGGCCTGGGCCCGATTAGGGAAGCGCCAGGCAGGGGCTCAGACCACGATGCTTGAGAACACCACCTTGCTGAAGGACTTGAGCGCTCTCGGGTTTTGTTCCACGCGGGTCCGGAGGATGGCCCCTTCGTAGGCATCGATCAGAAACGCGGCCAGATCGGCCGCCTTGAGATCCTTGCGAATGGAGCCCTGCCTCTGTCCATCTGCGATGGCTGACGAGATCTGCTCACCCCAAAGGCCAAGTACGCCGAGCAGGTTCTCGCGAAGCTGCGGCGTATCGTCCGAGACCTCTGCCATGAACTTGCCGACAAGACAGCCATCATTGCACCGTGAGAAGTACTCGTTGAGAGCCGCGAAGTGCTTCTTGAGACGGGCCAGGGCGGGAACGTTGCGGTTGGTTAGGATACCTCGGTCGGTCGTACCCACCCCGTAAGCGGTCACGATATCTGCCGCCAGGGCTTCCTTGCTCCTGAAGTGGTTGTAGAAGGATCCTTTCGGGACGCCTGCCGCCTCGGTGATGTCCTGGACGCTGCTCGCGTTGAACCCTCGTTCGGTGAACAGTTTCGTGCCGGCGTCCTGAATGGCTTTACGAGAGCTGTGCCGAGCCAAGAAGTCTCTCCTTCCGTTTGTCCTAATCGCTACGATCACCGACACTAACATCGCGTCGTCCTGAGAACAATGCACGCCCCCAGACCCAATCAACGATCGTGCACGCGGATCAGCTCGAACTGCACGGTAGATTTCATCCGATCTCGAGACGGGAAATCTTCTCGTGATCGAACGAAAAGGCGTGCCGGAGTTGCAGGGGACTGCCCGGAAAGGTTCCGGACACCGTGCCCGTTACAACCGTCTTACCGGCCGCTTCTTCGATACCGGTTGGTTCCACCTTGAAGTCGTATTTTCGGATTGCTTCCTCCGCCCATTTGCGAATGGCGTTGACACCACGGTGCTCTCTTCCCTCGTCCTTGACGACGGCCGTGTCAGAGAACAGAGCGATCATGGTGGGCACGTCGTGACTGTTTGTTGCGGCAAAATACGTGGCGAGAAGCGTCGGCAATGTCATAGGCATGTGCTCCTCCTCCGAGCGCGCAGGACACCCCTTCACAATCGCATTAAATTATACTGCCCGCCATGAAGCGCGTGGCAGGGCTTGTCGTGGTCGGTGTCGCGATCCTGGCGCTTGCGGCGTGGCTCACGCTCCGGCCGGCGAGACGGATTTCCCCGAGCGATGCCGTCAACCCTCCCGTGGCGGCGACGCCGCCCGATCCGTATCCCGAGCACACCGACGTCGTTCTTGAAGCCAATTGAGAGCGATCACGAGCCGAGCCCCCGCTCGCTGCGGCGTCGTGGCGAACCAGGGGGATGCTCGGCGATCGCTACCCGCGGGGAGGGGGTCCGGTTACGCTCTACAGGCTCCTCGACCTCATGATCCGGTTCAGTGACAACACCGCGGCCGATGCCTTGATGCGCCTTGTCGGCGGTCCGACCGAGGTCACCGCATGGCTGGGGCGCCACGACATCCATGACCTGCGCGCTCGTGTCGCGCGCACTGTGTTTGACGCGTGGAGCACTCCGGACTCTCTAATAGCGCCCGCTCGACCAAGCTCCAGCCCAGCAACGAAATACTACGCGCCTCCGTGAGATACGCGCGCTCGCCCGCCTTCGGCTCATCAACTCGCGGGCCGGCCGTTCAGAAGATCCCGATTGCGAATCCCGTAGAAAGGCTGACTCGGTCGATCTTCCACGTTTCGGAGCTGCTGACGCCGCCGGCGGTAGTCGTGGCCCTGGGACGGCCGTATAAGTAATAGGCGCCGGCGTGCAGCCCGATCCGTCGGCTCAAGTCATACCAAACGCCCACCCCCGACCGAACCGCCAACGAGTTCTTGACCTTGATGTCCTCGAGCGGGGTGCCGACCTCGGCCTGGTACGCCGTTCGTGCGGCGCCATCGATCGAAAACTTGTTGAACGAGGGCCCCGCCAGAAGGGAAAGCCCTACCTTGATGCGTTGATGCCGGTAGGCGCGCTCGACCCCGGCCACCACGGGGATCGTCCGGAGACTCCCAATCTTGGTCGGCGTCCCGCCGAGATCGGTGTCGAAATCCGTGTCGGTGTCGAAATCCGTTTTCGTGTAACCGGCCGTTCCGCTCAACCGCCAGACCCAGCCTTGCTTCCTCTCGACGGGGTTCCGAGAGAGGCGGTAAAGGACCGAGATCGAGGGGTTCTTCTTGCTGAAACGATCGTCGATGAACTCACGGAGTCCGACCGCCACGCCGACCGCGACGTGCTTTTCGGTTTGGGCCCGCGCGGTCATCGGGAAGAGCGCAAGGACCACAAGGGCGATGAGAATCTTTCGCACGAGATTCCTCCAATCCACCCCCCTCTATAGGGGGATGCCGATAATGTTATTGGCATCCGTCAAAGTCGCCGTGGCGACGATAAAAATCTTGCGCTCATGGGATAGCTAGGTCCAGGAAAAGCTGGAACGCCCCCATGGGCCGGTGGTTCAGGCCGTGTCTCTTGAGAGACAACGCCTAAACAGCAACTGCTCGGGTAAGACTCCAGCGCGTCAACGGAATGCCAAGCACGCACGCGAGATGTGCTCCGGGGGCGCTTGAAACGCCAGGCTCCCTCTTACCGCAGCCCCCTCAAATCAGAGTTGTAACGTGACAGCACCCCTCGGCGGGTGCATGCTCAAATTACCTGCTGCAACCGCCAGCCTCTGGAGCATTGTGATGAGCACCGACCCGTCGAGCATCCTCATCGAGTTCCCTCGTATTTCGCGTCGACCAATACACCCAAGCGCCTAGGAAGGAGGCCTACGATGCCGAACGATCAAGGAACCGTGCTCGCGACTGCGCTACCGCCCCTGGAGCCAATGACGCAGAAGTTCATCGACGCTGTCAACGCGGCGGGTGGCAAGCCCTTGTACCAACTCAGCGCTGCGGACGCTCACAAGGTGCTTACGGACTTGCAATCGCAACCGGTCAAGTTGCTCCCCGCCGACATCGAGGACACTACGTTCCCGGTGGGGCCGACAGGTTCGACCAGGATCCGGATCGTGCGCCCCAAAGGAGCGAAGGGCATTCTTCCCGTCGTGATGTACTTCCACGGCGGTGGCTGGGTGCTGGGCGACAAGATCACACATGATCGCCTCGTCCGTGAAATCGCGGTCGGGGTCAACGCGGCGGTCGTGTTCGTGGACTACATCAACACTCCGGAAGCAAAATTCCCGACCCAGAACGAGCAGGCGTACGCATCGACACAGTATGTCGTAGAGCACGCGAAAGACCTGAAGTTGGACGTGTCCAAGGTCCCCATTGTTGGAGACAGCGTGGGCGGCAACATAACGGCTGCCGTCACCCTGATGGCCAAGGCACGGAAGGGACCGAAGATCTCCTACCAGATTCTGCTCTACCCGGTCGTGGACTACATGTCGAACGCGAAGTCGATGCATGACTTTGCAGATGGTCCGTGGCTCACCGCGAAAAACATGAAGTGGATGTTCGAACTCTACGGGCTCGACGGCACCCAGAAGGACATCACCGCCTACCCGCTGCGGGCGACGATCGACGAGTTGAAAGGTCTCCCGGACGCGCTATTCATCTTCGACGACGACATCTTGCGAGACGACGGTGAGGCGTACGCCGCCAAGCTTTCGCAGGCGGGCGTTCGCGTGACCTCGGTTCGATACAACGGGACGGTCCACGACTTCGCAATGCTGAATCCGTTGGCCGACACGCCGGCTGCGCGGGGCGCGATCCAGCAGATCATCGCGACGCTCAAGGAAGTGCTGTCATGAGTCCATACAAGGGAAGCTTCCTCGAGAAAGGATCCGGCCATGGTGAGCCATCCCCCGGCCGTTGACGATCGCACACGAGTGATTGCGGGCGTCAGCACACCCGACGCCCCGTCCATCGCGGCGGCCATCGAATACGCGAAGCGGGTCTCCGAGCCCTATCTGTTCCATCACGCGATGCGCTCGTGGCTGTTCGCAGAGCTGATCGGCCGCGTGAAGGGAATCGAGTTCGATCGCGAGGTCCTCGCGATCGGCACGATTCTTCACGACATCGGCCTGACGTCGACCGTTTCGGGCTCCCAGCGCTTCGAAGTGAACGGCGCCGATGCGGCTCGGTCGTTCGTCAAGGCTCACGGTCTCTCGGATCGTCGCGCGCAACTCATCTGGGACCTGGTGGCCCTCAACTCGACGCCGTCGCTCGCTCTCCACAAGGAGCCCGAGGTGGCCGTTGCGACGATGGGCATCGGACTCGACTACGGTGGCTTCGGCCTGGCTGCGCTCCGGACAACCGACGTCGATCGGATCCTTGCCGAATTCCCCAGACTGCGGATGAAGGAACGGTTCAGCGAGGCGTGCTGTCGGATCGTCAAGGAGAGGCCGGAGACCACCCAGGACAACTTCCTGCGTGACTTCGGCGAGCGCTTCGTGCCCGGTTACAAGGCCGTATCGACCGTCGATTTGCTCGTCAACGCTCCGTTCGAGGAGTAGCCTTCGTACGGATGGCTCCTTGGAGGTAACACAAATGACTCGGCCCACTCTAGAAGACACAAACAGGTCTGACGGCGCCGACACCGTCGTCCTTATCCACGGCCTGTGGCTTACTCCCCGCAGCTGGGAGCACTGGGTCCCCCGGTACGAGGGGCGCGGCTTCCGGGTGCTAGCTCCGGCCTACCCGGGCTTCGAGGTCGAAGTCGAAGCGCTGCGGGCGAACCCCTCCCGGATCGAAAAGGTGGGGATCACGGAGATCGCCGACCACTACGAGGCGATCATCCGCAAACTCGACAAGCCGCCCATCATCATGGGCCACTCGTTCGGCGGGACGGTCACGCAGCTGCTGCTCGATCGAGGCGTCGGCGCGGCCGGCGTGTGCCTCAACTCGGCGGTCGTAAAAGGGATCAAGGTGGTTCCACTGCCTCAAATCAGGTCCCTGTTCCCGGTTCTCGACAACCCAAAGCATCGGCACCAGGCCGTGGGACTGACCCCCAAGCAGTTTCACTACGCCTTTACCAACACGCTCACCGAAAAGGAATCGCAGCCGCTGTACGAGCGCTACGCGATTGCGGCGCCGGGCGGCATCGTCTGGGACGGCGCCCTAGCGAATTTCTCGCCCAAATCTCCGGCGACCGTGGATTTCAAGAAGGCCGACCGTGCGCCCCTGCTGTTCATTGCCGGCGGCGAGGACCACGTGAATCCTCCGGCAGTGAACAAGTCCAACTACAAGCACCAGCAGCAATCCGGGGCGACTACCCACTACGTCGAGTTCGCCGATCGGCCGCACTTCATGCTGGGACTGGACGACTGGCAGTCGATCGCGGATCTGGCGCTGGCCTGGGCGGTGAACCAAACCACGCCGGCTAGGGTGCGGGAAGCCGTCGGAGCCGGGGCCTCGGCGTAACAAAGACAGGAGGTGTCTCCATGAAAGCTCGAGACGCAATGACGCGCAACCCGGTGTGTTGTCTTACGACCGATAGCGCGCAAACAGTGGCGGGATTACTCCGCAAGCACAACGTCGGCTCAATGCCCGTAGTGACGGACCACGAATCACGCAAGCTGATCGGCATCATTACCGATCGTGATCTCTGCTGTTCGGTGGTGGCCGATGGAGTTAATGCGCGGAGTACGCCCATCGAAGAATTCATGAGCCGGAATCCGGCCGCGTGCGGCGAGGGCGAGAACCTGGATCGTTGCGAACGGCTGATGCAGGAGCGCCAGGTCAGGCGTATACCCATCGTGGATGGCGATGGGCAAGTCATCGGCATCGTGTCGCAGGCTGACTTGGCGCTGAAAGACAAGCCGGAGAACGTAGCCAGGACGGTGACCGAGGTTTCCAAGCCTCAATCGTCGGCTGCGGTTGCTACCTGAGATGCTCTGAGCCCGGCAGGATTGTTCCTGCCGGGCTCTTGCGCCGTCGGCGTCTTGCGGGGGGAATGGATGGACAAGCCTCGTATCTTCCTGGGCTCGTCAGGAAAGCAACAGAAACTACTGCAGGCGTTAACGCGCGGCCTGGAAGACGTCGCGCACGTAGAACCTTGGACGACCTCGTTCAATCCTGGGACCAGCACGCTGGAGCGGCTCCTCGAGCTGGCGCGGGAGGTGGATTTCGCGGCGTTCGTGTTTGGCCGCGACGACTGGACGACCAGTAGCCTGCCCGCATCCGATCCCTCGGCACCCGGCCAGGCGTCTCCGCGAGACAACGTGGTCTTCGAAGCCGGTCTTTTCGGTGCAGCCCTCGGAATGCGCCGGACATTTATCCTTCACTCGAGCGGCTCAAAGCTTCCAAGCGATCTCCTCGGTCTCACGTGCTTACGCTACGGCGAAGCGATCACCGCTGCCGAGATGAGAGTCGTCAACGAGAAGCTTCGGAGGGCGATCGAGGACGAGAGCCGTGCGGCCCGCATCGAGGGCCTGTGGTGGCAGCTGTCCCTGACGGAGCGCAGCATCCTGGAACCTTCGGCCGTAAGTCTCCTCCGGATCTCGCGAGGTCGGGACGGGGTGCTGGATGTGAGTGGTCGATCCTGGCAAGAGGATGGCACCTTGTCCGCGCGATACCGGAGCGAAGCGGTGAAGGAGAGGAAAGACCCCGCGGGCGTCTTCTACTATTGGCAAGGCGAACGGCCTCGGGATGTGAACGCGCCGGAGTTGCACGGGACGGGAGAGGTCCGACTCGAGTCCGCCGATCGCGGGGCTGGGTACTGGACAACTCGTTCGGACACTGACCCGAAAGTCAACGCGCGGACGTCCGGCGTTTACGTGCGCGCCAATGCCGAGGACATGGGCGTCGTCGACGGACGGGACGATCAGCAACGCGCCGAGTTGATCGCGGAGCGGCTGATGCAATGGAAGTCGAGCACGAACGCCTGAGATAGGCGGCAATCGGAAGCCAAGAGTCGTTGTCCGACGTTCTGTCCTTCGCTTCGCTTGGCGATGGGCCGTTAGCTCAGGCGGTAGAGCACCTGCCTTTTAAGCACCGAAACCCGAATCAGGCCCGTTCGGCCAAGTCAAGGCGCGTCAATGAAATAGAAAGCGCCCCAGCCGTTTGGCACCCTACTAGACCCCATGAAAGCCGAACAGGGAACAGATCATTCGGGCAGGGTTCGCACCTCTCATCCGTCGCGCGGACCGCGTTCCGCCCACTTCAAGAGGTCGTCGAGCACAGGGCAAAGTGCTTGGCCCCAGTCGGTCAGGCAGTATTCCACCTTGGGCGGCACTTGCGGGTGAACGATTCGGTGCACGATACCATCGCGCTCCATCCGGCGCAGCTGCTGCGTGAGCATTTTCTGTGAGATGCCCGAGATTGCTCGCTCCAGCTCCGAGAAGCGTTGCACCTTCCCACCAAACAGTCTGAAGAGGATCTCGAGCTTCCACCGACCCTCGAGGAACCGCAACGCCTGCTTGACCCCCAGGGCAGCAGATTCAGGGGTGTGCTGCCTGCGCTCACCTTTTGGTGAGTATCTTACTTGTTGGTGCGGTCTTGCCATGTGGGGAGTCTAATGCAAACCTTCCTCCCGTGCTTCGCGCATTCGCCTCGATAAGGTGACTAGGCAGGAGGGTCCAGGATGTCCGCATCATTACCTCAGCCGCTGACCGAGTACTTCAAGGCGACGAACGAGCATGATGTTGCCTGCGTGCTGGCTTGCTTTGCCGCCGAAGCCATCGTCGAGGATGAAGGAAAGGAGTACCTCGGTCCGGCGGCCATTCGGAGGTGGATTGAGGAGACGATCCGGAAGTACGACTTCACCGTTGAGATCACAGGGACTCCCGGAGCGGATGGGAGGATCATCGTGGCGGCACGAGTCGCTGGAACGTTTCCAGGCAGTCCGGTGAACGTCACCTATGAATTCACACTCGATCGCAAGAAGATCGTCCGTCTGGTGATCCGCTAGAGGCGCAGAGGAGGAGATTCCAGCCCATGCGCACCATTCGCGAGTTGGATGGTAGCCGCGTGCTCGTCACGGGCGGCACCAAGGGGATCGGCCATGCGGTCGCTGCGCGGCTGCGTGACATGGGCGCGACGGTGCTCACCACGGCCCGGACAGCACCCGGCGGCTCGGCCGAGAGCGATGCATTTGTCGCGGCGGATATCACGTCCGCCGAGGGGTGCGCAGCGGTGGCTGACGCGGTTCGCACCCGACTCGGAGGTATCGATATCCTTGTCCACGTCGTAGGCGGATCGTCCGCGCCTGCGGGCGGGTTTGCGGTCCTCGATGATCGTGAATGGCATCGCGCGCTCGCGCTGAACCTGTTCCCAGCCGTCCGTCTGGACCGGGCGCTCCTGCCCATGATGCTCGAGAAGGGCTCCGGAGTAATCATTCATGTCACGTCGATCCAGGATCAGCTGCCACTGCCCGAGGCCACGCTCGCTTATGCCGCAGCGAAAGCCGCGCTCGCGAACTACAGCAAAGGACTGTCGAAGGAAGTGAGCCCGAAGGGCATTCGAGTTGTCCGCGTGTCTCCGGGCTGGGTTGAAACGGAAGCCGCGGTCGGATTGGTCAAGGAGCTGGCCGCGAAGAATAACACTGATTACGACGACGCCCGCGGCACTTTGATGGAGTCGCTCGGCGGCATCCCGATCGGACGACCAGCCCAACCGAAGGAAGTCGCGGAGCTCGTCGCCTTCCTGGTTTCTCCGCGTGCCTCGTCAATCACTGGCACCGAATACGTCATCGACGGGGGTACCGTCCCCACCGTGTGAGTGCCGCCTGTGTACGATCGAGAACTGGTTCCAGCGAATCAAGGGGGCATTCCAACCGATTCCTTGAGTTCGAATCTCACCTTCGGCATGGCTCGGGCGATGAGCCCCGGGGAGGTATACCTTGGTCTGGTGCGGAAGGGATGGGTGTGAGCCCCGGAGGGAGCGGTGTGGGCCACGTGAAGGGGGATTGACCGCATGAGACTCGAGGCGCTCTATCGAATCCGCTTCACCTACCCCGAAGGATGGGACATCAAGCTCGAGGGCGGCTGGGAGCAGCACTTCTACCTGGCCGATGGGCGCTGCGAGGGGTCGATCAAGGGTCGGTTTCGTGGCGCCAACTACCCGCGCCGGCAGGGCGCGGCCGGGCCGTTCCGACCCGACTTTCGGGCGGTCATCGAGACGGAGGACGGCGCGACGATCATGTTCGAGTGGCATGG
>Ga0070696_100003519_pt1 | contig 10418 bp, 7 predicted proteins | sample KBSK1253metaG_FD_65474 | JGI IMG/M metagenome (GOLD analysis project Ga0070696, IMG submission 65474) | Corn, switchgrass and miscanthus rhizosphere microbial communities from Kellogg Biological Station, Michigan, USA - KBS K1-25-3 metaG | ecosystem: Host-associated > Plants > Roots >... | reverse complement strand
CCGATCGACGTCCCGCCCGCCTCCAGCACGGACAGGGCCTCCGCGGCACACCCTGGGCTGGCCCTCTCCAGAGCGCGCAGCGCATAGGACCAGAACCGTGGGGCATCGGTGTCCCCCGCGTCCAGCGACACCCACGCCACCTGCGGCTGCTCACGTTCGCGGGCGGTGCGGGCGGTCATCACCGAGGTCAGCAGAGTGGTCTTGCCGAACCCTGCGGGGGCCGAGACGAGGAGGAGGGCGGCACGGGACGCGCGATCCACCAGGTCGACCAGGCGTGGTCGAGCCACGAGGTCAGGTCGGGACCGGGGGAGGAGCAGCTTGGTCTCCAACAGGAGATCGGCCATCGGCGCATCCTCCCAGCGTCGACCATGCGCGCCAGAGCCTACGGCAGTCGGGTCGCAGCCCCGGTGACTCGCACCGTCTCGGTGCCGGCGTCCAGGTGCACCAGCAGGCGACTGGGTGAGCCCATGTGCTCGCCTTGGCGGATCGAGATCAGTCCGGGGACGGGGACCAGTGCCAGCGCGCGTAGATACCCCCCGAACGCTGCGGCGGCGGCTCCGGTTGCCGGGTCTTCCACGACACCGCCTGGGGGAAAGGCGTTTCGAGCATGGAACGTGGTAGGCGTCTCGGCCCAGAAGGCGTGGACCGTCGTCCAGCCCACCTCGCTCATCAGACGTTCGAGTGCTGGATAGTCATACTCGAACGCGGCGAGCCGATCGAGGGTGCCGGCGGCGAGGAGCAGGTGGTCGTTCCCGGCATTGGCCACATGCACCGGGTAGCGGGGGTCGAGGTCGTCCACCGACCAGCGCAGCGCAGCCAGCGTGCGCTGCAGCACGTCTGCGTGAACCGGCGCGGTGCCTGCCGGCGGCGACGTGAGGGTGGCGCTCGTGCCGGAGTCGTCGATGGCCGTGTCGACGACGATCGGACCGGCCGGCGTGCTCAGGTGCAAGCGGCCGGCCCCCGCCCGTTCCGCTATCGCCACGGCCGTGGCGATCGTGGCGTGCCCGCAGAACGCGACCTCCGCGACCGGGCTGAAGTACCGCAGCCCTAAGCGGCGTGGATCGGACCCGCCGGCATCTGGCAGGACGAACGCGGTCTCGGAGAAGCCGACGTCCTGTGCGATCGCGAGCATCTGCCGATCACTGAGGCCGGCGGCGTCGAGCACCACGCCAGCGGGGTTCCCGCCGCTGCCCGAATCGGTGAATGCCGCGTACCGGAGGACCTCAACGCTCATGTGCAGCTCCTCACGCGGTGGCCGGCGTCAGTGACCCGACCGCGATGTCGCGAAGGGGATGGACGGTGCTCATGCACGCCCAGTGAGGACGTAGGTGATGAGCACGCGTCATCAGAGGTGATGAAACTCGTGGTGACCGGGAGAACCCCCAGCTGTGGGTGCGCGAGGGGGGAGTTGAACCCCCACACCCTTTCGAGTACACGGACCTGAACCGTGCGCGTCTGCCTATTCCGCCACTCGCGCGTGACCTGCGGGAGCACGTGGGGCACCCCCACAGCACGCCCTGGAGCCGTCGTCAAGGCTAGCACGGCGGGAGGGCCGTCAGGTTCGCCGTTACGATCAACGGTGGAGCATCAGCGGTGGCCGGGCCACCGATCAGCGACTCTGCCGGAGGGAGGCACCCGTGGGCGTACTCGACCGCTTCGAGAAGGGCATCGAGCGCGCCGTCAACGGTGCCTTCGCCAAGGCGTTCCGCTCCGAGGTGCAGCCGGTGGAGATCGCGAGCGCCCTGCGCCGCGCGGTCGACGAGAAGGCAGCAGTCATCGGGCGCGGCCGCACGCTCGTGCCCAACGCGTTCGTCGTCGAGCTCGGCGCCAGCGACCAGCAGCGGCTCGCCGAGTACGCCGACGCGCTGTCCGACGAGCTCGTGGCGAACCTGCGCGAGCACGCCGAGCACCAGCGGTACGCCTTCGTCGGCCCGGTCAGCGTCGCGTTCGAGACGGTCGACGAGCTCGACACCGGCGTGTTCCGCGTCCGCAGCGCCACCGTGAAGGGCCGCCAGGTCGAGGCCCGGCCCGCGCGCGTCCCCGACCTCGTCCCGCGCGACCCGGACCTGCCCACGCCGCCGCCACGCGCCGCGGTCCCGGCCCGCCCGCAAGCCCCGCAGCGCCCGACCCGCCGCCCGTGGCTCGAGGTCGACGGCCAGGTGTACCCGCTGGTCGGGCCGGTGACGGTCGTCGGTCGCGGCGACGAGGCGGACGTCGTCCTGGACGATCCCGGCATCTCCCGCCGGCACGCCGAGATCCGGGTCACCACGGATGGACCCCACCTGGCGGCGACCCTGACCGACCTGGGGTCCACGAACGGCACGTTCGTCGACGGCGACCTCGCCCGGTCGAGGACGTTGAGCGATGGCGCCACCATCACCATGGGTCGCACCCGTGCCACCTACCGCAGCGGGGAGCGATGAGCGAGCTCACCGTCACCGTCGTCCGTCTCGCGCTGCTGGCCCTGTTGTGGATCTTCGTCTTCTCGGTCGTCGGCGTCCTGCGCGGCGACCTGTTCGGCACCCGGGTCAGCACCCGCCGCCCGCCGGCTCCGCCCAGGGTGGCGGCGCCGCGCCGCACAGCGAGCGCCCCGAAGCCCAGGGGCCGGGCCGCGCGCAAGGTGCCCCGTGAGGTCGTCGTGACGGAGGGACCGTTGCGCGGCACCACCATCGGGCTCGGGCAGCAGGCCATCCTCATCGGCCGCAGCCCCGAGTCGACACTCGTGCTCAGCGACGACTACGCCTCCGGGCGGCACGCTCGCATCTTCCCGAGGGACGGGGACTGGTACGTCGAGGACCTGGAGTCCACGAACGGCACGTTCGTCGGCCAGCAGCGCGTCGCATCCGCACCCGTGAAGCTCGCCGTCGGCTCCACCATGCGCATCGGCACCACCGTCCTCGAGCTGCGCAGGTAACCGGTCGATGGGCATCGCGCTGCGGTACGCCGCCCGCTCGGACATCGGGCTGGGCCGCTACTCCAACAACCAGGACTCGGGCTACGCCGGGCCGCACCTGCTCGCGGTCTGCGACGGCATGGGCGGCCACGCCGGCGGCGACGTCGCCAGCTCGACCGCCCTCGGCCAGCTCGTCTCCCTCGACGGCGAGTCGCACGGCGGCGACGCCGTCGCGCTGCTGTCGGCCACGCTGCGGCGCGCGAACGCCGAGCTGCGCCACCGCGTCGACGACGAGCCGCGCCTGTCCGGCATGGGCACCACCGCGACGATCCTCATGCGCTACGGCAGCAAGATCGCGCTGGCGCACATCGGTGACTCCCGCGCGTACCTGCTGCGCGACGGCGAGCTGACCCGGCTCACCAAGGACCACACGTTCGTGCAGTCGCTGGTCGACGAGGGCCGGATCACCGAGGAGGAGGCCGGCCAGCACCCGCAGCGTTCGATCATCACCCGCGTGCTCTCCGGTGATCCGGACGACGAACCCGACCTGTCCGTGCGGGAGGCCCGGCTCGGCGATCGGTACCTCGTCTGCTCCGACGGCCTCACCGCCGTCGTGAGCGACCCGACCCTCGCCGAGGCGCTGGCCGAGCACGACTCACCGGGCGCCTGCGCGGAGGCGTTGGTGCAGATGGCCCTGCGCGGCGGGGGCCCGGACAACATCACGTGCGTCGTGGCGCACGTCGTCGACGCCAGTACGGGCGACGCCCCGACGCTGCCGGAGGTGGTCGGCGCCGCGACCGTGCACGGCACCGTGCGGATGCCGGCCGCCACGACCAGCCCCGCCGCCCGCGCGGCGGCCCTGGGCCGCCCGTCCGGGGCCGACCGCGACGCAAGCGACGTTCGCGACGGCACCGACCCGGACGACACGGCGCGCGTCGGCCCACCGGCGTCCGGCCGACGCTGGGCATTCCGCGGCCTCGCGACCCTGCTCGTGCTGGGCCTGCTCGGAGCCGGTGGGTACGCCGCCTACGCCTGGAGCCAGAAGCAGTTCTTCGTCGGCGACGACGCCGGCCAGGTCGCCATCTACCGTGGCCTGCCGCAGGACATCGGCCCCGTGCACCTGTCGCGGGTCTACGAGCGTCAGGACGTGGCGCTGTCCGCGCTGCCGACGTACAGCCAGGAGCAGGTGCGCAGCGCCATCACAGCCGACGACCTCGCCGACGCGAGGACCAAGGTGAGCGAGCTGCGCCAGCAGGCGCTGGACTGCCCGACCACCCTGCCCCCGACGGTGAGCACCTCACCGCCGACCAGCACGCCGCCGACGGCCGGGACGAGCCCGACCCCGGGCACGACACCAAGCCCGACACCCAGCGTGACCGTGACGGCCGCACCGACCGTGCCGGCAGGCTGCGGGGGCACGGGCTGATGGCGACGATCACGACGCTGGCCCCCCGCACCCGCCGAGGCGTCGAGCTGGTGCTGCTCGTCTTCGCGGTCGGCATCGTGATGCTCGCCTACGTCAACGTCGGCATCGCCGTGAACGGCACGCTGCCGCCCAGCATCATCGCCTACGGCGTGGGCCTCACCGTGCTCGTCTTGGCCGTGCACATCACGCTGCGGCTGCGCGCGGCCTACGCCGACCCCGTGCTGCTGCCGGCGGCCACGGTGCTCAACGGCCTCGGGCTCGTGATGATCCACCGCCTCGACCTGGCCGAGAACCGCAGCGGCGGCGAGGCGTTCGCCGCCCGCCAGATGATCTGGATGGCGCTCGGCGTCGCGCTGGCCCTGGCGATCCTGTGGCTGCTGCGCGACCACCGCCGGCTGCAGCGCTTCACCTACACCGCGATGGCGGCGGGGCTCGTCCTCCTCCTGCTGCCGCTGCTGCCCGGCCTGGGCAAGAGCATCAACGGGTCCCGAATCTGGATCGGCGTCGGGCCGCTGTCGTTCCAGCCCGGCGAGCTGGCCAAGATCGTGCTGGCCGTGTTCTTCGCCGGCTACCTGGTGCAGACGCGCGACGCGCTGTCGCTGGTCGGACGACGGGTGCTCGGCTTCAGCCTTCCGCGGGCCCGTGACCTCGGGCCGATCCTCATCGCGTGGCTGGCCAGCCTCGGGGTGCTCGTCTTCGAGCGCGACCTCGGCTCATCCCTGCTGTTCTTCGGGCTGTTCGTGGCGATGCTCTACGTGGCCACCGAGCGCAAGAGCTGGATCGCGATCGGCCTGACCCTGTTCCTGGCCGGCAGCTACCTGGCGTACCTGACGTTCGGGCACGTCGAGCGGCGCGTGCTGCTGTGGCTGCACCCGTTCTCCGCCAAGGCGCTCGAGGTCAGCGACCAGCTCGTCCGGGGGCTGTTCGGCATGGCCAACGGCGGCCTGCTCGGCACCGGCCTCGGCCGTGGCCGGCCCGACCTGACCTACTACGCCGAGAGCGACTTCATCGTGCCCTCGTTCGCCGAGGAGCTCGGGCTGTTCGGCGTCTTCGCGCTCCTGCTGCTCTACCTGGTGTTCGTCGAGCGCGGCATGCGCACCGCGCTCGGGGTGCGGGACGGGTTCGGCAAGCTGCTCGCGACCGGGCTGGCGTTCACCGTCGCGCTGCAGTGCTTCGTGGTCGTCGGTGGGGTCACGCGGGTCATCCCGCTCACCGGGCTGACGATGCCGTTCCTGTCGTACGGCGGCTCGTCGCTGCTGGCGAACTGGGCCATCCTCGGGCTGCTGCTGCGGATCAGTGACCAGGCCCGCCGTCCGGCCCCACCCGTCGAACCGACCAACCTCGCCGGGTCGGACGCCGTCACGCAGGTGGTGAGGCTGCGGTGAACGCGCCGATCCGCCGCCTCGCCATGGTCGTGGCGTTCATGTTCACGTGCCTGCTCGTCTCGACGACGTACATCCAGTTCGTGCAGGCGTCGTCGTTGCGGGACAAGCCGAACAACCGCCGCACGCTGCTCGCGAACTATGCGCGCGAGCGCGGACCGATCCTGGTGCACGGCGACCCGATCGCCCGGTCCACGCCGACGGACGACGACCTGAAGTTCCAACGGTCCTACCCCGACCCGCAGCTGTACGCCCACATCACCGGGTACTACTCGTTCGTGTACGGCGCCGGCGCCGGGGTCGAGCGTAGCCAGGACGCGCTGCTGTCCGGCTCCGCCGACGCGCTGTTCTACCGCCGCATGGTCGACCTGGTCACCGGACGCAAGCCCCAGGGCGCGGCGGTCGAGCTGACCATCGACCCTGCCGCGCAGAAGGCGGCCAGCGACGGCCTCGGCAAGCAGACCGGCGCCGTGGTGGCCCTCAACCCGAAGACCGGCGCGATCCTGGCGCTCGTCAGCCACCCGACGTACGACCCGAACCGCCTGGCCGGGCACGACCTGACAAAGGTCCAGCAGGCGTACCAGGACCTCAACGACGACAAGGCCCGGCCGCTGCTCAACCGCGCCATCGCCGGTGACCTGTACCCGCCCGGTTCCACGTTCAAGGTGGTCACCGCGGCGGCCGCGCTGTCCAGCGGCACCTACGACGAGGACACGGTCGTGCCCGGCCCGGCGACGCTCGACCTGCCCCAGACCAGCGTCAACCTGCCCAACGACTTCCGCGGTGCGTGCGGACCGGGCGGCAAGCTGTCGCTCACCCGGGCCCTGCAGATCTCCTGCAACACCGCGTTCGGCAGCCTGGGCCTGAAGCTCGGCGGCAACGCACTGCGCGAGCAGGCGCAGAAGTTCGGCTTCGGCGAGAGCCTCAGCGTCCCGCTGCCGGTCACGCCCAGCCAGGTGCCCGCCGACATGAACCCGCCGCAGAGCGCGCAGGCCGCGATCGGCCAGTTCGACGTGCGGGTCACCCCGCTGCAGATGGCCATGGTGGCGGCGGGCGTCGCCAACGACGGCGTCGTGATGAAGCCGTACCTGGTGCAGACCGTGCGGGCCCAGGACCTGGACGTCATCAGCCAGACGCAGCCCCAGCAGCTGTCCCGAGCGGTCAGCTCCGACGTCGCCCAGCAGCTGACGCGCATGATGGTGAAGGTGGTCTCCGGCGGCACGGGCACGCGCGCGCAGATCCCGGGTGTCACGGTCGCGGGCAAGACCGGCACGGCCCAGCACGGCGACGGCAAGGCCCCGCACGCCTGGTTCATCGCGTTCGCGCCGGCGCAGGACCCGCAGGTGGCGGTCGCCGTGGTGGTCGAGGACGGCGGCGAGCTGGGGCACGAGGGCTTCGGCGGCTCCATCGCGGCACCCATCGCCAAGGACGTCATGCAGGCGGTGCTGAAGCCATGACCTCGCTGCAGCCGGAGGCGGGCCTGCGGGTCGGCGACCGCTACGAGCTCACGCGCCGCGTGGCCGGCGGCGGCATGGGCGAGGTCTGGGCGGCGCGCGACCTCGTGCTCGAGCGGGAGGTCGCGGTCAAGCTGCTCCGCCGTGAGTACGCCGACGATGCGGGCTTCGTCGAACGGTTCCGGGCGGAGGCACGGCACGCCGCCTCGCTGACGCACCCGGGCATCGCGTCGGTGTACGACTACGGCGAGATCGACGGGTCCGCCTACCTGGTGATGGAGCTCGTCCCGGGTCAGCCGCTGTCGACGATCCTGACCGAGCGGGGACCCTTGCCCGCCGAGGAGGCCGTCCCGCTGCTGCAGCAGGCGGCCCAGGCCCTGCAGGCGGCCCACGCGGCCGGCCTGGTCCACCGGGACGTCAAGCCCGGCAACCTGCTGGTCACCCCCGACGGCCGGGTGAAGATCACCGACTTCGGCATCGCCCGGGCCGGCGGCCAGGTGGCGCTCACCCGCACCGGGGAGGTCATGGGGACCGCGCAGTACCTGGCACCCGAGCAGGCGATGGGCCGAGCGGCGACGTCCGCCAGCGACGTCTACGGCCTCGGCGTCGTCGCCTACGAGACCCTGGCCGGACGCCGTCCCTTCGACGCCGACAACCCCGTGGCCGTCGCCCTGTCCCAGGTCAACGACACGCCGGCGCCCCTGCCGCTCACCGTGCCGCCGGCGGTCGCGTCCGTGGTGCTGCAGGCGCTGGCAAAGGACCCCGACGAGCGCCCGCACAGCGCCGCGGACCTCGCCGACGCCCTCGGCCGCGCCATGCGCGGGCACCCGCTCACGCCGCCGTCGAGCCGAGCCGTGGCGCCGCCGGTGACCCAGCCGGTCACCAGCCCGGTGGCCGCGGCCCCGGGCACCGGGGTCCTGCCAACCGGCTCCGTCGGCGGCGCGGAGCCGCGCCGCTCCGACGGGTTGGCCAGCGAACGGTCCTCGTCCGGACGCCGGTCCGTGAGCCTGTGGGGGCTCGCGGCCCTGCTCGTGGCGGCCGCCGTCGTCCTCGGGGTGATGCTGCTGACCAGGGGCAGCCCCGAGTCCGTCGATCACGCGCCCGCCGGTCCCGTGACGACGGGCGGGACCACTTCCACGTCGCCGGCCGGCTCCACGACGTCCTCGCCGGCCAGCATCGCGATCCGCGAGTCCGACTACCTCGGCGAGCCGGCGGACGAGGTGGCCGCCACGCTGCGCCGCCTCGGGCTCCAGGTGTCGACGAAGCCGGTGACCACCGACGAGTACGATCCCGGGACTGTCGCCAACGTCTCGCCCACCGGCAACCTGCGACGCGGCGACCACGTCACGCTCTCGGTGGCGCAGGCCCCCGCGACGACCACGGCCCCCACGCAGACCCCGACCACGTCGCCCACGTCGCCCACGTCCAGCCCCTCCTCGAGCTCGACGACCACCGACGCGACGCAGAGCGAATCACCCAGCGCCGGCGACATCGAGCAGACGCAGGCGGCGAGCCGATGACGTGCTCCCCGCACCACGGCATCCAGATCGAGTGCGCGAGCCGGTGCTCGCGCCGCACCGAAGCGAAGGACATCCAGTGAACGTCACCCCCCAGCTCCTCGGAGGTCGCTACGAGGTCGGGGCCCTGCTCGGTCGTGGCGGCATGGCCGAGGTGCACATGGGCCGAGACACGCGGCTCGGCCGGTCGGTGGCCATCAAGATGCTGCGCACCGACCTGGCGCGCGACCCGTCCTTCCAGAACCGCTTCCGGCGCGAGGCCCAGTCGGCCGCGTCGCTGAACCACCCGGCGATCGTGGCGGTCTACGACAGCGGCGAGGAGCCGGTCACCAACCCCGACACCGGCCGGCCGTCCGTCGCCGTGCCGTACATCGTCATGGAGTACGTCGAGGGGCACACGCTGCGCGACGTGGTCCGGCGCGGTCACCCCCTGCCGTGGGAGGAGGCGCTGCGGATCACCTCCGGGGTGCTGGCGGCCCTCGCCTACAGCCACCGGTCCAGCATCGTGCACCGCGATATCAAGCCGGCGAACGTCATGCTGACCCCGTCCGGTGAGGTCAAGGTGATGGACTTCGGCATCGCCCGGGCGCTCGCCGACAGCTCGGCGACCATGACGCAGACCCAGGCGGTCATCGGCACGGCGCAGTACCTCTCGCCCGAGCAGGCGCGCGGCGAGACCGTGGACGCCCGCAGCGACATCTACTCGGCCGGCTGCCTGCTGTTCGAGCTGCTGACCGGCCGGCCGCCGTTCGTCGCCGACAGCCCGGTCGCGGTCGCCTACCAGCACGTCGGTGAGGCGCCGCGTCCCCCGAGCGAGTTCGAGCCGAGCGTGCCGGCGCCGGTCGACGCGATCGTGCTCCACGCACTCACCAAGGACCGTGACGAGCGCTACCAGAACGCCGACGAGTTCCGCGACGACATCAAGGCGGCCCTGGCCGGACGTCGGATCAGCAGCGCCGCGCTCGGGTCCGCGGCGGGTGCCGGCGCGCTGGCAGCCGGCGCGACCGGGTCGGACGCGACCCAGCGGATCACACCGGGGTTCGGCGACGCCGGAGCGCCGCCCACCCAGGGACTCGGTCCGATCGCGCTGCCCGCGGACCCGACGTCCCAGCTGCCGGCCGTCGGCGGCTACGGACCCTTCGACCCCGCCGACCCCACCATCCGACCGACCCGCACGCAGCAGCGCCCCGACCAGCCCAACCGCACCGGCATGTGGGTGCTGCTGGGCCTGCTGGCCGCGGCGATCATCGCGCTGGCCGTGCTGGTGCTCCCGGGCGTGCTCGGCGACGGCGGGCAGCGCACCGCTCAGGTCGCGGTGCCCGCCATCACCACGATGACCGAGGCGCAGGCGCGAACGACGTTGCAGCAGAACCAGCTCACGGCCGGCGACGTGAAGCGGGAGAACAGCGACACGGTGCCCGAGGGTCAGGTCGTCAGCCAGAGCCCCCCGGAGGGGACGAAGCTCGACGAGGGCTCACCGGTGGACTTCGTGGTCTCCTCGGGCAAGGGGGAGGTCCAGGTGCCGGACCTCACCGGCATGACGGCCGGCCAGGCGGAGCAGGCTCTGAAGGACGCCGGCCTGACGCTCGGCAAGCAGACGGAGTCCGACTCGACCGAGCAGCGCAAGGGCCGGGTGATCAGCAGCAACCCGAGCACCGGCGACTCCGTGGCCAAGGACAGCGCGGTCGACATCGAGGTGGCGAGCGGCAAGGTGCAGGTGCCGAACGTCGTCGGTCAGACGGTGCA
>Ga0070696_100003518_pt1 | contig 10420 bp, 12 predicted proteins | sample KBSK1253metaG_FD_65474 | JGI IMG/M metagenome (GOLD analysis project Ga0070696, IMG submission 65474) | Corn, switchgrass and miscanthus rhizosphere microbial communities from Kellogg Biological Station, Michigan, USA - KBS K1-25-3 metaG | ecosystem: Host-associated > Plants > Roots >... | reverse complement strand
CTTGCGCAGGCCCGACTCGCCCGCGGACAATTCCCGCCGCTCCGGCGTCAGAGACAGCCACCACAGCAGCCCCAACGTGGTGAGGCCGCCCAGCAGGTGCGCGGTGACGATCAAAGGCTTGAGCAGCAAGGTCACCGTGAAAGCGCCCAATGCACCCTGCAGGCATACCACTATGAATAACAGGGCGACCAGTGCCCGCGGTTGATCGGGATCCTTACGCTGCCGCAACGCCCATACGGCCAAGCTCAGGATGATCAGCCCCAAAGTCGTGGCGAAATACCGATGAATCATTTCATGCAGCGCCTTGCCGAACTGAAAAACGGCCTGTGGCAGGGAATGGCCGGCCTGCGGATAGATATGCCCGTAACACCCCGGCCAGTCCGGGCAGCCGAGCCCGGCGTCGGTGAGGCGCACCCACGCGCCGAGCACCACCACCGCCGCTGCCAACAACGCGCCTGCCAATGCCAGCCGCCTGAACCAAAGCAATCGTCGATGTGGGCGCATGCACTAACCTATGGAAGAGAGTCGCAGTAGGCGCTTCATGTCTTCCAGCATGCCCTTGGGTTTGGCATCGGCAGCGTAGAACATCATGAGGTTGCCCAGAGGGTCTATTAGGTAGACCGGTGGCGCATCCGCGCCGCCGGTGCGTGGCTTCGGCAACAGCGCCAGCAGCGGCGCGGCGGCCGGGCTCGCCCGGATCACGATCAGATCCGGGTGTTCGTCGTGCAGAAACCGCGCATCGCAACAGCCGCTGTCGGCGATGAAGACGCGCTGCACCCTATCCATGTCACGATTCAGCGCCAGCCGCACCTGCCGGGTCTCATAGAGGCTGCCGCGGCAGCGTTGAGTGCAGGAGCCCTGCGCCACGTACAGAAAGGTCCATTTGCGCTTCAGGAACTGCGGCTGAGTTTCCCCTGAGCTCATCAGCGGCAAGGCCAGTGAGGGCATTGGCCGCGGCGGCACGACCAGCTCGCCCGCGTTGACACGGCCGCCCGGGCGCCAGGCGCCGTGTCCATAGTACAAGTAGAAGGAGAGGGCCAGGGGTCCGAGAAATAACACCGCCAAACCGATCAATAGTCGCCGCTGGCGGCGATTGATGGGACCAGGGCTGCTCACGCGGGGCCGTCCTCGGCACCGGTGCCGCCTGCCGCACCGCCGCGCCGCAGATTGGTTACGATGTATATGACGAACAAGGCCAGTGCCAGACCGAACCATTGCACCGCGTAGCCGATGTGGCGCATCGGCAGAAATCCGGGCGGCGACCATCTGCGCACATAGCCGTCGGGCTCGCCGGGGTCGAGCAGCACGACATCCGTCGCGGCAGTCCACGAGGATACGCGCAGAAGCCGCGCCAATTCGGCATGGCTGGGGAAGGCCGCGACCACGGGATACGGTGGCGCGAGCGCCGCTCCGGTGCCGAGCCGTATGCCGGGACTCGGCAAGTGATCGGCGCGGCCGCGTACCCGGCGCAGATTGCCGGCAACCGGGATTGCCGGCCGCTCGGCGCGGCTCGCACCCAGGGGCACCCAGCCGCGGTTGACCAACACCCAGCCGCCGCCCGTCAAGGCGAACGGCGTGATCACGAAGTACCCGGCGCGCCCGGCATCGACCATGTTGTCGATCAAGATTTGCCGGGTCTGATCGTAATGTCCGTCGGCCTCGACGTGTTGATAGCGCCGCAAGGGGGGCGTTTTGAGATCGATCGATCGAGTGGCATCCGAACCCGCCGCGAACGAGTCGAACAAGGCCTGCTTTTCATCGGCGCGCCGCAATTGCCACTTCCCCAGCGATATCAGCATCGCGATCAAGACGATGGTGAGCAGTGTCGTGAACCATCGCGGCGCGAAGATGCGAGAACCGACTTTGATCGACACGATATACTGCCCGACCTCAAGTTCAACACCGCGGTGGCCATGGAATTCAAATATCTCGTCCTCGCGATGCTGGCGCTGATCGTATTCAGCCTCGGCAAGGCACTGTTCCACTTGACGAGCGCGAAACCGGAGGACGGCGCCAAGATGGTCAAGGCGCTGGCCTGGCGCGTCGGCCTTTCAGTGGCGCTGTTCGTGCTGCTGCTCGTCGCCTACTACAGCGGCTGGATCGGCACCCCGCCGGGGGTGCCGGGCTACAGCCAGTAGACGAATACAAACAGCCCAAGCCAAACCACGTCGACGAAGTGCCAGTACCAGGCGACGGCTTCGAAGCCGAAATGCCGCCGGGGGGTGAAATGTCCGTTCATCACCCTGAGCCAAATTACCGTCAGCATGATGGCGCCTATCGTGACATGCAGGCCGTGAAACCCGGTCAGCATGAAAAAGGTCGAGCCATAAATTCCGGTGCCGAGCTGCAGTCCCAGCTCGGTATAGGCCTCGTGATATTCCATCGCCTGAAGAGTGACGAAGGTAAAGCCCAGCAAAAATGTCGCCGCCAGGAAGATTTTCAGGCGCGTCCTATGCCCCATGATCAAGGCGTGGTGGGCGATCGTGACCGTGATGCTGCTCGTGAGCAGGATGGCGGTGTTCACGGCAGGCAATCCGATGGCGGGGACGGTTTCAAAAGTCCCGTTGAGGCGCGGACCGAGCGCGCTGGGGCCGTTGGTCGGCCATCCTCCGACGTAATTATTCCACAGCAGCAGCTTGCTGAAGATCTTCACGCCTTCGCCGGAAAGCCAGGGGACGGCAAGATTGCGCACATAGAACAAGGCGCCGAAGAAAGCGGCGAAGAACATGACCTCGGAAAAGATGAACCACATCATTCCCATGCGGAACGACCGGTCCACCGCCATGTTGTACATGCCCTTTTGATTCTCGCCGATTACCGCGTGGAACCAGAAAAAGAACATCGACGCCAACATGATGGCGCCCGGAAGCAATGACCACACGGGCAGCCAGTCGTTGAGGGTGGCGACGGCGCCGGCCATTACCGCGAACAGCGATAGCGATCCATAGATGGGCCACGGACTGCCGTGAGGGACGTAGTACTTTTCTGCTTCCGCGTGCGCTTGCGCCATGATTCGGTCTCTAATCGATGAAAGAAAACATTAGTTTAAACGTTTGTTCAGCGGCGTGTTGCGGATTGCGTCGTATCGTAGAACGTATACGCCAAGGTGATCCTGTCCACGTCGGCCGGCAATTCCGGGTCGACGATGAACCGCACCGGCATGTCGCGCCCCTCGCCGGCGGCGAACTTCTGCGGGCTGAAGCAAAAGCACTCGGTTTTGTGGAAATACTTCGCCGCGCTGTTCGGTGAAATACTGGGCACGGCCTGCGCCACCGATGCCCCACTGGTCAAATTCTTGGCGTAGAACTCGGTGTCATAGAGCTTTCCCGGATGAATTCGCATCGACGCGACCTTCGGGCGGAATTCGTAACTGCCGACCGACGCCGGGTCGGCGAGGAACTCGACCGTGATCTCGCGGTTGGGATCGACCGCTTCATGAGCCACTGCCTTGCCCGCCTTGGCATCCGCATTGCCGATGCCGGCGGCCCGGCACAGCACGTCGTACAGCGGCACCAGGGCCCAGCCGAATGCGAAGGCCGCAGCCGTCATGATCAGCAGGCCCCGGGTCAGCTTGCGGTTCGCCCGCTTGCGCTGCTCCTGGGTCAGTCCGGGCGGATTCGCCTCGCCGGAATCCATCAGTGACGACTGCGATAGAAGTAGAAGGCGATGAAGCCGAAATAAAAGACCAGCGCCAAAGCCGTCAAGCCCACGGCGCCGTTGCGAATCCGGCGCTTCACCGGCGGTTCGGTCACGCTCATTTGATATCGGGGGCCGTGCTGAAGCTGTGAAAAGGCGCGGGCGATGGAATGGTCCATTCCAGACCTGTGGGATGCGTACCCTCCCAGACCTCGGCAGTCGCCTTCTTGCCGCCGCGTATGCACTGGATGATCACGATGGCGAACAGTATTTGCGACAGACCGAAACTGAACCCGCCGATGGACGACACCATGTTCCAGTCGGTGAACTGCACGGCGTAATCAGGTATGCGCCGCGGCATGCCCGCCAATCCCAAGAAATGCTGTGGGAAGAACAACACGTTGACGAAAATCGCCGAGAGCCAGAAGTGCGTCTTGGCCAATGTCATGTTGTACATGTGGCCGGTCCATTTCGGCAGCCAGTAGTACACCGCACCCATGATCGCGAATAGCGAGCCCGGCACCAATACATAGTGAAAGTGCGCGACTACGAAGTAGGTTTGGTTGTATTGGAAATCGGCGGGGACGATGGCGAGCATCACCCCGGAAAAACCGCCGATGCTGAACAGGAACATGAACGCAATCGCAAACAGCATGGGCGGCTCGAAGGTCAGAGACCCGCGCCACATCGTCGCCGTCCAATTGAATATCTTCACGCCGGTGGGCACCGCGATCAGCATGGTCGTCATCATGTAGAACAGTTGCGCGGCCACGGGCATGCCGTCCGCGAACATATGGTGAGCCCAGACGATGAACGACAGGAATCCGATCGACGCGATGGCGTAAATCATCGAGGTCGCGCCGAACAGGGGCTTGCGGGAAAAGGTCGGCAGGATCTCGGAGATGATGCCGAAGGCCGGCAGAATCATGATATAGACCTCGGGGTGTCCGAAGAACCAGAACACGTGCTCGAACATCACCGGATCGCCGCCGCCGGCCGGGTTGAAGAAACTGGTGCCGAAAAAATGATCGGTGAGCAGCATGGTCACGGCGCCGGCCAGTACCGGCATCACGGCGATCAGCAAGTAGGCGGTAATCAGCCAGGACCAGGTGAACAAGGGCATTTTCAGCAAATTCATGCCGGGGGCGCGCATGTTCATGATGGTCACGATCACGTTGATCGCGCCCATGATCGAAGATGCACCCATCAAGTGAATCGCGAAAATCAGCATGGGAAAGCTGTCGCCGGCCTGCAAGGACAGCGGCGGATACATGGTCCAGCCGCCGGCGCTGGCTCCGCCCGGGACGAACAGCGACCCCAACAACAAGGTGAAGGCGAACGGCAGAATCCAGAAACTCAAGTTGTTCATGCGCGGCAGCGCCATGTCGGGCGCGCCGATCTGCAACGGGATCATCCAGTTCGCGAGACCGACGAACGCCGGCATGATGGCGCCGAAAATCATGATCAGCCCGTGATTGGTGGTCAATTGATTGAAGAACACGGGATCAAAGAGTTGCAGCCCGGGTTGAAACAATTCCGCCCGGATCATCATTGCCATCGTGCCGCCGACGAAAAACATCGTCAGGCTGAACAACAGGTACATGGTGCCGATGTCTTTGTGGTTGGTCGCGAACAGCCAACGCTTGATGCCGGTGGGCGGCTGGTTGTGATCGGTGTCGTGATGTGCGTGTTCGCTGGCGTTGGCATAGGCCATGATGGATGACTCTCTCTCGTTTAAGATCGGTACTTGTATCGATGCTGGCTAGTGGGGCAATGATTGGCCGGGCAATAATTGCGCGGAACGGGGCTCGTCGCCGGCATGGGTGCTTGCCTGCTTCACCGCCGCCTTTTGTTCTTCGACCCATTTCTTGAAGTCGTCGGGAGTCCGCACATCCACGACGATCGGCATGAAGCCATGATCGCGGCCGCAAAGTGCGGCGCATTGTCCGCGATAAACCCCTTCCTTGCCCGGATCGACCGTGAACCACAATTCATTGACGAATCCCGGGATGGCGGAGCGCTTTGCGCCGAAATCAGGGACCCACCAGGCGTGGATCACGTCCTGCGAAGTCAGCAGCAGCCGCACCTTGGTGCCGCTCGGGATTACCAGGGGATTGTCCACATCGAGGAGATAGTTGGGCACCGTTTTCGGGTCGATGCCGGAATGCAGCTGGCGCGCGAAATTGGAACTGCGCGCCAGGGTCGAGAAGAAATTGATCCCCTTGGCCGCGCCCATGTATTGATACTGCCATTTCCATTGATAGGCGGTCACGCGTACCGACAGCTGAGAATTGCGCATGTCCTCCATGAAGAGGATGCCCCTGGCGGCCGGGATCGCCAGCCCCACCAGGATCAGAACCGGAATGATGGTCCAGATGATTTCCACCTTAGTGCTATGCAGCATGGTGGTATCGGGTATGGCGCCCTGAGAGTGGCGGAATTTCACCAGGGCATAAATCATGACCCCGAAAACCAGCACGGCGATGACGACGCAGGTCCAGAAGACTTGCATGTGCAAGGCATAGATATTCTGGCTCAAGGAAGTAACACCCACGGGCAGGTTCATGCCGCCCGAAGTGTTGGCCCCCGCCTTGCCCGCCAACCCAGCGGTGGCTAGAGCAAGACAGAGCCCTCGGGCCCAGGAGCCCCTCGGCCGAGAAGTGCTGTCGTCAATGTCGCCTCTGGTAACACTCATCTAAACGGATCCCCTATATTCGCGATTTCAAGCGGCGGCGACTCGTTCATGCCGCCCACCAAATTACGTAAACGCTTCGCCAACAGGCAGCGGTCCTCGTCAGTGAGGAAACTGCCCACTTCGTACGCCCGGCCGTGGCTTTCGATCCACAGTCGGCTGTGACCAAGGCGCTGCGGCGGACTTAGAAGTTTAACCTTCGTCCAATGCCGCGCAAACTCTTGTTTTGCTTCACCACGCCGGGAACGCGTCACCAGACTGACTTTTGTGTCCGTGATCAGCACGGTTTGCGAGTAAAACCGCCGCCGCATACTGGCTTGCAGAGCCAGTCCCAGCGCCGACATCTCCAGGGCCCAGAACGGCAACACCGGCCAAAAACCATGGAACACGAAAAATAACGAAAAACATAGTGAGAACAGGCACGTAGCGCCAAAAAAAAGCTTGGCGGCCGCGGGCTTGAGCGAACAATTAGGCGCGAGCTCAATGCGCTGTTCCATGCCGCCAGGATACCACCAGCTCAGCCCGCCAATGCTTCGACGGCAAGCGTCTTTGCGAGCGTGTCCGGATCGGCGTGCGGCGCGAATGCCCAGAATCCGAGGCAGGGCGCCGAAATCCGCGCATGCAGGCTGGAGACATTTTCCGACAGGCGTTCGAAATCCGGATCGATGGCATTCGCCACCCAGCCGCGCAGCGGCAAACCGCGGCGCTCGATGGATTCCACCGTCAGCAGCGCATGATTCAGGCAGCCCAACCGCATGCCCACCACCAAGATCACGTCCACGTGCCAGTGTGCGGCGAGATCCGCGAACCCTCGCGCGGCATCGAGGGGCGCAAGCCAGCCGCCGGCGCCTTCGACGATGAGGACGTCGCTCCGCATCCTCAAGCGTTCATAGGCGCGGTCCAACACCGCGAAATCGATGGCGACTCCTGCCTCTGCGGCCGCTATATGCGGCGCAATGGCCGGCGCGAAGGCGTACGGATTCACCTCGGAGTAGCTGGCGCGCACATTCATGGAATCGAGCAGCGCCAGGGCGTCCTCATTGCGCAGACCATCGGGTGTGGGCGTGCTGCCGGAAGCCACGGGCTTCATCGCAGCCACCCTGGCGCCGCGGCTCACGAATGCGCGGCACAGCGCAGCCGCCGTGCGAGTTTTGCCCACGCCGGTGTCGGTGCCGGTGACGAACAGTGCCGGTGTGCTCATGACCCGCGCCGCGCACGCAGCTGACGTTTGATGTCGTCGAGCGACACCGCGGAGCCATCACCGGCGCGGCGCCGTTCGGCGGCGGCGCCCGGCGCCCAGGCGTGGCCGAACACCACTTCATAGGTGGCCGGCAACCGTTCATCCTGCCGAAACGCTTCGTAGGCCGCCTGCATCGCGGCGAATTTTCCTCGGCCGGTGAGGCCGCGGGTTCGGCCCACCATGACATTGTGGGCGCCGGTCGCCTTGAGGTCCGCCGCGACTTTACGCACATCGAGATAGGTCAAGGCGTAACGCTCGACATCGAGTACCGGCGCCGCGAAACCGCTGCGCACCAGCGCGTCGCCAAGATCATGCATGTCGATGAATTGATTGACGTGGGTGCCCGAGTCCACGGCTTCCCACGCGGTGCGCAGCTCGCGCAGCGTGTCGGGGCCCAGGGTGGTAAAGCTCAAGAGACCATGCGGCGCCAGCACGCGCCGAAACTCCGCGAACGCGACCTCGACGTCGCACCACTGCAGCATGAGATTGCTGAGAATCAAATCGACACTGCCGTTCGCAATCGGCAGCCGCTCTGCCGCCGCGCAGACGCGGGCAAAGCGGCGCAGCCAGGGTTGCTGCCGGCCGGCAGCGCGCAACATGCCCTGCGAGGAGTCGAGCGCGATCACCAACGCCTTGGGGTAGCGACGTATAAGTGCGTGCGAGGCATGGCCGGTGCCGGCGCCGGCGTCCAACACGACACGGGGCTGCAACGCGGTCAACTGCAGGCGCTGTAATAGATTTTCGCGCACCTCGGCGTGCAGCACGGCCGCCGCATCAAAGCTCGCGGCCGCGCGGTCGAAGGAGCGCCGCACGGCGCGCGGATCCAGCGCGTACGCCGCAAGGTCATCGTGCATCGCCGGCCGTCCGCGGCGGTTCGGCAATGATTTTCAATCGTTGGAACAGCTGCTGATCGTGCAGGGTGTCCGGGTTGCCGGTGGTGAGGAGCTTCTCGCCATAGAAAATAGAGTTCGCGCCGGCCAGGAAACACAGCGCCTGCAGCTCATCGCTCATTTCGCTGCGGCCGGCGGACAATCGAACGTGGCAGCGGGGCATGAGGATGCGCGCGACGGCGACGGTGCGGACGAAATCGAAGGGATCGAGCGGACTTGCATCCGCCAGCGGCGTGCCCGGTACCCGTACCAGTTGATTGATGGGCACGCTCTCCGGATGCGCGGGCAGGGTCGCCAGCGTGTGTAGAAGCTCCGCGCGGTCCTCGGGCTCCTCGCCCATGCCCACGATCCCGCCGCAGCAGACCTTCATGCCGGCATCGCGCACCGCCTGCAGGGTCTCGAGCCGCTCCTGGTAGGTGCGGGTGCTGATGATCTTTTTGTAGTACTCAGACGAGGTATCGAGATTGTGGTTGTAGTAGTCGAGACCGGCCGCCTTGAGTTCCCGTGCCTGCTCCGGCCGCAGCATGCCGAGAGTGGCGCAGGATTCCAGGCCCAAGGCCTTTACCTCACGGACCATGGCGAGAATCTTGCGCAGGTCCTTGGGTTTGGGCGAGCGATAGGCGGCGCCCATGCAGAAGCGGGTGGCGCCGGATTCCTTGGCGGCGCGCGCACGCGCGGCGACTGACTCGAGTTCCATGAGATCCTCGGTCTCGAGGCCGGTATCGAAGCGAACGCTCTGTGGGCAATAGGCGCAATCCTCGGGGCAGGCGCCCGTCTTGATGCTGAGGAGCGTGCTGATTTGCACGGAATTCGGCACCTGGTAGCGCCGGTGCACTTGTTGCGCCCTGAACACCAGGTCCATGAAAGGCAACGCGAAGAGTTCGCGCACTTCGGCGAGAGTCCAATCACTGCGTACTGTCACAAATACCTCGTTATCGCCGACGCCCGAATGGAAGCGGGCGCGAGAGTATTCGATGGCGCGCATTCTTAGTCAACCCGAAGTGCTCTGCTTGGTTGACGAAAGGTACGGCCGGGTGAATTCAATGACGTACGGGGTCGAGATCCCGGCGATCAACGGGCCAGGCGATCAACGGGTAAATTGATACTGGAGCAATATGCCGATGAACACCGACATCCCAAAGTAGTGATTGTTGAGGAAGGCGCGAAAGCAGGCCTCGCGATCCCGCGCACGTATGAGCCAGAGTTGGTAGACGAAGAACCCCGCCCCGGCCGCGAGGCCCGCATAGTACCAATAGCCCATATGGATCATCTGCCCCACCAGATACAGGGTGAACAGGGTCATGAGCTGCAATACGGCGATGATGTGGCGGTCCGAGTCGCCGAACAGAATCGCGGTGGAACGCACGCCGATCTTGAGGTCATCGCCGCGGTCCACCATGGCGTAGATGGTGTCGTACACGGTGACCCACAACATATTGGCTATCAACAGCAACCAACCGACCCGCGGCACGCGCTCGAGCTGTGCCGCAAACGCCATGGGTATTCCCCATCCGAAAGTCACTCCCAGGTACAGCTGCGGAACCGACAGAAAGCGCTTGATGAAGGGGTAGCTGACCGCCAGGAAGGCCCCCGCCACGGCCAGCAACAGGGTCATCCGATTCAGCTGCAGCGCCAGCACCAAGGCCGTCATGGACAGCACGGCGAACAGAATCAAGGCCTCCAGCGGCGAAATGCGGCCCGCCGCCAACGGCCGGTTCTTGGTGCGCTCCACATGGGGATCGAAACTGCGGTCGGCATAGTCGTTGATGGCGCAGCCCGCGGAGCGCATGAGCACCGTGCCCAGTACGAAAATGATGAATACGCCGGGGTTCGGTTTGCCGCGGCCGGAGATCCACAGCGCCCACAAAGTCGGCCACAGCAGCAGCCAGATTCCGATCGGCCGATCCAAGCGCATCAGCCGTGCGTAATCCAGCGCGCCGCTCAGGACTCTCGGCAGCTCGT
>Ga0070696_100003514_pt1 | contig 10423 bp, 9 predicted proteins | sample KBSK1253metaG_FD_65474 | JGI IMG/M metagenome (GOLD analysis project Ga0070696, IMG submission 65474) | Corn, switchgrass and miscanthus rhizosphere microbial communities from Kellogg Biological Station, Michigan, USA - KBS K1-25-3 metaG | ecosystem: Host-associated > Plants > Roots >... | reverse complement strand
CGATACGAGTCAAAATCATTACGAATATTGCATATTGATCACTGACCAGGTCGCTATCGCTCCCTGTACTGACTGTGTCCAAGCCCAACGTCCGACTTGAGGCCACGCAGCGTCCAGTTCATTTTAGAGATGACGTGGGCAACGCACTCGTCGGATGCTTTCAGGATTGAATTGAATAATGTAGACGGCTTAACCCAGAAATTCCGTAAGGCCGCTGGAGTAAACTCCAGCGGCCTTTTGGTTTCGGACGAGCAAAGACTGTTCGTTAAAGCGCCCAGGCTTTTGCTAACCGATCCTGATTCTCGTCCGCACTCGTCAGTATCACCGGGTTGTTAGCGTTTATCTCGTACCATCGCAGTGCCGCGTACGATGCTGCTTGTGCTGACTGATAAGTGGCGGGAAGCGGCCTCTGTAATTCTGAAGCTAGTTGGGGAAGAATTTCATTTATACCATCACCCATGAGCATTTGAAGTGCTGCCCGCGCCTCAGGAGATGTAGAGGTATTGTCCATTTCCTTAGCCCCGCCTGGCGTGCGATAGTCGTAGAACTCTAATTCCGTGATGTGAGGATTATTGGGGTCGTTGAGTACTATTGCCTGAGGCTGTCCCTCAACATACGGTTTCCAAGTGGTGTAAACCCCCAGCTTCTGTTTGTAGAGACTGTTGTTCGTGTCCTTTCTTCATTGTAATCTGCCCGATTACATGTAAGGGAGTCTTCAAATAGTTAGCGGCTTCCGGAACAAACTCGTCCGTCGTGTGAAAGGCATAATCTCTTCCGGGAGCATTGGGATTACGAAGAATACTCAGCAAATCGCAACGATTGCCATACATTTGGGCATAATCGCCCGTCATCCAATCCTTAGTACCACCGTGACCCATTGAGACGATCATGGGAAGCAGATCCACGCTTGAACACAGTTGATTGCGGTACCCTGTTGAGTTGAACATGCGATGGCCTGGATCGTAGACGACGAACGGCACCAGAATGCCCTCCTCGTAGACGCTGGCGCCTTTGCCTTGTAGCCCGTGGGAACTGCCATATTCACCATGATCGGAGGTAAATATGAAAATGGTATTGTTCATGACATCCGCGGGAATCCTACTCATGAACTCTCCGATGTGGTTATCCACCATGTTCTGAACTTCCAAGTATGAGTTGAGCGCCTTGGTCCAGAATGGATGCGGGGCAATCGCCTTGTGCTTACCGGGATAGATATACGTAGGGGCATAGGCGAAATCTTTCGGCTCGGGGACGAATGTGTATTTGCTGGACTTGTCCTGCTCGTACATCCCGCCCATCTGATACTGGAATACCTCTCTTATGATTCTCTGCGCTCCAGGCTTTTGCAAAGCAAGCCGATCCTCGTCCTCCCAGTTGTCAATGGCTGTCTCAATGTCCCCCTGGTAGTCGTTGTAGGATGGATGCCCCTCCGGCAGGTAATCTTTCGTGTACGTTTGGGGCGGTACTTCGTTGGGCAGATAGGAATAGACCTTATTGTATTCAGTGGCCTGCATTCCGCCCCAGAACCACTGCTTGTCGTGAGGATTGACGAAGTTTACGTTTAGGAAGAAAGGCCTGAGCGGGTCTCTGTTCGGGTCCAGGATCCAATCGCCGGCGCGCTTTGCAACTTCGCCGTCGGTCTCCATTCCCTGTCCCGCATAACCAACCAAATCATCAGGTTTTGTGTGGCTGTTATAGCCATATTTTTCCAGTTCGTCCGCGTTATAAGACAAGTGCCACTTGCCGAAGTAAGGAGTGTCATAATCCGGACGCATCAGCTTCCCGATAGTCGGAAAGGCGGAATTCAGGTCGGGCTGTAGTGTCATCTTGGGCGGGTAAGTTATCAGCGTCAGCATTGAATAAGTCTGATAGGCATAAAGCCCTGTGTGGATAGTTGCGCGTGCGGCGGTGCAATCGGATGCAGCCGTGTAGTAGTTGCTAAATTTAACGCCGGGGTTCCACAGATACTGGTAGAGCTTGGGCATGTATGTACTGATGAAGTTGTCGGGCGTATTTATGCCCTTGTTTTTGGGAAAGTTCATCGGGAAGCGCATCTGATCAACCGTGATCATGATGATATTGGGTTTGTTGGGGACAGTTGTATTTGTCGGGTTCTCCATGGTCGATTTTCCTTTCAGAATTATTGGGGGTTGAATTTGCCTTCCGATCACTATCGCTGCGCACAGCTTTCGCTAGCGGGATTGGTCGGCTGACACAGCTAGCTTGCGTTAACTGCTCACAGTTATTACGTAACATTTGGAGATGGCTGAAGTACCGAGTGTGGGAGACATCCCGTGAGACAGCCATTCGAAAATGAGAGGGCGCGTAGGATATTCCTACTCATCGAGAAAATCAAATTGTTTTTGCGAACGCCTTCGGAGTTATGGTGCTGTGCCTCAAAGGGTCGAAATTATTCTTGGAAGAGGTCAGTACCACCACGCGGTAGCGGGTGGGTCAGCGACGGATCTAAATCATAATTAAAAATGCATGGTGATCATCGACCCACCCGCTACCGCGTGGTGGTACTGACCTCTTCCAAGCCTGATCACTGCCTTTTGAGACAAGGTCGAGTTATGGTTAAAACTGCTATCACTACTCGTTACCACATAGTTACCACAGTCTCGTGATAGTGGCGTAAACGTAGTAGTAGATTGTGACTCTCCAACTTTCTCCCCGGTTGTAACTCGACGCAAGCCTCGCACTAAAACAATTGTACAAGCCGAATAACGGTTCAATCACACTGAACAAGATTTCGGTTCCTGATGGCCGTGCGACCTGTCCGCAAACATTAACGACGGGCGGCAATTACAAGCAGTGTCCGAATGTGACTCAACTGTGGGACCTTCCCGAGGATCAAGGCGTTCGACTGTCCGACCACAACTGGATCTTCATCGAGCTCGGTTTCTGAAACGCGTTGTTGCAAGATCCGTCAGACATTGATCTTTGATACAGATTGATAGTAGCTTACCGGGCACTCGCTCCCCTGGACCAACGTCACTAACTGGAGGACATAGATATGGACCACCGGCAACTCACGCGACGAAACCTCAGAACTTTAAGACTTCAGATTCTTCTGCTTGTGAGCTTTGTTCCTCTGCTTGCAGTTACGGCACTTGCGCAGAGCACAAGTCAGAGTTCTCCTCAGACTGCGTCGGATCGAAGCAAGTTTGCAGTCTTCGGAAATGTCGGCGTCACGGTGCCGCATGGAGACCTCAATACTTTTGTCGACCCGAGTTTCAGTGTCAACACGGGATTGGAATACATGATCACGTCACAGTTCTCGGTAGAAGGCACTCTCGGATATCACCGGTTCTCAACCTTCTTTGGCGACCACGCCAACCTGTACCAGGTGTCAGGCAATGGGAAGTTCTATCTAGTCGATGAGTCGAGCAAGCTTCGTCCGTTCGTCAATGGTGGCGTTGGAGTTTATGTGACCGACGCCGCGCAAGCACATTTCGGCGGTAATGTTGGCGCAGGAGTTTTATACGAAGTTACGCCGAGGTTTGGAATTCAAGGCGTGTACAACTTCCACGTCTTCAGCTCCGGCGGTAACACAAAGTTTTCAACGGTTCAGGGAGGAGTCCGCTGGCGGTTTTAGACCTCAGATGTCGGACACCGTGACGATGTAACGAAGCTCAAGGCTTATGAGGTCACGCGGTGTAGGTACGAAGGTCAGGAACGCGAAGCCAGGTCCGCCTGGTCCATACGGATAAGCGTTCTGATATGTGGTTACGAAGAGCGCATTGGCCTGTTCGGCAGTTTGCTCAAACGTCACCGCTGCTCCGTCGCCCTGAAAAGAAATGCTTGTAGGTGCGCTGCCGCACTGCTGAGGTGGCACAACATTGCCATTCTGGAACACGTCAGCAGCGAGACGGAGTCCAAGCCCACAATAACCAAAATCCGAATAGCAATAGCCAGGCGCGCCCCACACGCTTCTCACAATCTGCACGTCCGCCGCGACCGCGGTCAGCTTGGTGTCCCACGTCCAAACGTATGCGTCGGGGTTTTGCTGCACTGAGATCGTGCGTGTCTCGCTCAAGACACTCATCGTGTCTGTTCTCCAATCGATCACTTGCGTGAAACCGATTTCGCTGCCTGTCAGCAGGTCCAGCTTCGCGTTTCGCTGCATGCCGATGGTGAGTTGGTTGTCAGGCGGTTCGCTGGCCTTATCCTCTTCCCAAAAGTTCGCCACGGATGTACACAAGCCAAACTGAAGTCCTTTATGGTGCGGATGCTCGCGCGGCGGAGACGCGACGACGTTCTTGCCGCTGGGCGTATACAAGCCTCTAAAAAACGACTTGAACTTATCCATGTAGTGATACGTCCCGCAGGGTTTTCCGTCGGCGTTGCTGAACTCCACAGTCTGATCAGTCTTCTTAACGTTAATAGACATGACATCTCCTCTTATAGGCTGCATCAGTCCGCGGGAAAGCGCTTCGCTGCCGCGGGATTAGTCTTTGCATTCGCCGTCTTGTTGCCGATCAAGCGCGTGAGTTGATCCGGCTTGACGACTTCAAATCCGATTGCGTGCAACGCCTTTAGACCAAGGGCAACGACCGGCCACCACATCGGTAACGGAAGTGCGCGATAACGCTTGCCGATGCGCGATGCGAGTTCCATTCCGTTTAGATCTTCAGGGCCGCACACGTTTTCGATTCTCACTCCTTCGGAGTGTTGTTGAATGAGTTCGGCCGCGAGCTTGCTGAAATCGTTAACATGCAGCGGCGCAAACAACAGATTCTCGTGACCGAAGAGCGCCGGAACGATTCGCCACTTGCGCCCGACCGCCAACATGCGATCGATTCCCTCGTTACTACCACTCCCATAGATCTCCGCCGGACGAATGATCAGTAAACTTTGCCACTCCAACTTCTGAAGGTCCTGTTCGGCCGCAAGTTTCGACTCGCCATATGCACCACTGCCGTGCGTCGCGCAACGCGTGCTGATGTACACGAAATGACGACAACCATTCGCGTGCGCAGCCTCAGCCAGTCGAACTGTTCCATCGCGATTAACTTTCCAGTATTGCACTTCGTCCGGCGCATGAGTCACTCCGGCAAAGTGAAGGACCATATCAAACTGCCCGCGCAACAAAGCACTCAAGTCAGATCCGAGATCCAAATCGATTACGTGCACTCTCGGATCTTCAAGCGGAATGTCGTTTCGATGACGACCGCACCAAAACTCCCAGTCGCTATTCAAAAGCAACTGCCGCAACACGCCAACGGCGAGCGGCGACGATGCGCCTGTAACAAGGATTCGCATGATTGCAGTCAGATTGGAATACGTAATAACATCGGCCCGTGAGCGATCCGCATTTTTCACTCGTGGTGCTTTGTTACCGCAGTGGTCAGAATATCATCCCATTCGTTGAACGTTTGCAGCGAACGTTATCGCGCTGCAATTTTTCCTGGGAACTCGTGCTCGTCGGCAATTACATTGAAGGCAGCGACGACGAAACGCCCGAAGTAGTCACAAAACTCGCCGAAGGCTCAGACAACATCCGCACGGTAATTCGTCCAAAGGAGGGAATGATGGGTTGGGACATGCGAATGGGTCTCGACGCCGCTCGCGGCACGTACATCGGAGTCATCGACGGCGACGGGCAATTTCCGCCGGAGTCGATCATCGCGTGTCTGCTGAAATGTGAGCTGGAGGATCTGGATTTTACGAAGACGTACCGCGTCATACGCGATGATGGTCTGTATCGACGTTTCATCTCCGCAGTGTACAACGCGATCTTCAGTTTGCTTTTCGGATTCAAAGTCCGCGACATCAACTCAAAGCCCAAAATCATTCGGCGAGATAAATACGAACTGCTACAGCTCGAGTCGGACGATTGGTTTGCCGATGCGGAGATCGTGATCCGGGCTCGTGAACTCGGCTTGAAGGTCGGTGAAACACCGGTCCATTTTTCCAGTAATGACAATAGGGGTTCGTTTGTAAAGCCGAAAGCGATCCTCGAATTTACCTCGAATCTCTTGCGGTACAGGTTCTCACCCAAGCAGAGAGCAAAAGCACAAATCGGGAATCCCGTCGGACACAGTGCGACTAAACACTAGGCTGATTTTCTACTCGCCGCGCGATACAAACGGCTGAGACTCCAAACGGCAGTCGCCCGCCCTTGAAAACAAAACGCTCAGCGGCGAACAACTGGCTGAATGGTCCATTCATCAGCGAGATGTTGATCCCATATTCCGTATCGGCACGCAGACCGAGCCAGCGCATCACGGAACGCACGACAAGCACAGGGACAAAGAAGCTGATGTTTGCGTAGCTGGACCACTCGACAGAAAATCCCGCCGCTTCCACTGCCTTCAATAAACTCGGCAACGTGTAACGACGCCGGTGATTGCTTACATCATCCTGAACGCCCCAAAGAAACATAAACGCCGGCACAAACAACAGCAGACGCCCGTCACGATGCAAGACTCGTCTCATCTCACGCAGTCCGGCAACGTCGTCGTCAAGATGCTCGACGACATCGAGTGCAGTGACTAAATCAAAACTATCGTTTTCGTATGGCAGGTCTTCCGCGGCGCCGAGTTTGACCGATTCCAAACCGCGCTCGCGGCAGAAGTCGACTGCTTGCTGAGAGATGTCAACTCCTTCTGCTTGTCCGTGAGTCGCCAGTATCTTGAGATTCGCACCCGTGCCACACCCGACGTCGAGAATTCTCGGATTCGAAGTGTTCAGTGTCGTACAAATCTTCTGTACCAGCGACTGGATGATGCGACGCCGCCCCACGTACCACCAGTGCCTCTCCTCAACCTGATAGAGGATCGGATAATGATGCGGCTGCATCTCTTTCGGCAGATCAGCGGCGACGCCGGTATTCATGCCTTTAGGAATTACTTTTGTCGCGAGTGGTTGTCAAATGGCGCGAGTGGTGCAGCCCCGCGGCTACAGGCGCAAACAGCCTTAAAAAGAAAGACTTAGAAGCAGAATGCTGCATCTCGCCTACGTGACATTGTCAACCGGAGGCGACGTTGCGCTTGTGATTTAAGTGAAATGCTGTAAAGTGACTCTCGCGCTTTCCGACGTAAACAGCGGCAAAAGACATCGAGAACTGGATCTGAGAGCGCATTCCACGTAAACAAAGACCCGACATTCCTCAGGCACCCCGAATGCCTGTGCTTCATTCGATGGGTGAACGCCGAACCATGGTTCGGGTTCGCTCAACTATAAACACAATAAGGAGAGATGCTTGATGACGACTGATTTGTTAAAACGCGTTCTTGCAATTGCCTGTTTGACACTAATGCTTGCGCCGGTGATTTTTGCGCAAACCAAAGCGGACACTACTCCGCCCGAAATTTGGATCATCACGCCAACCGACGGCAGCACTGTGTCAGGCAAGACGAAGATTATCTTCTACTCTTTTGACCTCGGCGGCATCGATCGTTACGAGCTATACGTCGACGGAGAACTGAAGCAAACACTGTTGCCGACTGCGCGCAACATGTACTTCGTATGGAGTTCTCGGGAGACGGGCCCGCATACGTTGATCTGCCGAGCCTACGATCGAGCAGGTAACATAGGTACCTCACCGCAGATAACTGTCTATAGGTAAAGCGAGTAAAGGAGCGCCGACCAGGTAAAAACCCGGCCGACGCCCCGGTGGTCGTCAGACAATCCCTCTGACGAAATCGACTGCGACCACTACCCTTTTCTCTTTACGGATCGACTGCCGCTACTTTCTTCACTGCCACTCCGTTTGAATTAGCCGAACACCCATTACTCGTTTGTGTTCCAGCCACACGCAGATTGACGATTTGCAACAACGCGTTGTAATTCCCCGCGCCGTTGCCTGACGCAATGGTGAAGCTGATCGATTCGGCTGTATCCAGGTTGAAGTTTGAGAAGGTCAACGTAGACGCTGTTTGACCTGCCAGGATGGACCAACTCGCGTCCACTCCACAATTAGCCACACAGGACTGCCACTGGAATGTCACCCCTGCGGGCGCACTTCCAACAAAGCCGAGTGAAACCGATTGCGCATTTTCGTTGGCGCTCTTCTTCTCGATACTGAGTGAAGGCGGAGTTACATTCGACGTAACTACTGCATCGTCAGAGTCGAAGCAGCCGTTCGCCGGATTCGTGACTACGAGGTGGTATGTTCCTGCCGCGTCAACGGTAGGCGTGGCAGTGTTCCCACCCGACACGATGTGACCATTAAGCGTGGACCACGAGAATGTTGCTCCGGGTGTGGTTGACGAACCATGTAGCTGTACTGACGTGATGCTGCAGGTAAGAACAGCGTCATCGCCCGCACTAACATTCGGCTTGGTAAAGTCTTCCGTTACTACCGCCGTGTCTGTGTTGCTACAGCCCGTAGCGCCACTTACCTCCACCTGATAGGTTCCTGCTTTATCAACAGTGATCGTTTTTTGATTGGGATCTCCGACGATGCTTCCATCAGACGTGGTCCAATGGAAAGTTGCATTGGGTTCCAGTGAAGACGTCGCGGTTAACGTCGTCGTCGGATTCGCGCAATTGATGGCTCCATCATTTCCCGCGCTCACCTCGGGTACGAGCGTGAACGTTCCAGTTACGAAATCCTTCAACGTAGCGTCAACTGACTGCGACGATCGTGTCTCGGCGAGAAACGAAGCGAAGCAGACGTTGCTGATACCCAATTGCGTTAGGTTCACGCCACCTTCAAAGAAGCCACCCTTCGGAAAAATGTTGGCGGCTCCTTTAGAAGGTGTGTAAGCCCATGGCGAAGGCGTTGCTGTATCGTTCACTTCGGCACAAAACAGCGGACTCGCAGAACAACCAAATCCGGTGCCGAGCAGATCGAGCGTTCCATCGATAGCGCCGCCCGGAGAATTCCATTTGAAGACCCTGATAGTGACTTCACCACCTCCTTGAGTGAAATCGCTCAAGACGAGGATGTCGCCGTTTGCATGAACGCCGCTGAATTTACCCGTGTTGGGCCCGGTCGTGATCGGGCTGATTGCATTCTGAAAAAACCAGAAGCCAATCACTGCGTCGCCGTTTTGCGCAAAGCGATCCGCGCCAAACACGACGTAGGTATCCGTGCCTGATTGGTAAGCTGCCGCATAGGCATTTGTGATCTCATCTTTCGGCGGTGAGCTGCCGGTTGTGTGACGCCAGCTGCTGATGTCGAGATCGTCCTTTGAGCCGCCGGTAGTAAACGTAGTTTGACCACCGAGGTCAGGAATCTCGACGGGGTTCCCGTTGGCATCGAGTGTCGTTGCTATTGCATTGCCCGCGCCGTTATTCAGCGTCTGCCAGTCGTCGAGCGGACTGGCGTCATCAACGGCGTTCTTGTCGAGCTCGAAAATGTCGCCGACCGGTGTAGGTGTCGCGATCGCAACGGGTTGGTTTAAGTTAGGCGCCGTTTTGCCGGCTCGCGCTGGGGCTACATGAGCAGGCGTGTTGCCAGTGCTGGTTTTGTCACTTACTTTCTTTGCACTGGTCGAGGGGGTGGACGTGGCAGCCCATGTCCCAATGAACATGAGCGCCAGGATTGTCACGCCCAAAATCCACTTCGAAAAATTCGGTTTGCTAGACATGACGAAGTTCTCCTTTGAGAGAAGCAGAGGCGGCCGCCTGCCTGACGTCGGTTATCGGACCCTGAATATTGGGGTGTAAGGAATTGCGACGCTGGGAGAGCATGTCGGCTCCTCAACTTCTGGTTGAGCTGCCACCGCCCTCTACGCTAAGATGCGAGCTGCTATGCGATGCATCTTCCTCGTGAAAGCGGTGGAAGCTGTGTTGTAAAAGCCCCCGTTGCTACCTCCAGTGGCAACGGGGTTTTTCTTTATTACTACGCTCATTAGTTAATGAGCGAACTTCAAGCTTTCGTTACTCTTTCAATTAGTTGTAAACGGCAGACAAAAACATGGTAGTTAGAAACGATGAAATAAGGACCACCATCCGCACGTCCTTTTGTCAAGTTGTCAACGCGAGGCGAGTCGTCTCGTGAAGGGTTACTGCACTTGCGGCGAAAAGATTGCACGATTCTGGACCGCTATAATCGATCTGTCAACAAGATTTTGTGCGGTGTTTGGCCCGGCATGATCCTGCCAAGTCGCTACTAGTGAACTGCCTATTTTGTTGCATTGGTCGTAAAACAAACGCGGTTATTGTTTGACGTGATCCGAAACGTTTCTTCTTCGGCAACGCGGCCCATTCCTGTAAACACGTCGATATGTTGGCCCGTAATGCCGTTGCCGACATCATTCGCGCGAAAAGTTTTAGACGACCACGGATTCGGCAATGTAGAGATCTGCACCTGCGCGCCGGACGGAATCAGTGTACGATCGATCGCGATCACGCCTTCGCTGAGTAAATTGCCGGAAGCGTCGAGCGCACCGGCGTCGGAACGATGCCACGCACCCGAGTAGTAGCCGAGCGCCCAACCGAAACGCGTCATTCCCCAACCTTCGGTGCG
>Ga0070696_100003513_pt1 | contig 10424 bp, 8 predicted proteins | sample KBSK1253metaG_FD_65474 | JGI IMG/M metagenome (GOLD analysis project Ga0070696, IMG submission 65474) | Corn, switchgrass and miscanthus rhizosphere microbial communities from Kellogg Biological Station, Michigan, USA - KBS K1-25-3 metaG | ecosystem: Host-associated > Plants > Roots >... | reverse complement strand
GGCGGGTTCTCCACCAGCGCGTCGACGATGGCGAGGAAGTTCGCCTTGCCCCGGCGGTGCGTCTCGCCGTAGCCCTTGATGAGGCGCGCGCATTCGGCGAGCTCGAGCGCGAGCCCGGAATCGCGCTTCGCCGCGTCGGCCACCAGGCCGAGCCAGCGCCCGATCAGCTCCTGCTCCTCGTGGTAGCGGTAGCTATGCGGCCGCCACGGCCGCAGGCACGCGAGCGAGCGCATCAGCAGGTAGCCGAAGACACCGCTCGTCTTGATGTGCATGCCCACGTTGTACGCGTCGAGCTTGCCGCGCTTGCTGGCCCACGCGGCCAGCCTTTTTCCAAAGTATCTTGGCAAAACAGAGGCGAATTCCTCGATGCCGGGCTTGAGGTAGTCGATCACCACCACGGGCTCGCCCGCCTTCGCCCCGACTTCCTTTCTGACTCTTTCAAAGCGCGCGGCCCGCGTCTTGAGATCCGCCACGCGGATGATGTCCTCGTAGGCCATCCACAGCGCGAGATGGCGCGCCACCTCGGCGGCGAGCTTCTTGTCGCCGGCGAGGAAGGGCTGCAGGCGGCTTTCGTAGAGCTTGGCGTAGCGCTCGCCCTGGTAGTCGCGCAGCCGCTTCAGCCCGAGGCGCATCACCTCCTGCAGCTCGCTTGCGCGCTGCGGCGCGGCCGGCTGGCCGGGCGCGGGGCGCTGGCCGAGCGCGATCTCGCAGCCCGCGGCGAAGCCGCGCAGGCTTGCTTCGGCGCCGCGGCCGCCGTGCCGGATCGCTTCCTCGCAGACCTCGCGCCTGAGCGGCAGCGCGCCGCTGCCTGCCATCGCGCCGAAGAGCACCGCGTTGATCACGGTGCCGCTTTCCTGCGCCAGCTTGCGCATGTCGAAGAGCACCGCATACTGCGCGAGCTGCTTTGCCGCCTCGATCACGCGCTCGCCGTCGTAGCGGCCGTCGGCCATCTGCATCTTCTCCGCGGTGGCGTAGATGCGATGGGTCGAGGCGATGAGCGTGGTGCGCCCGGGACTGACGTAGCCCCCCGCCATGGCGCGGCCCGCCTCGACCAGCTCGGAGGCGACCATGATGTCCACGTTGCCGGGGCTGGGCGTGAGCGAAAGCACGGGTTCCCGGTTTCCCAATTCGGATTTTCTCGCCGGGTAGATCTCGAGGTAGTACGTAGTCGCTCCGGTGCGCTGGGCCACGCCCGGGATCGACGTTGCCTGGGCGGGCAGTCCGGATTTCGTCGCGGCCTCCATCAGCCAGTCGGCCATCACGCCGCCGCCTTCGCCGCCGAGCGCGGCGATGAGGATCGTGATCGGACGTTCCGGAAGACTCACCGCAGCAGGCCTCTGAGCTTCGCCTTGAAACGGTCGAACGCGGTGGGGTTCTGAATCACTTCGGCGCGGTAGAAGGACGGGCACAGCACGGCGGCGTGCGCGTTCTCGCCGCACAGGCCGCAGCCGACGCAGCCGTCGATCACCGTGGCCACCGGGTCGCGGCGCAGCGGATCGGGATTGTCCTTGATGGTGAGCGTCGGGCAGCCCGAGAGCCGGATGCACGAGTGGTCCCCGGTGCAGGTGTCCTCGTCGACGCCGTATTTCACGCGTACGGTTCGCTTTCCTTCCTTCAACTGCTTTGAAATGACGGGTCGAAGCTTGCGCTGGCGCTCGAGCTGGCACTCGCCTTCGGCGACGATGACCTTGAGGCCCTGGTAGTCCGTGGTCATCGCTTCCTTCAGCGTCTTCATCGTGGCGCCGACGTCGTAATTGTTCACGGTCTTCATCCAGCCCACGCCGATGCCCTTGAGCGCGCGCTCCATGCTCATGTCGGTGGCCTTGCTTTCGCTGTGCTGCGGCGAGGAGGGCAGCTCCTGGGTGCCGGTCGCGGAGCTGTAGCCGTTCTTCATGATGACCAGGATGCCGTCGTTCCGGTTGAAGACGCTGTTCGCGATCCCGGTGGTGAGGCCGTTGTGCCAGAAGCCGCCGTCGCCCATGATGGTGACGGTGCGCTTGCCGAACATCGGATTCACCGCCGAGTTCGACGCGAGGCCCAGGCCGTAGCCGAGCACCGTGTTGCCGATGTTGAAGGGCGGCAGGGTCGAGAAGAGGTGGCAGCCGATGTCCGCCGAGACGTGGAACTTGCCGCTTTCCTTTTCCAGCACCTTCATGGCCGAGAACACCGGCCGCTCCGGGCAGCCGACGCAGAAGCCCGGCGGCCGCGCCGGCAGCGTGCCAAGCAGCTCGGCGGCCTGTTTCTTCAAGGAAAGGATCGGTTCCATGGCGTCGGAACGATGGAGGAACTTCGAAAGCCCCGTCAGTACCACTTCGCCGGTGTATTCGCCTGCGAGCGGAAGCAGGTCTTTGCCGTGCACCCTGACCTCGTTCGCTCCCCCGCGGCGCAGGGCTGCGAGCACGGCCTCCTCGATGTACGCGGGCTGGCCTTCCTCGACCACCAGCACCGACTCCTTGTCGCGGCAGAACTCGACGATCTCCTCCGGCACCAGCGGATAGGTCACGTTCATGCAGTAGATCGGCACTTGGGAGGCACCGAAGGCGTCGGCGAGCCGCAGCATCTGCAGCGCGCGCACCACGGCGTTGTACAGGCCGCCCTGGCAGAGGATGCCCAGCTCTTTCATGTCCCCGTCGAAGCGCTCGTTCAGCTTGTTTTCGCGGATGAACCGGACCGCGGCGGGCCAGCGAACCTCGATCTTGTGCTTCTCCTGCGCATAAGTGGCCGGTGGCAGGCAGATGCGCCCGGAGTCGAAGTCCGGGTTTTCGATCAGGAATTGCTTCGAGAGCTTGGGCGCCTGATTGCTCTTGGTAACGAAAGAACCCTGGACGTGGCAGGCGCGGATGCGCAGCTCGAGCATGACGGGGGTGCTCGAGGCCTCGGAGAGCTCGAACGCCTGCTCGACCAGCCTGACGATCGTGGGCAGGTTGGGCCGCGGGTCGACCAGCCAGATCTGCGATTTCATGGCGAAGGCGTGGCTGCGCTCCTGGATGATCGAGGAGCCCTCGCCGTAGTCCTCGCCCAGTACGAGCACCGCGCCGCCCTTGACGCCGGCCGAGGCGAGGTTGGAGAGCGCGTCCGAGGCGACGTTGGTGCCGACGGTCGACTTGAACGCCACCGCGCCGCGGATGGGATAGTTGATCGAGGCGCCGAGCATGGCGGCGGCGCCGGCCTCGTTCGCGTTCGACTCCACGTGCACGCCGAGCTCGTCCAGGATGTCGCGCGCGTCGTTCAGCACATCCATCACGTGCGACACCGGCGCGCCCTGGTAGCCGCCGACATAGGCGACGCCCGACTGCAGCAGCGCCTTGGTCACCGCGAGGATCGCCTCGCCGTGGAATACCTCGCCGTCGCCCAGCTTGAGCTTCTCGACTTCCTGCTTGAAGGAGCGTTCCATTACAAGAGAACCTTAGGTAGCCACACGGCAACTGCCGGGATGAAGAACACGACCGCCAGCAGGAGCAGGCTCATCGCGATGTAGGGCAGCACCGCCTGGAAGATATGCCCCATGCGCACCTGCGGCGGCGCCACGCCCTTCATGGTCATGAGGAGCAGGCCGTGCGGCGGCAAGAGCAGCCCGAGCTGCATGCAGATGAGGAACATGACGCCGAACCAGACCGGGTCGACGCCGTATTTCTGCACCAGCGGCATGTAGATCGGCAGCGTGATCAGCATCATGCTCACCTGCTCGACGAACAGGCCCAGGAAGATGAGCAGCGCCATCATCGCCGCGATCACCGCGAGCGGCGAAAGGCCGGTCCCGGCGATCAGCTCGACCAGGCCGTTGCTCGCGCCGGAGAACGAGAGCACCTGAGAGAAGGTGGTGGCACCGACGATGATGAAGAGGATCATGCCGGAGATGGCGGCGGTCCCGCGCAGGGCCTTCAGTAAACTTTCTACCGTCAAAGACCTGTAGAGCAGGGCGAGCACCATGGTGAAGAGCGCGCCGATCGCGGCCGACTCGGTCGGGGTGGCCCATCCCGCCGACATCGAAGCCACCACCACGACGAAGATCGACACCAGCGGCACGACGTATAGGACGAAGGGCTTGAGCTTGGCCCAGCCGCGGAACTCGGTGAATGCGCTGGCGGGCGCGAGGGCCGGGTTGAGCTTGACTCGCGCCACGATGTAGACCACGAAGGCGACGCTGAGGAGGAGTCCCGGCACTACGCCGCCGATCAGGAGCTTCGAGATCGAGATGCCCGAGAGGCTTCCGAGCAGGACCGTGAGCGCGGAGGGCGGGATCAGCATGTCCACCGCGCCGATCGCCATCAGCGGGCCGGTGGCCATGGTCGGGTGATAGCCCCGCGCGAGCATCACCGGCAGCATCAGGCTGCCCAGCATCGCGGTGGTGGCGATGGTCGATCCCGAGATCGCCGAGAACACCGTGCCGGCGACCACGGCGACCACCGCGAGGCGCCCCGGCACCTGCCGGATGAGCCGCTCGACGCCGTCGATCACCTTCACGGCCAGGCCGGTGTGGAACAGCACCTCGCCCATCAGGATGAAGAGCGGTATCGGCGTAAGCGAGAAGCTCGCCACCGAGATCACGGCGTTGCGCACGAACTGCGTGAGACCCGCTTCGCCGCCGAGGAAGAGCCAGGCGCCAAGCAGGTTGATGACCAGGAAAGAGAACGCCACCGGCAAGCCGAGGAACAAGAGCAGCGTCGAGCCGCCGAGCATCAGCCACGCCGCAGCGTCCCATGACATGGCCTAGCCGGTCGACACCGCGTCGTCGCGCGGCGCGCGCTCGCCGAGATACAGGCGCCGCATGCGCAACACCATCTCCAGCGACAGCGCGAGGAAGGCCGCCGGCAGAACGCTGAGCAGCCACCACTCTGGCGTGACCAGCGTTCGGATGGTGAGCGCCCCGGCCTGGTAGCTCGCCAGCGCCGCGCGCACCCCGTAGTAGGTGATGACGAGGCAGCAGGCGAGGCCCAGCGCGTCGACGGCCCACTCGAAGCCCCAGCCGATCCGCTTCGGCACCGCGCGCAGGACGATGTCGACGCGGATATGCTGGCCGCGGCGCAGGAGCCAGGGAGCGGTGAGCATCGTGATGAGGTAGAGCATCGCTTCGGAGATCTCCGTGCTCCATTCCAGCCCCGCGACGCCCGGCACGATGCGCACATTGCGCAACAGCACGTCGGCGCAGATCATCAGCGTCATGCCGAAGACCAGCACGCAGGCGACGAGGGCCAGTGCCTCGAGCAGCTTGCCGTACGCCGCCTCTATGCGCTCCATCGTCAGCCGTTCTACTTGGAGAGCAGCTTCTTCAGTTGCGGGCCGTATTGCGGGCTCGCCTTGATGGCGCCTTCCCATCCGATCTCCTTCGCCTTCTCGACGTAGGTCCTGCTGGTCGCCGCGTCGAAGGTGATGGTCTGGATGCCGGCCTCGGCCTGGCGCTTGGCTTCGTTCTGGTTGTATTGTTTCCAGAAATCGTTCTGCTTCTCGTACGCGAGCGCCTGGCGCTCGAGGTAGTCGCGTGCGCTTGCGGGCAGCGCCTTGTATTTGTCGAGGTTCATGATCAGCGAAACTTCGGCGTTGTAGAAGCCGGGGTCGACCCGGAACTTGGTCTTTTCCTGCCAGTTGAGGTCGAACAGCAGGTGGATCGGCCAGCCGTAGCCGTCGATCACGCCGCGCTCGAGCGCGGTATACACCTCGCCGGGCGCGGTGGTCATGACCTGGGCGTGCAGCGCCTGGAAGAAATCGCGGTACACCGGCGTGATGCGGATCTTCAGGCCGGTGAGGTCGGGCTTGTCGATCTTCTTGTTCACGTAGAGATGGAAGGGCGTGAACTCGACCACCCGGGCGAGATAGGCCATGTTCCCCTTCTCGTGCCAGATCTTGTTGATCAGGGCGTGGGCGCCGTTCGCGCGCTGCTCGGCGGCAGTCACCTCGGCGAGCTTGAGCGCATCGGCCTCCGGCATCACGTTGGTGTAGTAGGCGCCGGTGGTCATCGCCATGTCGACGACCCCGGTCTTGACCGCGTTGCCGACCTCGAACGTCGGAATCGCCTTCGGCCCGCCGATGAAGTTGATCTGCAGCACTCCCTTGCCGCCCTTGTTGACCTCGGCGATCCAGTCGGTGGTGCGCTTGACGTAGAACACGCTCTCCGGAAACGCGCTTACCAGGCGCAGCGTCACTTCCTGGGCGTGGACCAGCATCGGAGCCGTCGCCAATGCCGCGGCCAGCCAGACGGTTCGCTTCATGGAATTCTCCCTTCTCTCCTCCTGGGTGAACCGGCGAGGGTAGGCGCAGGGTAATCATTTGTCAAATCAATGTACTGCATGGTATGTATCACTTTCATGAATGTGCAGGACATCGATCTCAACCTGCTGCGCGTGTTCGACGCGGTGCTGCGCGAGCGCGGCGTCACCCCGGCGGCGGCGCGCCTGGGGCTGACGCAGCCGGCGGTCTCCAACGCGCTCGCGCGGCTGCGCTCGCTCTTCGGCGACGCGCTCTTCGTGCGCACGGCCGCCGGCATGGATGCGACGCCCTTCGCCCGCGGCGTGTCCGAACCGGTGCGTCAGGCCCTGGCGCTGCTCGAGTCGGCGCTCGCGCACGGCCCCGGCTTCGAGCCGGCGGGCTCCACCCGCGGCTTTCGCTTCTACATGTCGGACCTCGGGCAGATCGAATTCCTGCCGCCGCTGGTGGAGCGGGTGCAGAAGGCCGCGCCGGGGGTGCGCCTGGAGGCCGTCAGCGCCGACCTCGAGCACATCGCCGACGCGCTCGGCACCGGGGCGCTCGACCTCGCGGTCGGCTTCCTGCCGACGCTCGGCCCGCCGGTCAAGCGGCGCGCCCTCTTCCGCGATCCGTATCTCTGCCTCATGCGCGCGGATCATCCCGCGGCCAAAAGCCGGTTCACGAAAAAAAGGTTCCAGGAGGCCTCGCACGTCCTGGTCACCTACCGCAGCGGCGGCCACCGCGTGATCGAGGAGGCGCTGGAGCGCGCCGGCGTCGCGCGCCGCATCGCGCTGCGCGTGCCGCACTTCACCGTCGTGCCGATGGTTCTCGAACGCAGCGACCTCATCCTGACGCTTCCCGCGCGGGTCGCGCGGGTTTATGAACGGCAGGGAAAGTTCAAGACCGTTCCCCCGCCCATCCCCATGCCCCCGGCCGAGGTGGCGGTGCACTGGCACGAGCGCTTCGAGGCCGACCCCGGCAACCGTTGGCTGCGCGAGCAGATCATCGAACTGTTCTCGTCCAAGGCTTAGGAGTAGCCTCGCGGCACCATGCGCCGATTCTTGCGGCAAATCGCAGTAATCCTCTCGGGCCTGCTGCTCGCGGCGCAGGCCGTGGCTACCGAAGCCGGTTGGCGGCAGATCACCATACCGGGGTCCACCTCGGATGCAGCACCCATTCCGGTCGCGCTGTACTACCCGACCCAGGCGCCGTCGCGCTCCATTGCCATGGGTCCGTTCACCGCCCACGTCGCCATCCAGGCTCCCCCTGACGCGACGTTCAAGGGATTGATCGTCTTCAGCCACGGGACAGGAGGCACGGAGCTGGGCCACAGCAGTCTGGCCGAAGCGCTGGCACAACACGGTTACCTCGTGGCCGCACTGCGCCACCCAGGCGACAACTGGCAGGATCACACCCTGTTGAAAGGCGGCGTCGCGCGCTATTTTACGGAGCGGCCGCAACACGTTTCGCGCGTCATCGACGCCTTGCTGCGCGAGCCTGACTGGAGTGACCGGATCGCGAGAGATGCCAAAGGTCCTCTTATCGGCGCCGTGGGGCATTCAGCCGGCGGCTATACCGTGTTGGCCTTGGCCGGCGGCCAAGCCGACCTGTCGCGCCTCGTCGCGCATTGCGAGACACATCGCGCCGAGGATCCGATTTTCTGCAGTATCGGCCCTACGGGGCCTCGAGCAAGCAGCCCGCTCGCGCTGTCGGTCCTCCCAGCGCTGATCGATCCTCGGGTACGGGCAGTTGTCGCATTCTCCCCGGTGGGGGCGGCTTTCACTGCCGAATCGCTCGCCAAAATCCGGATTCCCACGGCGATCTACGAAGCGGAACAAGACCACTTCCTGGTGCCGCGTTTTCATGCGGAATGGATCGCCAGCAACGTGCCGGGCGCCAAGCTTCACCGCGTGGCCAATGCCTCGCACTTTGCGTTCATGGATACGCCCGGCACGCCGATTGCCTCCGACGATGGCGACCTCGGAGCCAATCCGCCCGGCTTCGACCGCCAGGCCTTCCTGCGTCAGCTGGGGCAGGAGCTGCCTAGCTTCTTCGACGCGGCATTGCGAAAAGGCGACGCCAGGCCGTAGGTCCAGCGCGCCAAGTTAAAATTGCGCGTTCGCGCCCGCGCAAACCCTCCGCAAGAACCGGCATGCTTTTCCCCACCACGCTCGTCGGCAGCTACCCGCAACCCGAGTGGCTGATCGACCGCAAGAAGCTCGCAGGGCGCTTCCCGCCGCGGGTGCGGGCGCGCGAGCTTTGGCGGGTTGAAGAATTTCTTCTGAAAGAAGCACAAGATGACGCGACCGTGCTCGCGATCCGGGCGCAGGAGGAGGCGGGCCTGGACATCATCACCGACGGCGAGACGCGGCGCGAGAGCTACTCCAACCGCTTCGCCACCGCGCTCGAAGGCGTGGACATCGACAACCCCGGGACCGCGCTCGACCGCTCGGGTCATCCCAACCCGGTGCCGCGCATCGTCGGCAAAGTGAGGCGCCGGCATCCGGTCGAGGTCGAAGATCTCTTGTTTCTCAAAGGACATACCCGCAAGCAGGTGAAGATGACGGTCCCGGGCCCCTTCACCATGTCGCAGCAAGCGCAGAACGACTACTACCGCTCCGAGGAAGAAGCGGCGATGGACTACGCCGCAGCGGTGAACCAGGAGATCAAGGATCTCTTCGCCGCCGGCGCCGACATCGTGCAGATCGATGAGCCCTACATGCAGGCGCGGCCGGAGAAGGCGCGCCAGTACGGTCTCAAGGCGCTCAATGCAGCCCTGGACGGAGTGAAAGGCGTGACGGCCGTGCATATTTGCTTCGGCTACGCGGCGATCATCCACGCGCGGCCCGCGGGCTACTCCTTCCTGCCCGAGCTCGCCGGCTGCTCCTGCCGGCAGGTCTCGATCGAGACCGCGCAATCCAATCTCGACTGCTCGGTGCTGGAGAAGCTCTCCGGCAAGAAGATCATGGTCGGGGTGCTCGACCTGGACGACATGACGGTCGAGACGCCGCAGAAGGTGCTCGAGCGCGCCAGGAAGGCGCTGAAACATCTGAAGCCCGAGGACATGATCCTCGCGCCGGACTGTGGGATGAAGTACCTGCCGCGCGAAGTCGCGGCGGGCAAGATGAAGGCGTTGGTGGAAGGCGCGAAGCTTCTTCGCGCCGAGTATTCGTAGTTTTTTCAAGTGAACCGAAGTCACGGAGGAAACGGAAACATGAGAACACCCCTCGTCATCGTATTGGTCCTCACCCTGGCGGCGTGCGAGAACATCCCGCGCCCGAGCGACCGGCCGTTCGAGAGCTGGGAGAAGGGCGCCGTCCTCGGCGCGGCGGCGGGCGCGGGTCTCGGCGCGATTGCGTACAGCAAGAACCGCTCGAGCGGCGCCATCTACGGCGCCGTGGGCGGCGGGCTTGCCGGCGCGGCGGTCGGCGCCTACATGGACAACCAGAAGCGCGATCTGGAGAAGAACCTCGCCAGCGAGATCCAGAGCGGGCAGGCGAAGGTCGAAAAGCTGCCGAACGACGTGGTGCGCATCACGATGACCAGCGCCACCGCGTTCGATACCAACTCGACCAGTATCAAGCCCGGGTTCTACACCACGCTCGACAAGCTCTCCAACGTCGTGGTGACCTACGCCAAGACCACCCTTACGGTGGTCGGCCACACCGACAACGTCGGTACCGACAAGTACAACCAGGACCTGTCGCTGCGCCGTGCGCATTCGGTGGCGCAGTACTTCGAGTCCAAGCGGGTCGATCCGGTGCGCATGGCGGTCTCCGGCAAGGGCGAGACCCAGCCCGTGGCGAGCAACGCCTCCGAGGCCGGACGGCAGCAGAACCGCCGCGTCGAGATCTACGTCGAGCCGGTGCGTCAGGGCTGAGGTCATGGCGGAGAAGAAGCCGAAGGGACTCGCGAAGGGCCTCACCAACTACGGCGACCCGGCGTTCTCCCTTTACCTTAGGCGCTCCTTCGCCAAGAGCATGGGCTACTCGGGCGAGATGCTCGCTCGCCCTGTGGTCGGCATCGCGGACTCGAAGAGCGGCTTCAACAACTGCCATCGCCATTTCCCCGAGCTGATCGACGCGGTCAAGCGCGGCGTACTCGCCGCGGGCGGCCTGCCGATCGAGTTTCCCACCGTGTCGCTGGGCGAAGTGTTCCTCAGCCCGACCTCGATGATGTTCCGCAACCTCATGTCGATCGACGTCGAGGAGATGATCCGCGCCCAGCCGATGGACGCCGTGGTG
>Ga0070696_100003512_pt1 | contig 10424 bp, 8 predicted proteins | sample KBSK1253metaG_FD_65474 | JGI IMG/M metagenome (GOLD analysis project Ga0070696, IMG submission 65474) | Corn, switchgrass and miscanthus rhizosphere microbial communities from Kellogg Biological Station, Michigan, USA - KBS K1-25-3 metaG | ecosystem: Host-associated > Plants > Roots >... | reverse complement strand
GACATCACCCTTGCGCAGCTCAGGCAGCTCGCGCTGCTCGAGCTTGACATAGGGCTTGTAAAATATCATCCAGCCTTCGTACACGGGAGCCCTGCCTTCAGCCTTGAAGATATAGCCGCTTACGTCTATTGCAACATTTGTGTGCCTGCTAATGGCCGGGTCGCCAAATGTTGCAAGGAACCTTTTAACTATCAGATCATAAACCTTGAATTCAAGCCCACTCAATTTCTGCCGCGGCGCGCCGCCGGTGGGATAGATTGCGGGGTGTGCCGGGTCTGTCATCCTGCCTTCGTTTGGCACCGGTCGTCTATTTGATAGCAGCATCGGTGTCAGGTTGCCGTAGCTGCCAATCCTAGACAGGCCGGATATTATCTTGTTATATCCAATTGACGGCGGCAGCTTTTGGCTCGACGTGCGCGGGTACGAAATCAGCGCCCGCAAATACAGTTTTTCTGCTATTGCAAGTGTGTAGCCGGGGCCGAGCTTGAACAGCCTGTATGCTTCGCGCTGGAGGTCGCCGATATTAAAGGGCGGCGGCGGCCTGAACACTGTCCTGCTCTCGCTGACGTTGGTCACTGTCGCGTCCATGCCTCCACATGCGTCTATTATTGATTGGGCTTTTGCAATCATTTCAATTTTTGGCTTCTCGTACTGTGCGGAAAATTCCTGATTATTTTTTTCAAACTGCGCGGCAATTGTCCAGTAGGGGTCGGGGACGTGCAGCCCTATTTCCAATTCCCTGTCTACTGCAAAGGCAAGCGTTGGCCCTTGCACCCTGCCAATGGAGAGGTTGCGATACCTGTTGGCAGTCTTGAGCGCCCTTGCAAGCGCCCTTGACAGGTTGACGCCGTAAATAAAGTCAAGCATGTGGCGTGACCGCCCTGCCTCTGCAAGGCCGCTGCTCGGCTTTTTCAGGCTGGCAAACGACTCCCTTATTTCATCGTCGGTCAGGGTCGAGAACTTTGCTCTTAGCGCCTTGTCATATTTGTTTCCGCACGCATACTGCAGTATGCTATGGCCTATCACTTCGCCCTCTTGGTCGTAGTCGCACGCGTGCACAAACGCCGACGCGTTTTTCGACAGATCAGAAATAACCTTGATCGCCCTCGCTGCTCGCGGATTTTTCGCAACTGGCGCCCACTCTAGGTCAAGCACTGGGTACACGCTCCTGTTTTTCGTCACGTCGGCAAGGCCATAGAGGTGCCCGAGCGCGGTGCAGACCTTGTAACTGAGATCATTATTTGTCACGTCGAAAACCGAAATACCTGCCAGCCTTGACTCCTTTGGATCGCCGAGCGCTTGCGCTATCCGTCTAGCGGCGTCGGGCTTTTCGCAGATGACAAGCGTGTACAAACATGCAACCTTGCGTTTTTGTTCATATTAACCCGATCCTTTTTCGGATTACACACCGCCCATGATTCTTCCGTTGCAACAGTAATCAAGCTATTTATAATACAAAAAGCTATTTTTTACGAGATGACCAACAGCAAAGTCTGCGTTCTTGGCGCCGGCAGCACCAAATATGGCAAACTGAACGAGAGCATAATTGAGATTGCTCTGAATGCGGCCAAGGACGCCATCGACTCCGCTGGGATCACCCCTAAGGATATTCAGGCTGGCTACATCTCGAACGTATTCGGGGTTGCAGACAAGCAGGTCCACATCGCGCCTGTCATCATGAGCAACCTCGGTATTTCACACGTCCCGGGCCTTACTATTGAATCGGCGTGCGGCTCCGGCTCGGTCATGTTCAGAGAAGCCTACGCAAACGTGGCTGCGGGATTCTATGACTGCCTCCTTGCGCTTGGTGTCGAAAAGGTGACGCACACTGGCACGGTGCACAGCACAACCCTGTTCTCCTACTGTTCTGACTTTTTCTACGAAGGCGGCAACGGCGCTTCGTTCCCCGGATTGTTTGCATCGATGGCGCGTGCCTACATGCACACCCACAAGGCTACCGAAGAGGACCTTGCGAACGTCGCGGTCAAGAACCACGAAAACGGATTCCTGAACCCAAAGGCGCACGTGCGCAAAAGGATCACGGTCGACGAAGTGCTAAAGTCGCCGGTGGTCGCTTCGCCGTTGAAATTGCTTGATTGTTGCCCTTTCTCTGACGGCGCTTCGGCGACGATCCTCTGCAGCGAAGAGTTTGCGAAAAAGAGTGGCAGGCCGTACATGGAGGTTATTGGCTCCGGCAGAGGTGCTTCACCAGCTGCGGTGCAGGGCAGAGAAGACATCACCACAATCCCGAGCACTGTCGCGGCTGCAAGGCAGGCGTACAAGATGGCCGGCCTGACGCCAAAGGACATCAACTTTGCAGAAGTGCATGACTGTTTCACGATTGCAGAAATAATCGACATTGAAGATCTAGGCTTTTTCCCAAAGGGCAAGGCCGCCCACGCGGTAAGGGATGGGGCAACGCGCCTTAGGGGTGAGATCCCGATCAACCCTTCAGGAGGATTAAAGTCAAAGGGTCACCCGATCGGCGCGACGGGTGTCGGGCAAGTGGTGGAGGTCTTTGACCAGTTCACCGGCAATGCCGGCGAGCGCACCATTCCAAACGCCGAGATCGCGCTCACGCATAACTTTGGGGCCACAGGCGCCAGCGCAGCGGTCCACATATTCAGAAAAGTGGACAGGAAATGATGGAAAAATTGTCAGCCAAGGAAAACACGCGCGAAAAGTTCATTGAAGCCGCAAACAGGAAAAAGATACTGGCACACAAGTGCACAAAGTGCGGCCACCTGATGCTGGAGACTGTGCTCTACTGCGAAAAATGTTCGGGCAGCAAGTTCGAGCATGCCGAACTGGAAGGCTCTGGCACTGTGGTTACCTACACAATCCAGGCAGTTGCCCCAGAAGGCTTTGAAGACGTCGGACCGTACGCCTGGGTCGTCTTCAAATTGGACAGCCAGCAGTTGAGAGCGTCCGGCTTTCTGCCTGGAGTAAAGACGCCAGCCGACTTGCCCATAGGAACGAAGGTGAGGGTCAACGGATTTGACTCCAAACACGGCCTAATCCTCCAGAAATAGATGTATGTAGTGGGGCACACCTAGCTTTTTCTTATATCCACCTCTTGCACCTCTATGTCCATGTACATGTTCGAGTCGAAGGTGTATGAATGCCAATCATGCAAGCAGTTCTTCTTCTTCAAGCTGGACGCAGATGATCACACCAGCAGCACGGGGCACTCTAACTTTAAAGTGACAGACTGGACATCGCCGACGTCGCCCTCGCCTAGGATTAACAGAAGCGGCAAAGCGCCGCTCTAGCTTAGCAGCAGCTGCGCAGTTTGTTAAAAACTGTCAAGGAAACTTTTCTTATTCCGGTTATTGCAGGTTGCTAGTATGCTAGCAGCAGATGTTCTTTGCGGCAAGTGTGGTTCGATCGTCTATCAGATGCGGATGCTAAAATCAATAAAGGACACGTTGCGCACGACAAATGGCCGCTGCCCCGTTTGCGGAGCTGCTCTCAACCCCGGGGATTTTGCAGTTGCTGTGAGCAAGCGTTAGCGCAGTCGGTCGTGTTTGCGGAAGCCGCCATAATACGCGACCGCCGCGACCGCCACCGCAACTATGTACCAGACTGGTATTACGAACCTGCCGAGGTCTATTGCGCCTATGTGCATCGACGTCCAATCAGAGAATTGCATCAACAGCCCGCCTTTTGGGTCACTCTCAAGCGGCACAGCCCACCTGTTTGCGAACCAAGCGAAATCCTCGACCACTATTGCCATGATGAGGTTAGCGACTCCGATGAACGCCGCCTTTATGCGCTTGTGCCGGCCGAGCAGCTTGAACGACATATCGTCCCACAACACTGCAAAGCTTATGAGTACAAAGATAAACAGCATTGGAAACAAATGATACTGGTACATGTTGCCGATGATAGGCTTAGTTTCCCTGCTCCTGTCGAAATTCGAGTCGGTAACTGCCACCTTGCCGTTTGAAATCTGCAGAGCAGGGTCTTTGATGTAGTAGTACTCGAGATGGGCAAAACTTGCGGCAAACACGACGCAAACGACAGCGGTCGAGATGAACTCTATCTTGCGAGCGCCGAGGTGTTTGGCAATGTACTCCCTCTTTGACAGGTGGCTTTGGTCCTCGTCGGTGACCATCTCAGTTATTGTATGCGACCATTCCTATTAAGGATACAAGTTTCTTCGTAGCTCAGCTTTGTAGCAGCTTTTTGTACATAGAGTACAACATCCGGGGTTTTGCTGTTCTGTTTCGCCGGATGATAGTAGATGGCAGGAGGAGACAAGCGCCAGCAGTTCGTGAGTCAGATCACCAGCGCAACGGGCGTAGTCTATAATCAGCTTACGCGCCTCAATATGCTAGACAGGAAATTCGCATCGACTGAGCTATACTACCTCGAGCAGATAACCTCGAACATCAAGTCGGGCAACAACGCCCGGGCAAAGATCCTGGCGATGGAGCTTACAAATGTGAGGCGGCTGCGCCGGACCACTCAGCACACCGGCATTGCGCTTGAGGCGATCGTGATCCGCTTCAGCACAATCCACGAGTTTGCAATGATCCTCGACACCATCGACCCGACGGTTGAGATGATTAAGTGCATCCAGACGGAGTTGAGTAAGGCCATTCCAGCTGCGAGCGAGGCGCTCTCCGAGGTCTCGTCGGTCACCGCGGACGTGCTGCTCAACGCAAACCTCAAGGCAGACGCCAGAATCTCCACTCCCGTAGATGCAGACGCTCTTTCAATCCTCAACGAGATCGAGGGAGTTCTGGAGGACGAGGCAAAAGCCAAGCTTCCTGAGGTGCCGACAGCCATCCCCACTCAACAAAAGCAAGATGGGTCTGCCGTAGAGACAAGAGTGATGATTGAAAGCTAATATAGTTGACCAAAAGGTCAACTGGCCCCCGTATGGCAGATCGTACTGTTAGTTAAAAATATTTTACAAAGTAGTTTTAATCATTTACCTTGATAACGGGGTGCAATGGAACAGATGAGTTTTGATTCTCAACAAAAGGATTCCAAGAAAGGCGGCGTCCTTGAGTCCGCCTCAAGGCGCGTAAGAATGATTTTCTCTGTAATGGCAAGTCCGAACAGGATCGACATACTGCGTATCCTCAACACAAAGGGGCCGCTCACTTATTCCGAACTCAAGGCGCTCGCCGGCTTCAAGTCAAAGAAAGAGTCCGGCAAGTTCGCGTATCATCTGAGGAAATTATTGAGGCAGCTACTGGTTGCCCTAAATAAGGCAGAGCGCAGGTACACTATCACTAATCTCGGCAAGCTTGTCCTGAGCTTGGCAAGGCAGATCGAGGAACGCTCGATAATCGAGAGCGGCAAGATGTACGTGAGAACCAGCAGGCACACAATTGAGGAGTTCAATTCTCACAAGATAATCCAGTCGCTTGTGAGGGAGGCCAACCTGCCTCTCGAGCAGGCCCAAAAGATTACCGAAGAAGTCGAGAACAAGATCTACAAGTTCCAGACGGCCTACCTCACTTCGTCGCTCATACGTGAGACTGTCAATTCAGTTCTAATAGAGCATGGCCATGAGGAATACAGAAACAAGCTCGCACGCATCGGCCTACCACCCTCCGACATTGTCGAGATGTTCTCAGGAGAAGGCGCGACAATAGATAGTGTAATGGCAAAGACGGCCAGCTCAGTCTTTTCCGAATACCTGGTGTTTAACACGCTGCCAAAGGACATCGCCGACATGCACCTGGCAGGGGAGATTAACATTTCAAACGCCGGCGTTTGGGGCATGCTCCCAGACACGATATTTCTCGACCTCTCAGAGCTGGAAGACGGCCTTGACCTGAAAGGGCGCATTTTGAGCGTGGCCCGCTTACCTGCGATCAAGGGATCGGACGACGCGATGGCGGCCCTGCCCGCGCTGGTGGCGCTCCTTTCAAGGGAGGCTTCGACCGAAGTCGTGATCGAAGGGATCGTGCCCGCATTGCTCAAGAACATCAAGGACCCTGAAGACATTACTTCGCGCTTTGCAAGGGCGTTTATCGCTTCATCGGCGGCTCCTTCGCACGCTGTCGGCCTGCCCATAACAACAATCGCCGTGCCGGAGCTCGACGCGCGGCAGCTGAACGCACTGCTCGACGGCTACAGAAAGTACGTCGACGCAACACCCGTACCAAGGATCGGCCTTGCTATAGCAGGCAAGACAAAGGACAGCCTTGATCACGTGGCCGCGGTGGTGCGCAGCGGCGGCATTGTTTCAATCGGCGGCAGCGTGCGAGCAAGCAGCGGCATCCGCAAGTCAGGCAAGGGAGCAGCTGCAATGTCTCTCCATTCACTTTCGATAAATCTGCCGCGGCTCGCGTACGAATCAAACAAGGACGAAACCTACTTTCGCGCAAAACTTGCGCTAATGATCAAGCCGTCGCTTGCTGCAATGTCGATGCGGAAGAAAACTATATCTGATTATGTCAAGAAGGGGCTGATCCCGTCGCTTGCAAGCGCCACCCAGTCGATGCAGCATGGAACTTCGGCAATAGTGATAAACCTTACCGGTGTCAGAGAGTCGGTGCACAGCATCCTTGGCGAATCTTCCAGCGACGTGCTTCAAAAAGTACTGAAAACGGCAGTAGAAGTGGCCGCCACCCAGGGCAAGCAGCTCGGTGAGGAGGGAGCGGGCGTCTCAATGGTCGCAGACGACAGCGGCGTGAGATTCGCCGGCCTCGACTCTGAGAAGTACGGCAAGGTCTCGCTCCTACAGTCCCAGAACACCACCAGCTATTCCCAGGGAATGACGCTAAATGGCAAAGAGATCCTCTCAGAGAGGGGCACGATTCAAGAATGCTTAACAATCGACAAGCTACTGAATGGCGGCCTTGCAGCTAGCCTAGACATCACAGACATGCCGCCTGCAGACGTAAAGGGTGCTATAGAAGCTGCGATAGAGCTGCCGTTCCTGCGTCCCCGCATCAGGCTTGCCGTATGCACGACGTGCGGCAGGCGCTCTAGAGCTGCTGCAGATAAGTGTGAGCACTGCAAGTCACCGCACAAGCTGCCGGTGTATTCCTAGTCGCAGCTGCAATAAGCAGCTCCCCGCCGCATCATCGTTCTTTTTTTCAGTTATGCTAATGCGAGCAGCTGCCGAGTTTTGCAGAGTTTGTAATTGCAGAAATTTGGCCACATTTGTTGGAAGAATTATAATGCTGTATTCGGATTCCAGCTCCGTTTTGCATTAATAACATCAGGTTTACTTTCACTAATAATTTGCATCCATGTTTTAGCATTAAATGTATAAGTAGAAGTAGCTTTCTGTATAGTGCGGGATGGCGGGAGTTACTGAATTTAATTCAAATTCAAAAGAGCAAACTTCAACAACGATACGCAAACGCGACGGCCGCGTAGTTAATTTCGAGCAAAGCAAGATTTCAAACGCAATATACAAAGCGCTTGTCGCGACTGGCAAGCCTGATTATCCACTAGCGGAGAGGCTGGCTGCAAAGGTGATCCAGAAGATGATCCAAGGCGATAAGGCTATTGTTCCGAGCGTCGAAGACGTGCAGGATATGGTAGAGTCGATACTTATCGAAGAGGGACTGTCGGAAACGGCGAAGTCCTATATACTATATAGGCATGAGAGGCGCAAGCTGCGAGACGAAAAGATGAAAGTCCTTAACAAGAAGGACTTGGACGAGGTGGACAAGGCGTTTGACCTTAATTCATTGAGAGTACTTGCAGCCCGCTACCTGCTGAGGGACAACAACAACGAGATAATCGAGGGCCCCAAGCAGATGTTCGAGCGGGTCGCGACACTGGTTGCAATCGCCGACGTCATGCACGACCCGGCAATTTTCAATCTTGCCGGCGGCCACGCACAGAGCATCGAAGATGCCGAGCGCTACTACAGCAAGCAGGACGACTTTGACAACAAGCTGCACATCGGCGGTTATTATCTGAACAAGTACCAATTTGAAGCAATGATACGCCACTACATCTACACTGCGAAGCAGGGCCAGATGAAGATCAGCTTTAAGGAGCTGCTCAGGCTCGTTGCGGAGGGCAAGTTGGCGCAGTACGAAGAACGGATCGCGGAATACTACAACCTGATGGTATCAAGAGACTTTCTACCAAATACTCCAACACTGATGAACGCCGGCGCTAGGCTGGGCCAGCTGTCGGCGTGCTTTGTGCTTGACATGCCTGACGATATGGCCGGCATCATGAAAGCGTCCACCGACGCTGCAATGATCTTCAAGTCAGGCGGCGGAGTCGGCATCAACTACTCTGACCTGCGGCCGGAGGGCGACATTGTCGCGTCGACGTCAGGCGTCGCGTCAGGCCCCGTCTCTTTCATGAACATCATCGACACGATCACTAATGTCGTCAAGCAGGGCGGCAAGCGCCGCGGGGCCAACATGGGCATACTCGAAGCGTGGCACCCAGACGTGGAAAAATTCGTGACTGCAAAAACAAAGCCGGGAGTCTTTGAGAACTTTAACGTGAGCGTGGGCATCTGGGAAGATTTCTGGCAGGCACTTGTGAACGAGGAAGGCAACCACAAGTACACGCTGCGTAGCCCGAGGTCCAGGGAGCCGATGCGGCAGATAGATGCTCAACAGCTGGTGGACCTGATCGCACTTAGCGCGTGGAGGAGCGCCGAGCCGGGAGTGATATTCTTTGACAACATCAACAAGTACAACCCGCTCATCAAAGCAAGGAATGGGCCACTGCGCGCGACAAATCCGTGTGGCGAGCAGTCGCTGTACCCATATGAATCCTGCAACCTTGGATCGATAAACCTGGCCAACTTTGTGAAGCGCAAGGCCGACGGAGCCCATGAATTTGACTGGCAGCGCTACGAGCAGGCGATCAGGCTGTCCACAAGGTTCCTCGACAACATCATCGATATGAACAAGTACCCTGTCGAAGAGATCAAGATCGCTACAAAGGAGACAAGGAGGATCGGCCTTGGTATCATGGGCATCGCTGATCTACTTTTCCTGCTAAAGACCCCATACAACTCGAAGGACGGCTATGAGTTCATGAATAAGCTTGCAGAGGCGGTGTCGTACTATAGCATGGAAGAAAGTGTCGCGATCGCAAAGGCGCGCGGGCCGTTTCCCATGTGCAAGGACAGCGATTATGTGAAGGGTAGGATCCCGGTTGCCGGCTACTACGAGCTGCCAAAGGAGACACACACTTACGACTGGGGCACTCTCATTGAAAAGATAAAGAAGCACGGCATCCGCAATTCGTGGACATCCACCATCGCGCCGACTGGCACGCTATCAATGATTGCCGACACTGCGAACGGCGTGGAGCCGGTGTTTGCATTGGTATATGAAAAGCGCGTGACAGTAGGCCGGTTCTTCTACACCGACAAGGTGTTTGAGAATGCGCTGAAGGAGAACGGCTTGTACATCGATGACATACTGACAAAGGTCGCAAACAACTATGGCTCTGTCCGCGGGCTTGCAGAAATCCCAGAATGGATGCAGCGCATATTCGTGACTGCGATCGACATCCACTGGACCGACCACGTGATGGCCCAGGGCGTGTGGCAGAAATGGATCAGCAATGCGATCGCAAAGACGATAAATATGCCAGGCGACGTGACTGCCGAGGACGTAAAGTGTGCCTACCTTCTGTCGCACGAGCTCGGCCTGAAAGGCGTCACGGTGTTCAGGGATGGCTCGCGCCACGAACAAGTACTTCACATCACCGGCAAGAACACAGGCGAAAAGGCGTTTGCAGTAAAGCCTAGCAGGTTCGTGGCAGACTATGTTGACGCAAACATCAGGGAGCCTTACGTGCGAGAACAGATACAAAAGATATTCAAGGAATCCGGAGTTGAAGAGGAAAAACCCATAGTGCTGACGGCGTCCAAGGCCCCTCCAGCGGTTGAAGCCAAAAAGCCCGCCCCGCTGCCAGCGATGCAGCCAATGATGGACGCAAACGAGGACCGATGCCCGACATGCAACGCGAGACTGATAATCACCGAAGGGTGCAACATGTGCATCGAGTGTGGCTTTAGCAGCTGCGGGTCAGGATAACGACACACTCCATATTCTTATCTCTAAAAGGTGATGATGGACATAGATAGAAAACACATACAATCGAAATCGTTCAGTGCTAATATTAGCGCTCCTGACGATAACCATGTGCTGAATAATAATGTCGTTCTTGGCGGAATGATCAAAGAAAATCTGAAAGAAGACAAACTCAATAGAATCGACAGACCTGTACCCAACCCATAAATTTTCATTCCAGATGAAGGACGCTCAAAGGAAAATACGTGAACCAATAAAGTTAGAAATATACAGTTAAAATACTGCCATATGCACAATAGTATTGAAATGTCAAACATTCGAGTCAACGAAAGCCCGAATCACTTCATGGTCCTCGACGCAATAGCGAGGGGATTAAAGACCGTTGACAAGATTGCAAGAGTAACCAAGCTGAGCAAGCCCGAAGTAGAG
>Ga0070696_100003511_pt1 | contig 10425 bp, 7 predicted proteins | sample KBSK1253metaG_FD_65474 | JGI IMG/M metagenome (GOLD analysis project Ga0070696, IMG submission 65474) | Corn, switchgrass and miscanthus rhizosphere microbial communities from Kellogg Biological Station, Michigan, USA - KBS K1-25-3 metaG | ecosystem: Host-associated > Plants > Roots >... | reverse complement strand
GCGTTCGGCGGCGTGAAGCGCCGGCAGGAGATCCGCGGCGTGGCGGCGGGCGTGACGGTGGTGGACGACTTCGCGCACCACCCCACGGCGGTGCGCGAGACGATCGCCGCGATGAAGGCGCGCTTCCCCGGCCACCGTCTGTGGGCCATCTTCGAGCCGCGCACCAACACCACGCGCCGCGACGTCTTCCAGGAGGAGTACGCGCGCGCCTTCGACGGGGCCGACGAGGTGATCGTGGCGCCCGTGGATCATCCCGAGCGCGCTCCGGAGGGACGGCGGTTCGACGTGACGCGTCTCATGACCGCGCTGCGGGAGCGGGGTCTGTCGGCGCGCGAGGAGCCGGCCGGGGTCGACGCCATCGTGCGGTACGTCGCCGAGCGATCCCGGCGCGGGGACGTGGTGCTGGCCATGAGCAATGGCGGCTTCGGCGGCATCCACGACCGGCTGCTGGCGGCGCTCTCCACGCGGGCCGCCGCGGGCGCTCCCGGCGGCGCCTGAAGCTCAGAACAGCCGCGCCAGGGCGCGGCCGCTCCCCTCGATGCTGAAGCTGGCCTCGGCGATACGGCGCCCCTCCCGCGCGCACCGCTCGCGCAGCGCGGCATCGGCCATCATCCGCTCCAGCGCGCCGGCCAGCGCCCCGGCGTCCCGCTGCGGCACCAGCAGCCCGCTCTCGCCGTCGCGCACCGCCTCGGGGATGCCCGAGATCTCCGTGGAGACCACCGGCACGCCGGTGGCCAGCGCCTCGATGATGGTGTTGGGAATGCCGTCGCGGTCCTGGTTGGGCAGCACCACGCAGGGCAGCACGAAGATGCCGGCCTGCTCCAGGACGCCCGGGATCCTCTCGTGCTCGATCGCGCCGCGCAGGACGACGATATCTTGAAGGTCCAGCTCCCTGATGCGCGACTCGATCGTCGCGCGCTGATCCCCCTCCCCGTAAATCTCCAGGGACGCCGGCACCCCCTTGCCGCGCAGCAGCGCCATCGCCTCCAGCAGCCACGGGAACCCTTTCTTCTCCTTCAGCCGCGTGACGGTGACCAGGCGCTCCGGGGCGGCCGCGCGCGCGCGCGCGCGGAACCGGGCCAGGTCGACGCCGTGATAGACGCGCACGATGCGCGACGGATCGATGCCCGCGCCGGCGCAGAGGTCGCGCAGGTAGGTCTCGTTGAAGCCGGTGCAGGTGGCCACGCGCCGCGCGGCGCGGATCTTCTCGATGAGCCGGCCGGGATGCGTGTAGAGGTCGTTGGCGTGGCCGGTGAAGGTGAAGGGGAGCTTCAGGCAGGCGGCCGCCGCCATGGCGGCGTCGGCCAGGTAGTCGGCGTGCTGGGCGTGCACGTGCCGCGCGCCGGACCTCCGGATGCACGAGGCCAGGAAGAAGACCTCCATCAGGTGCGCGCCGCGCGCCATCCGGCCGCCCAGACGCAGGGCGGTCGACACCCCGCGCAGGAATCCGGTGGGCGAACGCACCAGCTCCGCCAGACCGGCGCGCCAGCAGGAAAGCGACGAGCCGCGCGGCACGTAGGTGGTGCGGTCGATCCAGGGGGTCATCCCCTCCTGCCCGGCCACCTCGGGGAACGGGGGCTTGAATGAGAAGAGGACGAGCTCGACGCCGGCTTCGGAAAGACCGCGCACCTCGTTGAGCACCCAGCCGCCGCCCCATCGTGGGAAGCGGTTGGCTACGTAGGCGACCCTCACGCCTTCAGCACCGCGACCGGGCGCAGCCGCGCCGCGGGGGCGGCGATCTCTCCGCTGGCCGCCACCGACATCACCTCTTCGATGGCCTCGTCCGACAGATGCGGCAGCAGCTCGGGGGCCTGGCCGGCGTAGGTGTACTTGCGCGTGACGCGCTCCGGCCGCGGCGACAGCAGCCCGGCCTGCTCGAAGCGCTCCACGGTGCGGCCCGCGCCATGGTCCATGGAGAAGAGCGACGCCTCCGATCCATCGCGTCCCACCACGACGAACGACGACGTGCGGTTGGTGCCCGGCACCATCACCGGCTGGCCGATGGCATGGTAGGGATGACCCTGGGGCAGACCGGAAGGGCCCACGGTGCGCGCCGCGTTGTGCCGGTGCACCCAGAGCCGGCGGCCGTCGATCGTCTCGCGCTGGATGGCGTTGTGCGAGAGGTCGGCCACCACGCCCAGCTCCAGGTCGGGCCGGCCGGTGGCGCGGCGGAAGGCGTCCTGGACCAGGCCGGTCACGGCGATGCGGTTGGCGTAGCCGTAGTTGGCGGCGATCTTCAGCGTGAGCCGCAGTCTCTTCCCCTCACGCGAGTCGGCGGGCACCGCCACGTAGTCGCGCCGGGCGAAGTGGTAGCTCCACCGCCGCCGCAGGTCGGCCACGCCGCTGATGTCATTCATGAGATGCAAGGCCACCTTGCGCCAGAACAGCTTACGCCGTCGCGACGGCTCGGTTTTTTGCCGCCAGGAGTAGAGACGCCCGGCGTCGTGGCCCAGCCGCTCCGAGCCGGTGTGGAACATGGCCACCAGCCGGCCCGGCGACAGCCCCATGACCTGGCAGGCTGCCGGGTCGAGGATCTCCGTCACGACCTGCAGCTCGAGGAAGTGATTGCCGCCCCCGATGTAGGCGAAGGAGTAGCGCCCCATGTCCAGACTCTGCTCGTCCAGGGCCTTCTCGATCTCGCGGCGCGAAGGCTCGCGCCGCGAGAAGGTGTTGCCGCCCGCCTCCATGGTGGCGCAGCGGGCGGGGTCGACCTCGAAGCGCGCCGCGGCCGCGGGGGCGCCCTGGCGGCAGAAGTCGATCACCTCCTCGCGCGTGATCGTCGGCCGGCGGCGCCGCCGTGGGATCCGTTCCCTCAGATGGTCCATCAAGGTGTCCAGCAGCCTGTCCGACAGATCGTCCGCGTGAAGCGGCGTGGCCAGCAGGTTCATGCCGCAGTTCTGCGACGGGCTGGAGAACGACATCACGATCTCGCCGGCCGTGGCCACCGCCGTGGAGGACGGCGTCTCCAGCCGTTCCTTCCAGTGCAGGTCGGGCAGCGAGACCACCGGCGCCGTCACCCAGGGCAGCTTGGAGACCTCCAGCAGCCGGCGCAGGGCTTCCGGCTCCGGCTCGGTGCGCGGCCCCGCGTAGACCCGCACGCCGCGGCCGCCGGTTTCCTCCACCAGACGCGGCACGCCGGCCGCCTGAGGCGCCGCCTTCATGCCGGCGCCTCCAGCGTCTCGGCCAGCCGCGCCACGGTCTCGGAGATCTTCTCGCCCTGGGCGATGCGGAAGACGGCGCAGTCGGCGCGCGCCAGCATCGCGGCCAGCCGCGCGCGGGGCGCCGGCGGCCGCGCGCCGCCCTCCGCCGCCAGCATGGTGAGCAGCGCGTGACAGGGTCGGTAGTCCTTGATCTCGGCGGCGAGGTCGTTGCCCGCGGCCAGCATCTCCGCCGCCCGCTCCGGCGACACACGCATGATGCTCGAGCGCCGGGCGAACCGGAGGAAGTAGACCGCGGCGGGCGCCGCGTTCTGCGCCTGACGCGCCGGGCCGACGCGGTAGGTCGGCTTGGGATGGGCCGTCACCGGCAGGCGCGTGCGCTCGGGCTCGATGCCGCTGTCGGCCATGCCGGCCAGCGAGGCGGCGTCCAGACGCACCGGCTCGGGGCAGGAGTAGATCCGATCCTCGTCGTGGAAGATCAGGTTGTCGGACAGCAGCCGCGCGCCGGGGCGCGACAGCAGCGACAGACCCAGCGTCGACTTGCCCACGCCTCCCAGACCGGAGAGGATCACGGCGCGGCCGGACGGCAGCGCCACCGCCGAGGCATGCAGCAGCCCCCAGCCTCGCGCGCGCTCGAGCTGCCACGCCATCGGGTAGTAGATCATGAAGTACATCAGCTTGAAGAAGAGCCGGTTCCTCTTGCGCTCGGCGCGGCCGCGGCGCAGGTACTCCAGCCGCCGGCCCACGCCCTTGGGCTCGTAGGCGCAGCGCGCCTCCACGTCGAGGCGCGAGCCGCTCTCGCCGCGAAGCGTGAAGGACATGGTCAGCTCCGGGAATCCCGGCACGCGGCTCCACACGGCGCGCGCGCCGCCCGAGCCGGCTCCCGGCTGCGCGCCCACGAGTTGCAGCCCGCGGCCCAGCTTCTCGGCCCCCTCCCGGTGGAAGGCCTCGGTCTCGAACGGCGCCGGCTTGCCCCAGATCCAGGAGGCGCGCACTCTAAGGTCGGCCTCCGGCTCGGTGCGCGCCTCGGTCTCGAAGTGGGCCCTGACGAACGACCTGAGGTCGGCGTCGTCCGTGCCGATCGTGACGCTGTGGCCATGCAGATCGAAGTGGAGATCCCTCATGCCGGCTGGCGCCGGTCCGCGGCGACTCCGGGCGACTCCTCGTCCCGGAACTGCATCTCGTAGAGACGGCGGTAGAGCCCGCCGCGGGCCAGCAGCTCCTGGTGGGAGCCGCTCTCCACGACGCGGCCCGCCTCCATCACCAGGATGCGATCGGCGTGCAGGATGGTGGAGAGACGGTGCGCGATGACCAGCGTGGTACGGCCCTTCACGAACTTGTCCATGGCGTCCTGGATCAGCCGCTCGCTCTCCGTGTCCAGCGACGAGGTGGCCTCGTCCAGCAGCAGGATGGCCGGGTTGCGGATGATGGCGCGCGCCAGCGCGATGCGCTGCCGCTGCCCGCCCGACATCATGACGCCGCGATCCCCCACGACGGTGTCGTAGCCGTTGGGGAGATCCTTGATGAACTCGTGCGCGTGCGCGGTGCGGGCCGCGATCTCGATCTGCTCCGGCGTGGCCTCCTTCTCGCCGAACGCGATGTTGTTGGCGACGGTGTCGTGGAAGAGGATCGGTTCCTGGGTCACGAAGCCGATCTGCCGGCGCAGCGAGTCCAGCGTGGCCCGGCGGATGTCGACCCCGTCGATCTCGATCCCCCCCTCCAGCACGTCGTAGAAGCGCGGGATGAGGTTCATGAGCGTCGACTTGCCCGCGCCCGAGGGGCCCACCAGCGCCACGAACTCCCCCTTCTTCACGTCCACGCTCACGTCGCGCAGGACGGGCGCCGGCTTTTCGTAGTGGAACGAGACGTTGCGGAACTCCAGATGACCGGACAGCGGCGCCAGAGGCACGGCGTCGGGCGCCTCCTGCAGCTCGGGCACGCGATCGATCTCGGCGAAGACGTCGGCGGCGCCGCTGACGCTCTCCTGGATCTCGGTGACGGCGTTGTTGATCTTCTTGATGGGGCTGTAGCAGGCCACCATGCCCGCGTAGAAGGTGATGAAGTCGCCGGGGCTCATCTCCCCGCGCAGCACGGAGACGCCGCCCAGCAGCAGGAACACGATGACGAAGCCGGCGGAGAAGATCTCCACCACCGGCTGCAGCATCGACTTGGCCTTGGCGCCCCGCATGTCGTAGCGGAAAGCCTGGTCGTTGGCCTCGGCGAACCCTTCGATCGCCCGGTCCTCCATGACGAACGCCTTCACCACGCGGATGCCGTCGATGCTGCGCTGCAGCATCTGCACCATGTTGGCCCGCTCCCGCAGCGAGCGGGACTGGCTCCTGCGGATCAGCTTGCCGGTCACCAGGATCACCAGCAGGTTCAGCGGGAAGATCAGCATGCCGATCAGCGCGAGCCGGAAGTTGATCGAGAAGGCCAGCGTCAGCGCCCCCACCACCATCAGCGGCTCGGTGACGATCTCGGAGAGGATGGCCGTCATCCCCTTCTGCATCTGGTTCAGGGAGTTGGTGAACTTCGAGATGATGAAGCCGGACTTGCGGCGGTCGAAGTAGTTCACCGACTGGCTGATCAGGCTGTTGAAGAGCTGCTGGCGCAGGTCGGTCATGCTCTTCTTGGAGAGCCAGTTCGACCAGAACGACTTGCTGTAGAAGCAGAGGCTCTTGGCCAGCGTGGTGATCAGGATCAGGGCCGAGATGACGAACAGCGCCTTGAACTTGTTGGCGAAGACATGGTCCTCGAGCCAATCGGCGATCTCGCGGCGGCCCGGCTTCTTCCAGAAGCCCCCGGTGAACAGATGGTGCCCGCGCTCGGGGGTGATGACCAGCTGCGCCGTGATCTCCTGCTGCGGCAGCAGCGGCACGCCCTCGGATCCTTCGGGCATCACGACGCGGGCCTTCCACCCCTTGCCCACCGCGTCGGCGTCCAGACGCACGCCCGACACCGGCTCGTTGAGGCGGTTCTTCAGGGTCACTGGTATGGTGATGACGGCTTCCTTGCGGAACCCTTCCAGCACCAGTGTGTCGTCCTCGAACAGACGCCAGTCACGCCCCAGCTTGCTGCGCCAGCCCTCGGGCATCCGGGGCCGGACACGCAGCCCCTCGAGCCGATGCCCCTCGGCATCCAGCACGTGCAGGCCCACCTTCAGGTCGGCGTCCTCGCCGGCGAACAGCGTGTCGAACAGCGGCTTCATGGCGCCCAGCGATCCAATCGACAGGGTGGCGGTGAGCACGGACAGCACCAGCACCTGCAGCACGCGCCACTTGTAGGGCCAGAGATAGGTGAGCATCCGCCGGTAGAGCTTCATGCCATCTGCCCCGTGAGCCGCGCGTGACCCGCCGCGTGGCGTCCCATCACCGATGCGTAGACCGCCAGCGTCTCGTCCGTCAGCCGATCGATGGAGAAGCGCCTCCTCACGTCCTGGCGCGCCAGGTCCGCCGCGCGCTCCGCGGCCGGGCGGTCCTGCGCGATCGACAGGATGGCGGCGGCCAGCCCCTCGGCGTCACCCGGCCGCACGATGCGCCCCGTGACGCCGTCCTCGATGATGTGGCGCGCACCGCCGATGTCGGAGGCCACGACCGGCACGCCCAGCGCCATCGCCTCCTTCAGCGACGCCGAGGAGGCGTCGCATCCCACCGACGGCAACACCGCGATGTCGAAGGCCGCCTCCACCTCGGCGATGTCGGACCGGAAGCCCAGGAAACGCACGCCGCCGTCCAGACCCAGCTCGGCCGCCTGCTGGCGCAGCTTGCCCTCGTCCGGGCCGGTGCCGGCGAAGACCAGCGTCATGCCCGGCAGCCGCGGCTTCAGCAGCGCCGCAGCCTTCATGAGGTGGATGTGTCCCTTGTCGGCCACCAGACGTCCCGCCACGCCGACCACCAGCGCGCCGCCGGGCAGACCCAGCTCGCGGCGCACCGCGTCACCCCGGACCCCTTCATGGAACAGGTCGGCGCGGTACGCGGAGGGGATGACCGAGATCCTCCCATCTTTCAGCACGCCGCCGTCCAGCAATGGCCGGTAGAGCTGCCGCACGCTCTCGTCCACGATGATCAGATGATCGATCAGACGGCCATACAGCATCCGGTTGGGCCAGCCGGTGCGCACGCGCTTGGTGTTGTGCCGCGTCATGACCAGCCGTCCCGCGCCGCCGCCGGCCAGCCGCGCCATCGCGGTCACCCAGGTGTCCTGCGAGCCGTGCACGTCCACCACGTCGAACCGCCCGCGGCGCAGCAGGCCGCGCATGCGCCGGACATCCTTCAGGAAGGAGACCGCATGCGACGGCGGGCGGAAGGCGAAGCCATCGTCGACGGCGAGACCGGCCGCGCGCGCGCGGCGGCTCAGAACTCCGGGCGGCGACGCGATCGTCACCTGATGCCCGCGGCGGGACAGCTCCTTGGAGAGCATGAGGACGCGCGACGCCTGACCTCCCCAGCCAGCATGGAAGTCGGTGTGAAGGATCCTCAGTGGCTTCATTGATGTTAGAGTGTGTCCTATGTCATTCACAGGTCGATACTTGTCGGCGCGCTCGGCGGCCGCCGCATTATAACACGGCTCGGGAGGGTCCTTTGGACGAGGTGGATCATTATGTGGCGCGATCGGTGCTCCCCGCCATGGGGATCGCCGGCCGCCCCTTCACCCTCCGTCCGCCGGCGGAGGCCGGAACCAGAAGCTCGCTGCGTCTGATCGAGCCCGAAGGGATGCCGCCCCTGCTTCTGAGGATCTTCGACCACCGCACGCAGGCAGCGCGCAACGCCGGCGCGCTCAGACATCTGGAGTCGCTGGATCTCCCCGCGCCGCGTCTGGTCTTCCACGAAGGCTGGCGCTCGCGTATCACCGTGGAGACCTGGGTGGAGGGAACGCGGCACGCCGGGATCGCCGACCACGCACTGGCCCGCGCCGCGGCGCTGTCGGTGGCGTCGCTGCTGGCCACGTACCACCGGGTGACGCGCGACCGCTGGGGCCGGCCCGACACGCTGCTGCGGCCGAAGCTGATCTCGTTCGCCGCGGCCACGCTGCGCGCCGCGCGCGGCATGACGGCGGCCCTGCGAGGGCAGGGATGGCTCGAGGGCGCGCAGGCCGCCTCGATCGACCAGCGGCTCGGCACCTGGAGGCAGACGATCGCGGACATTACCAGCTACAGCCTTGTCCACAACGACGCCAATCGCCACAATTTCATCGTCTCGGCGGCCGGCGCCGTGACGCCCATCGATCTGCACCGTCTGGCCTACGAGCCGTTCCCGGAGGAGCTGATCAACGCCCTGTACCACTTCTGCCGCAAGGACGCCGAGCTGGCGGAGCGGTTCGTCGAGCGCTACTTCGCCAAGGCCGGCGAGACGGCGCGCTCTACCTTCGACCGGACCCGCGGATTCTTCGAGCCGCTGAACTCTCTCAAGAAGATGCATCGCCGCGCGGCCGGCTCTCCGCCCGCCGGCGATCCGAAGATGCTGCGATGGCGCGAGCGCGTGGCCGCTCTGGAGGCGGCGACGTGAACAGCGGTGGTGCGGTGAGGAGATACGCGGGCCGCGTGGCCGGCACGGCGTTGGCCGCGGCGTGGGTGGCGGCGGCGGTGGGGCTGATCGAAGGGACCGCGCTGGCGGTGGTGTACGACCCGTTCGGAGCGAGGCCGGCGGCGCGCGCCCTGTCGGTGCTGCTGTTCGTCTGCTCCTACTTCCTGGCCGGCGGGCTGGCGGCCGCGCTGCTCTGTCTGCCGTTCCATCTGACGCGATTCAGCCGGGCCGCGACGGCCATCGTCTGCGGCGTCATCGGACTCGCTTACGCGCGATCCTGGGCCATGGCGCTGGCCGGCATCCCTCACGCGATCCATCCGGTGGTGGCGGTGGCCGCCGCGGCGGGAGCGCTGGTCTTCGGGCTGGCGGGGGCCGCCGCGGCGCGTTGGGTGCCGGGCGCGCCGCGCCGCGCCGCGATGGGCGGGGCCGGCGTTCTCTCCACCGGCGTCATGATGCTGGCCGCCGTCTCGCCGGCCGCGCAGCCGCGGGCGCGGGTCGAGACCCCGGCGCCGAAGACGGCGACCGCCGCGCCGGCCCCTGAATCCTCCCCGGGATCCGCCGCGGCCGGCACGCCCCGTCATCTGCTCTTCATCCTGGCCGACACGCTGCGCGCCGATCATCTCTCCCTCTACGGCTATCAGCGGGCCACCAGCCCCGCGCTCACCAGGCTGGCCGCCGGCGGCGTCACGTTCACCAGCGCCATCGCGCAGAAGCCCAAGACCAGCCCGAGCGTGGCCTCGCTGTTCACCGGCACCTACCCGCACACCCACGGCATCGTGAACTGCCGCACGCCGCTGCCCCGCGGCGCGGTCACGCTGGCCGAGGTGCTGCGCGAGCGCCGCTTCGCGACGCACTCCATCGTGGCCAACAGCAACATCGGCACCGCGTTCCAGTTCGACCAGGGGTTCGAGTCGGTCGACGAGATCTGGACCGACGCCGGCGCCATCGACGCGTCCCGCGTCACCGATCACGCGCTGAAGTGGCTTGAGGATCGCGGAGCCGCTCACGACACGCGGCCCTTCTTCCTCTACGTGCACTACGTCGATCCCCATGCCCCCTACGGCGCGCCCTCTCCCTGGACCGACCGCTTCGTGGACGACCGTTTCTACGGCAAGCTGGCCCACGTCGAGGTGAAGCCGGGCCCTCACGCCGTCGGCTCGATCCGGGCTTTCGTCAGTCTGCCGGAACGGACCACCGACGTCGACTACTACGTCGCGCGCTACGACGCCGAGGTCGCCTACCTGGACGAGCACGTGGGCCGTCTGCTGGAAGGGCTGCGGCGGCTCGGGCTGGGGCAGGACACCCTGGTCGTCTTCACCGCCGATCATGGCGAGGCCCTCTCCGAGCACGACGTCTTCTTCTCGCACGGCGGGTTCGCCTACGACGACGCGGCGCGGGTACCGCTGGTCATGGCTTCGCCCGGACGCATCCCGGCGGGACGCGTGGCCGCCGGCGTGGTGCAGACCGTCTCGCTGGCGCCGACGGTGCTGCAGGCGCTGGGTCTGCCGCGCCCCGCGTCCATGGAGGTAGAGGGCTTCTGGGATCTCGCCAGCGGCGCCTCGCCCGCGCCGCAAGACGACGAGCCGGCGGCCTTCATCGAGGCCGACACCGTGCCCGGATCGCTGCGCACGGCCATCCGCACCGGCCGCTGGAAGCTGATCGACAACCCCAAGGGCTTCGACCGCACCACCGGCTACTTCGACCTCACCACGAAGTAGCCGGTGGTGCGGTCGAAGCCCTTGGGG
>Ga0070696_100003510_pt1 | contig 10425 bp, 11 predicted proteins | sample KBSK1253metaG_FD_65474 | JGI IMG/M metagenome (GOLD analysis project Ga0070696, IMG submission 65474) | Corn, switchgrass and miscanthus rhizosphere microbial communities from Kellogg Biological Station, Michigan, USA - KBS K1-25-3 metaG | ecosystem: Host-associated > Plants > Roots >... | reverse complement strand
AGGAGCCCGAGGTCAAGGCGGTGGTGGTCACCCACGGCTCGAACACGGTGGAGGAGACGGCCTACTTCCTCGGCCTCACGGTGAAGAGCGACAAGCCCGTGGTGCTCACCGCGGCGCAGCGCCAGTTCACCACGCTTTCCTCCGATAGCCCCAAGAACTTCCTGCAGGCGGTGCGCGTGGCGGCGAGCGACGCGGCGCGCGGGAAAGGGGCGCTGGTCGTCACGAACGACACCATCATCGCGGCGCGCGAGGTGACCAAGGAGATCAGCTACCGCCTCGAGACCTACAGCGGCAAGGACCTCGGCGTGCTCGGCTTCGTCGACGACGACCGCGTGACGTTCTATCGCCAGCCGGTCAGGAAGCACACCGCGTCGACCCCGTTCGACGTCAGCGCGCTGCAACGGCTGCCGCGCGTCGACATCGTGTACACGTATGCCGACGCCGACGGCGTGCTGATCGAAGCCGCGGTCGAGCGCGGCAAGGCCGAGGGACTGGTGATCGCCGCTTTCCCGACCGGCTCGCCGAGCCCCGCGATGGAGAAGGCGCTGGACAGGATCGCCGGCAAGGGGATCCCGGTCGTGATCACCAACCGCGGCGGCATGGGCCGCGTGCGCGACACCCGTGCCGGGAGCGGCGACGCCAAGCGGCACTACGTCTGGGGCGACAACCTCACGCCGCAAAAGGCGCGCGTCCTGCTCATGCTTGCGCTAACTCGGACGCGCGAGGGCGCCGAGCTGCAGCGCATCTTCGACGAGTACTAGAACCGACCTAGCGCTCTGCGCCGTTGATGCGGCCCATCACTTCGGACTCGGCCTCGACCCAGTCCTCGAGCTCGTGCCCGGGCTCGAAGCCGCGCTGCTTGGCCCGCAAATAGGCGGCTTCGGCGATCTGGCGCCGGATGTCATCACTGGAGGCGTCCGCGCGCGCACTGCTCGCCGCGTGAGTAGAAGCGGGCGTTGAAGGGGCCTTGCTGTCGGGCTTAGGCGTCGGCGTGCCTGCCTTGCGTGGGGTATTACGGCGCTCTCTTGTGTCGGCCATGTGTTTCTCCTGCTTGTTGCCTGCCACTCGGGAGACTAGCAAAGTTGGCCGCGCGCTTCCAGCGCGCTAGCGTACAAAACTGTCGATCACCACGTTGACTGCGCCGGCATCGTTCTCCACCGCGGCGCTCGCGCCCTGCAGGTCTCCGGGCTGCGCGGTGGCGGTGCCGCTCTTCGAGACGCGCGCGGCGACCACGACTTTCGGAAACGCCGACAGCTTCATCGCCGGCGTCATCGCCATCGAATCGTCGAGATGAAAGCGGTAAGGCAGGTCGCGCACACGGATGCGCGCCACCGCGAGCGGCATCGGCGGTCCGTCGACCGCGCGCGCGAACACGAACACCACGTCGTCGGGCGCGGCCTTCTCCTTCAGCTTCGGCGAGAGCGAGACGGTGCCGCGAACTCCGGCCGCCGCAGCGGGCTTGTCTTTCGCCAGGGACTTCGCTTCGTCCACGTTGCGCTGGATGCTGCGCGCGTCCTCGGAATCGGGCGCGACCTGGGCGAGCATGCGCTCCCAGTGGGCCGCGGCGGCGGCGTAATCGCGGCGCTCGAAGGCCGCGCTGCCGACGAGCGCGAGCGCTTTCAGGTTCCCCGGCTCGAGCTCGAGAGCGCGCAGCGCGAGCTTCTCGGGCTCGCCCTGCAGGCTCTGGCCGCGCGCCATGGCGAGCATGTCGGCGAGATCGACGAGGAGCGGCGCGTCGCGCGGCGCGCGCACCGCCGCCTTGGCGTAGGCATCGGCCGCTTCGGCGTAGCGCCCCATCACCCCGTAGGAGCGCCCAAGGAGCTTCCAGCCGTTGACGTCGTCGGGATTGTCGCGCAGGCGCGCGGCGAGGCGCGCCACCATCGCTTCGATCTGCGCCGTCGAGGCCCGCATCTCGGCATCGCGCACGACCGCCGCGGGATGGCCGACCAGCAGGTACAGCGTAAAGGCGAGCACCGGCACCGCGGCGCCGATCACCCCGGCGGCGAGGCGCCCCGCGGGCAGCGCCGGCCGCGCCTCGGCCCCGCCCACGTCCTGCAGCAGGCGCGCTTCGAGCTCGCTCCGGGCGCGGCCGTAGTCCTCGGGCGCGAGCGTGCCCGCGGCGAGGTCCGCGTCGAGCTCGCGCAGCTGATCGCGGTAGATGGCGACGTTGGCCGTGTTGCGCGAGAGCGGCCCGGCGTACTTTCGTGAAAGGAGCGGGCGCAGCACCCACGCCAGCACCGCCAGGGCGAGCGCGGCGCCGATCAGCCAGAACAGCTTCATTCGAGCAGCTTCGCCGCGCGCCTGCGCTCGGCTTCGGTGAGCTCGCGCTGCGGGGTGCGCTGCCTCAGCCGGCGAAGCAGAAGCCATGCGCCCAGCGCGAGCAGCACGAACGGCCCGAGCCACAGCGCCGCGGTGCTCGCCTTGAAAGGCGGCCGGTAGAGCACGAAGTCGCCGTAGCGCGCCACCATGAAGTCGATCACGTCGCGCTCGCTTTTTCCCGCCTTGAGCTGCTCGCGAATCTGGTTTCGCAAGTCGACCGCGAGATCCGCGTTGGAGTCGGCGAGGGTCTGGTTCTGGCACACGAGGCAGCGCAGCTCGTGCGCGAGATTGGTCACGCGCCGGTCGAGACCCGGGTCTTCCTGCGCCAATGCCGGGAGGGCAAGGAAAAGAACCACCGCGAGCAGCAGCCTAGCCACCGCTCGCCAGCTCCTGGATCAGCGCCCGCAACTTCTGCGCGATCTCCGGCGTGAGCGGCCCGATGTGCTTGTAGCGGATGACGCCTTTGCGGTCGATCACGTACGTCTCGGGCACGCCGTAGACGCCGTAGTCGATGCCGATGCGTCCGGCAGAGTCGGATACCGTGAACTTGAAGGGATCGCCGTTGCGCTTGAGCCACGGCAGCGCGTCCTCGCGCGCGTCCTTGTAGTTCAGCCCCACCACCGGCGCGATGCCGGAGCGCGCGAGCTCCGACACCACCGGGTGCTCCACGAGGCAGGGCTGGCACCACGACGCCCACACGTTCATCACCCACACGCTGCCGAGCAGCTCCTTCTGCGAGAAGGTCTTGTCGGGCGCGTGCAGGAGCGGCAGCTCGAAGGCGGGCGCGGGCTTGCCGATGAGCGGCGAAGGCACCTCGCGCGGATCGAGCCGCAGTCCCACCGCCAGCAGGCCGATGAGCGCCACGAAGATCGCGACGATCGCCGCTGTCTTCACGCCGGCACCTCGGCCTTGGCGTTTCTCCCCTCCTTGACCGAGAAGCGGTAGCGCCGGTCGCTCGCGGCGAGCGCGCCGCCGAGCGCCATGATCAGGCAGCCGCCCCAGATCCAGTCGACGAAGGGCTTGTGCTGCACCTTCACCAGCCAGGTTTCCGCCTTGCTTCCCGGCGCGTCGAGCCGGTCGCCGAGCGAGACGTACAGGTCGCGCGTCAACCCGGGATCGATCGCGGCCTCCGTCATCACCTGCTCCTGCACGCTGTAGAGGCGCCGTTCCGGGTACATCACCGCGACCTCCCTCGTGCCTTTGGTGACGACGATCTTTGCCTGCGCCGCGGTGTAGTTCGGACCGCGCACCGGCGTCACGCTTTCGAGGCGAAACGCATAGCCGGCCAGCTCGACCGAGTCGCCGGGGCCCATCTTCACGTCCTTGTCGCTCTCGTAGCCTTTCACCAAAGTCACGCCGACCACGAACACCGCGACGCCGAGGTGGGCCAGCACCATGCCGAAGTGCGCACGCGTGCGCTTCAGGCCCTTTCTCAGCGTCAACAAGGCAGAAATGACGATCCAGGCCGCGAGCGCGAGGCCGAAGCCGACCATTGCGTGCCACTCGCCGAAGGCGAATGGCACGATCAGGCCGAGCGCGAGGCTGACGCCGAGCGCCCAGCGCAGCAGCACCGCGAGCTCGGGCAGGCTGGCGCGCTTCCAGCGCGCGAGCGGCCCGACCCCCATGAGAAAGAGCGCCGGCGCCATCAGCGGCACGAACACTGCCTCGAAGTACTGCGGACCCACCGAGATCTTGCCGCCGAAGGCGTCGACCGCCAGCGGGTACAGCGTTCCCAGGAACACGGTCCCCGCGGCGGCGGCGAGAAGGACGTTGTTGCCGAGCAGAAAGCTTTCCCTGGAAACGGGGGAAAAGCTTCCGCCCAGGCCGATGCGCGCGGTGCGCCAGGCGTAGAGCGCGAGCGCGCCGCCGATCATCAGGGCGAAGAGCGCCAGGATGAAGATGCCGCGCCTGGGATCCACCGCGAAGGCGTGCACCGAGGTGAGCACGCCCGAGCGCACGAGGAAAGTGCCCAGGAGCGAGAAGGCGAACGCCACGATGGCGAGGAGCACGGTCCAGCTGCGGAAGGCGCCGCGCTTCTCGGTCACCGCGAGCGAATGGATGAGCGCCGTGCCCACGAGCCAGGGCATGAACGAGGCGTTCTCGACCGGGTCCCAGAACCACCAGCCGCCCCAGCCGAGCTCGTAGTAGGCCCAGCCGCTGCCCAGGGCGATGCCGACCGTGAGGAACGACCATGCCACGGTGGTCCAGGGACGCGACCAGCGCGCCCAGGCCGCGTCGAGCCGCCCGGAGAGGAGCGCCGCGATGGCGAAGGAGAAGGCGACCGAGAAACCGACATATCCCATGTAGAGCATCGGCGGATGAATCACCATGCCCGGGTCCTGCAGCAGCGGATTCAGGTCGCGGCCGTCGGCCGGCGGCGGGAAGATGCGGTCGAACGGATTCGACGTGAAGAGGAGGAAGGCGAGAAACCCGGCGCTGATCAGGCCCATGACCCCGAGCACGCGGGCGCTCATCTCCTCCGGAAGGTGGGCGCTGAAGAGGCTCACCGCCGTCATCCAGATCCCGAGCATCAGGCACCAGAGAAGGAGCGAGCCTTCGTGGCCGCCCCAGGCGCCGGCGAGGCGGTAATGCAGCGGCAGCGCGCTGTTCGAATTGAGCGCCACGTACTGCACGGAGAAGTCGTTGGCTGCGAAGCTGTAGACGAGGCAGCCGAAGGCGAAGGCGATCAGCAGCGCCTGCCCTTGCGCCGCCGGCCGGGCGAGCGCCATCCAGGCGACATTGCCTTTTCTTGCTCCCGCTAGAGGAATCACGCATTGAAACAGAGAAACGGCCAAAGCCAGTGAAAGCGCAAGCTGTCCGAGCTCGGGAATCATCGGGTCTGCACCGTCCTTTGCGCCTTCTTCGCCTGCTCCAGGGCGTGGGCGGCGTCCGGAGGCATGTAGTTCTCGTCGTGCTTGGCGAGCACCTCGCGCGCGCGGAACACGCCGTCGTCGCCGAGGCTTCCCTGCGCCACCACCCCTTTGCCCTCGCGGAAGAGATCGGGCAGCGCTCCCCGGTACACCACGGGAATCGTCTTTGCCGTGTCGGTGACCGCGAAGCTCACGTCCACCCCGCTGCGCTTCAGGCTGCCCACCACGACCATGCCGCCGATGCGGAAGGTCCTGCCCTGCGGCGCCTCGTTGGCCGCCACCTGCGACGGCGTGAAGAAGAACACCAGGTTCTTCTGGAACGCCGTGAGCACCAGCGCGGTCGCGATGCCGAGCGCCGCCACGCCCAGGGCGATCGCTGCGATGCGCTTATGCCTTGGTTTCATTCTTTCTCGCTCTTCGGGCGAGCAGCACGACCTCCAGCGCGAGGAGCGCGAAGGTCACGCTATAGGAGCCCCAGATATGGAAATCGTTCACTGCCGCTCCAGGATGATGCAGCGCACACGCACGAGCGTCACCGCGATGCTGTACAGCCAGAAGGCGAGCGCCATGAGCAGCATGCCCGTCAGCATGGCGGCCGCCATGCTGGGCGCCCGGGTCAGGCTGACCGAGGCCCCCTGGTGCAGCGTGTTCCACCACTGCACCGAGTAATAGATGATCGGCACGTTGACCGCGCCGACGATGGCAAGCAGCGCCCCCGCCCGGTCGGAGCGGCGCGGATCCTCGATCGAGGCCTGCAGCGCCATGAAGCCCAGGTAGAGGAAGAGCAGGATCAGCTCCGAGGTGAGGCGCGCGTCCCAGACCCAGTAGGTGCCCCAGGTCGGCTTGCCCCAGAGCGATCCGGTCCATAGCGCGATGAAGGTGAAGAGCGCCCCGGTGGGCGCGATCGCGCGCGCCATCATGTGCGAAAGCCGCGTGTTGAAGGCGAGGCCGACCGCCGCCCAGAGCGCCATCACGAGATACAGGAACATCGACATCCAGGCCGCCGGCACGTGGATGAAGATGATGCGGTAGACCTCGCCCTGCTGCGCATCGGTCGGCGCGACGAAGAAGCCGACGTATAGGCCGGCCGCGGCGAGGAGCGCCGCGCCGAGCGCGCACCAGCGCGCGATCGCCCCGGCGAGGGGGAGGAAGGTCTGCGGCGAAGCGAACCAGAACCAGCGAATAGCCGTACTCATTCCAGGGAAATCCTTAAAGCCGCCGCGATCGCCCACGGAGCGAACACGGCCGCGAGCACCGCGAGCGCGCCGAGGACCAGGAGCTGCCCGTCGGGCGCGAGCCCTGCGGCCGCCATGTCGACGCTGCCCGCGCCGAGAATCAGCACCGGCACGTACAGCGGCAGCACCAGCAGCGCGAGCAGCACTCCGCCGCCGCGCAGGCCGAGCGTCAGGGCGGCGCCGATCGCGCCGAGCAGGCTGAGCACGGGCGTGCCAAGCAGTAATGATAGGGCAAGCACGCCGTAAAGGCCCGCGGCGAGGTCGTACTGCAGGGCGAGGAGCGGCGCGATGAGGACGAGCGGCAGGCCCGCGACCAGCCAGTGCGCCAGCCCCTTGGCGGCCGCCACCACGGGGAGCGGCGCGGCCCCGAGCAGCATCTGCTCGAGCGTGCCGTCGCCGTGATCCGCCGAAAAGAGCCGCCCGAGCGAGAGCAGGCTCGAGAGCAGCGCCGCCACCCAGATCACGCCCGGGCCGATCGCGCGCAGCAGATCGGGCTCGGCGCCCACGCCGAGCGGAAACAGGCTCGCCACCACCACGAAGAAGAGCAGCGCCGTGCCGACATCGCTCAGCCGCCGCAGGGCGAGCAGCAGGTCGCGATAGACGATGCAGCGCGCGACGTCGAGCACGTCAGCCCAGCCCGATCACGCGCGCCACCGCGATTCCGGGATCCTGGTGCGTGGTGAACACGATGCAGCCGCCGCGCTTCGTATGCTCGAGGAGCAGTGCGCTGATGAGCGAAACCCCTGCGGCGTCGAGCGCCGAGAACGGCTCGTCGAGCAGCCACAGCGGCCGGCCCGCGCTGAACGCGAGACGCGCGAGCGCCGCGCGGCGGCGCTGGCCCTGCGACAGCCGCTTCACCGGAACGTCGAGGCCGGAAAGGCCGAGGTGTGCCAGCGCCGCGCCGGCGGCCTCTCCGGGGATCGAATCTCCGGCAATACGGCACGCGATCGAGAGGTTCTCCGCCGCGGTGAGCTCGTCCTTCACCGCGGCGGCGTGGCCCAGGTAGACGAGCGCCTTCGAGTACTCCTCGCGCAGGCGAGCCGCGTCCTGCCCCTGCCAAAGGACGCTGCCCTGCTCCGGCGTGAGCAGCCCGGCGAGAATTCGCAGCAGGCTGGTCTTGCCGCTGCCGTTGGCGCCCTCGATGCGCAGCGCCTCGCCGGCCTGCAGCGAAAAGCCCAGGCCGCGGAACAGCTCGCGCCCTCCGCGCTCGCATTGCAGGTCACTCGCTTCGAGCATTTGTTCTATTAGTTCAGATCGAGCGCGTGGCGCTTGAGCGCCGAGAGCGGCGCGTACTTGAGCACGTTCTCGTGCGTGGCCTCGAGCACCACGCGCGGGGCGCGGCCCGCCTCCCAGGCCTCGACCCAGCGCAGCACGTGCAGGCACCAGCGATCGCCGTGCTTCAGGCCGCGGAAGCGCATCTCGGGCCGCGGCGTGACGAGGTCGTTGCCCTTCGCCACGCTGAACTGGAGGAATTCCTCGGTCACCTGCACGCACACGAGGTGGGCGACGCCATCCTGGTCGTGGGTGGCGCAGCAGCCGTCGCGAAAGTAGCCGGTGAGCGGCGCGTAGCTGCAGGCGCGCAGCTCGCCGCCGAGCACGTTCTTCTCCGCCTTCATTTGACCCTCACGTTGCGCTCTCGATGTAGCGCTTCAGCGCCGCGGCGTCGTTCGGCACGACCTGGAAGCGCTGCGGCAGCTTCTCGATGCCGGCGAACTCGGAGGGCCGCTCCGGGTCGCGGCCGAGCGCCGCCCGGATGGTGGAAGCGAACTTCACCGGCAGGGCGGTCTCGAGGCAGACGAGCGGGACCAGCGGCTCGCGGTAGTCGAGCCCCACTTTCACGCCGTCGGCGGTATGCGGATCGATCACCACGCCGAAAAGCTTGTGCATCGACCTGATCGTCTTCAGGCGGTCCTCGTGCGCGCTGCGCCCCGAGACGAAGCCGGTGTCGCGCACCCGCGCGTAGTAGGGGGAGTGCGACAGGTCGAACTCGCCCTCCGTGTCCAGGCGGCGCCACAGGTCTCGCACGCGCGCGCCGTCGCCTCCGACGAGGTCGAAGATGTAGCGCTCGAAGTTCGACGCCTTGGAGATGTCCATCGACGGGCTCGAGGTCTCCTTCACCTTCCGGCTCACCCGGTAGCGCCCGGTGCGGAAGAACTCGTCCAGCACGTGGTTCTCGTTGGTGGCGACGATGAGCTTGCGGATCGGCAGGCCCATCTGCCGCGCGACGTGGCCGGCGTAGACGTTGCCGAAGTTGCCCGAGGGGACCGCGAAGTCGACCTGCTCCGAATCGGCGCGCGTGGCCGCGAAGTAGGCCTTGAAGTAGTACACCGTCTGCGCGGCGACGCGCGCCCAGTTGATCGAGTTCACCGCGCCGATGCGGTTGCGCGCCTTGAACGCGGCGTCCGCGTTCACTGCCTTGACCAGATCCTGGCAATCGTCGAACACACCCTTGACCGCGAGGTTGTGGATGTTCGGGTCCTGCAGCGAGAACATTTGCGCCCGCTGGAAGGTGCTCATGCGCCCGTTGGGCGAGAGCATGAACACACGGATGCCCTTCTTCCCGCGCATCGCGTACTCCGCCGCCGAGCCGGTGTCGCCCGAGGTCGCCCCTAGGATATTCAGCGTTTCTTTTTTCCCCTGGAGAATCCTTTCAAACAGGGTTCCCAGGAGCTGCAGCGCGATGTCCTTGAAGGCGAGGGTCGGGCCGTTGGCGAGGCCGAGGAGGTAGAGCCCGCGCTCGAGCTTCCTGAGCGGCGTGATCTCCTCGCCGCCGAAGACCTGCGCGCTGTAGGTCGCGCGTACGATGCGCTCGAGATCCGGCACGTCGTCCATGAAGAGGCCCAGGATCCGGTGCGCGAGCTCGGGATAGCAGCGCCCGCGCAGATCCGCGAGGCTCACCTTCGGAAAGGACTCCGGGAGGTAGAGCCCGCCGTCGGGCGCGAGGCCCTCGAGCAGGATGTCGCAGAAGCGCTTCGGCGCGGCCTCGCCGCGGGTGGAGACGTAGCGCACTACAACAGCGACTCCAGGCGGATGCGCGTCACCCTGCCCTCGACGCTCGGCAGCGCCTCGATCTTGGCCATGGCCCGCTCGACGTTCTTCTCGAGGGCAAGGTGGGTCAGCATCACGATGTCGACCCGGCTCTCGCCCTCGCCGGGCTCCTTCTGCACCATCGCCTCGATGGAGATGGCCGAGTCGGCGAGGATGCGCGTGATGTCGGCGAGGACCCCGGGCTTGTCGAGCACGCGCATGCGCAGGTAGGACGAGGTCTCGACCTCGCCGATCGGCAGCACCGGGTCGGCCGAGAGCCGGTCGGGCTGGAAGGCGAGGTGCGGCACGCGGTGCTCGGGATCGGCGGTGATGAGGCGCGTCACGTCGACGAGGTCGGCGACCACGGCGCTCGCGGTCGGCTGGGCGCCGGCGCCGGCGCCGTAGTAGAGAGTCGCGCCCACGGCGTCGCCTTTCACCAGGATCGCGTTCATCACGCCCTCGACGTTGGCGATCAGCCGGCGCGCCGGAACCAGCGTCGGATGCACGCGCAGCTCGATGCCGCTCTTCGCCCGCCGCGTGATGCCCAGGAGCTTGATGCGGTAGCCGAGCTCCTCCGCATAGCCGATATCGGCTTTGGTCAGCTTTTGAACTCCTTCCCGAAAGCATTTTTCAAACTGCATGGGAATGCCGAACGCCAGGGCGGAGAGAATGGTGAGCTTGTGCGCCGCGTCCACGCCCTCGATATCGAAGGTGGGGTCGGCCTCGGCGTAGCCGCGCGCCTGGGCGTCCTTCAGCGCCGCCTCGAACGGCAGGCCCTTGTCGCGCATCTCCGAGAGAATGAAGTTCGAGGTGCCGTTGATGATGCCCGCGATCCATTCGATGCGGTTGGCTGCCAGCCCCTCGCGCAGCGCCTTGATGATCGGGATGCCGCCGCCCACCGAGGCCTCGAAGGCGACCATCACGCCCTTCTTCTGCGCCGCGGCGAAGATCTCGTTGCCGTGCGTGGCGAGCAG
>Ga0070696_100003509_pt1 | contig 10425 bp, 11 predicted proteins | sample KBSK1253metaG_FD_65474 | JGI IMG/M metagenome (GOLD analysis project Ga0070696, IMG submission 65474) | Corn, switchgrass and miscanthus rhizosphere microbial communities from Kellogg Biological Station, Michigan, USA - KBS K1-25-3 metaG | ecosystem: Host-associated > Plants > Roots >... | reverse complement strand
GAGCAGCGGCGGCAGCCATCCGATCTCGAGCTCGGCCCCTCCTTCGATCAGGACGTCGGCGCGATTGAGCGTCACGATGTGACTGGGCTTTGCGTCGACGAAATGCGGGTCCTCGGACGGCTTGGCGAGCGCGGTGACATTGACTTCGTCGCCACCGATCTCTCTCGCCAGAGCGGCGAGATCGGGAGTGGTGGCGACAACGGTCAACTTGCGAGCAATCGGCGGATCGGCACTCGAGCCAGCGAGCCAGCTCACGGCGGCAACCTTTGCCAATAAAGTCAGATTCATCGGAATGCGTCCTCTAGAATTTGTGAGCGGCGTGCGCGCCGAGAATGAACTCGAACTGCAGCCATAAAGAATGGTCGTCGCCGAGACCTTCTCGGCGGTCGTAGTTGTACTGCAGTCGCAGCTTGGAGAATTCGCTGGGGTACCAGCTCAGATTGGGCGACAGACGCCGCCGGTCGGTTCGAAGTTCGGAGTCGAATGACGCGGGGTCACCCAGCGCAACGTCGCCGCGGAGTCCTGCTACGATTCGAGGCTTGATCCCCCAGAGCACCTGTGAATACACCCCACGGTCGCGCAACGTTTCACCGGGGAGCGTAATGGCCGGGTCCGCAGCCGATGTCCGGGTACCGGCTTCGTATCGGCGAACCACGGCCTCCGTCTGCCACGAAATGAAGGGAAACCCCGCCGGCGCAACGGTTGGCTTCCACTTGTAGTACAGGTCTGCCCCGTAGATCTGCGTCCGCGAACCGACTGCGGTGTTGTTCGGCCCAAACGCACCCGACACACCGAATAGCAGTGTCTGGGTGTCCGTCAGGTCCACCGACGACGTGATGCGGGGAACCCACACGAGGTCGGACAGTCCTGCGACGGGGCGCTCCACGGGAACACCGCCGGCGATGTCGGGAGCAGCGTCCGACCGAAAGCTCAAGGCGGTTCCGCCGGCACTGTTCAGCACACCCAGCATGATCTCGGTGTAGAACGACGTCGGCAGGAGCCAGGAGAGCCGGGCCCCCTGACCGCGCAATCCATCCGGACCAAAAACGCGATTGAGCGCAAGCGGCATGTCTACAAACGCCCACGCGTGTGGATGCTGAGCGTTCTGTCGTCCAAACTCGGTGAGGAACTGCCCACCTTTGACTTGCAGGTTGTGAGGAAGAGACGTGGTAATGAAGTACGCCTCTTCCAGCTCGACCCCCGACTCTCCCTGCGCGTCGATCTTGTGCACGATCGCCGCGAATCCCTTGAAGTAGGGATCAACGGTGGCGTCGATCGTCAGCTCCGCGTTGGGAACCGTGAAGCCGCGCACGTGCGGATCGTGATCCCCCGGTTGCAGAGCGAGCACGTTGGGTTCGGTGGACCATCCGAAGTCGCTCAGTCCATCAAATCCCATGTTCATGTAGGAGCCCGCCCGGACGGGAACCGCTGGCGCGGGGGCGGCTGGCTCGCCGCGGAGCAGCTCGAGACTATCCACGCGGCTCTGCAGGGCGCGCAAAGACGCCGTGAGAGAATCGAGCACGAGTTGCTGTCGGCGCGCGGCGCTGTCCGCTCGCTGCTGCGTCTGTGCTTCGCTCGAACACACCGCGAGAACCGCGACGACCGTCGCGGCCCAACGGACCAATTGCATGTTGTGGGACTCCTGGACTGGTGTTTAGTCAGCGCGTCGTGCGCCGACTGTCAGCTCAGGAGCGTCGGTGGCGCGCGGGAATGGAGTCCGAAGTAGGGCGCCGACAGCGGTGTGGCGATGGCGCTCGCGGCAAGCTCGACTTGCGTCGTCCCGACAAAACCAATGTGGGTCGCGCTATTCCCGACCGTACCGGTTGCGAGGTATCTGCAGACCGCGCAGTCCGCGGTATGGGGCGGCTTGCACTGCTTATGTGCGATGTCCTCGACGTGAGCGACACTCTCGCCCACGACGTTGGCGTCAATTCCGTCGGCGACGCTCAGTGCGCCGGGAAGCGCGAACTGCGCGACGGCGAACAGGAAGGCCACGGCCCGACACGCAACCGTACGGATCATGACGAGAACCTAGCCATGAGCCGAACTGTCGGCAATTTTCGGGCAACTGGCGCTCTTTAGCCACGCCGACGCGCCGATTTCGCCTGTTGCCGCTTCGGAGAGGAGTGACGCGCGTACGATCGAAGACGCGTGAGCATACGACGATCAGTCTTGGTCTCCTCCAGCTTCGGCGTCTCGATGACCTTCGGAATGGTCGCGAAACGCTCGTCGCCCACGATCCGGCGGAACGGCTTCGGTCCCAAGGTTCCTTCGCCAATGAGCTCGTGCCGGTCGCGCCGCGAGTTCAATGGCGTCTTGGAGTCGTTGAGATGGATCGCCTTCAGCCGCTCCCGGCCCACGACGTCGTCGAAGCGATTCCAGACGCCGTCGAAGTCCTTCACGAGGTCGTAGCCGGCGGCGTACAGATGGCAGGTGTCGGTGCACACCCCCATCCGCGATCGATGCGGCTCCGGCACGTACTCGATGATCTTCGCGAGCTCCTCGAACCGCGCGCCGAGAGACGTGCCGGATCCCGCCGTCGCTTCCATCGCCAGGACGCATCGTCCCGGCACTCGCTCGAGCGCCTCCGTGATCGCGTCGGCGTTGCGGTGCAACCCGCTCTCGAGATCGCCCATGTGGTTGCCGGGGTGCGAGACGAGGATGTTCAGCCCCAACGACTCGCAGCGCCGCAGCTCCGCGACGAATGACTCGATGGACTTCCGCCGCAGCGCGTCGTCCGGACTCGCGAGATTGATCAGATACGAGTCGTGCGCCATGGTGACGCGCACGTCGGTGTCGGCGAGCGCTGCGCGAAACGCCAGACACTCCTCATCGGCGCAGACACGCTCGGCCCATCGGTTGCCCATCTTGGTGAAGATCTGCATTGCCGTGGCCTTGATGGCCTTCGCGCGCGCCGGCGCGTTGTGCGTTCCGCCGGCGATGGAGATGTGGGCACCTAAAAGATCGGGATATGGGATATGGGCTATGGGATATGGGCCCGTGATGGAGAATTTCTTTGCGCCGGCGCCCATATCCTATATCCCATAGCCCATAGCCGCCGTTCTAAGACTCAAACTCACCCGATCTCCCTCGCAACGCTCGACCACACCTCGGACAGTGCAGCGACGCGCCCTGATTCCCCTCTTCCAGCGCGTAGTCGTAATTCCGGCCGCACGTGCACTCGCTCTCGAGCGTGTCGTTTCCGCAGATGATGCAGAAGCCATCGTCTTCGGCGTAGTGACGAAATCGCCCGCACACCGAGCAACGCTTCGTGAGCGTCACTTCTGACGCAGCCAGGTCACCGGATCCATAGCCGGCCCGCCATGCCGGATCTCGAAGTGCAGGTGCGGCGGCAGCTCCGGGTCGGAGATGCCCACCCCTCCGACACTCTGTCCCTTGCCGATCATCTGGCCTTCCCGGACGTCCGCGCGCGCGAGCGATCCGTAGATCGAGTAGTCGCCGCCGCCATGCTCCACGATGACCGTCAGCCCATACGTCCCCATCTGTCGCACGCTGACAACTTTGCCCGGGGCAACGCTCAGCACGGGGGTCCCGACGGCCGCGCGAATGCCCACGCCATTCCAGCGAATCGCCGTGTTGTTGGACTGCACGGCACGCCCGTAGGTGTAGACCAATGGGCCGTCCACCGGCCAATCGAGTCTCCCGTAGTCGCTCGTGCGAATGGAGCTGGCGACCCGAGAAGCGGCGGGCCGGTTGGATTCGGCGCGGCGGCGATCCGCCTCGAGCGCCGCGATGGTATTGGCCAACTGGGTCTCCGTCATCCGAATGCGCGCCAGCTTGTTCGCGGTCTCTCGAGTCTCATGCGTGACGCGGGAGAGCTGCTCGCGCTGCTGCTGCTCCAGCGCGCGCAGCCGGCTTTCCTCGAGCTGCTTTTCCTGGCGACTGTCGATCAATCCACGTTGGAGCACGACGAGTCGGTCGCGCTCCAGTCCCACCTGATTGCGCAGCTGCTCGACGCGGCGCACCAGCGCCCGGTCGCGCAGCGCCAGCATGTGGAGGTACTTGTAGCGTGAGACCAGTTGACCGAACGATTGCGCGGACAGCATCGCCTCGGTGGTGTACAGCGGCCCGCGCTTATAGATGTCGACGACGCGGCGTCGCAGCACGACTCGCTTCTGCGCCAGCTCGGCCTCGGCGCGGGACATGTTGTTCGTCGCTTCCGTCACCTCGGAGGCGATCGCGAGCAGCTGATTGTCGAGTGTGCGAACCAGGCGTGCCGTGATCGCCGCGCGCTGATCGAGGTTGTAGACCTCCTGGCTGAGATCGTGCGCGGTCGATCGCAGCTCGCTCATCTGCATTTCGAGATTCGCGCGCTCCATGCGGATGCGCATGAGCTCATCGCGCTGCTGGCGGACTCGCGGCGACTCCTGACCGCGCGAATGGGAAATGGGAAATAGGAAATGGACGCAAACAACGACGGCGACGCGTGTCTTACGGCCCATCGTGGTCTCCAGCCGCGCCCATTCCCACTCCCATTCCCATTCCGCCGTCAGATGCGACGCAGATGCCGACCCACCGCATACCCGCTTCCCATCAGTCCGATCAGCGCTCCTCCCGCGAGCCCGAACAACACAAGCCGGTCCTCGAAGAAGAACGCGCGGAAGTGGAGATAGTGCTCCAGCACCGCGGCTGCGATCCAGGTCAGGATCAGAGCGAACAATCCTCCCACGATGCCCTTCGCGAATCCTTCGATCAGGAACGGGCTGCGAATGAAGCCGTCGGTCGCGCCCACGAGCCGCATGATCGAGATCTCCTTGCTGCGCGCGAGAACAGTCATGCGGATGGTGGCCCCGATGATGATCACCGCAACCACCGCGAATGCCAGGCCGAGTGCGATCCCGGTGACTCCGGCGATGTTGCGCAGCCGATGCAGCTGCGTGATCCACTCCTCGCCGTAGCGGACGTCATCCACGAACGGGATCGTCCTCACGCGCGCCGCGACCGCGCCGACGGTTCGCGGATCGCGGGCGCCCGGCTTGAGGTGAATGTCGATCGAAGCGGGAAGCACCCCTTCCTCGAACACGTCGCTGAACTCACCGAGCTCCTTGCGCGCACGGGCCAGCGCTTCGGCTTGCGTTACGATCTTGGCGGTCTGCACCTCACCATACCGGGCGATCTCGGCGGTAGCGTTGGCCAGCTCCTCCATCGGGGTGCCGTCGGTGACGAACGCGCGGATTTCCACGCGCTCCTCGACTCCCTCCAGCGCGCGCTTGATGTTGATCGCCACGAGTCCGAACAGCGCGAACGCGAAGAGGGAAAACGCGATCGTCATCACGCTCAGGACGCTCAGCAAGGGAGCTTTGCGCACCGCGAACAGCGCGTCGCGAAACGCGATTCTCACGTCAGCTCTCCCAGCCGACCCGCGGCGGGCGGCCGACTCTCCGCGGAATCGTACACAATGCGGCCGTGATCGAGCTCGATGGTCCGATAATCGGTACTGCGCACGAGCTCCAGGTCGTGAGTCGCCATGAGCACGGCGGTTCCCGCGGTATTGATGTCGCGCAGGAGTTGAAAAACGCCGCGCGTCGCGCGCTCGTCGAGGTTGCCAGTCGGTTCGTCGGCGATCAGGACGACGGGGTCGTTCACGAGCGCGCGCGCGATCGCGACGCGCTGTTGCTCGCCGCCGGACAGCTCTCTGGGGTACGCCTTCAGCTTCGCCGCCAGCCCCACCTGCGAGAGGGCGCGATTCACGCGAGGGGTGATCTGGTCGCGTCGGGTGCCGATCACCTCGAGCGCGAAGGCCACGTTGGCTTCCGCCGAGCGGTCATCGAGGAGACGAAAGTCCTGAAACACGATTCCCAGCTTACGCCGCAGCTTCGCGACTGCCGATCGGGTGCGAATCTCCTTGGAGCTCAGATCGCTCACTCGAACTTCGCCGCTGGTCGGCCACTCCTCGAAGTAGGCCAATCGCAGAATCGTGCTTTTACCGGCGCCGCTGGGGCCCGTCAGGAACGCGAACTCGCCCTTGTGGAGCCGAAAGGTGACCTCTGCGAGCGCGCGGCCCGACCGCTGATATTCCTTGGATACGTTGTGGAATTGGATCATGCCGGTCCGTCGGCGGCGGCGGAGATCGGCGGCTCGTCGTCGATCCGCCTCCTCGGCGGTTCGTCATCGTCGAGGAGACGCCAGGTTCCGGGAGCGCTGATGGTGTCGATGATCGCTTTGAGCAAGCCGATCACCATGGGTCCCAACAGGATGCCGACGAGCCCAAAGGTGTACACGCCGGTGACCAGCCCGACGAGCATCCAGTAGAAGTTGAGCACTTTCGACTTCGCGGCCGCGATCTTCGGACGCAGGTAAGTCGAGATGTAGATCGTATTGACGAAGAATCCAATAGCCACGAGCGCGATGGCCTGCACCGGTGCATCGCGAAACACGAGGAGCCACAGCGCGACGGGAACGTAGACGCTCCACGAGCCGACGATGGGGAAGAACCCGATGATGAACGCGAGGATCGCGAGCACCCCAGCCAACGGAACGCCAAAGGCCACGAACAGGACCAGCAGGATGACGGACTTGATCGCCTGAGTCAGAAACGTCGAGTACAGCGCGCCGTACAGCACACCGCGCACGTTCGACTCGAGCGCCGCGCCGAGCTCCGTGTATCGCGGAGGAATCTTGGAGCGCAGATAGATGCTGATCTTCGCCGCGTCGATCAGCACGTAGAACGCCGTGAAGATGAAGATCGTCGCGGCGATGGCGAAGCTCGAAAGGGCCGCGCGCACCATCCCGGGGATGCGGGTGCCGTAGTCGGAGGTGGCGATCACGTAACGCCGAACCGTCTCACCCGTATCGGCGGTTCCGAGGAAGGGAAGCTTGCGGACGGCGATGTCGATCTTGCGGACGATCTCGTCCTGGTGCGCGGAGATGTACGCGGCAACGTCCTTGATCTCCGTATAGCTGTACACCAACAACCCCAGAACAGGCACGATGACCAGCACCAGGGTGAGCGCCGCCGCGGTCGGTCGGCCGACAGTCTTCTCCAACCACTTGTACACGGGCCGCGTGTACACGGCGACGATGATGCCGAGGATCGTCGCGATGATGACGGTGCGCACCATCCACAGGAACAGCACCAGCACGATGGCGAACAGCATCGTCGTCACGAGCATCCGACGCAGCTCGGGCAACGTCAGGTCCGCCAAGCGATGATTCACTCGGCGTTCATTACGGCGGCGATCAGCCCAATCGCGACTTTCGACAGCCATCAGTGCAGCGCCTGCTCCAGGTCCGAGATGAGATCGTCGGCATTCTCGATCCCCACGCTGAGTCGGAGAAAACCGTCCGGAATGCCCATCTCCGCGCGTTCTTCGACCTTCACGTCAACGTGCGAGGTGAATCGAGGCTCCGAGACGAGTGAATCCACGCCGCCGAGACTGGGCGCGTGGCGAAACAGCTTGAGCCGTCGCAGGAATCGCTCCGTGGCCTTGCTTCCCCCGGCGAGCTCGATCGACAGCATCCCGCCAAACCCGTTCAACATCCGCTTCGCGATCGCGTGATCCGGGTGCGACTTGAGCCCCGGATAGTTCACCTTGCGGATCTCCTTGCGCGGTCCTCCTCCAGCCGAACCTTCGGCCCACTCGGCGATGCGCATGGCGTTCTCATTCTGGCGCAACACGCGCACCTCCAACGTCTTGAGTCCTCGCTCCAGGAGCCACGCGGCAAATGGATCGGGCGCCTGTCCCCAGAGCATCATCTTCCGGCGCACCTCTTCTATATAAGGGGCTGTTCCGGAGACTACCCCGCCGAGGACGTCATGGTGCCCATTGAGGAACTTGGTGGCCGAATGAATCGCGACGTCGGCGCCATGCTCCAGGGGACGGAAGTTGATCGGGCTGGCGAACGTCGAGTCCACGACCAGCGCGATGCCGGACTGTCGCGTCACGAGGCTGATTGCGTCGAGATCCAGGACTCGAGACGTGGGATTGACGGGGCTCTCGAGAAAGATGACGCGCGTCTGTTTCTTCATGAGCTTCCGCCAGCCACGCGTCTCCACCGGATCCACGAGCGTGACGTTGATGCCGAGGGAAACGAACTCCTGCTCCAGCAGCGCGCGCGTCCCGCCGTAGATCCACGAGCTCGCGACGATGTGATCGCCGGGGCGGAGCAGCGCCAACAGGGCGCAGGCCGTTGCGCCCATTCCGCTCGCGAGCAGCACGGAGGCCTCCGCCTTCTCCAGGGTCGCCACGCGACGCTGCACCACTTCCGCGTTGGGCGCGTTGCCGTAGCGCGGATAGCGCAGTCCTTCCGCTGATCCGAGCTCCTGGATGTAGTTGACCGATTGAAAAATCGGCTGGACGACCGGCGCGTCCACGTCGCGCTGCTGACTCTGCTCGCCCCCGTGAACGACGAGCGTGCCTAGCTGAAGTTCGCGAGCGCGCTTTGGCATTCTCGTCACGCGAACACGCGACGACCGCGCGTATCGAGATCGGGTTTGATCACGCGAACGATCTCCGACGGCGACGCGCCGATGACGTCCCGAAGTTTGACGTCGCCGGGTTTGAGGTGTTCGTCGAGATTCACGGTCGCGAGCTCGTGACGCCGGGGTCCATAGATCCAGGCCAGCTCGCCCTCGTTGAGCAGCCGGTCCTTCGCGTCGTTGGGATGCATGAACACCGCGGGCCCGCGCGTCTCGTCGCCGGACCGTGTGGCGATCAACTCGGACACCCGGAGCGGCTTGTTCCGCGTATCGCGGTTCATGCGAGCTCACCGACCGGCATGTACGCGTCGCCATCACGCATGATCAGGCGACGCCGCCACATGCGTTCGAGCAGGAGGCCGGTCGTGCTTTCCTGCTCGTTCATGTCGATGGCCAGCTCCCACGCCGCGGCGGATCCGCCGCGGTGCTTCATCGCCTGGAACAGGCGCACCTCACGGTCGTCGAGTACGCCGACCAGCTCCACCCCGTGATCACGCTCGACGACGAGCGCGAGACCGTGCCGCTCGAGCACCGCCTCGATCGCGTCCCAATGGTCGTCGGTCATCCCGCGAAAAACGAAATAGGCCTCGCGGTCCTGCGATCCGCGACTGAGGAGCAGTTTCGCGATGACTTCGTCGGCACAAGAAAAATCGATCATCGACACGTGCGAAAAATCGATGACGGTGAGTGAGCGCTCCGACGCGCGCAGCATCAATTCGATCTGGCCGCGGACGGCCGCACCCGTGGGCCGAGTCACGAGATTCGAATACAGATTCGCCGACAGCGTCTGCCGGAGGACCGTACCGAGATCGATGTGATTCGTCATCGAGCGACCCGTTCGGGGATCGTCACCTGAATCTGTGCTCCCGGAAAGTTGGGCAGGTTCTCCTCGAGTGGCAGATCGTCATCCCAATCGGGAACGATAGCGATGCGAGACGTCCCGCTCCGCACCGACAGCTTTCCCCCCCACCGTCCAATGTACTTCCGAACTCCCGCGAGGCCCTGCCCCCGGCCGGGGTCGCGAAATCGGCTCACCCCGCGAATCACCGCCGCTTCCAGCGCGGCGGCGTCGTCCCACCGGTCGCTTGGCACGTGATTGCCCGCGGTCTCCAGCGAGGAACGGAATCCCACCCCGGCGTCGCACACCGCGATGACGACGACGCGCCGCCCCAGCCGTTTCGTCCAGTTGTAGGTCTGCACCATCACCCAACCGCCGCGGCCTGCGTGCTCCAGGATGTTCTGGCAGACCTCGGAAAGCGTCATCGCGAAGCCGACGATCGCCTTGGGGTCAAGCCCGAGCTCCTTGCCGATGATCTGCTGGGTTCGTTCCTGGATGCGATCGACAGCGCCGTGGACGTCTTCACTCTTGGCGATCGGGGTGAGCTCGAGCAGCACCTGTGAATCCCCACGCGCACCACGCTTCGGGACGACCCCCTTGAGGTCGAACAGCTCGTCGGCGTAGTGAAAGAAGTTCGCGCGCGCCCAATACGACGTCGTGTCGTCGTTCTCGGGGACCGCGAGCGTCGCCCGCGCCTCCCCACGCGTCTGTCCGAGCGTCAACAGAGCGCCGAGCCCATACGGCGAAGCCCATGTCGTGTGCCGCGCGTCGAGGAGCATTTTGGCATCGGGCGGAAGGGGCGCCACCTGCTCCAACACCTGTTCAAAGCTGTGTTCGTCGAGCGAATGCGGAATGTCGATGACGGTTGTCACGTGACGCTGAGCTTGCCCCGGAGATGATCGGCGAGCCCGGTGGCCCCCCGGTGCTCCACGTTGCGCGCGGCCGCGCGATGCGCGGCCCGGATGGCTTCGCCTAACATATCACCCGCGAGCAGCCTGGAGAAATAGGTCGCGCCCCAAACATCGCCACATCCGGTCGGGTCCAGTGGATCCGTGACGGTTTCCGCCGGGATCAGCTCGGTGCGAATGGGGGCGACGGAGTTGCTCGGGCGACTCGTGCGATCGAGGTCGGCCAGGCGATCGAACCC
>Ga0070696_100003507_pt1 | contig 10429 bp, 10 predicted proteins | sample KBSK1253metaG_FD_65474 | JGI IMG/M metagenome (GOLD analysis project Ga0070696, IMG submission 65474) | Corn, switchgrass and miscanthus rhizosphere microbial communities from Kellogg Biological Station, Michigan, USA - KBS K1-25-3 metaG | ecosystem: Host-associated > Plants > Roots >... | reverse complement strand
TCCGTCCCAACGGCGCGGCAGTAGTACGTACGGGAAGTCCCTCCTCCGCAGATGCTGGCCCGCCTGTGGACTTCCCATCCTAGTGTCGTTCGAGCCTTCAGCTGCTTTGGTGTTTTTTAACCTTTCGAGGGGGAACTGCGTACCTCTTCGCTTGCTTGTCTCTGTAGGCCCATATAGCCTTGAGCGCGGCCTCAAACTGCTCCCGTAACTCCTTCTGTTCCGGTTCACAGTTTCCCTGGACGATGCACGGCGTCTGGTGGAGGGCTACGTCGAGCATTACAACAGCGTCCGCCTGAACAGCGCGGTTGGCTACATCACACCGAAGGACGTGCTCGCCGGGCGTCAGGCGGAGATCCACGCCGAGAGGGATCGGAAGTTGGAGGAGGCGCGAAAACAGCGTCAGATTCGTCGGCAGCAGGCTGCGTGAAAAGGCCAGGGCGCTAGTCTCCGGGCAATTCCGCGTGACGGATGAAGTGTATTACTGCCGCGGCGTGAGCAGTCGCTCAAGTTCCGCTTCCGAGTGCTCAAGTTCCGCTTCCGAGTGTTGGAGTTTAGATATGATCAGGGAGTTGCCTGGCGCGAGGAGGTAAGGTGCATGGTAGATGACGGATCGATATTGGTAACCGGGGCAGCCGGCCAACTGGGGTCGGTCGGACGCACTGTCACCGGCCTGCTCCTCGATCGAGGGTTTCCGGTTCGCGCCATGGTGCGGCGCGAGGACGAACGGGCGGCGTCCCTACGAGCCGCCGGCGCCCAAGTGGTGGTCGGCGACCTCCTCGAACCGGGTGATGTTTATCGCGTCGTCAGCGGCTGCGGCCGGGTCTACTTCGGCATGTCCGTGTCCGCCGGGTACCTCGAGGCGACCGTAACCATGGCGGCCGTGGCGCGGGAAGCCAGAGTGAACGCGTTGGTCAACATGTCCCAGATGACAGTCTCCGAGATGAGCATCCAGAACACCACCCCGAGCCATCAGCAGCGGCAGCACTGGTTGAGCGAGCAGGCGCTCGCGTGGTCGGGCCTGCCTGTCGTAACAATCCGGCCGACAATGTTCCTGGAGAGCTTTTTGCAATTAGCCGCTCCGAGCGTCCGCAATCGAGACCGCATCGAACTCCCGTTCGGGCGGGGCAAGACCTCTCCGGTTGCAGCGGCTGATGTCGCTCAGGTAGTCGCTGCCGTTCTCGCCGACCCTGTGCCGCACCTGGGCCTGATCTACGAACTCACCGGTCCGCAGTCGCAGGACCTGGATGGGGTCGCCCGCGAATTCTCGGACGCGCTGAACCGAGAGGTCACCTACTTCGACATCAGCCCCGAGGAGTGGGAACAGAAGCTGAAAAGGCAAGGCATGCCGGAGCATCTGACGGGGCATCTTTTGGCGATGGGCGAGTTGCACCGGGCGGGTCGTTATGACAGGCGGACGGACGGCGTCCAACGGGTGACCGGCCGGCCGGCGATGAGCGTCCGGGAATTTGTGTCGCTTTACGCGGAGGAGTTCGGCGGACGTCGCTCCTAAAAGGCACACCGCGCCAACTGGCCCGCCGAAAAATGGCTGTATACTCACTAACGGGGAACAACAGCTATCCATTTCACCCTGAACCAGCACACCTGCATTTCACCGCGCCAGCTTCCGGTTGCTGTATTCCGGGTCGCCTGTGACCTCCCGCACCACATAAGGCCTGAGCCACTCCGGAACCTCGATTGCGGCGTCCTGAGAAGGCAACTCCACCTCGGCGAGTACCAGCTCCCGATCGAGGAACTCGTCGATCTCCCAGGTGACTCCCTCCGCTGCGACCCGGCGCCGACGCTTGACGACGCGTCGGCCCTCGGTCAGAGGCCAGATGTGCTCGAATAGCTCGCTGCTGGTCTTCTCTTCCAGCTCGACTCGCGTGAGCCCCTGGCCGGACTTGACGGTGCGATAGCAGATCGGCTCCCCACTCGCCCGAACCTTTCGCCATCGCTCCACCACTCTCGTGCCTGGCAGCCAGCCCTGCTCAATCTCCACGCCAGGCACCTCCTGAGCGGATTCGGGAAGACGCCGCAGCAGAAACTTGCGCTCGATCTCCAGCAGCCGGTCGGTGCGATTGGCCACGCTGTTGCCCAGTTGAGTCAGCGCGAGGAAAAAGTCGTCCGCCGCGCCATCGAGCCATTCCTGGCGCACCGCAAGCAGCGCCTGATCGCCTCGTTCACGAAGACGCTCCGCCAGCGCGAGCAGGCCAGCCCGAGGATCCTCCACCTCGTTCGCGTCCTGCCCGGTAGAGGCAGTACCTGCCTGTGGTTCGACCGGTTGCGCCGAAGCGGCGTCCAGGGCCTTGCCCAGCTCTTCGAGCAGGGCGTGGCTGTCGGTGAGTTCGCCCAACTGCTGTTGGAGGCGGGCAAGACGTTCGACCAAGGTGGGTGCGGCCTCTACCTGCTGCTCGATCGGCTCGATCAGATAGCGCAGAGCCTTGACCGCGAGCCGGGTCCGGTGAGCGCCCACCGGATTGGGATCGATGCACAGAGCGGCCAGCCGGCGCTCGAGCTCGGCGCCGGATTGCAGCACCTGGCGGCCGATCACCTGAGCCGCAAGCCGGCGGCGTGAGGAGTCCGGTTCCACCCGAAGACGATAGATCTCCAGCTGATCTTGCAGTTCCTGTTCCAGCGCTGGGAAACGCTTGGCTACATCGGCGCGCCAGGCCGCGTCCCAGTCGCGCTTCCGTCGCTCCAACCTCGCCAGGTGCCAACGCACTCCTGCCTGCTGACGAGGGTTGAGGTCGCTCTCCTGGGCCCGGGCCCACTCGACATGCACTTCGAGGTCACGGCTTTCGCGCGAGGACTGCGCTAGCCGCCGAAGCCGTTTGCGACAGCGTTTGGTCACACTGCCGTCCAGCGGCCGGCGATAGGACTTGAGCGTCGTGGAGAGGCGACGGATGGCCACCCGGAAGTCGTGTAAGGCCTCGGTGTCCTCGGGGTGGTCTAGCCGTGGACGCTGCTCGATCAGATCGCGCAGCAGGAACAGGGCAATGAGGCGAGCCGCCTCTTCGGCTGGCAGGTCGAGGAGGTAGTCAGGCAGCGGCACGGCACACTCCAGGGGGTAAGCAGAATTGACAATGTACCCCGCGAGCCGCAGCGCGGAAGGGTGGGCGGCGCCCTAGGGAGTCGCCGTTGTCGTGGCCTTCCATTCGTCGTTGGTGGGAACCAGATCGGGGAACCCGCCATCGGGGTTCACCCGCGCGCTCACGATCTGTTTGCCGGGATTGATTCGGAAGATGTATCGATCGCCACCGTACCAGATCTCCACCGGCAACCGAATCAGCTGGGTACTATCGTCGGCAAATCCAAGCTGCAGCTCGACCGGCATCACCGCCGCACCCAGGCTCCGCAGCACGATCTGCGCCCCTCCGTCGGGCTCCTGCTTGACCGACTCGACGGCCTGATCCAACGCCGCGGTGGTGTAGAAGAAACCGCGCCAGAACCAGGCGAGGTCCCGTCCGGATACCTCCTCTATGGTCCGGAAGAAATCGGCGGGTTGCGGGTGCTTGAACGCCCATCGCCGGGTGTACTCTCGAAACGCGGAATCAAACACCTCGGGACCGAGGACCTTGTCTCGGAGCGCCAGCAGCATGAGTGACGGCTTGATGTACGCCAGGGCACCCAGATTGTCGGTGCCGCGGTAACGGTTGGCCGGCGTCATGATCGGCTGGGCATTGGGCGTTTGATCCAGACCAAGGACGAAACGCGCCTCGGCCCGGCGGGTAGGGGTATCGTCCCGCTTCCAGTAGTCCTGCTCCGAGAAGGTATTCATGAAGGTGTTGAAGCCTTCATCCATCCAGGCGTAGCGACGCTCATCGGACCCCACGGTCATGGGAAACCACATGTGCCCGATCTCGTGAGTGATCACGTTGTAGAGACCTTCGCTGTCCTCACCCTGCGCCTCCATCGCCACCATGGGATACTCCATTCCCGAGACCGGTCCTTCGATGGCCGAGATCTGGGGATAGGAATAGTGCAGCCAGCGGGTACTGTATTCCTCGATGGAGAAGCGGCTCATGTGGGCCGCATCCTTCCACAGCTCGGTAGCGGACGGGCGGTAATAGGCCTGGGCCAGCACCCCATTCCATCCAGCCGCATCCCACAGGTACTCCGGAGAGGCACCCCAGGCGACATCACGAACCCGCTCGGCGTGGAACCGCCAGGTGAGGGTGCCGTCGCGCTTGGGCCGAGCCGCCCCATTGGCCAGGTCCTCGGCGGTCACAATAGCGATGGTGGAATCAGACTTGGCCGCGAGGGCGAGGCGAGCCCGCTGGGCCGGCGGCAGCACCTCGTTCGGGTTCTGAAGCACGCCGCTGCCCGCCACGATATATCCCGCGGGAAGGGTTACCTCGTAGTCGATATTTCCGTACTCGAGGTAAAACTCGCCCTGGCCGAGGTACTGGTCGGTGTTCCAGCCATGGACGTCATCGTACACCGCCATCCGCGGGTACCACTGCCCGAGCTCGTAGAGGTTTCCGTCGCGTCCCATGCGGTCCGCGCCATGCTCCGGAATATTGAAGCCATAGCTCAGGTCGAGCTGGGTGGTTGCCCCGGGGGCAAGCGGCACAGCCAACTCGACGTACATCATCGTGTCATCGACTCGTGTCCGGAGCGGCGCGGGCGGAGCTGGCGCGGGTTTCGGTTTCTTTCGGCCGGCGGGAGTTCGCCCAGCCGCCACCGGCCGGGTCTGGGTAATGCTCTGGATCTCGAAGCCGCCTTGGAATCCGGCACCACCGAAGCGGCTTTCCTGCGCGAAGAGCAGGGACCCCACCGACCCCGGCTTGAAGAGATTCTGATCCAGCTGCATCCACACAAACCGCAGGGTGTCCGGGGAGTTGTTGGTATACCGAATCTGCTCCGTGGCGGTGAGCCGTTTGGCCGCAGTATCGAGGGTCGCCTTGAGGACGTAATCGGCCCGCTGTTGCCAGTAGGCAGGCCCCGGCGAGCCGTCGGCCCGGCGGACGCCGTTTGGTTGAGGGAAGGGGAGCGGGCTGAAGATCCCGGTGTCCGCGACCGGTGGCTTGAGTGCCGGCGTCAGGGTGATGGGGCGGGCGGGCTGGGCGGGTGCCGTCGCGCTGGGACGGGCGGGCTGGGCGGGTGCGGTCGCGCCCGGTTGCTGGGCGGCCAGGGGTGCCGCCAGCACACCGAGGAGGAGCACGCAGAGTCGCATGGCAAAGAAGAACCTATGGCGTGCCCGGCCGTCTCGCGGCGGAAGGCGGCACGCACGGCCAACCGCTGTCGGAGCGCTTCCCCTGAGACCGACAATGGCCCGCGAGAGGGAGCGAATGGTATAAGTGGAATAATAGGGCATGGCCTGAAACCGGCCACCGAACCACGGAGAGCGGGTGGAAAGGTTCGCGACTAGCGGTCGAGCTTCAGAGCTTGGGAAGGGTGACCCCCACCTGTCCCTGGTACTTTCCCGACTTGTCCGCGTAGCTGACCTCACACACATCGTCGGCATCGGCCTCGAAGAACAGTACCTGACAGATCCCCTCATTGGCATAGACCTTGGCCGGCAGCGGAGTGGTGTTCGAGATCTCCAGCGTGACGTGCCCTTCCCACTCCGGCTCGAACGGAGTCACGTTGGTGATGATGCCGCAGCGGGCGTAGGTACTCTTGCCGACGCAGATGGTGAGGACGTTGCGAGGAATGCGGAAGTACTCCACCGAGCGGGCCAGGGCGAAACTGTTGGGTGGTACGATGCAGACCTCGCCCTCGAACTCCACGAAGCTGCGCGAGTCAAATTTCTTGGGATCGACGACCGCGCTCAGCACATTGGTGAAGATCTTGAATTCGGGCGCCACCCGCATGTCGTAGCCATAGCTCGAGAGCCCGTAGGAGATCACCTGGAGGCCCCCCTGATCGGGCTGCCGGACCTGGCCTTCGACAAAAGGCTCGATCATGCCATGTTCCAGAGCCTGTTGCCGGATCCAGCGATCGGATTTAATGGACATGGCGCCTCAGGGACGGCGATGGGATTGCGGCAGGGTTGTGCCCAGCCAGAACGGCGGGGAATATAGCGAGAGCAAGGACGCGCCGAGAGTTGAATCCGCTCTCTAACCGCGTTACCTTCCCGCACATAAGTGAAAAAATTCACGAAAGCCGAGACGCATGCTCCAGCCTTACGCTCCCATCCTGATTTTGATCGCTTTCGTCATTGCCAACGCGATCCTCATGTTGGGCGCCTCGCATCTCCTCTCCACCTACCGCCGCACCCCGACCAAGATCGCACCCTATGAGTCCGGGATGCCGGTACTGGGCGATGCCCGAGAGCGGTTCTCGGTCAAATTCTATCTGGTTGCGATGTTGTTCATCATCTTTGACATCGAAACTGTCTTCATGATCCCGTGGGCCGTGGCCTTCCGCCAGATGGGCGAGATGGCCGGCCTTCTGATCATCGAAATGTTGGTCTTTATCCTCATCCTCGCGGTGGGATACGTCTACATCTGGAAGCGCGGAGCATTGCAATGGGATTGAGCAATCCCGCTAGCGAAAACCGGGCCGACGAGGTCACCACGGTCTCCTCGATGTCGCCCAACTGGGTGACCACCAGGCTCGATTTCCTCACCAACTGGGCCCGGGCAAACTCTCTCTGGCCGATGCCCTTTGGCACAGCCTGCTGTGCTATCGAGTACATGGCCACCGCGGCGAGCCGGTTCGATATTGCCCGATTCGGCATGGAGCGCCAGAGCTTCTCCCCCCGGCAGGCCGACGTCCTGATCTGCGCGGGACGCCTGCCGTTCAAGCTGGCGCCGGTGATCCGGCGCATCTGGGATCAGATGCCCCAGCCCAAGTGGTCTATCTCCATGGGGGCCTGCGCCTCATCCGGTGGAATCTTCGACAACTACTCGATGGTCCAGGGGATCGACACCATCATCCCGGTGGACATTTACGTGCCGGGCTGCCCTCCCAGGCCGGAGGGGTTGCTCTACGGCATTCTGCTGTTGCATAAGAAGATCAAAGGTGAGAGCATCACCGACGACCTCCTCCGCGAGGAGCAGCTCGTAGGCCCCTCGGGGCTCTTCCTGCCGCCGGACCGGGTCGACGAGCTCTCCGAGCCCTTCGGTAATTCGGTACATCAAACTCGATCAGCCTGAGATGTCCGTCACCAGCCGCATTGTCACCCTGAGCCCTACGTCCCTCAGGGCAGGCTCCGCGAAGGGACCCGAGCGAGCCCGATGAGCTCTCCGTCTTTCAGTATCAGCCCCCTTCGGGCAGAGTTTGGCCCCGCCATCGAACGCCACCTGGTCTCCTGCGGCGATACCATCGTGTATCTGGCGCGGGAGCGGGCGCATGACATCCTCGCCTGGCTCAAGGAGACACCGGGGCAGGAGTTCAACTATCTCACCGACATCACCGCGGTGGAGTATCGCGATCCCGAGCGCCCGCTCGAGGTGGTGTACCAGCTGCGCTCGCTCAACAGGAGAGTAGATCTTCGCGCGAAGATTGCCCTGAACAAGTGGGAGCCGATGGAGGTGCGTTCGGTGTGGGACCTCTGGCGCGGCGCGGACTGGTTGGAGCGTGAGGCCTACGACATGTTCGGCATTGTCTTCATCGGTCATCCCGATCTTCGGCGGATTCTCATGTGGGAGACCTACGCGGAGGGTTTCCCCCTGCGGAAGGAATTCCCCCTCCGGGGGCATTTCAGCCGGGCGGAACAGACTCGTCAGGCCCTCGCGGCCAATCCGGAAGCGCACTACTCAATGGAGGAGTTGTCCATCGCCGAGGCCTACGACGAGCTCCCCGCGGATATGCGGGAGCGGCTGGCCCGGGGTGAGCGAGGGTTCCTGAAATGAGTCTGCGAACGGTTGAGATGGCTCTGGCTACGCCCGGCGTGAATCAGCAAGGCCAGCCCACCCGCGTTCCCCTCGGCGTGAAGGACCGCCAGCCGCGCTACGACGAGGAGGTCGGCGCCGAGCACATGCTGGTCAACATCGGCCCGCAACACCCGGCTACCCACGGCGTGCTGCGCCTGGTGCTCGAGCTCGAAGGGGAAACGGTCAAGCGCTGTATCCCCCATCTCGGTTATCTGCATTCCGGCTTCGAGAAGCTGGGGGAATACCGCCACTACAATCAGATCATTCCACTGACCGACCGGACCGACTATCTGTCGCCCATGGCGAACAACGTCTGTCTTGCGATGGCGGTGGAGAAGCTGATGGACATCGAGGTCACCGAGCGCTGCCAGGTACTGCGCGTGATCGCCTGCGAGATGAGCCGCATCATCTCCCATCTCGTGTGGCTGGGCACGACCGGTATCGATCTGGGAGCCTACACGCCGTTTCTGTGGTCGTTCCAGGAACGCGAGCGGATCTACAACCTGCAGGAGATGTGGACCGGGGCTCGACTGACCACCAGTCTCACCCGGGTCGGCGGCCTGATGGCCGACATCCCCGATGGGTTCGAGGACGGCCTCCGGGAATTCACCCGGACCTTCCCCAACACCCTTACCGAGGTGGACACCATCTTCACCCGCAACGCCATCTGGATCGGGCGGACCCAGGGTGTGGGGGCGCTCACCGCGGACGAGGCGATCAATTATTCGCTCTCGGGACCCATGCTGCGGGCGAGCGGCGTGGATTATGACGTCCGCAAGGACCGGCCCTATCTCGGGTATGAGACCTACGACTTCGATGTTCCAGTGGGAGAGCACGGGGACATCTACGATCGCTACCGGGTCCGGCTGGAAGAGATGTGGCAATCCAATCGCATCCTCGAACAGGCGCTCGATCGGCTCAAGTCGCTCAACGGCGCGCCCATCAACGTGTCGGACCCCCGGGTGATTCTGCCGTCCAAGTCCCGCGCGATGAGCGACATGGAGGCCATGATCTTCCACTTCAAGCAGGTGATGGACGGGGTGAAGCCGCCGGCCGGGGAGGCCTACCTCGGCATCGAGAACCCCAAGGGCGAGCTAGGCTATTATTTCGTCTCCGACGGAACCAGCAAACCGGTACGCTGGCGGATTCGACCGCCCTCATTTATCAACCTCGCCAGTCTTCCCAAGATGTGTGAAGGCGCGTTGCTCTCCGACGTGATCGCGATCAACGCCAGCGTGGACATCGTGATGGGGGAAGTGGATCGATGAGCAGCGGCGGAGAACACGGAACCCAGACCGTGCCTCACGAACCGGTGTTCGTGGGCGAGAAGCAGGCTGAGCTCGACCGGCTTTTCTCGCTGTATCCGACCAAGCAGGCCTGCCTGCTCCCCGCACTCTGGATGGTGCAGCAGACTCGGGGGTGGATCTCGGAGCCGGCCATTGCGGAGGTGGCAGACGTATTGGGTCTGACGCCGGCCTACGTCAAAGGGGTGGTCACCTTCTACACCATGTACCATACCCACCCGGTCGGCCGCCACTTCATCCAGGTCTGCACCACCACTCCATGCAACATCTGTGGCGCGGAGGACGTGGTGAAGGCGCTGCTGCGCGAGACCGGCTGCGGCGAGCTCGGGGCTACCAGCCCCGACGGCCGCTTCACTGTCATCGAGGTAGAGTGCCTCGGCGCGTGCGGGTTTGCTACTCCAATCCTGGTGGATGACGATTTCATCGAGAGCGTGACCCCCGAAAAGGTGCCCGGCATCGTGAAGAGGTACCCGTAATGGGTTATCCCCATCCGAGCCACCCCAAGGAGACGGTGGTCCTCTCGCGGCACTTCGGTGAGCCAGAGGCACGGAGCTTCGACGGCTGGGTCAAGCGCGGCGGGTACGAGGGCCTGCGCAAGGCGCTGGGAATGAGTCGCGAAGAGATCGTGGAGCAGGTGAAGGCCTCGGGGCTTCGCGGCCGGGGCGGAGCCGGGTTCCCTACCGGGCTCAAGTGGTCGTTCATGCCCAAGGAGGCCGTGAAGCCTCACTATCTGATCTGCAACGCGGACGAGTCCGAGCCGGGCACCTTCAAGGACCGCGAGATCATGCGGTGGACACCGCACGGTCTCATCGAGGGGTGCGCCATTGCGGCATACGCCATCGGAGCCGAGCGATGCTACATCTACATCCGGGGCGAGTTCACTGACCCCTGGCAGATCATGAGCGCGGCCGTCGAGGAGGCGTACGCCAGGGGCGCTCTGGGCGACAATGTGTTCGGGAGCGGCAAGCGGATCGAGATGGTCTTGCACCGCGGAGCGGGGGCCTACATCTGCGGCGAAGAGACCGCCATGATGAACTCGCTCGAGGGGAAGCGAGGCAACCCGCGAATCAAGCCGCCGTTCCCAGCCGTCTCGGGTGTCTTCGGGATGCCGACGACGATCAACAACGTCGAGACGTTGGCTGCCGTGCCCCACATCCTCGTGCGGGGCGCCGACTGGTACAAGAGTCTCTGCCTCGGCAATCCGAAGAGCACCGGTACCAAGTTGATCTCGATCTGCGGGCACGTGGCGCGACCCGGCAATTACGAGGTCACCATGGGCACGCCAGTGAAGGAGATCCTGTA
>Ga0070696_100003506_pt1 | contig 10430 bp, 9 predicted proteins | sample KBSK1253metaG_FD_65474 | JGI IMG/M metagenome (GOLD analysis project Ga0070696, IMG submission 65474) | Corn, switchgrass and miscanthus rhizosphere microbial communities from Kellogg Biological Station, Michigan, USA - KBS K1-25-3 metaG | ecosystem: Host-associated > Plants > Roots >... | reverse complement strand
GGCGGAACGCGGCGCCGCCATCCATCAGGTCTCGGGAACCATGGTCGAACATTTCCAACTCCGTCTCGTCGACAGTCACATGCTGGCGCCGGCCGTGCGCCATCTGGTGTTTGCGCGGGTCGACGGCCAGCCGCTGGCGTTGGTACCCGGCCAGTTCATGCAGGTGCACTTTCAGTATGCGGATGGTACGGCGACCAAACGCAGCTATTCGGTGGCAACCGTGGGCGATGGCGCCTCGCCGGTTGCGCATGTCGAGATTGCGGTGAGTTACGTCGATGGCGGGGCCGCCACGCAACTGCTGGGCAACTTGCCCGTGGGCGGCGTGATCGATGCCAGCGGTCCGTATGGACGCTTCTGTCTGCAAGCGGCGGACAGCAACCGGCGCTACCTGCTCGTGGCCACCGGAACCGGAGTCACGCCGTATCGCGCCATGTTGCCGCAGCTGGAGAAACTGCTGGCGGCGGGCGATCGCGAAGTGGTGCTGCTGTACGGCGCGCGCAGCGAGCGCGAGTTGCTGTACGGCGAACAGTTCGACGCCTTCGCGCAGGCGCATCGTGGCTTCACCTTTCACGGTTGTCTGAGCCGCGAGCCGCGCGCGGTTGTACGCACCAGCGACCGCAGCGGCCATGTGCAGCACGTGCTGGCCGAGCTGCAACCGCAAGCCGGGCAGGATATCGCCTACCTGTGCGGCAACCCCAACATGGTCGACGCCGCCTATGCCGCGCTGAAGGATTTCGGCCTGCCGGTGCAACACATCCGCCGCGAGAAGTACGTCTCGTCACGCTGATCAAGTTCGGCGCAGCCGGTCGTTGGGCGGTCAGTGTTGCCTACCCACTGCAATCACGTGGGCCGCGCGGCCGCACCGGTTCGAGTACGGCACCCGACGCGACTTCGTCATGTGAAGCAGGGATAGTCCGGAAATGTGAACCGGGTCACGCTTCGAGACGTTGGGCGTTGCCGACTATCAAGGTTCTTGGATGCGTGCCGAAAAGCTCTGCTGAGGTCCCCGCAGTGGCGGAGTACCGCCTCATGAGGTGACGGCATGGCAGCACCCGTTGGCAGAGCGTTGGCTGGTTGCGCATTGATCGTGTTCATCGGCGTTACGGCCGTGCAAGCGGCAACCGGTCGCATCGCCTTTTCCGGTGCGGTCGTCGAACCCACCTGCACCAGCGAAGGCGAGCCGATCAAGGTGACCACGCCGGCTTTCGCTGCATCGGCCAGCGCGCGCCACAGTTGCGGACGCACCACCACCGATCCGGGACGTTCCTATTCCCAGCAGGTTACCCGCTTGGCACCCGCGGACCTTGCACACGACCGGTTGCTCGCCTATTTCGCCAGCTACGCTGGTGCCGGGGACAACGATGGGGCAAACGTCAAGGTCGTCATCAACACTTACGATTGACGCCGGTCGCAAGCGGCACCAGGGCTACTGATAGAAGATATCGAAAGTCACGGTGGCCTTGACGTTGCCGCCGGAGACCGTCGGTGCCGTCTGGAAATATTGCGCGAAGTAGGGGATCGAGGTCGTGGCGTTCAGCGGAGTGACCGCGGTCTGGGTCTCGAACACCATCGGGTTCGCGTTGGTGTCCAGCACCTGCACGCCGATACCGGTGGCGTAACCGGCCCCGGCCGGCGCGACCACACCCGGATGGCTGTCCGGCGCAGCGGTGTGCATGGTGATCCTCGCCACAGCCGTTCCCGGCGGGCACGCGAGATCGATCTGGAACGGCTGCTTGCCCGAAACCGCGCCGACGCCAGTGAACGCGTTGGTGGCTACGGTCGGCAAGGTCACGTTGATCGGGTCGGTGACGATGGTGCAACTGGGCGTGGTGAAGGTGATGGAGTTGCCGAGCGCGAAGGTTTCCGGCACCAGGATATTTCCCGCCGAGTCGACCCATTTCCAGGCACCAAGCGGGCCGGCCGCAAGCGTGCCACCGGAGGCGATCGAGCCGGTCTTGATCAGCTCCAGGCTGGAGGACGCGCTGAACGCTTGGGACCCCGATGACCCGGAGTTGAGCGGGTAGGGTGTCAGGTACGCCGATGACTGGGCAATGCGGTAGCCGAGGCCCGGAATGCCCGTTTCGTAGATGGTGTTGTCCGCCAGATATCCGCCACGGATATTGGCAACACCGTAGGTCAGGGTTTCCGTCTGCTCATGCCACTTGTGACCGCCATTGTCGTAGAAACCGCAAGTGATGGTGGGCGGAGCGGCGGGCGTGACCTGAGCCGTGGCAAGTACCGTCCCATCGGGCAGGTTTGCCGGAATCGAAATGGTCGCGGGGAGAGTGAAGGTGACAGGGATGTTGCCACCGGTATCGTAATGGCATTCGGCGCGTACTCCCAACGGCATCAGCGCCAGCAGCAGCGTTGCCTTCAACATGGTCGCGCGCATCATGTTCCGCTCCTGGCGTCCGGCGCCGAATCCTGGAAGGGCGCGCAGGTGGCGTTGATCTGCTCGAGCGCCCGGTCACCCCGGTTGGTGTGTTTGTCGCGGGGTGGCAGTCGATAGGGCAGCGAGCAGGCGTGGGCGATGTCCTGCTCCTGCCACCGCACGCTGAGCTGGCCGTGATCACGGGGCAGGCGCACCATCATCCGCCCGGCTTGGCCCACCATGCCCACCGCCTGCCCCTGCGCGTCGGTCACTTCCGCACCGAACGGCAGGGTCTTGCCGTCGGCAAGTTGCGCCTGGATCAGCACGAAGCGGCCGCTCTCGCTCTTGAATTTCACCAGCACCACGGCACCGGCGCGGGGGGCCAACTGAGTGCTGGTGTTGTCCAGCTGCACGTCCAGCGGCAGGCCGCTGGGGTCGATGCTCACGGTATCCAGTAGGTAGGGGTTGAGGTACGGCACCAGCGCGTAGCCGCGGTGATCCACCCGCACGCCCGCCGCATTGCCGATGCGGGCGCCGGCTGCGTCCGGCGCTTCGATGATCGCCACGGTATCGCCGAGCGGCTGGCCAAAGGTGATGCCGCCCGGGTGGGCGACGATGCCGCCGGCCAGGTTCAGCGAGGCCTGCGCATACCCGCTGCCTGCGCCGAAACCGGCGTTGACCTGCACGTGGGCACCGCGATAACCGCCATTGATGCTGCCGATAGTGCCCACCGCACCCGCGCCGCTACCGCCGGCATGGGTGGCCGTGGCGCCGTAGCTGAAGCGATCGTCGACGCCGGCGGTGCCGCTGAGCGTGGCCTGTTCCTGCACGTCGCCACTACTGTCATGGCTCAGCCCGCCGGTGAGCAGCGGGGTGTGCGCACCGTTGCCCAGCGGGACGGTGAGATTGACCATGACGCGGGTGTCGCGGCGCCCGAACAGGTCGCGTTCGCGGCTGGCCGAAACGCTGTAGTTCACCCGGCCAACCGAGTTGTTGTAGCTCACCTGGAACTGGGTGTCGGTGCCGCCGCGGTTCCAGTAGTCGCGCACCGAACCGTTGAGGTAGAGCGAACCACCACGTGCGCCCAATCGCTGGCCGAGGGTAAGCGTGAAATTGTTGCGCTGACGGTCCACGCCGGCAGGTACGAACAAGTCATTGAGATCGCTCCCCGCCAGCGCCGCCTGCTGTGCCGGCGTGAGCAGGCTCGACACCGGCACGCCGTTGATCAGGATGGGTTGCGGGGTGCCGCTGGCAAACACGGGCAGGCCGCGACGCGCATAGTCGCGTGCCCGCGTGGCGTCGCCCAGGGCGAGATAGCCGCTGGTGGAATAGCGGTAGGCGGCCACGGTCAGCGAGGTGCCGGTCTGCGCCATGATCCGGCTGTAGCTCAGGCGCACGCTCTGACCGGACAACATCGCCATGCCCGGGATGCGGGTGCGCGCAGTGGTCACGTCCATGGCGAAGGCGCCGTAGCTGGTGTTCAACGCGCTGCCCAGCAGCATTGCGCCATAGCCTTGCGCACCTTCGGCGCCCGCGTAGCCGGTCAGCAGGTTGGAGAAGCCGCGTTGCATGGTGGCTTGCACGACGCCCGGCTGGTGCTGGATCGACTCGTCGCGCAACTGGCCCGCCGCCACGCTGAAGCGGGTGACGCCGGGGCGCAGCAATTGCGGCACCGACGCGTACGGCACCGAGAAGTTGTGGATCCGACCGGTTGCTTCGGCCACGCTGACCTCGAAGTCACCGCCGTAGCCGGTGGCGTACAGGTCATCGATGGTGAACGGACCGGGTGCCACCGTGGTCTGGTAGATCACCATGCCATTCTGGCGTACGGTCACCTTGGCGTTGCTGTCGGCCACGCCACGCACGGTGGGCGCATAGCCGCGCAGCGATTGCGGCAGCATGCGGTCGTCGGTGGCCAGCTGCACGCCACGCAGGCCGAAACTGTCGAAGATTTCGCCGCTGGTGAAGGAATCGCCCAAGGTCAGTTGGGCGTGCAGACCGGGTAGGTCGCGCTGCGCATAGGTGGCGATGTTCTGCCAGCGATAGCTGGCAGGCCTCCCGGCGATGGCCGATTGCCAGTTCGACGACGAATCGTGGCGCAGATGCCAGCGACCCAGGTTCAATCCGGCATGCAGACCCAGGTACGAGGAGGTTTGCGCTACGCCGCCGCTGCGGGTGTGGTAGCTGTTGAAATTGTAGTTGAGCAGGCCCGCATTCACGCCGGAATCCCAGTATTTCGGGTCGACGTAGCCGCGCGCATGCTGGCCTAGATAGGCCTGCGGCACGCTGACGTCCAGGCGCAGGTCGGCCAGGTCGAAGCTGATGCTGGCACCCGGGATCACGCGGGCTATGTCGACGCAAGCCCGATCGCTGGCCAGCTCGTCGATGAGCTGGTCGGCAAGCTTGGCGGGGTGCAGTCCCAGCTTGTCGAGCAGGGCGCGCGTCGTGCAGGGGATTGCGCTGGCGTCGGTGGAGGGCGTGGCGAAACGCACATCGCTGCGCCCCACCGCGACCTCGTTGAGGTAGATGTCGGCGCTGTAGCTGCCCGGAAACACGAAGTTGCCACGCTCGAAACGCGACAGGTCGGTGGTGTTCTGGCCTGCACCGGAAAGCATGCTGCGATCAAACGCGGTATCCACGGCGTCGACATCGGGTGCATCGGCGGCGGCAGGGGAAGCGGTGGCCGCAGCCGCCGGTGCATGACCGGCCCAGCTACACAGCGCCACGGCTATCAACGCGGGCAGCAGATGACGAGCAACCACGCGCGGGCCCGTGGCGGTCGTCGCTGTGCCGGCGCGCACCCGGTTCACGGCGCAAGCTTGCCCTGGTCGGGCTTGGCGGCACCGAAATCGTCAATCGTGATGTAGTCGACGGACGTGCCTGCGGCGGGGGCGTGATTCAGGTTACGGATCGGCAGGCGCAGCGACGACAGCGGTGCCACCATGCCGCTGTCCAGGGTGTACCGGGTCTGGTCCACGTTGAGCGCGACCTGACTGAAGGTGATGTGGTACGGCGTGGGGTTGTGCGCCTGCAGCGCGTAGCCCGCGCCATCGGCCACCACCGACCAGGTCACTTGCCGGGGCGCAGCGGGGGCGTCGCCAGTTGCCAGCTCGGCCGGGCGAAAAAACAGCTTCAGCCGTGAACGCACGGCGAATTGCAGCGTGTTCTGCTCCTCGCCCGGCTTGGCCACGGGCTTGGGTGGGATTTCCAGCACATTGAGCCAGAACAGCGATTCGCGGTCTTTAGGCAGCGGCTGGCCGGTGTAGACAATGCGCAGACTTTGTCCCTTGCCGGCGTTCATGCGCACCAGCGGCGGAGTGATCAGGAACGGTACTTGGGCGGTGTCGGGCGTGGAGTCCGGGTTGCCCGCGTCGATCCACGCCTCGACCAGGGCGGGCGCCTTGCCTTCGTTGTTCAGGCGTACGGTCACTTCGCCATTTACCGCCGGAAACACCACGCGGGTGCCGGCGATCACGACGCTGGCGCTGGCAGTACCAACCACGGTGGAAAGCGCTATCAAGACTGCGCCTATCGCGCAGAGCAGGCTTTTCATCGAGGTTCTCCGTTCAGTGGATCAGGCTGCGGGATGCATCGGCAGGGCGGTCGCTGCCACCAGGGTGCTGGCGGCAGTGGCCAGCCGCGGCTTACAGATAAGTCAGCGTGAAACCGACAGTCGAGGTGACCAGGCCTGCCGTGGTGGCTGTAGCGGTCGAGATGTACTGTGCCGTGAGCTGGGTGGTGCCCTCGCCGGCAGTGACATTGATGACCGGGGAGTTCACGTTGGTGGCGGTGTTGATGATCTGACTCGTGCTGTTCAACAACTGGATCTGCACGTTCGCGCCGCCACCGGTGGCGTTCTTCAGGTTGCCGGTGCTGGCATCGACGTTGGTACCCGCCGTGAAGGCCATGTTGGCCTTGGTGATGTTGTTGTCGCAGCCGCTCAGTGCCACGGTGAACGGAGTGGCGCCGGCCGTGGTGCCCACTGTGCTGCCGAATGCCGCCGTCATGACGGTCGGCAAGGCCACGGTAGCTCCGCCATTGACGCCGACGGTGCAGGTGTCGGCAAGTACCTTGCCGGTGAAGTTGATGGTGCCACTGTTGGCCGCCTGGGCGGTCGGGGCGAAAGCGGCGGTGGCGATGACGGCGACCAGCGCGGCGGAAAGCAGAGTCTTGTTCATGTCCTGGTGGTTCCTCGTGGTGAATGGATGGCTTGGTCGTGCTGCACAAAAACTCGAGATGTCGGCACGCCGTTGGGGGCCACCGGTGGGTTTCGAACCCGACTACCGGCGCCGAATGCAGACCACGGGATCCCTGTGGCTCGCGAGCGATCAAGCAACCGCCATGCCAATCGATTGGACACGTGCGGCACCCGCGTAAATTTCCCGTCACGCCACAAAATTTTGACGGTCACGTCATGTTTACCTCACAAATTGTGTCACGTAAAGTGCGTATTGCGTCACACAACCGACCGATTTTTACCCTTTGGCGGGTGTCACCTCATGCAGCACCTGAGGATTTATCAAGTTGACTTGACATAAACGCCCGGGATAGGTTGGCACGGTTAGGCGAGCTTGGCGTGGGTGTGCCATGCACGGTTGGCGCGAGCGAGGATTGTCCATGGTGGCGTTGGCCGCACTTGCCATTCATCGATGCTGGCCGTCGAACGGCGCTGCCAGGGGCGGCGATGGTGAATAACTTCGGCTGCGCTCCCGGCAGCGCGGCGTGAACCGATGGATGCTGCGATGCGCTCGATGAGCAACCACATCCGCGAACTGCGCGGCGAGCGGGGCTGGTCACAGGCCGATCTGGCCGAGCAGTTGGGCGTGTCGCGGCAAACCGTCAACGCGATCGAGACCGGCAAATGCAACCCGAGCCTGCCGCTGGCATTCAAGCTCGCCAAGCTGTTCGGGCAGGCGATTGAAGCGATTTTTGCGCCACCAGCATGAGCATCGGCCACCCCGCCTTGTGCCGCGGTGGTTGCGTGATCGACTGGCCCAAAACGAGAGGTGACCGCGGTCCAGCCGCGCTCATCGCGACAAGGGCCGCGATCATCGGGCTGGCGGGCGGTTGGCTCGGGTGCCGGGGACCGGGTGCGAGCCCGCGCGATACATGGTTACGCGGGCAACCCGGTGGGGCTGTACCTGGTGGTGATCCGTGCATTGTCGAGCGGTGGCACGCAGTTGACTCACCCTGGCGCACACGGCGGAAATACCCGCACCGTTTTTCAACCGGGCGGAGCGGTCAGCTCGCGCGCGTTGAGGTAACCGTCGTGGTTGCGATCGAGGCGGCGAAACTGTCGGCGCAGGTTGTCCTGGAATTCCCCGAGGGCAATGGCGCGGCCCCGACCGCCGGGCAGTTCTGCCGGTTCCAGCGTGCCATCGCCATCGTGATCCATAGCGCGGAAACCCGCACTCATGTAGTGCACGTACTCGGTGCTGCTGATATGGCCGTCACCATCGGTGTCGAGCATGCGCAGATATTCGGCACGCGTGTTCGGGATGCCTTGCCCCGCGCACGGCAACATGCCCGTCAGCAGTGCACCGGCAATCACCGCCAGCCAGGCGCGCCCCAAGCTGCCGCTGCCGTGTGGGTGGCGTCGCACGTCAGTGCGGCAGGCGATCAATACCGATGAACTGCAAGAACTCCTGGCGCGTACGTGGGTCGTCGCGAAACACGCCGAGCATCTGGCTGGTCACCATGGACACGCCGCGCTTGTGTACGCCGCGGGTGGTCATGCACTCATGACTGGCGTCGATCACCACCGCCACACCGGCCGGGTGCAGGTTGTCCTGGATGCACTGGGCGATTTGCGCGGTGAGCTTTTCCTGCACCTGCAGACGTTTGGCGAAGGTCTCGACCACGCGCGCCAGTTTGCTGATGCCGACCACGCGATTGGTTGGTAGATAGCCGACGTGTGCACGACCGATGATCGGCGCGATGTGGTGTTCGCAGTGGCTTTCGAAGTCGATACCGCGCAGCACCACCAGTTCGTCGTAGCCGGCTACCTCCTTGAACGTGCGCCGCAGATATTCGCCTGGATCGACGGCGTAGCCGCCAAACCATTCGCGGTAGGCCTTGACCACACGTTCGGGCGTGTCCAGCAGTCCCTCGCGCGTCGGATCATCACCGCTCCAGCGCAACAGGGTGCGCACGGCCTCCTCGGCTTGCTCCTGGGTAACTTCACTGGGTTGACGTTGGTCGGTCATGCACGCGCCTCGGATCCATGGACGGTTGAGTTTAGCTGTCACCGCGACCGCGCGTCCCGCTGGAACCGCGGAACGGGCTGTGGGTTGGCTCCAGGGTTTGCGCGACGTGCCATGGCGATGGCAACGACGGCCGCGTGCCATCCGGACGTACCGGTCGCGCGCGCCGCGAACAACGTGTCATCGGGCACTCAGTCTTCGCCGTCGGGATCCGCTTCGGGATTGTCCGCTGCCGGCGCCACAGCCCCGAGCAGTTCCTGTGCCGACTCGCCGGACAGGGATTCCACCCCGCGCAGTCTGCGCTCGATGGTGCGGGTTTTCTTGCTGGCTTCACCGATGCTTTTGCTGACGGTGTTGAGCTGGCGCTCGGCCTTTTCCAGCACCAGCCCGAACTTGCCGAACTCGCTCTTCACCGCACCAAGCAACTTCCATACTTCACTGCTGCGCTTGGCGATGGCCAGCGTGCGGAAGCCCATCTGCAAGCTGTTGAGCAACGCGCTGAGCGTGGTCGGGCCGGCAACCATGACCCGCTGTTCGCGCTGCAGGCTTTCAAACAAACCGGGCCGGCGCAGCACTTCGGCGTACAAGCCCTCGGTTGGCAGGAACAGCACGGCGAAATCCGTGGTGTGCGGCGGTGCCACGTATTTGGCCCGGATGCGCTTGGCTTCTTCGCGCATGCGTACCTCGAGCGCACGGCCTGCGGCCGCGGCGGCTTCGACGTCGGCGGCATCCTGCGCTTCCAACAGGCGCTGGTAATCCTCGACGGGGAATTTCGAGTCAATCGGCAAGTAGACGTTTTCGCCATCATCCTGCCCGGGCATGCGGATGGCGTATTCCACACGCTCGTTGCTGCCCGGCACGGTGGCGACATTGCCTGCGTATTGTTCGACCGTGAGCAGGTCCTCGAGCAGGCTGCCGAGTTGCACTTCGCCAAGGATGCCGCGTCGCTTGACGTTGCTCAGCACGCGCTTCAGGTCGCCGACGCCAGTGGCGAGGTTCTGCATTTCGCCCAGCCCGCGTTGCACAGCCTCCAGCCGATCGGAAACCAGTTTGAACGACTGCCCGAGCCGCGCTTCCAGCGTGGTCTGCAGTTTTTCATCGACGGTCGCGCGCATTTGTTCCAGCTTCGCGGCATTGTCCTGCTGGATGGCGCCCAGCTTGGCTTCCAGCGTGGCGCGTACTTCGCCCATGCGTTTTTCGTTGTCCGCGGTCAGCGCGCCCAGGCGCTGCTGCAACAGGTCGCCGAAGCGGTTCAGCGTGAGCGTGGATTCTTCGCGGCTCTTGCGCGCATCGTCGGCCAGGCGCTGCGTCAGCGCTTGCAGGCCGGCGTCGGTACGTTCGGTCAGCATACCCAAGCGTTGTGCGAAGCCGTCGATGCGCTCGACCTGCTGCTGGGACATTGCGGTAAGTTGTTCGCGCAGGTGACCGCGAACGCGCTCGAAACTCTGTTGCAGTTCCTCGCGCCCGCCACGCTGTTCCTCGCGCAGGGCGCGTTCCAGGCGCGCGCCGTCCTCCTTCAGTGCATCCAGTTTCGCGCCGGTGCCGACCTCGCCGCGGCCGCGCAACGCGGCGGAGACCTGCAGCAGCAGGATCAATACCACCACGAGCAGCAGGATCATCAGCAGAATTTCGACAGACGACATGGAACGTTTCCGGGCTCAATTGCATCCAGTGTACGTCGGGTCGTCGCATCCATTGAGCGCGGCGCCGACACAGCCGCGTGAACAGTGCCGGCTGGTGCGACGTATGGTGGCAATATCCGCTGCAACAGGAGAGCTGCATGGAACACGTTCATGATTATCTGATTGTCGGCACGGGTATGGCTGCCGACGCGGCGGCGAAGGCCATCCACGCGG
>Ga0070696_100003505_pt1 | contig 10431 bp, 5 predicted proteins | sample KBSK1253metaG_FD_65474 | JGI IMG/M metagenome (GOLD analysis project Ga0070696, IMG submission 65474) | Corn, switchgrass and miscanthus rhizosphere microbial communities from Kellogg Biological Station, Michigan, USA - KBS K1-25-3 metaG | ecosystem: Host-associated > Plants > Roots >... | reverse complement strand
GCTGGCGGAACTGGCGCGCGGACAGGTTGACGGCGACGGGGAGCGGCGCCATCCCGGCCGCCGCGAAGGCCTTCACGTCCTCGCAGGCGCGCCTTAGCACCCACTCGCCCACGGAGACGATGAGGCCGGTCTCCTCCAGCACGGGGACGAACTCCGCGGGCAGCACCAGGCCGCGCTCGGGGTGGCTCCAGCGCAGCAGCGCCTCGGCGCCGCAGGGCTGCATGCTCTGGAGGTCGTACTTCGGCTGGTAGTAGAGGGTGAACTCGTGCCGCTCCATCGCCCGGCGCAGCTCCGCGCTGAGCAGCGCGCGCGCCCTGGTGCGCTGGTTGATCTCGGCGGTAAAGAACTGGAACGCGTTGCGTCCCGACTGCTTGGCGCGGTACATCGCGGCGTCGGCCGCGCCGAGCAGGGTCTCGGCGTCCTGGCCGTCGTCGGGATAGGAGGCGATGCCGACGCTCGCGGTGACGAACACTTCGTGCCCGGCAAGGTGGAACGGCGACGCCAGGCGATCGACGATCTTCTGCGCCACCAGCGCGGCGTCGTCCTGGCGCGCGAGGTCGGCGAGCACCAGCGCGAACTCGTCGCCGCTGATGCGCGCGACGGTGTCGCCGGGCCGCAGCGCCTCCTCCAGCCGCCGCGCCACCTCCTTGAGGAGCTCGTCGCCGGCCGCGTGCCCGAGGGTGTCGTTCACGCTCTTGAAGTCGTCGAGGTCCACGAACAGCACGCCTAGGATGAGCCCGCGGCGGCGGGTCTGCTCGATCATCTGGGCGAAGCGCTCGGCGAGCAGCGCGCGGTTCGGCAATCCCGTCAGCGAGTCGAACTGGGCGAGGAAGGCGAGCCGCGCCTCGCTCGTGACGCGCTTCAGCCCGGCGGTGAGCACCGCGGCCACGGCGTCGAGGAAGTTGAGCTCTTCCGCTGCGAACTGCCGCTCGCTCGAGAGCGCGCAAAGCGCGCCGCGCACGCCGGAATCGCCGGGCACGGGCACGATCGCGGCGGCGGCAGGCCGCGCCCAGTCGAACGGCAGGGCGCAGCGCTCCGCCGAGAAGCGCACGCCGCTCTGCAGAACCTGCGACACCGGGTCCTCCGAGCCCTTCGCGGTGCGCCCGGCGCCCGCGTCGGCGCCGATCAGCGCGCGGGCTTCGAGCTCGCCGGGGTCCCGGCCGCGCTCGACGTACGCCACGGTCCCGGCGCCCAGCGCGAGCAGCACCTGCTGCACCGCGTCGGCGGCGAGCTCCTGCGGATCGCGGCACGAAAGCGCCGACTGTCCGAACGCCGCGATGCGCTGCTGGTAGCGCAGGTGCGCGGATTTGCGCGCCTCCTCGATCTTGCGCTCGGTGAGGTCGTGCGAGTTCACCACCAGGATGTGGCCGTCGGCCGTCTCGAGCACGGTGCGGCGCGCCTCGACCGGGAAGGTGCTGCCGTCCTTGCGCCGGTAGGTCGCCTCCCCCGTCAGCGTGCGCTCGCGCAGCAGCTCCTCGTGCGAGGCGCGCAGGTCCTCGAGCGTGCGGCCGGCGAGGATCAGGTCCGAGGTCCGGCCGATCAGCTCCTCGCGCGCATAGCCGAGCACCGCGCACGCGGTCTCGTTGAAATCGAGCAGGCGGGTGTCCTTCAGGTCGACCAGGAAGAACATGTCGGCCGAGCGGTCGAGCGCGGTGCGGAAGCGCTGCAGCGCAGCCTGCGCCGCCTTCTGCTCGGTGATGTCGTCCATGACCACGATGTCGTACGCCGGCCGCCCCTCGCCGTCGCGCGCGACGGCGACGGTGAGATCGGCCCAGGCGACGCTGCCGTCCTTCCTGATGTAGCGCTTCTCGAAGCGCGCGCCTTGCGCATCGCCCGGCTCGCGGTCGGCGGGGTGCGCGAGCGCCTGCATCGAGCGTCCGATGAGCTCCTCCTCCGGGTAGCCGAGCATGCGGCAGAGGCTGCGGTTGGCGCGCAGGAACTTGCCCTCGAGGCTGACGTGCGCGATGCCGGAGCCGGCGAGCTCGAAGGTGCCGCGGAAGCGCTCCTCGCTCTCGCGCAGCGCCTGGAGGCTGCGCGCCGCGGCGGTGACGTCGGTGTAGACGCTGATGAGGCCGCCGTCGGGCATCGGCGTGCCGCGGATCTCGAGGATGGTCCCGTTCACCTGCTGGCGCTGCACGACGTGCGGCTCGCGCCTGCGGGCGATCGCGAGGCGGGTCTCGACGAACTGCTCGATGTCGACCGGGCCGTGGTCGCCGCGCGCGACCTTGAAGCGGATGATGTCGGCGAGCGTGCAGCCGATGCGCAGCTCGGTCTCCGGCATGGCGAGCAGCTCGCGCGCGCGGCGGTTCACCGCCACCAGCCTGAACTCGCGGTCGAAAATGCTGATCCCCTGGTCCATGTGCTCGAAGGTCTTCTCGAGCACCAGCATGCTCTTGCGCAGCGCGAGCTCCGCGTGCTTGCGCTGCAGGAACTGGCCGACCTGGCTGCCGATGACGCCCAGGGCCTCCACCAGGTGCTCGCCCGGCGCCCGCGGCTCGCCGCAGGCGAAGCTCATGACGCCGAGCGTCGCGCCGCGCGAGATCACCGGAAAGACGAACGAGCCGCGCTGCACCGCGCCGCCTCCGCTGGCGCGGCGCGACGAGCCCGAGGCGCGCGGCTCGGCGCTCACGTCGGCGACCCAGAGCGGCTCGCCGCTTTGCCAGACGTAGCCCGAGAGCCCCTCGCCGCGCCGGTAGGTCAGCGTGCGCGAGCTCTCGATGAAATCGTGCACCGCGCCGCTCGGCTTGCCCCAGGCGCCGGCGAAGCGCAGCAGCGCCGCGGGCTCGTCGGCCTCGAAATAGCGGCCGCACTCCCAGTCGAGGGTCGCGCAGATCGCGCGCAGCACGGCGGTGACGCCCGCGGTCGCGGTCTCGGCCTCGGACAGGCAGCGCGTCACGTCGTGCTCCAGGCGCTGCAGCTGATCGGCGCGCTTGCGCACCGTGATGTCGCGCCCGATGCCGCGGTAGCCCTTGAAGGAGCCGGCGGCGTCGTACACCGGCTCGCCGCTGATCGAGAGCCAGACGCTGGTGCCGTCCCCCGCCCTGCGCTGCATCTCGAAATCGCGGAACGGCTCGTGGCGCTCGAGCTGCGCGCGGTGGCGCTCCCAGTCGGCCTCGGACAGGTTGAGCGCCGGCAGGTCCCAGCGCCTGCGCCCCAGGTAGGCGGCGGCGGCGAGGCCGGTGCGCTCGCCCATGCGGCTCGACATGAAGGTCAGGCGAAAGTCGCCGTCCTGCTCCCAGTACCAGTCGGAGGAAAGCTGCGTCAGGCTGCGAAAGCGCGCCTCGCTCAGGCGCAGCGAGCGGAAGGTTCGCGCCTGGATGGCGGCGAGGCGCACCAGGCGTCCGAGCACCTTCGCGTCGAAGTCGCTCTTGTGCAGGAACTCGTATGCGCCCATGCCGAGGGCCGCCTCCCGGATCCCCGGCTCCTCGTTCGCCGTGAGCACGATGATGGGACAGGTGGTGGCCGCGGCGATGCGCTCCAGCGTGGCAAGGCCCCAGGAGTCGGGCAGGCCGAGGTCGGCGAGGACCAGATCGGGTACCCCCGAGCGCAGCGCCTGGAGCGCCTCCTCCAGCGTCTGGGCGGCGGTGAGGGCGGGCCGGCCGGCGACCCCGGCGACGCAGCGGCGCACGAGCGCGGCAAAGTCGGGATCGTCCTCGACCAGCAGGACGCTCACCGCTTGCGAGGCGTGCTCGAATTCGGGTGCGGGTTGCATTGCGGGCGCCTAACTGTGCCCGTTCCGCTACAGGAGCGCGGTGAAATCCGTCGCGCTCATGGGCCTGGCGAAGAGGAACCCCTGGCCCTGCTCGCAACCGAAGCGGCGCAAAAAGGCGCTCTGGCCGTCGGTTTCCACGCCTTCGGCCACGACCGTGAAATCCAGCGTGTGCGCCATCTCGATGATGGTGCGCACGATTGCCGCGTCGGCGGCGTCGCTGAGCGCATCGGCGACGAACGAGCGGTCGATCTTGAGCGCGGCGAGCGGCAGCCGCGTGAGGTAGGCGAGGCTCGAATAGCCGGTGCCGAAGTCGTCGATGGCGGTGCGGATGCCGCTGTCGCGCAGGGCATTCATCACGCGCGCCGCGTGATCGGGGTCCTCCATGAGCTGGCTTTCGGTGATCTCGAGCTCGATCAGCGAGGGGTCGACGCCTGCGCCCCGCACCAGAGAGCGGATGCTGCGGTCGAGGAAGCGGCTGCGGAACTGGCGCGCCGAGAGGTTCACCGCCACCGGCAGCACCTTGAGCCCTGCCGCGAGCCAGGCCTTGAGGTCCTGGCAGGCCTGGGCGAGCACCCATTCGCCGACCGGCACGATGAGCCCGGTCTCCTCCAGCACCGGCACGAACTGCGCCGGCGCCATCATGCCGCGCTCGGGATGGCGCCAGCGCAGCAACGCTTCCGCGCCGCAGCGCCGGCCGCTCGCGAGCTCGATCTTCGGCTGGTACAGGAGCTGGAACTCGTTGCGCTCGAGCGCCCGGTAGAGCTCCTGCGCCACCCGCGCACGCGCGCGGGTGCGGCTGATGATCTCGGTGTTGTGGAAGCGGCAGGTGTTGCGTCCCGCCTGCTTGGCGCGATACATCGCGGACTCGGCCGCGCCGATCAGCGCCTCGGGACCCTCGCCGTCGCCGGGATACGCGGCGACGCCGACGCTCGCCGTCAGGAACGCTTCCTCGCCGCGCACGCTGTAGGGCTGCGAGAGCCGCTCGAGAAGCTGCTGCGCGACGAGCGCCGCCTCCTCGGGCCGCTCGAGCTCGGGCAGCACCACCGCGAACTCGTCGCCGCTCATCCGCGCGACCATGTCTCCGATGCGCACCATGCTCTGGATGCGCAGCGCGGCTTCCTTGAGCAGCTCGTCGCCGCCCGCATGCTGCAGCGCGTCGTTGACCACCTTGAAGTGGTCGAGGTCGATGAACAGCATCGCGAGCGGCAGGCCGCCGCGCTTCGCCTGCTCGATCATCTGCGCCAGGCGCTCGGCCAGCAGCGCGCGATTGGGCAGCCCGGTGAGCGGGTCGAACTGCGCGAGGAAGGCGAGCCGTCTTTCGCTTTCCATGCGCTGCAGGGCGCTCGAGAGCAGGCCCGCGAGGGTATCGAGGAAGGGCAGGCTTTCGGCGCCGACGCGCTCGCCCTGGGCCGCGAGCGCGGCGCGCACCTCGCCGTCCCGGCGCACCGGAACGATCGCGATGCCGGCGCGCACGAAATGCACGCCGCGATGCAGCACGTCGGCGATGCTCACATCGAGCGCGTCCTCGACGAACGAGACTTCCTCCGCCTGGATGGCGTGCGCGACGGTGCGCACGGCCTCGTCGATCAGATCCTTCGGCTCGCGCGAGGCGAGCGCCGCCTGCACGAACTTGGCGAGCGCCTCCTGGCAGCGCGCGAGCTCGAACGCCTTGCGAAAGCGCGGCTCGCTGTCGCGCAGCGACCGGACGCTGCCCGCCTGGGCGCTGGCGAGGCGCAGAAGGCGCTCGAGCGCCGTCCGGTTGATGCGCGCCTTGGGCAGCAGGTCGAACGCACCGTGCGCGAGCGCGCGCTCGCGCAGCGCCGGGCCCTCGTCGTCGGCCAGCACGACGATGAGGCGCTCGAAGGCGCCCGCCAACGCCTCCAGGGTGGCAAGCCCGCTCGAGTCCGGCAGCTCGAGGGCGGCGATGACGAGATCGAATTTCTCGAGCTTCAGGCGCGCCAGCGCCTGGCGCAGGCTTGCGGCGGTATCGATGCAGGCGTAAGCCCACTCGATGCGCTCGAGCCCCTCCGTGACGCGGCCGGCGCATTCCTGGTCGCTCTCGACGAGCAGGATGCGAACCGGGTCCGGGACGTGCTGCTTGAGTGCGAGCGCGGCCGCCATGGGCTGCCAATGTACATGCCGCGTCGCGGCCGCGGCCGCGGCTGACAAAGCATCACGATCCGCTCAGCCCGGGATCACGCCTCGAGGCAGGGAATCACAGAACTTTGCAATGTCCCGCGGCCGCGTCCACCACACGCGGCCGGCGCCGGGATGGCCGGTGCAATGGCGCAGCGCCGCGCGCAGGCGGCGCAGGCGGAACGGCTGCCCGAACACGTAGGTGTGCACCGACAGGTTCATCACCAGCGGATGGCGCTCGCACTGCTCGATCATCTCGTCGAACTGGTCCACGACCATGTCGCAGAAATCGGTGGCGTCCTGCCTGCGGTGGATCACGACCTGCGAGTCGTTGAGCTCGATCGGGTAGGGAATCGAGAGGATCGGGCCGGCGCGGGTGCGCAGCCACACCGGCTGGTCGTCCATCGGCCAGTCCATGAGGTACTTGTAGCCGAGCTCCTTAAGGAGATCGGGCGTGTGCGGCGTCTCGTAGGCGCCGCTTCCCATCCAGCCCGCGGGCGGCGCGCCCTCGTGGCGCGCGATCGTGTCGGTGACTTCGCGCAGGATGCGCTCCTCGTCGGGCTGCCACAGGCCGCGCAGGTTCTCGGCGTTGGTGCGGCCGTGCGCCACCACCTCGTCGCCGCGCTTGCGGATCGCGGCCATGATCTGCGGCGCGTGCTCGTAGAGGAGCGAGTTGGCGTTGTGCGCGGCCGGAAGCTCGAGCTGGTCGAGGAGCTCGAGCAGGCGCCACACGCCGATGCGATTGCCGTAGTCGCGCCAGGCGTAGTTGCGGTGCGTCTGCGGCTCGCCCGCCTTCGCCGGGTCGTGGCCCAGGCCCGCGCCGAACGCGAACCACTCGACGTTGGTGGTGAGCACGAACGCGAGGCGCTTTCCTCCCGGCCAGCTGTAATCCTTGCGCTCGGTGAGCGGGACGAAGTCGTAGCGGCTGTGCTGCGGCAGCAAAGGCTGTTTCATGTGACTGGAGCGTAACCCCAAATGTCCGCGGCGAGACCGCCGTCGATCGCAGCGTCTACCTGAATTGCGCTGAACGGGAAGCCCGGATCGGGCAGCTCGCGCAGGTCGGAATGGAAAAAGAGCGCTCTGACCACGTTGGACAGATCCATTGCTGCGGCCTTGAAAACTTCTTTCGCTTGCTCCAGCACCTCATCCATCCCGGAAGCGGTCAACCCGCCCACGAAAAGCAATCCGTCCAGCCCGCGCGCCTCGGCCTCGCACTCGATGCGCCGCACGCGAGCGCCGGCCGAGCGGTGCGCGGCGATGAGGTTGATCTCGACCGTTGCCTCGGGAGTAAGGAACGCGGGATGGCGCAGCGGCACGACCGTGGTCGGCGGCATGCGATTGCTGAACACCTCATTCCATATTTTTTTGAACAGCGGGAAATCGTCCGGCCGGCTGAGATACACCTGCGCCTTGAGCACCAGCTCGAGCGCGCTCTGCCCCGCTTCCAGCGCCGGCAGCAGGCGCCGGCGCACGATGTAGCCGGTTTCCTCTGCGGTCCCCCTCGCGGCAAGCTGGCCTGCGGCGTCCCGCGCGAGCTGTCCGGCGACGAAGATGAGCTCGCCGACTCGCAGGCAGGGCGCATAGCCCGACGTTTCCGGACGATTCAGGCCCGAGCCCACTTCCCGCGGCACATAGCCGCTGGCGGAAGTTGCGGCGATGAGCTGCACGTCCACCTGGGCCCGCGGGTCGCGCAGGTTGCTCACGATGACCGAGGTGCTTGGCGCCACCTGGCGCTGCGTGAACGCCTGCTTGCGCGCGGCCTGGTAGGGCGCGACGCAACTCAAGTCGGGGTAGTACTGGTCGAGCCTCGCCACGAGCGATATCGAGCTTCCCGCCTCATTCAATCGTTCCCTGATCGTCTTGAATAGAGAATGCGGATCGGCGCTACGCAGCCCGGTGCCGAACACCCAGTTGCCGGCGCGCACGAGCTCAGTCGATGCGGGCACCGGTTTCCTTGATGATCTTCGCCCAGCGCGCCTTTTCCTCGTGGAAGAAGGCGCCGAATTCCGCGGGCGTGGAGCCCACGGCTTCGATCGCGGCGGTGTCCATGAAGCTCTTCACCGCCGGGGCGCGCAGCGCCGCGGTGAACTCGCGGTGCAGCCGCTCGATCACGGGCGCGGGCGTGCCTTTGGGCGCGAGCATCCCCATCCATACGTACAGCTCGTAGCCCTTGACTCCGGATTCGATCATCGTCGGGACTTCGGGCAGCGCCGGCGAGCGCTTCGCTCCGGTGACCGCGAGGGCCCTTGCCCTGCCCTCGCGGATGTGCCCGCGCATCGCGGCAAGGCCCGGCATCGCCGCCGACACCTGGCCGCCGAGGAGGTCGGTGACCGCCTGCGCGCTGCCCTTGTACGGAATGTGGTTCATCTGGATGCCGGTCATGGACGCGAACATCGCCATGAAGAGGTGCTGCGCGCTGCCGTTGCCGGAGGAGGAGTAGTCCACCTTGCCGGGGCGCTCCTTCACGTAGGCGATGAACTCGCGCACGTTCCTCGCCGGCACCGAAGGATGGACCAGAAGCACCGCCTGCTCGCTCGCGAGCAGCGTGATGGGCGCGAAATCCTCGACCGGATCGTGCGTCAGCCTCGAGTAGAGCGACGCGCTGATGGCGTTGGGATTGGACGCGAGCAGCAGCGTATAGCCATCCGGCGCGGCCTTGACCACCTCCGCGCTGCCGAGCATCGCGCCCTGGCCGGGCTTGTTCTCGACCACCATCTGCTGCCCCATCCGCTTCGACATCTCCTGCGCGATGACGCGCATCGGGCCGTCGGAGGAGCCTCCGGCCGAGTAGGGCACCACCACGCGGACGGGCCGCGTCGGATAGTCCTGGGTCGATCCCAACATCGGAAAGAGCGCGAGTGAGGAGAGAACGATGATCTTCAGATGACGCTTCACGTGACGCTTTCTCCTAGGGAATAGCAATGTTCGGCGATCTCGCCGGGCCGGCAATACCACACCGTTTCCCGATTGAGGCAATGCTCGAGCGCCCTGCGCAACTGGCGAATCCGGAACGGCTGGCCGAAGACGTAGGGATGCACGGAGACGTTCATCACGAGGGGATGGCGCTCGCACTGCTCGATCATCTCGTCGAACTGGTCCACCACCGCGTCGGCAAAGCTCGCCGCGGACCATCTGCGGTGGATCACGCCCTGCGCATCGTCGGTCTCGACCGGATAGGGAACCGAGAGGATCGCGCCCGAGCGGGTGCGCATCCAGACCGGCTGGTCATCCATCGGCCAGTCCATGAGATAGGTGTAGCCGAGCTCCCTGAGGAGATCCGGGGTATGCGCGCTCTCGTAGGCGCCGGCGCCGAACCAGCCCCTCGGCGGGCGGCCTTCGTGCCGCGCGATGGTCTCGGTGACCTCGCGCAGGAGTCGCTCCTCGTCGCTCTGCCACAGGGCGCGCAGGTTCTCGGCGTTGGTGCGGCCGTGCGCGATCAGCTCGTCGCCGCGCCGGCGGATGGCGTCGGTGATCTGCGGCGCATAGTCGTAGATCAGGCTGTTGGTGCAATGCCCGGCGGGCAGCTCGAGCTCGTCGAGGAGATCGAACAGGCGCCAGATGCCGATGCGGTTGCCGTAGTCGCGCCAGGAGTAGTTGCGGTGCGTCTGCGGCTCGCCGGCCTTGGCCGGGTCGTTTCCCAGGCCCGCGCCGAAGGCGAACCATTCGATGTTGGTGGTGACGGTGAAGGCGAGCCGCCTGCCGTCCGGCCAGGAGTAGTCCTTGCGTTCGACTAACGGGGAGTACTCATACCGTGAATGCTGCGGAAGCAGCACACGCGTCACTCGAGTTTCGCGCCCGACGCTTTCACCACCGGCGCCAGCTTGGCGATCTCGCGCGCGGTCGCGACCTCGAACTCCTCCGGCGTCATGACGATCGGGTCGGCGCCGATGTTCTGCCAGACCTGCTTCATCTCGCTCGAGCGCACCGCGTTCGCGAATTCCGCGTTCAGCCTGCGCACGACGGCGCGGTCCATGCCCTTGGGCCCGAGGATGCCTGAGTAGAGCACGATCTCGAAGTTCGGCACCCCGGCCTCCATCATCGTCGGCACCTCGGGCGCCGCCGCGACGCGCTTGGGCGTGGTGACGGCGAGCGCCCGCAGCTTGCCCGCCTTGGAGTTCGAGATCGCCGGCGGCATGGTCGAGAACACGAACGTCACCTCGCCGCCCAGGATCGCCTGCGTGGCCGGGTTGCTGCCCTTGTAGGGCACATGCAGCACCTCCACGCCGGCCAGCGTTTTCAGCATCTCCCCGGAGAGGTGCACGATGGTGCCGTTACCCGAGGATCCGTACGAGTACTTGCCCGGACCGGACTTGAGCAGCGCGACCAGCTCGCGCACGCTCGCGGCCTGAGTGCTCGGGTGCACCACCAGCATGAGCGGCGTCGAGGCGACCATGGCGACGAAGCTGAAGTCCTTCATCGAGTCGTACGGCAGCTTCGTGTACAGCGTGTTGTTGATGGCGTGCGTGGTGATGTCCTGCAGCCAGATGTTGTAGCCGTCGGGGGCCGACTTGACGATGAAATCGCCTGCGATGGTGGTGCCGGCGCCGGGCTTGTTCTCGACGATGACCTGCTGGCCGAGCTGC
>Ga0070696_100003504_pt1 | contig 10432 bp, 7 predicted proteins | sample KBSK1253metaG_FD_65474 | JGI IMG/M metagenome (GOLD analysis project Ga0070696, IMG submission 65474) | Corn, switchgrass and miscanthus rhizosphere microbial communities from Kellogg Biological Station, Michigan, USA - KBS K1-25-3 metaG | ecosystem: Host-associated > Plants > Roots >... | reverse complement strand
GGCGGTGCGCTTATTCACAGGAGCCCTCCCGCTTGAAATTCAAATCCTCGTAGTCGTAGCTGAAATCCGCATCCGGATCGACCTTGGCCATGTGCAGGGTGCCGCCTGCTTGCGAAGGGAAGCGTAGCCACGCCTCGGCGTCGCCGTGGTACCAATGCACGAGATATTTGTCGCCGACGCGCATGACTTGGCCGGTGAGCTCCGGCGATTTTTGCGATGCGAATTGCACTTTGTCGCCGCGCACGCAGATGTGCACCTCGCCGAACCATGGATCGCGCCAGACGCCGAGGTCGTTCTTCAGGTCGGCAGGCGTTGCAGGTCTGCGTGAAGACGTGTCGGGTACGCGCGAAATCCGTCGCTGCTCGTCGGCACGCTTCAGTTCGTCGGCGTAGCTCTCGACGCTGCGCGCCTTATCCGGTGCGGTGAAGTGCTTGGTCAACACTTCGCTGAGCACGCTGCGCGCGTTGTCGGCCTCGGCATTGATCATGAAAACGTAGCCGCTCTGCTTGAACGGCAGCAGCGTGACCGCCGAATACATGCCCGACAGCGTGCCGGTGTGAGACACGGTCATCTCGCCGTCGACATCGCCGATGCGCCAGCCGTAACCGTAGCCCCAGAACAGCGTGCCGTCCCATTCGTGCCGGAGTTTCGAGATCGGCATCGGCGTGTACGGCGTCCATTCCGCATGGCGTTCCTTCGGCGTCAGCCATTGCAACTGCTGCGGCGTCGGCGCCAACCAGTTCATGGCCCAGGTCAGCATGTCGTGCAAGCTGCAGCGCACGCCGCCGGCCGAGTCCATCGTGGTTTCGTGCACGATCGCGCCGCGCGCCGGAATCGCGACGAAGTGGTCGTTTTCGATGATGTGCGGATCCGCGACGTTGCCGACTTCATCGCGGTTCCACGTACCGATCTGGCAGCGCGTCATGCCGAGCGGCTGGAAGATTTCGCGGCGCATCAGCGTCGGGTACGGCGCGCCGCCGGCCGCAGCCGCGACCTGGCCGGCGACGATGTAGAGCGTGTTGTCGTAGGCATAGCCCGCGCGAAAGCCGTACGCGGGTTTCAGGTACTGCAAGCCGGCGATCACGTCGGCGGGCGCGAAGTGGTTTGGCGTCGGCCACAGCATCAGGTCGCCCGCGCCTTCGGGAAGGCCGCTGTGGTGCACCAGCAGGTCACCGACCTGCATGTTCTTCGTCACCCATGGGTCGTACATCCGAAACGAAGGCAGGTATTTCGTGACCGGGTCGCCCCAGCGCAATTTCCCTTGTTGCACCAGCCGCGCGAGCAGGGTGGACGTCATGGCCTTGCTGTTGGACGCGATCTCGAACAGCGTGTCGTTGTCGATCGGTTTGCCCGATGCGAGCTTTCCGACTTCGCGGGTGTAGACCACCTTGCCGTGGTCGATCACGCCGACCGCAAGGCCGGGCAGGTGGTAGTACGCGACCACCGCATCGACGAGGCGATCGAGGTCGGCAGTCTGTGTTGGCGTGGCGGCCTGCGCGGTGGTTGCACAAAGCGCGAATGCAAGCGACGCCAGCACGATTCGCGCGCAGGCTTTCATGGCGTTTCCCATTTGTCGGCGGATCGTTCGCCCGCGATCATTTCCTCGAGCGTCTGGCGTTCGCGCACCACGGCATAACGCCCGCGGTCCAGCAACACTTCCGCGGCCAGCGGTCGCGAGTTGTATGTCGATGCCATGGACGCGCCGTAGGCGCCGGTGGCCTTGATCATCACCAGATCGCCGGCTTGGCATTCCGGCATCGCGCGATCACGCGCGAAGGTGTCGCCGGTTTCGCAGACGGGGCCGACGACGTCGTAGGTCTGCGTTGGGCGCGATCCGTCCACCAGCGGCACGATGTCGTGCCAGGCGTCGTACAGCGAAGGCCGGATCAGGTCGTTCATCGCGGCATCGAGGATCAGGAACCTGCGCTGCTGACCCTCCTTGATGCGAATCACGCGCGTCAGCAGCACGCCGGCTTCGGCGACCAGCCAGCGGCCCGGTTCCAGCAGGATGCGGCCGTCGTAACCTGCCAATGCTCCGCGGACCGTCGCGGCGTAGTCATCGATCGACACCGGATGGTCGTGGCCGGCGCGATAGCACACGCCGAGGCCGCCGCCGACGTCGATGCTGCGGATCGTGTGTCCGGCGCCAGCCAGTTCGCGCCAGAATTCCGCGACCCGTCGCAGCGCCGCGCGGATCGGATCGAGGCTCAGCATCTGCGAACCGATGTGCACGTGCAGGCCGTCCAGTCGCACATGCGTCAGCGCCGCACCGTTCGCGAACCATCCGCGTGCTTCGTCGATGCCGACGCCGAACTTGTTCTCCGACTTGCCGGTGGAAATCTTCGCGTGGGTGAGGGCGTCGACGTCGGGGTTGATGCGCGCGGAAGCATTGGCGACGACGTTGCGCTCCGCGGCGATGCGTTGCAGCAGTTGCAGCTCGTCCGCGGACTCGACATTGAAGCGCGCGACGCCTGCGTCGAGCGCGTCCGCGATTTCTTCCGCGGTCTTGCCGACGCCGGAAAACACGATCCGGTCGGCGGGAATGCCGGCGTGCAGGCAGCACCACAACTCGCCGCCGGAAACGATGTCGGCGCCCAGCCCCGCGTCAGCCATCAATTGCAGGATCGCGATGTTCGTATTGGCCTTGGCGGCGTAGCAGATCCGCGCGTCCAGCCCGTGCAAGGCTCTTTGCAGGGCGTCGATGCGCTGCCGGATCGCGTTTGCGGAATAAAGATGGCACGGCGTGCCCACGCGCCGTGCCAAAGCGGGGAGTTCGACGCCGTCCAGGCATGCGATGTCGGCACATGCGGGGTTGGCGTGGGCAGTCGGGGCAGTCATCTTTGATCCTGCATGGCGTCGAGTCTCAGCGAGTGTTGATCGCGTCAGGTCGCCCGGAAACCTCGTCATTCCTGGGCTGCCTGCGCTCTTTGCGGGCAGAACCCGGAATCGGTTTGGATCGCCACTGGTTTTGAACCGATTGACTCGCGCCATCCATGGCGCTCGCGCTGCACGCCGCCTGCGGCGTTCGCGTTTGCAATCCTGCAAACGCAGTCGGGTTCAGTCTGCGATGGAGCCGCAGCCGGCCCCGGAATGATGACGTGGAAGTGTGCATCAAGTCGATCCGCGGAAGGATCAGTAACCCGCCGCCGAACCCGCCGAACGATGCGGGTCGGCCGCGCCTTCCAGCATCCCGGTTTTCGGGTTGACGAGGATGGATTCGAGCACGCCGAGGTGACGTTCCTTCAGCGTGTAGCCCATCGCTTCCAGCTGCTGTTTCGATTCGGGCGTCAGCAGGCCCGGCCCGACGTACACCACATCCGGATACCACTGCATGTGGATGTGCGGCGCGTTGACGGCCTGCTGCATGTTCATGCCGAAGTCGACCACGTTGATGATGCTCTGCATCGTGGTCGAGATGATGGTGGCGCTACCGGGGCTGCCGCTCAGCATGAAGGGCTTGCCGTCCTTCAGCACCACGGTCGGTGTCATCGAACTCAACGGACGCTTGCCCGGTTCGACCCCATCGGCCTTGCCCTGCACGAGTCCGGCGCCATTCGTCGCGCCGGGCTTGGCGGTGAAATCGTCCATCTCGTCGTTGAGGTAGAAGCCGGTGTCGCCGGCGATCTGCTTGATGCCGAACAGGAAGTTGATGGTGTAGGTGACAGCCACCGCGTTGCCGTGACTGTCCATCACCGAATAATGCGTAGTGTTGTTGCCTTCGCTGGACGGCAGGAAACTCTTGATCTCGGACGACGGCGTGGCATTGTCGGGCTTGATCGTCGCGCGCAGTGACGCGGCGTAGGACGCCGACATCAGTTTCTGCATCGGGATCTTCACGAAATCCGGATCGCCAAGATAGGTATTGCGGGTCGCGAAGGCGCGGCGCTCGGCTTCGGCGAAGTAATGCACGAACTTCGTCGACGCGTAGCCCCAATCAGCGACCGGGTACGGCTTCAGGATGTTCAGCGCGAGGCACATGGTGGTGCCGCCGGAGCTGGGCGGCGGCGCCGAGAGAATGGTGTAGCCGCGGTACTCGCATTGCAGCGGCTTCTTCCATTCCACGTGGTAGCTGGCGAAATCCTTCATGCTGAGGATGCCGCCGTGGGCATCGCTGGCTTTCACCACCGCCTTGGCAATGGAACCCTTGTAGAACGCGTCGGTGCCGCCCCTGGCGATCTTCTCCAGCGTTTTGGCGAGATTCTTCTGCACCACGCGGTCGCCGGCCTTCCACGGCTTGCCGCCGTTGCCGAAGACCGCGGCGGATTCCGGGTATTTGTTGAGCGCTTCGAGGTCGTTGTTGATGATCTTGGCGTCGCCTTCCTCCAGCACGAAGCCGTCGCGGGCCAGCTTGATCGCCGGCTGGATGACTTGCGCGACGCTCATCGTGCCGTACTTCTTCAGCGCGGTGTCGAGGCCCATCACCGTGCCCGGCACGCCGACGCCGAGATACGTGTCGGTGCTGCGGCCTTCGACGACGTTGCCTTGCGCGTCCAGGAACATGTCCGGGGTGGCCTTCAGCGGTGCCTTCTCGCGGAAGTTCAGGAACAGGTTTTCGCCATTGGCAAGGTGGATGGTCATGAAGCCGCCGCCGCCGATGTTGCCGCAACACGGTTGCGTCACCGCCAGCGCGTAACCGACTGCGACCGCCGCGTCGACCGCGTTGCCACCTTCCTTGAGGATCTGCACGCCGGCTTCGGTCGCGTAGTGCTGGTCCGAAACCACCATCGCGTGCTTGGCCGTCACCGGCTTGGCCTTGGCCAGCATCGCCTGGGTCGCAGCGGGCGCGTGCGAAAAGTCGGGCGCGGCAGGGCGATTGTCGCGCGCGGCCGCGGCGGTGCTGAATGCCGCGATCGCCACCGCGATCGCGGTGCGCGTCCAGGCGGCGCGGCGAAGCGCGTCGGTGCGAGAAGATGGATCGGAAGAATGTCGGGCCGCGTCAGGCTGGAACATCGCTTTCACCTTGTTGGTCATCGAATCGAAAATGGTTGCAGGCGCAAACGGCACCGGTAAAAAACGTTACATGGCATGGCTCGCGATTGTGGGCGACGTGTCGAGGCCACGCCCGTTTCCGTTGCGAAGCTCGCGCTCCAGCGTTCGTCGGGCGGCCCGTTGCTAAGCGCAAGCCGTCAGGGTACCGGCCAAACGTGCTGCGTCTCCCCAGAACCCTGGCGAAGGCGGAGCAAGCAGGCCGTCCTGCAGTTTCACGCCGTCGGCGTAATCGTTCGCCAGCCACAGCGGTCCATCCAAGTCGATGAACTCCGCTTCGCGCGCGATTTCCAGCGCGGGCGCGATGCCCAGCGACGACCCCACCATGCAACCGACCATGATCCGGAAGCCTTGCGTGCGCGCGGCGCGCAGCAGGCGCCAGGCTTCGGTCAGGCCGCCGGTCTTGTCGAGCTTGATGTTGATGGCCTGATAGCGGTCGAGCAGGCGCGGCAGATCGGCACAGGTGTGGCAGGCCTCGTCGGCGCAGATCGGGATGCGGCTGGAAAAGCCCACGAGATCGGCGTCGCCGACCGCCGGCAGGGGTTGTTCGATCAAACTCACGCCGGCGCGTTCGAGCGCGGGCAGGGTGTCGTGCAGGATGTCGAAGGTCCAGCTTTCGTTGGGATCGACGATCAATCGCGCGGACGGTGCCGCGCGCCGGACCGCCTCGATGCGTGACGTCGGGTCATCGGCATCGACCTTGATCTTGATGAGCCTGGCGCCGGTCATGCGCGACGCCGCTTGCTCCATCGCTTCGGGCGTATCGAGGCTGACAGTGAGCGCGGTGACGACCGGAGCGCAGGGCGTCCGCGCCAATTGCGCCCAGACAGGCACGCCCGACAGTCTGGATTCGAGATCCCAAAGCGCGTCATCAATGGCATTGCGCGCGGCGCCGGGGTGCAGCCGCGCTTGCAGTTCATCGCGGCCCATCCCGGCGCAAAGTTCGTTTCGCAGCGCTTCCATTTCATCGAGCACCGAGGCCACGGATTCGCCGTAGCGCGCGTACGGCACGGATTCGCCGCGCCCGACGCAGTTGCCTTGCCGGAGTTCGACGGTGACGACGTCGGCGGCGTGCTTCACGCCGCGCGAGATGCGGAACGGCGAGTGCAGCGGCAGGCTGCAGTGCCGGATGGTCAGTTCGCGCAGCATGCGAGCAGGTTGTCGACGATGCCTTCGACGCCCATCGTGACCGGGTCTTCGCAGGGAAGCTGGAAGCGGCCGCTGATTTCGCGGCACATCGCCTTGGCCTCGTGCCCGGGAAGATTGGAAGTATTGAGTGCGATGCCGACCGCCTTGACCGCGGGATTGGTCAGGCGGGCGGCCTCGAGGTTCGCGTTGAGGCAACGCTCGAGATCGGGGAGCGGGGAATCCGGCAATCCGCGCATGTGCCTGCGGGTCGGTTCGTGGCACAACACCAGCGCGTCGGGTTGTGATCCGTGCAGCAATCCCAGCGATACGCCGGCATAGGAGGGATGGAACAACGAGCCCTGGCCCTCGATCAGATCCCAGCCGCCGTCTTCGCGCGCGGGCGAGATCCATTCCGCCGCGCCGGAAATGAAATCCGCGACCACCGAATCCACGGGAATGCCGCCGCCCGCCACGAAGATGCCGGTCTGGCCGGTGGCACGGAAATCCGCGATCAAGCCGCGCTTGCGCATGCTGCGCTCGAGCGCGAGCGTGGTGTACATCTTGCCGACAGAACAGTCGGTGCCGATGGTCAGCAACCGATGGCCCGCGCGTTTGCGTCCATTGCCGACCGGAAGGTTGCGGGTGAAGTCGCGCGCATCGTACAGCACCCGTCCGTTGCGTCGCGCCGCGGCCACGATATAGGGATTGTCGCGCAGTTTCTGGTGCAGGCCGGCGATCACGTTGAGGCCCGCATTGAGCGCTTCGACGATCTCGGCCACGGTTTCCTGCGCCATCACGCCGCCGGCATTCGCGGTGCCGATCACCATGGTGTTGGCGCCCGCCTCGCGCGCTTCCGCGAAGCCCATGTCTGGCAAGCCCAGCGTGTACCGGCAGTCGGGATGCCGGTGCTGGCCCACGCACCACTCGGGACGCCAGAACGCCAAGCCCCTGGCCGTCTTGATGGCCAGATCGTCGGCGGCTTGGCCGAGATACAAAAGGTAAGGCGGCCCCCACTGGCCGTCGCCGGCCGCTTCGCCATGGTCAGACATGCAATCCTTCCCTTCGGATGTGCGCCAACAGCAGTGCCTGCAGGAGAGTACCCGTGGGCGCACGCCGCCGGCCAATGAAAAGACCGGCACATGGCATAACTGGGAGTTGTGAACGGCGCGCGTGCCGGTCGCTACGGGTTGTGATCGCCGTGCGCTGCGGGATCGACCACGTCGTAGCCGCGCTGGCGCATGAGCTGCAGCACCTCGGCGACGGGCAACCCATCGATGCGGTGATGGTCGCGACCTGTCGTCGTTTCGGCGTGAAACAACGAATTGAGGATCGCTTCCTCGGTCGCCTCGATTGCGGCCATGAACAGCGGCGACATGTCGTCGTTGCGGACAACGGTAATGTGCTGCAGCGGATCACCGGATTGGTACGCGACCCGCGAATCCTTGTCGGTGGAGAACGCGATCGCGTAATCGCCGCTGCCGTTCGACTCGATGCCGCCGGTTTTGCCGAGCCCCAGGATCGCCCGCTTCGCGAGCCGTTCCAGGTTGCGCGAGTCCAGCGGCGCATCCGTCGCCACCACGATCATGCAGGAGCCATCCGGCGAATCGTTCAACTCGTCGCTCAGATAATACTTGTGCAGCAGTTTGCCGACCGGCACGCCATCAATGTCGAGCACGCCGCCGAAGTTCGTCTGCACCAGCACGCCCACGGTGTAGCCCCCGAGCGAACCCGGCAGTTTGCGCGAAGCGGTGCCGATGCCGCCCTTGAATCCGAACGCGACCGTGCCGGTGCCGGCGCCCACGTCGCCCTGCGCGACCGGGCCGGTTTTCGCCGCACGAATCGCGTCCAGCACGTCCCGTTTGGTGACGTGGCGGCCGCGGATGTCATTCAACCAGCCGTCGTTGGTTTCGCCGACGACTGGGTTCACGGAAAGCACGTCGGCGTTCGCGGGAAAGGAAAAGGTGTAATCGATCAATGCGTCGGCCGCGGTCGGCACGCTGAGCGTGTTGGTCAACACGATCGGCGTTTCGATATTGCCCAGCTCCGCGATCTGCGTGGTGCCGGTCAGCTTGCCGAAGCCGTTGCCGACGTACACGGCGGCCGGAACCTTGTTCTGGAAGATGTTGCCCGCGTAGGGCAGGATGGCCGTCACGCCGGTGCGTACGTCGTTGCCTTCGACCAGGCTCTTTTGCCCGACCAGCACGCCCGGCACGTCGGTGATCGCATTCCACTTGCCCGGTTGCAGCACACCGATCCGGACGCCGTAGTCGCGCAGGTTCGCGTGTCCGGCATACGCGGGCAGGCAGGCCAACATCAGGATGGCGACGGTGGCGAGACGCGCGGGCATGGTTGATCCTTGTTGGCGCGAACGGCGCAATGGCGCCCTGGAGTGTACCGGTTCCGATACTTTCGGCCTGGGTGCTCGCGGCGGTGGCATGCGATGATGCGCCCCGACAGCGTCCCGGTGCCGGCGCGGCGCCGGCGGTGCGCAAAGGGCGGGCAACAATCCGCCCGGAAGGGGTGACTCGGCATGCGTTTGCGTTACATCGAATTGTTCCATGCGGTGCTCAACACCGGCAGCCTGACAGGCGCGGCCAAACTGTTGAACATTTCGCAGCCGGCGGCCAGCAAGGCGCTGCAGCACGCCGAGGACCAGCTCGGCTTCGAGCTTTTCAGCCGCGTGCGCGGGCGCCTGCAGCCGACACAGGAAGCGATGCTGCTGCGCGACCGCATCGAAAAGATCATCCAGGACGTGCATGATCTGGAGCGGCTCACCACCAACATGAGCCAGCCGGAAAGCACGCCGTTGCGTGTGACGTGCACGCCGACGCTGGCCATGGGCTTGCTGCCCGAGGCTACCGCGCTGCTGCGCAAGGCATCCCCCCGCACGATCGTGGAGCTGTCCACGCAGCACTCGTTGCAGATGTGCCAATCGCTGACACTGCGCGACGCCGACATCGGCTTGACCCTGCAGGACGTCGGTCACCAGACCCTGCGCCAGAAGGCGTTGTGCCGCGGACGCGTGATGGTGATCGCGCCGCCCGGTTGGTGGCCGGAAACCGAATTGACGCGTCCGCTGCCGATCGGGGCGTTGGCCGGCCAGCCGATGATCGGAATCACGGTGCGCGATGCGCTGGGCAACATGCTGCAAAGCCATCTCACCCAACTCCAGCCGCCGCCGCAGACGCTGGTGTCGGTGCAGACGTACCAGTTGGCCCACGCGCTGGTGGCAAAGGGCGAGGGCTTGGCGCTGATCGATCCGTTCACGGCCCGCGCCGGCGCGCACCACGTGCAGATGCGTCCATTGAAGCCGCACCTCGACGTGGTGCTGTATGCGATGTTCCGCCCCGACAGTCCGTTGAACCCGGTGCAGAAGCGATTCCTCGACCTGATACGGCAACTCGCGCAGCGCATGCTTGCGCAGTGAGGCGATGCGTTCCGCCGCGGCGGCCGCCTCCACAACGTCCAGTTATGCCACGTGCCTTTTTTTTCATTGGCGGCGGTGGCGCGTTTGTGGTTACGCTCGACGTTTGAATGGGGCGCTTCGTATTTCACCAACACAAGGTCACCCGCTGCAATCCTGCGGCGGGCAAAAGCGCGGAGAGAATGCGATGAACAAGCGTGTCAAACGAGTTGTTCCGACCTTGCTGGCGGCATCGGTGATGCTTGCGCTGGCAGGCACTGCCGCTGCCCAGGACACGCAAGCGACAACCGGCACGGATCAGCAACCAACCACGCAGTCATCGAATCAGTCGCGGCAACCTGCGACCTTGTCGACCGTGGTGGTGACGGGCACGCGCGTGCTCGGCCGGACGCTCAAGGATTCGCTGCAGCCGGTCGACGTGGTGTCGGGCGACGCACTCAGGCAGACCGGCGCGTTCGATTTCGGCACGGCACTGTCGCGCGCGATTCCCTCGCTGAACTTCCCGATGTCGCCCGCTTCGGACCTCGAAGCCTTCCAGCGTCCTTTCCAGTTGCGCAGCATGCCGCCCGATGAAGTGCTGGTGCTGGTCGACGGCAAGCGCTGGCATCCGGGCGCGCTGGTGATGACGCTCGCCAACATCGGCGTGGGCTCGCAGGGCTACGACCTCAACACGATTCCGCTGTCCGCGGTCGACCACATCGAAGTGCTGCGCGACGGCGCATCGGCCCAGTACGGTTCCGACGCGATCGCCGGCGTCATCAACGTGATCCTGAAAAAAGGCGCGCAAGGCGGCAGCGTCACCGCGACCGTCGGACAGTATGCCGCGGGCGATGGCAGGACGTGGCGTGGGGCCGGCAACTTCGGCGTATCGCTCGGCGACAAGGGCTGGATGCG
>Ga0070696_100003503_pt1 | contig 10433 bp, 7 predicted proteins | sample KBSK1253metaG_FD_65474 | JGI IMG/M metagenome (GOLD analysis project Ga0070696, IMG submission 65474) | Corn, switchgrass and miscanthus rhizosphere microbial communities from Kellogg Biological Station, Michigan, USA - KBS K1-25-3 metaG | ecosystem: Host-associated > Plants > Roots >... | reverse complement strand
CCGAGGTCACCCGCGGTTCGACGCGCTGATTGCGAAGATGCGCTTTTAGCGCCTGTCTAGCGCAAAACTCCCAGCAGCGTGGGCGCCATCCATGGAATGGCGAGCAGCGCCAGAGCCGTCACGAAACCCACGATCCATGGGCGCTTGCTGTCCATCGGTGGATAGGCGGCGGACGATTTGAAGGCGAACACCGCCATCGGTATATGGGCGGCCGCGACAAGGATCGGCGGCCACACCGCGCCGAAGCTGAATGGGCGTTGAACGACCGCCGCGCCGAGAAGGTATGTCGCCTCCAGGACGCCGATTCCCAACGCCATGCCGAAACCGAACCGGTCACGCGTACGAGCGGTCAGCCACATGAGCACGAGCAGGTACGACAGCATTGCAAAGCCGATATAGGGCAGCTGGACCATGAGCGACCGGCTGTCCCGAAGCAGCGATACAAACTGGAACTCGAAGAGCAACCGTAGCACCATCGCCCCGCCGACCGCGGCGCGCACCTTGGAACGGTGAGCCTCCACCTGCGCCAGAGCCCTGCTGAACGCGGACGATTCTCGCCCCGCCCCTTCGTCGTCGACCGCTGGGGTCACGAGAGGAGTGAGCTTTGAGTCCGCGGGTGGAGCGAGATCGGACCGGATTTCCATAGTCGGGCCGGCAAGGGGAGAACTGCAGGGATGCCTTATTCAGGACGCCCAAACCAAGCCCCGGCAACGCCCTGTGATTGCACTTAAGCCCCGAAAGCGCCAGCGTACGGGATGTCTCGATTTCCCCACTTCCGCCCCCTGCTTCTGGCGCTGTTGGCGGGCTGCACGCGACCTTCGACGCGCGTTTCGTCAGCCAGCGACGCCGAGCTTCTAGATCGAGCTCGCGACCTCCACCGGCGCATCATCACGATCGACACCCACGACGACATCCCGCTCACTTTTGCGAGCGCCACGGTCGACCCTTTGACGGCGGACCGGCAAGTCAACCTGACGAAGATGAAGGCAGGTGGATTGGATGTCGCATTCTTCGCGGTCTTCGTCGGCCAAACCCAGCGCACGCCGGAGAATTACGAGAAGGCGAAAGCCGACGCGATGACAAAGTTTGCCGCGATTCACCGGATGGCAGAAACGATGTATCCGGATCGCATCGCCATCGCCTACACCCCCGCGGACGTCACCCGTCTCAAACAGCGCGGGATGCTGATCGCCGCCATCGGGATCGAGAACGGCTACGTCATCGGAAAGGATCTCTCGCTGATCAAGACCTATTTCGACCTCGGCGCGCGCTACATGACGCTGGCGCACACGTCCAACAACGACGTCTGCGACTCCTCGACCGATCGGCAGGGTCCCGAACACCATGGGCTGAGCGCCCTGGGCCGACAGGTGGTCGCCGAGATGAATCGCGTCGGTATGATGGTGGATATCTCGCACGTCTCGAGGGAGTGCATGATGCAAGCGACGGCCATGTCCCGTGCGCCTGTGATCGCATCGCACTCGAGCACCAAGCTGTTCGCCGACGTGCCCCGCAACCTCGACGACGAGCAGCTGCGCGCGATCAAGAACAACGGCGGCGTGGCGCAGATGGTGGCGTTGGCAGCCTACGTGAAGGTGGACCCGCCGGAGAAGCGCGCCGCGCTCGACTCGCTGCGCAACGCACTCGGGCTTCCCGCTCAAGGCTTCTCGGGGCTGACGGACGAGCAGCGCAGCGCGCTGCGCGCCGGCATGGCCACGATCGACGCGCGATATCCGGGACCCACCGTGAAGGACTTCGTGAATCACATCGATCATGCGGTGAAAGTCGCCGGGATCGACCACGTCGGCATCAGCTCGGACTTCGACGGCGGCGGCGGAATCATCGGCTGGCGCGACGCCAGCCAGACGATGAACGTCACCGCCGAGCTCCTGCGACGCGGCTACACCGAGGAGCAGATCAGGAAGCTCTGGGGCGGCAACCTGCTGCGGGTCTGGTCGGAGAATCAGCGCGTCGCCGCGGAGCTGCAGCGGACCAAGGCGTAGCCGGGAGGGGGGGACCCGGCGCATCACACCAATCCAGAATGGATCTCGTACCAATCGTGCTCGAGGGCGATCACGTCCGTCTCGAGCCGCTGCAGCTTCAGCACGCCGACGCGCTACTCGCGGCCGCCATCGATCCGCGTATCTGGCAGTTCACGACTGTCTCGATACGCACCGCGGCAGACATGCAGAAATACATCGCAACAGCCCTGGAGTGGCAGAAGGCAGGCACCGCGCTGCCATTCGTCACGATGGCGCGGAATGGGGCGGACACGGAACATCGCATCGTCGGCAGCACGCGATTCGCCAACATCGACCATGAGAATCGTCGAGCGGAGATCGGTTGGACGTGGATCACTCCAGAGTATTGGCGCACCGTGGTCAACACGGAGGCGAAATACCTCATGCTGCGGCATGCGTTCGAGACTTGGAAATGCATTCGCGTCGAGCTCAAGACGAGCGCAAAGAACGAGCGTTCGCGGGCCGCGATCGCGCGCATCGGCGGCAAGGAAGAAGGCATTCTCCGCCATCACATGATCAACGCGGATGGCTCGTATCGCGACTCTGTCTACTTCGGCATTCTCGACGACGAGTGGCCCGAGGTGAAGCGGCGCCTCGAGGAGCGTCTCGCGCGCGGGTGACCTGACGCCGCGTTCCGACCGTTACAGCTCTCGCAGTACGCTGTCGGCGGCCCTCCATCCCGACGCCACGGCGCCATGGACAGTGCCGTTGCGCCCTTCCCTGTCCGCGTGCTCTCCCGCGAAAAAGAGCGTCCCTTTCACTGGGCGCGCGAGCCGAGCCGCAGCGGTCTCGCCACCCACACCGACGTAGCTATAGGCTCCGCGCGCGAACGGATCGTTCGTCCAGTCGTGCGTGAACGCGGCCACGACATGTTTCTGCACCGAGCGTTGGGTCATGTCGAGCACCGCGGCGAGCGATTGTGTCGCGGCGGCAACGGTCTCATCGCGCGTCATGGCGCTCAGGCCACGCGCAGCTGGGCCGCCGCGCCATCCCACGAGCATCGGAGCGCGCACCGGATACGGCGTCCACCAGATGGGAAACGGCACACGAGCCTGAGACATCAGGAAAGACATCGTATCGAAGCGGTCGTCGCCGGCGTGCCGAGCGAACCACTTCCCCACCCAGAACGGCTCGTCGAGCTGAAGCACCACGCGAGCGACGGTGCCCATCACGAGCTCCGTCACCGCTCGTTGCTTGTCGGGCAATGGCGGATCGAAGACAATCCCACCGGCCCCCCCGTCAGAGTGCGGCGCCTGTAGCACCCCGAGAGGAACCGTGACGATGGCGGCCCGAGCTTCGATGATGCGCCGTTCATTGTCTCCAGGAACGCCGTGCTCGACCTCGACACCGCGCGGACGCCACCGCACGCGCGACACGGCGGTGCCGAGCGTCACGTTGCCGAGCACCGGCGCCGCGAGGGACGCGATGACGCGGTCGTACCCCTCGATCACGCGACGTATACGACGCTCACGTACGTCGCCACGCGGACTGCCGCCTTCTGCGAGCGACCGTTCGCTGATGCGCCCCGTGTCCGCGGCGTGGAATCCTTCGACGTACTGCACCGCCAGTCGACGGTCCGCAGGGGCGACCGAGCGCATGCCGGCGATCGCATCGGCGAACGACCGATCGGGATCGCGTTCGTCGTCCAGACGCCGCATCACGCGGTCGAGACGCTCCCAGAAGTCGTCCTCGAGACGAAGGCGTCCGCCAGCGCTCATCCAGCGACGCCCCGCCACATCGATGGTGCGAAGGCCGGCCTCCCGCGTGAGTCGATCCAGCTCCGGCGTGTCACCGTGCAGGAACTCGGCGCCCAACTCGATTGGGACCGTGAGATCCTCCGGACGCAGCGTCCACACGCGGCCGCCGATGCGATCTCGCGCCTCCAGCACGGCGACATCCACCCCCTGTTCGCGGAGTCGCTGCGCGGCGGCCAGGCCGGCCGCCCCCGCTCCGATCACACACACCGTTGGGTCGCTGCGCATGTCGCCGCCTCCGAGCAGACCGCAGGCCAGGCTGCCGCGGCAGTTTCGCACCCCTTGTTGACTTATGCCTGATTCCGTGTAATACCTAAGTGAGCGAGGTAATCTATGGCCGGCTCCGATCTATACACCGGGACACTCGAATTACTGATCCTCAAAGCGGTTTCGTGGGGACCGCGGCACGGCTATGCCATCGGCCGATGGATCCGCGAGACCACGTCCGAAGTGCTCGTCGTGCAGGAGGGGGCGCTCTACCCCGCGCTGCACCGCCTCGAGCGAAAAGGACTACTCAGCGAAGAATGGCGGCAATCGGAAACCGGGCGTCAAGCGAAATACTACGAGCTGACCCCCACTGGCCGGACGCACCTTCGCGCCGAGCGCAAACGCTGGGAGCAGTACTCCGGCGCCGTGGCTCAGGCGCTCGCCACCGTCTGACGGAAAACTGCCATGACGAAAAAAACCTTTCGCATCACCGACAGTCACCCGGATCCCAAACGTGACGTCGACGACGAGGTGGCGTTTCACCTCGAGATGCGCACACGCGAGTTCATCGAGCAGGGGATGAGCGCCGAAGAAGCGCGGCGTAAGGCCGCTGCGTCGTTTGGCGACGTCCAGTCGATCCGCAGCGATCTTCGCGCGGACCGTGCCCACCGAAACGACGAGCTTCGGCGGCGCGATTGGTGGCATGGCGTCCAGATGGATGTGCAGTACGCATTCCGGTCTCTCCGCAAGAATCCCGTGTTCGCGCTTGCCTCGATCGCAACACTTGCACTTGGCATCGGTGCCACGCTCGCCGTGTTCACCGTCGTCAACGGCGTACTGGTGCGCCCGCTTCCGTACAAGGATCCCTCCAGCATCGCGATGGTCTGGATCGCCGAGACGAACAAGGAAGGGGTGACCAGCAACCTTCCGCTCACCAGCGGTTTTTTCAACGATCTGCAGCGTGACTCGCGGAGCTTCGAACATCTGGCAGCTTTTCGCGCCTGGTCCTATTTGCTCGGCGGGGGCGCCGATGACGAGACGATTTCCGGCGCGCGCGTTTCGCCTGCGCTCTTTGACGTGCTGGGAGTACGCCCGCTGCTGGGTCAGCCATTCACACGGGAGGCTGCCGTGCCGGGCGGGCCGCGGGTCGTCATCATCAGCTATCCGCTCTGGCAACGGCGCTTCGGTGGCAAGGCCTCCATCGTCGGCCAGCAGGTGAGTCTCAGCCGTGAATCGTTCACCGTCGTTGGGGTGATGCCCCCCGGATTCGCCTTCCCGCGCGGCGCGGAGCTCCCCGCGCCCTTTGGGTTCGGATTGCGCACTGACATCTGGACTCCGTTGGTCTTCGACTCGACTGACCTTCAGAACTACGGAACCATGAACCTGTCGGCCGTTGGCCGCCGGGTGGCCGCCGTGGCTCCGGATGCCGCGCAGAGCGAAGTCTCCAGCATCATGCGCCGCTTCCTCGCGCAGGTTGCGCCACAAATGAAGCTGGACTATCGCCTTGTTCCCCTGTCGGATCAGGCGAGCGGCAAGGTGCGACGCAGTCTTCTGATCCTCCTCGGTTCTGTGCTGTTCCTTCTGGTGATCGCGTGCGCCAACGTGGCGAGCCTGCTCGTGGCACGCGCAACGAGCCGCCAGCGGGAGTTGGCTGTGCGAGCCGCGCTCGGAGCAGGACGGGGGCGCATCGCTCGGCAGCTGGTTACCGAGAACCTCGTGCTAGCCAGCGCCGGCGCCGTCCTCGGTGTCGCCATCTCGTACTGGGCAACCAAGGTAATGCTGTCGCTCGTGCCGGGATCGATGCCTCGGGCCGACGACATTGGGCTCGACTGGCGCGTTCTGTCCTTTGCCGCGGCCGTCACGCTGGTCGCCGGCGTGATATTCGGTGTCGCGGCGGCCTACACGGTGCGCTGGACACGGCTCTCCGCTGAGCTTCACAGTGGCGGTACGCGAACTACGGGCGGCCATGGCCGCAGACTCGGACGGCAGCTGCTCGTGACCGCCGAGGTCGCGCTGTCCCTCATGTTGCTCATCGGCGCGGCGCTGCTGACGCGAAGTTTCGTGCGTTTACAGCAAGTCCAGCCCGGATTCGATCCCTCCAACCTGCTCACTGTGGGGGTGTCGATGCCAATCGCGGGACGCTTCGATCCCGTCCGCGACGGCCCGAAGTGGAGTGCGAGCTTCAACCAGGCAACCGCCCGTATCAACCAAGCGTCGGGCGTCGTCGCCGCCGGGGCGATCAGCTCGTTGCCATTGAGCGGCATCCTTGAAGGCGGTGGGCTCCGAATCACCGGCCGAGCTCCAGATCCGCCGGGACAGGGTCCCCATGCCCAGTACAATGTCGTGAGCGGCAACTATTTCCGCGCGGCGCGTGTCCCCGTCATCGCCGGACGCGCGTTCGACCTGAGCGACGATGCACCGGACGCCGCGTCGATCATGGTCAATCGAGAGTTCGTGCGGAAATACTTTCCGGCCGGAACTGAGGCGGTCGGCCAGACGGTCACTCCGACGTTCACGTTTACGAGCGGTCGGTTGCACACGATCGTTGGGGTCGTGGAAAACGTGAAGCAGGTGTCACTCGACGACGACCCGACGCCGCAGGTGTACGTACCACAGTCCCAGCTGTCGTACCCTGGTCTCACGTTCGTGGTGCGGACCGCAGGCGACCCGCTGACGGCGGTGCCACTGCTCAAGCGCGAGCTGCGCGCGGTCGATCCCACCTTCTCAACCCACGACGTTCGCACCATGCAGGATGTCCTCGATCATTCGCTCGAGCGGCAGCGCTTCAGCATGACCCTGATTGGCGTTTTCGCGACTACGGCGTTGGTTCTCGCCATCGTTGGTCTGTACGGCGTCATCGCGCTCATCGTCGGCCAACGCAAACGGGAGATCGGCGTTCGTCTGGCTCTCGGCGCGCGTCCCGCGGATGTCGTTCGCATGGTGCTCACGGAAGGCTCCCGACTGAGCTTGGCCGGAGTCGCACTTGGCGTCATCGGCGCGCTCGCACTCACGCGTGTTCTTGGCAGTATGCTGTACGACGTGAGCACGACGGACACTGTTACGTTCGTCAGCGCGGCGCTGATCGTGCTTATTGTCTCGACGGCGGCGGGGTTCGGTCCCGCTCGGCGCGCGTCGCGTGTCGATCCGACGGTGACACTGCGATCCGACTAGCGGATAGCGGTGATGGGTGATGGGTGATGGGTGATGGGTGATGGGTGATGGGTGATGGGTGATGGGTGATGGGTGGTAGGCGGTAGGTGATCAGTGATCGGTCCCATCACCCACGACCCAGCACCCACCACCCACCACCCACGACCCACCACCCACCACCCACCACCCACCCACGACCTACCTCGACGCGATCAGTTGCGCCGAAAGCCCAAAATTGTATCTCGCGTCAATGGCACGCGCGGCTGCTTCGGCCACTACACGCTGACCCAGCGCGCTCGGGTGCACGCCATCGAAGCTGCTGTACGCCCCATAGGGCTGCGTCGTGGAAGTCATCTGCTGCACCACGCTGAACGGCGGCTTGAAATCTGATCTGAACAGCTCATCGAGCTCGAAGTACGCGAATCCGACACGCTCCGCTTCGGCGCGCATATGAGCTGCCATCCTCGATGCCAAGGTGTTGACCGATGCCACTTCTTCGGGTGTCAGAATGAAGTCTTGCGCGGTTGCGGCTCCCCCCGCACAGCTCAAAACGTATGGCCCGGTATCGTTCCTCTTCATCGCCGCGCCGCGCGCGACTGCCGTGGGCACCACGACAGGGGTGAAGATGAGATTATTGCTGCCGTCACAATCGCCGGCGATGGTGACGTTGAACGCGGCGGCGAAGGTGTTCCGGTCCGCATAGAGCTCTGAACCTCGACGGAAGCCAGGGATGGTGGCAACGTCGTGAATCAGCCCCACGATCAAGCCGTATTTGGTCGCGGCGGCCGCGCGATCGACAAGTTGAGTGTACAGTGGCGCCCAGGCGGAATACGGATACATGGTGACCCCTTCGATTGCGATTCCGCTGCGAACCTGCAGGAGCTCATTGGCTCCGAACTCCACTGAAACGAACTTCGGATTCTGCTCTTCCAGACTGGAGATCTGAGTATGACCCGGGAGCAGGACGCGCTGCGTGATCTGCCTGTTGCCGGCGTCGGTCACATTCTCGGGAGTAGTGTTCAACGCGTTGAACGTCGTGGCACCGTTGATCGCCACGTTCTGCACCAGACTCACCTCTCCGCTTTTCAGTTCCGCGCAGCTCAGCGTCGCGGGGTTGGCACCCGCCGCTTCCCCGCTGAGACGGACTCCAGACGTCAACGGCGCCAGCAACGGCGACCGGCAGCCCGTGCCGCCGATGATCGGTTGCGTGATCTCGCGATCCGCCATCCGCGCGAGCTGCGCGGGCCAGGACTGCTCCTGCGAAGCTTCGATCGTTCCGTCCGAGGCGACGCCCATGCTGAGGCTCGTCCCTATCGCGACGTACCGCTGGAACGCTCCTCGTCCTTCGGACAGTGAGGCAAGGGGGTCCTCTCTCGCAACAGCGACGTTGGGTGACGTCGGAGAGGAGGAGTCGGCGCATGCAACTGTGGCCGCCACCATAGCGGCAGCCAACGTGCGGGAAGTAAAGCGGATCGAGAACATTGGAGCCTCCGAATGGTTGGTGCATCGTCCCACAGTGAACGCGCACACAGTCGTGAGTTTCCAAGAGCGCATCTAGCGCACTAAGTGCCTAGTTTCGCACGAGCATTACGTAGTCGAGCTACGTAGGCGGGCGCAGACGCGTGGTTGATCGGCCGTGACCCTGCATCGACGTCAGAGCTGCAGTCTGCGATACGCCCACGACATGTTCCCACCCTGGATGGGCAAGATGCCGATTGGCGGGCTTGGCATGCGGATGCCAGGCAGCGGCGGCATCCCGAGGTACTGACCCATCAACCCCAGGACCGGCCGGGCTCCCGGTTGCAGTCTGAGCTCCAGAAGGAAACCGCTGTCCGCAGGCGCGGAGTATTGCAGCGCCCAGCGCCGCGGCTTCAGCCGATACCGGTCCGTGGCGATCGGCTTCTTGTCCACTGCAGCTCCAATCACAACGCCACTGTCGATCGACATGGAGATCGAGAGTGTCGTCGAGGCGGGGAGGATGCGGAGGGCGATCCGACGCTCCGTCGACAAGCTTGAATCGCTAACGACCGTTGCTTTCGGGGCCATGACGGGCCCGAAGGGCGCGGCAATAATGCTGCTGGCGTCAAAACTACGACGCAGCCACGGTGGAGGCGCCTGCGCGGGCGGCTTCCCCGCCAACTGGAGCGCGTGTCGGAGCGCGCTTCTCGCGCTGGCGGTCCAGGCGTAGCCCGTGAGCCAGGCAGCGCCCGAATCGGCGTCGACGGCGTAGATCAGCGATGTCCCCGCGGGATGCGCTCGATCGGTTCGAACTGTCACAGCGCCGATGACGAACAGGAGCACGGCCGCGCCAAGCGACAACGCCAGGGTAGGCCAATGAGGTTTGCCCAACAACGCGGCAATGAGTGAGGGGAGGAGCCAGACTCCAAGCGCTACGAAGATTCCGATGACGGCGCCGCCGCCCTCGTTGACGCCGAGTGCTGTCACCGACATGAGGTACACGGTCGGCACCAGCATGAAGATCACCAGCGCTGCACTCAGCCAGACAAGCACCTTCGACGCTGCAGCAACGGGCGCGCGCAACTCGACCAACGTCGCAGCCGCCACTGTCATCACGGGCCATACGAACAGAAAGCTCACCGCGGGCGCCGATAGCGTGGTCAGAAGTCCGAGCACCGCCCACAGGACCAGCCCTCCGGCCTGTGCCCCCATCGCGTTCGCCCAACGCGTGGCATAGGCGAGGATCAGCGCCGCGATTCCGAACGACAAAAAGGCAATGCTCGTCGCATAGACACCACTCCACTCGGGCGACCCGCTCCCGATGGCGCCATGCAATGGTTGCAGCGCAGCACCCACCGCGTAGCCGCAGGCCGCGGCGCACACCACCGCGAGAACCGCGGCCAAGGCGCCGATACCGACCGAGCGCACCCACCTCGGCTCCGCCGAACGTCCCGACGCGATTACCGCGACCACGAGGACACATGCGAGGAGCGCGAAGGGGAGGGCGAAGTACTCCGGGTAGACGATGAGTCCGACGAGGGGAAGGTCGAAGAAGACGGCGTCGCCGGTGCGAGGACGAGGCAACGGCCCGTTCCCGAATGCGCGGGCGAGCGCGAGCGCCTGATTCCCGTGGTGCTGTAGACTCCCCGGGTCGAGGTGCGCGACATCGTCTTCCGAGCTGTGATAACGATCCGCGCCACTGATGAAACCAAAGTTCATCGCCGGTCTCTCGAGCAGCGCGAGCTCCGACAGGTCGGTGTCGTTCGGGAGCTCGCGATATACGGCGGTGCTCAGTGACGTCGCCCGTGCGCCATGAACACCGCGCAGCACCCGGACGACGTCG
>Ga0070696_100003502_pt1 | contig 10434 bp, 8 predicted proteins | sample KBSK1253metaG_FD_65474 | JGI IMG/M metagenome (GOLD analysis project Ga0070696, IMG submission 65474) | Corn, switchgrass and miscanthus rhizosphere microbial communities from Kellogg Biological Station, Michigan, USA - KBS K1-25-3 metaG | ecosystem: Host-associated > Plants > Roots >... | reverse complement strand
CGAGTGCAGCTTTGGGGTCCGAGCCCGGGTTTAGTTCGTCGGACCTCTTGTCCGCTTTCGTTGGCAGTTTTCCCAGCTACCGCTAGGCTGCCCCGCCGACTGCGAAGATGATCGATATCAACGCGTTGTCTCGACCCAGCACCCACCAAGTCGCCGTGTAAAGCAACAGTGAAGCCACGAATTTCACGAGCACGGCACGATGGTCAACGGGGCTCTCGACACGATCGTTTTCGCTGATTGCGGCGAGAGTGTCGGCGGAGCCGCGATCGGCAATGCCTTCCTGCGTAGGTGAGGGGTCAACGTCGTGCGCAGTGCTGCGCCCGTGACGATCCGCGATCCGCGATAAAAGCATGTGACGCCCCAAAGCCCGAGTCCGAGTGTCGGAACAAGCAACACCGCGGCTCCCACGTACGTGTCGGGTACTCGACGCACCATTAAAAACATCCAGGCGAATGCTCCGACCCAACATAGGAGCGCTTTGCCCAAGTACGCAATCACGCTGCGTGCCGGACGGGCAGGTGTTTGGAGTGCAGAGAACGGGTCGCGCGCGAGAACGGTCGGGAAAGCCAAGGCTAGGATTACCGCAGGCGCCACTTCGGTAGTACACGACGATGAAGGTGTGAACCAGCCACGCGACACAGCAAAGATGAAACCAATGCCGGCAGCACCGTAAGCGGCGTACAAGTATCGATGCCGGATGATCTTCGTGTGCGGGTCTTCGCTTGGCGGCATTGGATCGTTCCCTCGATACGCTTGATTGCCAGCGTATCCGGTGGATTCTCCTGCTCCCTACGCGCAACTATTTTTGCGCCTAGAGACCATTTTTGCGCCTAACCTTGATTCTTGCGCCTAGCCGCGCCACGCTGCGCCTAGATTCTACGCGCAGGAAAGGCCTCATTGGCGAACCGGATCCCCAAGGAAGCACTGGCAGCGATCGAAGATATCGTGCGTCGCCACCCTAACGGTGTGTCGACGCCGAAGATTCTGCGCGCCCTGGCGGCCCCGATCCCGCCGCGCACCCTCCAATATCGCCTCAAGCAACTCGTCACCCGAAGCCGTCTTATCATGGATGGGGATGGGCGCTGGGCAAGATACCGGGTGCCCGATGCGACCGTCGACGGAATGGTGCAGGAAGATGCCAACGAACCTGTCATTCCGCTCTCTGAAGCAGGGGCATCAATCCGCGACTACATTCGCCACGCACCGGAAGCTCGCAAGCCGGTCGGGTACGATCGCAAATTCCTCGACCTCTACCGGCCGAACGCCTCCTTCTACCTGAGTGCACAGGACCGTGCACATCTTGCGACCGTCGGCCGCCAACAGATCGCAGAAAATGCCGCCGGCACCTACGCCAAGCAGATCCTCAACAGGCTGTTGATCGACCTATCGTGGAATTCAAGCCGTCTTGAGGGCAACACCTACTCGCTTCTCGACACCCAGCGTCTAATCGAGCTGGGCCAAGAAGCCGAAGGGCGCGCGCATCTCGAAGCGCAGATGATCTTGAACCACAAGGACGCGATCGAGTTCCTGGTCAGCGCCGCCGACGAGATCGGCTTTAACCGCTACACCATCCTCAATCTCCACGCGATCCTGGCCAACAACCTCCTCGCTGATCCCACTACAGCCGGCAGGCTGCGCTACATCGCCGTCGGCATCGAGCGCTCTGCCTTCCACCCGCTAGAGGTGCCGCAGCTTATTGAGGAAAGCTTAGATCAGATCCTGGCGACCGCGGCGGCGATCGCCGATCCCTTCGAGCAGGCGTTCTTCGTGATGGTGCAGCTTCCCTACCTTCAGCCCTTCGACGATGTGAACAAACGCGCGTCCCGCCTCGCCGCCAACATCCCACTCATCAAGGGCAACTTGTCGCCGCTGTCGTTCGCCGACGTGCCTCGGCAGACCTATACGGAAGCCGTGCTCGGCGTCTACGAGTTGACCAAGATCGACCTCCTCAAAGACGTCTTCATCTGGGCCTACGAGCGGTCAGCCGCCCGCTACGCCGCCGTTCGCCAATCCCTCGGGGAACCCGATCCCTTCCGGGTTCGCTACCGTGAACAGCTTCGCGAGCTCATCGCCAACCTCGTCCAGGCGCGGGTGAGCCGGACGGATGCAGCAGCGCGAATAGCCGCTTGGTCGCACAAAGAAATCGGTCCCGACGACCGCCGTCGTTTCGCCGAGCTGGCCGAAACCGAGATCATAAGCCTGCATGAAGGCAATTTCGCCCGCTATCGAATCCGTCCCGCGGAATTCGCTGCGTGGCGGCAAGTGTGGGGGGCAAGATGACCCACTGTGGAGTGCCCGATCGTGATCGACCGGCATACTCACCTTTCGGGGAGCTAACGCAATTCGCCTCCCGTGGCGCGCCAGGACGTCATCGAATCACTCCCGCGAAGTGAGCCAGCACGCCGGCAATCGAGCATCCGAGCAGCGTGGGAATCATTCCTACCTTGAAGCGGAACAGGGCCACTATCGCGGCAACGGAAAGCAGGAGCGAGGCCACATTCAGCGTGGCGAGATTGGGCATGTGCAGCACCATCCCGAATGTGTGCCGGTCATCCACCTGGGCGAAGAGGGTGTGCAGGCCGAACCAGATCGCAAGGTTGACGATTACTCCCACAACGGCCGCTGTGATGGCAGTGAGCGCGGCACTCAATGCAACGTTGGCACGCAGCGCCTCGATGTAGGGCGCGCCCAGGAAGATCCAGAGGAACGAGGGCACGAAGGTCATCCACTGCGCGAGCAGGCCGCCGAGAGTACCGGCGAGTGCCGGTGCCAGCGTGCCGGGATGACGAAATGCCGCCATGAAGCCCACGAACTGCACGACGCTGATCAGGGGGCCCGGCGTGGTCTCGGCGAATCCCAGGCCCACCAACATTTCCTGCGGCTTGAGCCAATGGTAGTGCTCGACGGCTTGCTGAGCCATGTAAGCGAGCACGGCATAAGCTCCGCCAAATGTCACGACGGCCATCCGGCTGTTGAAGGTCGCAATGATGCTGAATACGTTGTCCGGGCCCACGGTTGCCAACAAGATCGACACGGGGGCCAGCCAAATGGTCAAACCGATGATCGCGACCTTGACGAGACGGGAGAGCGAGGGCCGGACATGCCGTGGGATCTCACGCGCAAATGCAACATCGATCGCGGCAGGCGCCTCGCAGCTCATCGCCGATCCTGCACGTTCCGATGCGTGAAACGACGGCAGCCGCGCCGCATGCCCTAGGAACCCAATCAATGCGGCCGCGGCGATGACGATCGGGAATGGCACACTGAAGAAGAAAATCGCGACGAACGCCGCCGCGGCGACGGTGATCAACGCTCGACTCTTGAGCGCGCGCCGGCCCACCCGTACGACCGCTTCGAGCACTACCGCGAGTACCGCGGCCTTCAACCCAAAAAACAGTGCCTGCACGCCAGCCATCTCGCCGAAGGTCGCGTAGACCCAGCTCAACACGCCGAGGGATATCAAGCCGGGCAGGACGAACAGCGTTCCGGCCACGAGTCCCCCGCGCGTCCGATGGAGCAACCATCCGATGTAGATGGCCAGCTGATGCGCCTCCGGACCCGGCAGCAACATGCAGTAGTTGAGCGCATGCAGGAATCGCGTTTCGCCGATCCACCGTTTCTCCACGACGAGAATGCGGTGCATGACGGCGATCTGTCCCGCGGGACCTCCGAAGCTCAGCATTGCGACGCGGACCCAGACCCGCAGGGCGTCGCGGAAGGAAATGCCGTGACCTTCGGCGGTGGCCGGGAGGGCTTCCGTCACAGAGCGCTCACCCACCGCGTCGCCGGTCGTGGCCGATGCAGGCGCGCAGCGGGCGGCGACCGGGACGCGGACGACTCGCGCCGGCGGTCAAGAGCCGTGCCTCACATTGGCCAGATCGAGCGCGGCACGGAGCCCCTGCGCCAGCTTCTGTGCATCATCGTCGGCCCAGAAATGCATGAAGAACAGATGCGGAGAGTCTTCGATCATGTGGCTGTGGAGGGCCGTGACTTCGATTCCGTGGTGCCGCAGCACCTTCAGGATGGGATTGACTTCGCTACCCAGGAGCACGAAGTCGCCCGTAACGGCTGCTTTACCGGAGCCGGTGGGTTGGAAGTTAATCGCGATGGCGGTGCCCATGGAGGGCGGGATGGCCATGCCGCCTTCGGAAATCACCTCGGCTCGCGGAACACTGAATTGGTACACGCCCGCGTTCGCGGTGCCTTTGAAACCCAGCGTTTTCTCGATGGCCGCGGTATCCAGGTCCAGAGGCGCGGGTGGGGGGGTGGCTGGCTGGCTCATGGGGGTCTTGCTCAGGGCAAGGGCCGCATGCACAGTCTGCGCGAGCTTGACCGGATCTCCGTACCCACTGATATGCATGTAGAAAACTGGAACCGACGTGCGCAGCAGGTGATTATGGATGGCCGTGATGTCGAACCCATCATCGATCAGCCGCTTCATCACCGGGCTGATCTCCTCGTCCGTGAGCACCAGATCTCCCATCACCATCGTTCCCTCCTGCCGGTTGTTAGGTGGGCATCAATAAGCGTGTCAACTATATAACGCCGACGTAGTATAGGCTACATGACCATCAAGATGGCACCTTGGCTGCTTCTCGTCACTAATCTTCCCGGGCGCAATTCCACATTGCGGATGCGGGTGTGGCGGGCCCTCAAAGCGGCGGGCGGCGGATTACTGCGAGACGGTGTCTATGTGCTGCCCAACTCGGCGGACGCGCGGCGCGTGTTCGAGGAGCAGGGGTCCGAGATCAAAGAAAAAGGCGGCATGGTGCACATCCTGACATTCGATGCCGACTCGGCAGAACAGAATTCGGCGCTGTCCGCACTCTTCGATCGCTCGGCGGAGTATCGCGAGGCGGTGAGCAGACTGGAAGCACTCAAGCGAGAGTTCTCCAAACTGCGTGAGGCGGAGGCCCGTCAGCGCCTCAGTGCGGTGAGTAGGGAAGTGTCCGCGATCTGGGCGCGGGATTTCTTTCCCGGTGAGTCACACGGCCAGATCGAAAGCGTGCTGGCCGATGCGGAGCAGGCGCTGAACGCACGCTTTTCGCCCGATGAGCCGCGCGCTGCGCACAGCAAGATCCCGCGCCGTGATCGCAAGAACTTCCGTAGCCGGACCTGGGCCACACGCAAACACCTCTGGGTGGACCGAGTCGCCTGCGCATGGCTCATTCGACGCTTCATCGACGCGCAGGCCAAGTTCCTGTGGCTCGAGCGGATCAAGGATTGTCCCAAGCGAGCGGTCGGTTTCGACTTTGATGGGGCAGAGTTCAGTCACGTGGACGCCAAGGTCACTTTCGAGGTGCTGGTGGCGAGCTTTCAGCTGGAGCAGGACCCGGGTCTGACGCAATTGGGTGCTCTGGTTCATCATCTGGACACCGGCGGAATACCGATGGCCGAGAGCGCCGGGTTCGCGGCGCTCATGACGGGTGCACGTCTGCTGCACAAGGACGATGACAGCTTGCTGAAGTCGATGACGCCAGCCCTCGATAGTCTCTACGCCACCTATTCGGCGCCGCGTGAATCGTGAACATTGGGCGGGGTGCTGATCCCCTGTCCGGGCACTCGGAAGCGGCCCTAACCCTGCAACAGACCGTCACAAATCGGCTCGTTATCCCAGCGCCCACCAAAGCCCGCCAAGGACGGCCGCAATTCCCGCCACACAGATCCCGAGCGTGATGTATGACCCTTTGATGATGTCCCGGATCACCTTCTTGATCGACTCCCGGTCGTTGAGGCGCGGAAAGGGCTCCAGCGGCTCGGGCACCCCGATGAAACGGCAAAGCGGCCCCCATCCGTCGGTTACCTTGAACACCAGAAGCTGTTCTGATGGAACCGCGGCCTTCACCTCCTCGATATAGGCATTGTAGCGAGCGACGGCCTTTGCCTTGTCGACCATCGCGCCCTTGAGCGTACGGCCCCAGAGCAGCTTGTGTGCCAGGTCACCGAATTTCCGGCCGAACGGCGTGAGCCACTCCAGTACTTTGAATTGCCACAGAATCTCGGTGAAATAGATGGTGTCGATCGTGCTCTCGTACCAGGCCTCGGCGCCGCGCGGGTGAAGGGTCAGCAGAACCTTGGCGTCGGGATATTCGGCTAGCAGGTCCCGCCAGACGCAGCACGCCGGGTTGTCGAGTGTGGCGGTGTAATTGGCAAAGACCCGATTCCAGTCATGGTGCGTTCCCGGCGGGGTATTCGCCACCGCCCGCCAGAAATCGAGATGCCCCTTGTTGGCCTTGTTCATGATGACTTCCTGCATGTGGTAGCAGGGGAAGCCGAGCCGGTTCAGCGCCGCAAAGGTCGACCATGTGCCGGTCCGGCCGAAACCGGCGCCGATAATCTGTAGAGCCATCCCTTATCTCCGTTGCTTGGTATTGTTATGTTGCTGATCGCCGCGCTGATGTTGCGTCGCCGCACGGCAGTTCGCAAGAACTTTGTATAAAGCGTGCTAGCGTTGATCAATGCCCGTGAAAAAGCCATCAGCCGTTGCTCTGCTGCTCGGACTCATTCCGTTCGCGGCAATGTGCTTTTCGGTTTCGTTTTGGGACCGTATCGACCCAATGATTTTTGGCATCCCATTCAATTTGTTCTGGCTCATCTCCTGGATCGTGCTCAGCAGTTTGTGTCTGTGGGCTGCTTATCGAGTGGAATCCGCGCGGCATGAGCGCGACGGCCGCGCCCCATGAGCGCCGCTGCCGTCTCTCTGACGACGACTCTCATCATTGTCGCCATCGGCGCCGCCATCGGCTTTATGGCCGGCGTCCATCGCAAAATGGACCTGGAACAGTGGACGGTCGGCGGCCGCGGCTTCGGTGCGGTGCTGATGTTCCTGTTGATGGCCGGCGAGGTGTACACCACGTTCGCCTTTCTCGGCGCCAGCGGCTGGGCTTATTCCCGCGGCGGTCCCACCCTGTACATCTTGGGCTACCTGACGCTGGCATACGTGGTGTCGTTCTTCATCCTGCCGCAGATCTGGGAAGCGGGACGAAGGCATGGATTGCAGACGCAATCCGACTTTTTCAGCATGCGCTACGGCAACAAGTATCTGGCAGGGTTCGTGTGCGTCGTGGGCATCGTCTCGTTCATCCCCTACCTGCAGCTGCAGCTCACCGGCGTCGGCATTATCGTCTCGGTCGCCAGTTTCGGCGGCATCGGCCGCACGCCCGCGATGGCGATTGCCGTCGTCCTGTTGGTGGCGTTCGTTTTTGCCAGCGGGGTTCGAGCCGTGGCCTGGGTCAGCGTCGTCAAGGATGCGTTGATGGTGTTCGCGGCGCTCTCCATCGGCATCGGCATTCCGCTCATCCACTTCGGCGGCATCGGGCCCATGTTCGCGGCCTTGGCGCACGCTCGGCCGGCACATTTGACCATGCCCGGCGCCACCAGCAATCTTGGGCATCGGTGGTACATCTCCACGGTGCTGCTGACCTCGCTGGGTTTCTACATGTGGCCGCATGCATTTGGAACCGCGTTCACGGCCAAGAGCGCCGATACCTTGCGCCGCAACGCCGTGGTCATGCCCCTGTATACCCTCACGCTGGTTTTTATTTTCTTCGCAGGCTTTGCCGCGGTTTTGGCCGTGCCAGGCTTGCCCAACGGCGATCTTGCGCTCTTGACCGTCGTCGCCAGGAGTTTTCCGCCCTGGTTTCTCGGGGTGGTCGGTGGAGCCGGCGCGCTCACGGCCATGGTGCCGGCAGCCATTTTTATCCTGACTGCCGCCACGCTGTTCGCCAAGAATTTGTATCGACCCATCTTTGCACCTGCAATGACGGATGATCAGGTTGCCAAGCTGGCGCGAGCAATGGTCATCGTGCTCGGCCTCGTCAGCCTGTGTCTCGCCATCTACAGTTCCACGACTCTGGTGTCTCTACTCTTGACGGGGTATGCAGGGGTGACGCAATTCTTCCCCGGCGTGGTCCTGGGTCTCTATTGGAAACGCGTCACCATGGCGGCGGTCTTTGCTGGCATGATTGCCGGTGTCGGCGCCGCCGTGTTTCTCATGCTCAGCGGCCGGGATCCCTTGTTCGGCTGGAGCGCCGGTTTTCTGGCGTTGTGTCTCAACTTCCTGATTGTCGTTGCCGTGGCCTTAGCTCACATCAACGCGGAGGCTTTTAAATGAACTTGATTGAACCCATCCTGGCCGACGCTGCTGCGATTCAGACCCTGAGACGCGACATTCATGCGCATCCTGAACTCGGATTTCAGGAGCAACGGACCTCGGATCTGATCGCCGAGTCACTGACCGGCTGGGGCATCCCGGTGCATCGGGGCTTGGGGGGAACCGGGGTGGTCGGCATAGTCAAGGGCGGCAACGCGAATCGTGCCGTCGGATTACGCGCGGATATCGACGCCCTGCCCATGACGGAGCGCAACACGTTCGCTCACGCCAGCCTGCACCGCGGCAAGATGCACGCCTGCGGCCATGACGGCCACACCGCCATGCTGCTGGCCGCAGCCAAGTACCTATCCGGTCATCGCAATTTCGACGGCACCGTCTACTTGATCTTTCAACCTGCCGAAGAAGGCGGCGGCGGCGCGCGCGAAATGATCAAGGGCGGGCTGTTCGATTTGTTCCCCATGGAGGCGATCTTCGGCATCCACAATTGGCCGGGACTGGAGGTGGGTCAATTCGCGATCAAATCCGGGCCGGCATTTGCGTCCAGCAACGAATTCAAGATCACCATTCATGGCAAGGGCGCGCACGCGGCGATGCCGCACAACGGCATCGATCCGGTACCGGTGGCCTGCCAAATGGTACAGGCGTTCCAAACCATCATCACGCGCAACAAACGCCCGATCGACACGGGCGTCATCTCGGTCACCATGATTCAAGCAGGGGAGGCCACGAACGTCGTGCCCGACCGCTGTGAACTGCAGGGCACTGTGCGGACCTTCACTCTGGAGGTGCTCGACATGATCGAGCAGCGCATGCGGCGGGTAGCAGAAGCCACCTGCCAGGCCTTCGAGGCGACTTGCGACTTCACATTCACGCGCAACTATCCTCCCACCGTCAATCATGCGAAGGAGACGCAGTTCGCGCGCAAACTGTTGAGCGGCCTGGTCGGAGCGCACAACGTGAAGGAGTTCGAACCCACCATGGGCGCCGAAGATTTCAGCTTCTTTCTGCTCGAGAAACCGGGCTGCTATTTTCTGATCGGCAACGGCGACGGTGCTCATCGCATCGGCGGCCACGGCGCGGGGCCCTGCATGCTCCACAACCCGAGCTATGACTTCAACGACGAACTGCTACCGCTCGGCGGATCGATGTGGGTTCGGCTGGCTGAAAACTGGTTGCAGGGCCGCAGCGCCGCCTAGTGGCCATGCATTGCCGATGACCTGAAATGTCGTCCTAACGCGCACACTCCATATAACGATGCCAGATAAGCACACCGATTCTGCCACCGCGCCCGAATGGCAGGCCATAGTTTCCGGTAACGCGGAATTGAAATTGTCGTCGGTAATCGCGGGGCGGGTTACTGCCTTGCAAATGGATTTTTACTTCAAAGAGGCCGGAGGCTTCGTGGTCGCGCGCCGCGCATGGAGCCGCTCGATGCCGGAGGAGTACACGGTTAATTTTCGGTTGCGCGGCCGCGGCGCAGCCAACATGGGTGCGGTCAACCTGGAAGTGAAGCTGGTTGACGCCGCCGGCCTGAACGTGTGGCGGCACGTGCAAAAAGACCTGCAGCTGCCGGTGCGATGGAAACGAATGCAAGTGGACAGCCGGGAGATCGATTTTGCCTGGGGCCCGGGTGGCGGTCATCTCGCACAGCTGGGTTCACTCGAGTTCGCCATCGTGACGAGCCAGGGCGGCAAGGGCACCGTCTGGATTGCCGACGTGGAGATCGAGGATTGCAGCCCCAAGGAGGCTCCCAGGGCCGGCGCGTCGAGCGCGCTGCCGAATTTCGACGCCGGCCACGCGCTGGTGGGCTCCGGCTGGAAACCGCGGCCCGATGACCCGCATCCATGGATCTCGATCGATTCGGTAACGCCTCGCACGATCGGCGGCCTGATCATCGATTGGCTGGAGCATGCTCCGGCGAGCGGCTTTCGCATTCGCAGCTCGAACAGCGGCGCGCGCTGGAAGACGCTGCACGCCGCGGCGGGGGCGGGCGGCAAACGCAGCTACGTGTATCTGCCGGGGCTCAAAACCCGCTTTCTTCGCCTGGAGCTCGATGAGCCGTCGGCGGGCGCGTCACTGCGTCTGCAGTCCTTCGAGTTCTCGCGTTCGATTCACGCTTTCTGGAACAATGTCGCCGATGGCGAAGCACGCGGCTGGCATCCGCGTTGGCTGCATGGCGAACAGAGCATGTGGACGCCCATCGGCACGTCGAACGGCATGCATTGTGCTCTGATGAACGAAGACGGAATGGTCGAGGTTGACCAAGGATCGTGCTCGATCGAGCCCATGCTATGGATCAAGGGGCGGCTCCACACCTGGGC
>Ga0070696_100003501_pt1 | contig 10434 bp, 6 predicted proteins | sample KBSK1253metaG_FD_65474 | JGI IMG/M metagenome (GOLD analysis project Ga0070696, IMG submission 65474) | Corn, switchgrass and miscanthus rhizosphere microbial communities from Kellogg Biological Station, Michigan, USA - KBS K1-25-3 metaG | ecosystem: Host-associated > Plants > Roots >... | reverse complement strand
CGACGGCGGCTACACCTGGAAGCCGGTCACCGACAAGTATTTCGGCGGAACGATCGGCGGCATCGCGGTCTACCCGGCCAACCCTGACATCGTCTACGTCGGCACCGGCGAGTACACGCTGCGCGGCAATGCCTCGCATGGCGACGGCGTTTTCAAAACCACAGATGGCGGCACGAAATGGGACACGCTGGGCCTCGCGGAAACTCGGCAGATTTCTCGCGTCATCGTGCATCCTTCGAACCCCGACATCGTCTACGTCGCGGCGCTGGGACACGAGAGCGGGCCCAACCCGGAGCGCGGCATTTTTAAAAGCACGGATGGCGGCAAGACCTGGAAGAAGACCTTGTTTGTGAATGATTCGGTCGGCGCCACCGATCTCCAGATGGACCCCGCCGATCCCAACGTTCTCTACGCCGCCATGTGGCGCGTGCAGCGCAAGCCGTTCGATCTGATATCCGGCGGCGCTGGCAGCGGGATTTTCAAGAGCACGGATGGCGGCGACAAGTGGACCGAGATCACTCGCAACCCGGGCCTGCCCCGCGGCATCATCGGCAACGTCGGCCTCGACGTCTCACCAGCCAACCACCAGCTGGTGTGGGCGATGATCGAGTCCGACTCGGTTCGGGGAGGCCTGTTCCGCTCCAACGACGCGGGCGCCACGTGGACCCGGGTCAACGACTCCAATAGCAGGTCGCTCGACGGCATAGCGCCCCACTGGCGGCCCTTCTACTTCTCGAAGGTCACCGCCGACCCGGTCGACACCAACACGGTCTATCTCCCCAACGGCGTGCTGTATCGCAGCACGGATGGTGGGAAGCACTTCAAGGAAGTGCAGGGCTACAACGACCTGTGGGACACGCATCAGCTGTGGATCGCGCCCAATGACGCCAACCGGATGATCATCGCGGCCGACCAGGGCGCACGCGTCAGTTTCAACAAGGGCGAGAGCTGGAGCACCACCGGGTATGCCACGGGCCAGTTCTACCACGTCATCGCAACCAACCACTTCCCCTACCGCGTGTGCGGCGCGCAGCAGGACAACTCGGGCGCGTGCGGCCCCAGTCGCACCGACGGAATGTTCGACATCTCGGCGTGGTACTACCCGGGCGGCGGTGAGTCGGGGATCATCGCGGTGGATCCGAAGAATCCGGACCTCACCTACGCCACCGGTGAGCGAGTCGACCACGGCACGGGCACGTCGAATCGCATGATCGAGTCGGCAGAGCGCGTGGCCCCGCCGATGACAGCGAAGTACCGGTTCAACTGGACCACGCCGATCATCGTCTCACCGCACAACCGCAACACGCTGTACCAGGGCGGCAACGTCCTGTTCAGGAGCGTCGACGGCGGCCGCAACTGGCGGCCGATCTCCCCCGATCTCACTCGGCACGACCCGAGCACGCTGGTGATCTCCGGCGGCCGGTCCCTCACCATCGAGAACAGCGGCGCCGAGAACTTTGCAACGATCTTCACGATCGCGGAGTCGCCGGTGGCGAAGGGCGTCATCTGGGTGGGCTCCGACGACGGGATGATCCACCTGACGCGGGACGGCGGACTGCATTGGACGGACGTCACGCCAAAGGGACTGCCGCCCTTCACGCGGATGTCGATCATCGACGCCTCGCCCTTCGCGGCGGGGACGGTGTACCTGGCGGCTAATCGACAGTTATTCGACGATTACAAGCCCTACCTTTTTAAGAGCACGGATTTCGGCGCGACGTGGACGGAGATCGACGCAGGTCTCCCACAAAACGAATTCACGCGCGTGGTGCGTGAGGACCCGGTGCGGCGCGGGCTGCTCTTCGCCGGCACCGAACGCGGCGTGTGGTTCAGCCTGGACGACGGCGGGCACTGGCAGTCGCTGCGGCGCAACCTGCCGCAGGTGCCGGTGCACGACCTCATCATCAAGGACGGCGACCTCGCCATCGCTACGCACGGTCGCGCGCTGTGGATCATGGACGACATCTCGCCGCTGCGGCAGCTCTCCGCCAGCACCATGAGCGGGAAAGCGCGGCTGTTCGATCCGGTGGACACGTATCGTGTCTCGTGGCGCGGCCAGCAATTGATCCAGAATCTTCCGAAAGGCGAAGACCCGGGCAACGGCGCCGCGATCTACTACTGGCTGGCCGATTCGAACCAGGTCGTCACGCTCGACGTGCGCAGCGCGAGCGGTACGTTGGTCAACCATTTCTCCAGCGTGCAGGACTCGATCGGGCGGGCGGACAGTCTGCGGCTGGACCATCTGAAGCAGCTGCGCAACGATTCCTTGAAAAAGGCAGGGGTCACCGACACCGCCACGCTCAACAAGCCGTTCGTCGAGCCGACCGACGAGCCCACGAACCGTCTCTCGAGTCCACCGAGGCTGCCGGCAAAGAAGGGGCTCAACGTGTTCTACTGGAACTTTCGCTATGCCGATGGCACGACGCTCAGAGACACCGTGTACCGGCTCACTCGAGTGCGGGGACCGTTGGTGGCGCCGGGCCGCTACAGCGTGGAGCTCACGTCCGGCGGGAGCACCCAGCGAGCGTCGTTCACGCTAAAGGCCGACCCGCGAACGCAAAGCACTGGCGCCGAGCTGGCCGCTCGGCTGGCGTTCACGCGCAGGCTGAACGCCGCGGCCACCGAGATCGTCGACGCCGTGAACCGATCCTTCGCGCTCAGGCAAGAGATCGACCGGCGGCTGGCGGCAGACTCGACGTCGAGTGAGGCGGCGTCGCTGAAAGCGCTCAGGGATACGCTGCTCGTATGGGGCAAGCGGCTGGTGCCGCAGTTCTACCGGCGCAACCAGTCCGCCGAGCCCTACACGGCAACCATCTTTGACGAGCTTCAGCGGCTCGGCTTCGGCGACAGCGACGCCGGGCCCAACGCTGTGGAGCTCAGCGGCGCGGAGTCCGTGACGGCGCTGGCGCATGCAGAGGTCATCCGGTTCAATGCCGCCGTGGGTGCGCAGGTGGCGGCTCTGAACGCGGCCCTGCGGGCAAAGGGGCAGCCAACCCTCAATTTCTGAGGAGGCGGCCCCTTCGGTTTCACTCTGCCCTGAGGACGGCGTTGGGATCGATGCGCGACGCGCGCCACGCGGGGAGCGCGCTGGCGATGACCGCCACTACCCCAGTGACCGCCACGACCGCACCGAACGTGAGCGGGTCCGCGGGCGACACGCCGTGCAGCAAGGTGCGCAGCACCCGAGTGAGCAGGAGTGCCGCGACGATGCCGACGCCCAACCCGATCAGCGCCTGGCGGATCCCAGAGCGCAGCGCGATGCCCATCAGCGCGCCCGGTGTCGCCCCCAGCGCCACGCGAATGCCGAATTCATGCAGGCGCGAGGCCACCACCTGCGAGACGATCCCCAGGATTCCGACCGCCGAGAGGAGCAGCGCCACGAGACCGAATACGCCGAGCGCGCCCATGGCGAAGCGCTGTCCCCCGATCGCCGCGTCCACGATCTCGCGCATCGTGCGGACCTCCGACATCGGCAGGCGCGGATCCACTGCCCTCACCACGCCACGCACCGGGGCGATGAGCGTCTTGGGATCGCCGTCGGTGCGGACCACGAGACTCATCGATCGGCGCGTATTCCCCGGTGCCCGCGCGAACTGCGCCAGCGTGGCGTAGAACTGCGGCTTCACGGCGCCCACCAGCGCGTTGTGGTGCACGTCGTCCACAACGCCAACGATCGTGTAGAACTGCGTGCTGTCCGAGCCGCCGATGCGAACGCGGCCGCCCAGCGCGGAGCGTCCCCCGAAATACCGCTGCTCCAACGTCCGGTTCACGATCATCGCGAGGGGTCCAACGATGTCGTCGGCGCTAGTGAACGCACGTCCTTCACGCACTCTCAGCCCCATCGTCTCGAAGTAGCCAGGGGTGACCACCTGCCAATCGCCCGGCGTCCCCTGGTTGGGCGGCGGCGTGTACCCATCGATCTGAAGACCCCAGTCCCCCATCTCGGTCGCCAGCGGGAGCAGTCGCACGGCGGCCACGCGCGTCACACCAGGGAGCGACGCCACCCGACGCTGCACGTCATCCCAGAATGCAGAAACCTTCACGGAATCCGGATAGAAGGTCGCCGGCGTTGACACACGCACCGTCAGCACACCGTCGGCGCGGAAACCGGGGTCGATGGTGAGCAGGTTGCGCACGGTGCGGATCATGAGACCGGCGCCGGCCACGAGCACCACGGCGAGCGCAATCTCGATCGCCACGAGCGCCTGACGCCAGCGCAGTCGAGCCACACCTGTCGTCCCACCACGCCCGCCTTCGCGCAGCTCGCCCGAGATGCCGAGTCGCGTCGCGTGAGCCAGTGGCAGTGCGCCGGTGAGGAGCGCGGTCACCACCGAAACGACGAGCGCAAAGAGCAGCACGACCCCGTCGACCGACGTCTCGGTGAGACGCGGCAGTCCGGCGGGTGCGTTCGCGCGAATCAGTCGCACGGCCAGCCATGCGAATGCCACGCCCGTGGCCCCGCCCAGTGCCGCGAGCACCGCGCTCTCGGTGACGAGCAGGCGGGCGAGACGCTTCGTGCCCGCGCCGAGCGCGACGCGTACCGCGAGCTCGCGCCGGCGCGCCTCGCCTCGCACCAGCAGCAGGCCGGCAACGTTGGCGCAGGCGATCAGCAGCACAAGCACCACCGCGCCCAGCACCACGAGCAGCGCTGGCCGCACTCGGCCGGTGATCTGATCGGTCATCGGAACGACGTACGCGTGGAACCCGACGTTGTTCATATAGCCGAACGTCTCCAGCTCGGCGACGATCGCGCGCAGCTCGGCGTTGGCGCCCTCCGCAGTCGCGCCAGGCGCGAGCCGCGCGACGCCATAGTACCCGTGGCTCGACCCACCCTTCGGGAACTCGGGGCCTGGAACGGCACCGTTGTTGGCGGCATCGGTCGCCAGCGGGAAAAAGATGTCGGTGCGTTCGCCCGACGTGTAGTCCAGCGGCAGCCGGAAACCCGCCGGCAGCACGCCGACGACGAGCGATTGGTTCCCGGAGATCTGGATCGGTCGTCCGACGATGGACGGATCGGCGCCGTAGCGACGCTCCCACAGCTCGTAGCTCAGCACGGCGACGTTCGGTCCACCCGGGCGATCTTCTTCGGCGGTGAAGCCGCGGCCACGCGACATGTGCACGCCGAGAATCGGGAACAGGTTCGCATGCACTTGCGCCGACCGCACCCGCTCGGGCGAATCGCCATCTATGGTAGCGGCGCCGTCCGTGTACAGCCCGATGTCCGCGAACGATTTCACTCTTGCCTTCCACCCTTCCCACTCGTCGTACGCGAGCCAGGTCTGGTCGAAACCCTTCCAGGCGCTCCACACGGCGACCACGCGCTCCGGCTGGTCGTACGGGAGCGGCGTGAGGAGCACCCGTTTCACGACGCCGAACACGGTGGCCGTGGCTCCGATGCCGAGGGCGAGCGTGATGATCGCCGCGGCGGTGAGTCCGGGACGCAGGCGCAGAGAGCGGAAGGCGAAGCGCAGGTCGCTCAGCGCGTCGAACACGGAGCTGGCGCCGCGCTCGTCGCGCGTGTCGTCCTTGTAGCGTTCCACCCCGCCGAAGTCGCGCCGCGCGCGTCGTTGCGCCTCGGCCGCTGGCATGCCGGCGGCGATGTTGCGCTGCACTTCCATGTCGAGATGGAATCGCATCTCCTCGTCCAGCTCGACTTCCTGGTGCCGGCGGCGAAAGAGTGCGGCGACCGACGCGGCTACTTCGTGATACCAGGCCATATGACGATCCTCAGAAGGCGTATTTCAGTACGCGGTTGACGGCCGCCGAGCTGCGGTTCCACTCCTCGATCTCGGCGTCCAGCTGCTTGCGTCCCTCGGCGGTGGTGCGGTAGTAGCGCGCGCGGCGGTTGTTCTCGCTGGCGCGCCACTCGGCGCGGATCCATCCGCGCCGCAACATCGACTGCAGCGCGGGATAGAGCGATCCCTGGTTGACGTCGAAGACGTCGCCGGAGATCTCGCGCAGCTTGAGGGACAGCCCCCAGCCGTGCATCGGTTCTTCGCGCAGCAGCTTGAGGGCGAGCATCTCGAGGGTGCCGCGCACGACTTCGGCGCGCGAGCCCCCCACCGCAGTTGGGTTAGGCATTGTCTTTTAGATTACCAAAAGGAGCAAATGGTTGGCAAGGTCGTTTTCGGCGGCGTCCGTGGGCACTGTGGATACATTGGGCGTATGGTCCTGGCCGTTACTGCACTCGTGCTGCAGCTCGCTGCCCACGCGGATTCCGTGGCGCGAGCGCAGGTGGACAGCGGGTTCTCTGGGGTGGTGCTCCTCGCGCGTGGGGATAGCGTGTTGCTGGAGCGCGCGTATCAGCCGTCCGGCGCCAGGCGGCTCTCGGCGCGTACTCGGGAAGGCACCATGGTTGCTCGCGCGTTTCCCGAGACCAAGAAGCCGCCTGAGTAGTAGCTTCTCTGGATCGCGGATCGAGGACAACCCTTCATGACAGCACGCCCCGATGGGAAGGCTCAGGCGTACGACTCGCTGTACCATGAATTCGATTCCCCATTGGCCCGACAGATTCGCCTCGAAGCGTATGGCGAAGACATTGGCCAGCACTCCTGGGTCACCGGCGACGAACTCCGTGCGGACATCGATCGACTCGACTTGTTGGCGAGTAGTCGCTTGCTCGATCTCGGCTGCGGACCGGGCGGACCGCTGACCTTCATGTTGCGCGCGGTCGGTTGTCACGGCACCGGCCTGGAGATCAGCGGTCCCGCCGTGTCGTTCGCACGGTCGAATGCCAAGTCGCTGGGCGTCGACAACCTGGCGACGTTTCGCGAAGGAGACCTGAGCCAGGCGTTGCCTTTTGGGCTGCGCGCGTTCGACGCAGCCATGTCCCTGGATGTCATGCCTCATCTGGCGGATCGCGCAATGGTATTCGGCGAAGTCGCCAGAGTGCTGGCGCCCGGTGGCAGATTTCTCGTGACCGATGCGTGCGTTCTCACCGGATCCATTTCGGACGAAGAGTTCGCGCTGCGAAGCATGCACGGTCGGACGCACGTCGTCGCACCCGGACACAACGAACAGCTGCTGGAGCGCGTCGGGTTTCGGATTCTGCACACCGACGACAGAACTCCGAGCGTATTGCGGAATGCCGCAGGAAGGCACGCCGCCAGACTCGCACATCGCACTGAGGTCGAGCAGGTCGAGGGATCGCCGTACTTCGAGCGATACCAGCGCTATCTCGAGACGGTGATCGAGCTCTCGCGACGGAAAGCGCTGTCGCGAATGGCGTACCTCGCCCAATCGCGGGGCGGGTAACACATGTCGCGGCCCAATCAGATACGCCATGTCGTCATCGCGAGCTTCATCGGCACGGCGATCGAATGGTACGATTTCTTTCTGTTCGGCACGGCCTCGGCGCTGGTGTTCAACCGGCTGTTCTTTCCAAGGCTCGATCCCGTCGCCGGCACGCTGAGCGCGTACGGGACCTTCGCCGTCGGATTCATCGCGCGACCGCTCGGCGGCGCCGTGTTCGGTCACTACGGCGACCGGGTCGGGCGGAGGACAGTGCTCATCTGGTGCCTCGTGATCATGGGGGTCGCGACCGCCCTGATCGGCCTGATTCCGACGTACGATCGGATCGGGGTGTGGGCGCCTGTTTTGCTCGTGGCATTGAGATTCCTTCAGGGATTCGGCGTGGGTGGCGAATGGGGCGGCGCCGTGCTGCTGGCGGTGGAGCATTCGGGAGGACAACGGCGCGGATTCCATGGCTCCTGGCCGCAGGTTGGAGTGCCCGTGGGATTGCTACTCTCGTCCGGCGCCTTCGCTCTGGTGTCATCCATGACGTCCCCTGCCGAATTTCTCGCGTGGGGTTGGCGAGTGCCGTTTCTGATCTCGGTCGTGCTCATCGTCGTGGGTCTCGTCGTTCGACTGCGAATCCTCGAGACGCCGGCCTTCGAGAAGGTCAGGGAAACGGGAGGTGAGTCGCGCCTGCCCCTGCTCGACCTGCTTCGTGAACACCCGCGCGAGTTAGTCATCGGGATGGGAATGCGGTTCGCGCAGAATGTCCTGTTCTACATCTACACGGTCTTCATCCTGACGTACGGAGAGAAGTTTCTCGGGTATCCGCGCGGGGCGGTGCTGCGCGGAGTGACGCTGTCCTCCCTGTTGGGGCTCGTCACGATCCCGCTCTGGTCGCACCTCTCAGATCGGATCGGCCGGCGGCCGGTGTATCTCGCCGGCGCGGTGATCTCGTTGCTCAGCGTATTCCCCGTGTTCTGGTTGTTCGGACGGGGACCCGCCTTCATCCCGATCGCGATTGTTCTCGGGATGAGCCTGGGACATGACATGATGTATGGCCCGATGGCCGCGTGCCTGGCCGAGCTGTTCGGAACGCACGTGCGCTACAGCGGCGCGTCGCTCGTGTATCAGCTGACCACCGTCTTCGCCGGTGGCGTCGCACCATTCATCGCGACGCTGCTCCTGGCCCACTACGGCTCTGCGGCCGTGGCTTCATACGTGGCCGGCTGCTGCCTGATCACCGTCATCGCCACCTGGTTTGCGCCGGAGACCTATCGTTCGACGTTGGATCACGTCGGCGCGCGGATCGAAGCGGCCGGGGTTCGCGGCGTTTCAGCGAATCTCGGCTGAATGAACACGGACCAGGCGATCGCCCTGCACTTGTCGCGGATGCCGGCGCAGCGTGACACGGTCGCGAAAGGCTACAGTGACGCCGCCGTGTCGACGGAGGTGATCACCTTCTTCATCGATCCGCATCAGAGCTACGTGCCAGCCGCCTTCGCTCACGCGGATCCGGACTTCTGGAAGACGAATCCGGTCGTCGTCGCCATGGCCAATGGCAAGAGTGGTGCGGTGAAGCAGGCCGGCGCTGAACGCAAGAAAGACTGACTCCTGCAGAGCGTGGCGGCGTTACTTCATAGCGCCGAGCGGATCGACCGCGCTTGCGCGGAGTGCCGGAATCCACGACGCCGCCATGGCCACTACCACCAGCAGCGCCGTCACGCTCGCCAGAGTCAGGGGGTCCGCGATGCTCACCTCCACGAACATCGCCCGCAGGAGCCGCATCGTCCCCAGTGCCGCCACGAGCCCCACCGCGGCACCGATGATCGCGGTGCGAAGCCCCTCGGCCATGATCTGGCGTACCACCGCCCTCGGCGTCGCGCCGAGTGCGAGTCGCAGCCCGATCTCGAACTCACGCTGGCTCACCGAATACGCGATCACACCGTAGATCCCGATGCCGGCCAGCAGCAACGCCACCGCCGCAAAGCCGGCGATCAGCGCCGTGGCGAAGCGGCGCGACGCCACCGACCGGGACACCACTTGCTCCATCGTCTGCACCCGCGCGATGGCGGCGAGCGGTTCGGCGCGACGGATCACGTTGTGCACGGCCGACGCGATCGCCGCCGGGTCGCTAGTGGTGCGCACCACCACCCACATCCACGTCGGGACGTAGTACGCACTCCTGCCGGCTTGCGATTGCGGGAAATACATGATCGCCGGCGCGGGGTTCACGAGCCCCGCCAGCCGTTCGTCGCGCACCACCCCCACGACGGTCGCCCGCGGCGAGGTCTCGTTCAGCATCTTGACGGTGCCGCCGATTGCGTCCTTGCCGGGCCAGAGCGTGCGCGCCATGGTCTCGTTGACCACGGCCACCAGCGGCGCATTCTCGTCGTCCGCCTCGGTGAACGGCCGGCCGCGCACCAGGCCCACGCGCATCACGTCGAAGTAACCCGGCGTCACCTTCGCCGGCGTCGCCGCCGGTGCGTTGGCCACGGACGTCTGCGGTGCGTTGTCGATCAGGATCGACCAGCCGCTGCAGCACTCGAGGATGGGCAGGTCCTCCACGGCGGCCGCGTTCACGACCCCCGGGAGCGCACGGGCCTCAGTCGTCACGCGCCGGTACAGCGCCTGGGCCCGCACCGGCGTGTAGGACACCGGCGTCGCGATCGACATGGCCAGTACATGGTCGGGCTTGAAGCCCAGGTCCACCGCCTGAAGGTTCCATAATGACCGGAGCATCAGTCCCGCGCCGGCGAGCGTCACCACCGACAGCGCCACTTCGCTCACCACGAGCGCGCTGCGCAGCCGTCCCAGTCCGCGCGTGCTCGACGTCTTGCCCCCTTCCTTCAATGTGTCGGCCGCGTCACTCCGGGCGCTGCGCATCGCCGGCATCATCCCGAACAGCAGCCCGGTGACCAGCGTGACGCCGAGCGCGAAGAGCAGGACGGGCGGATCGATGGCGATGCCGTCCGCGCGCGGCACGTTGGCCGGCACCACCGAGCGCAGGAGCCGCACGGCCACAACCGCCAGCGCCACGCCGGCGCCGCCGCCGATCACGGCGAGCAGCAGGCTTTCGGCGAACGCCTGGCGCGCCACGCGCGCCCCGGTGGCGCCCATGGCGGACCGGATCGCCAACTCCTTGCGACGCGCCTCGCCGCGTACCAACAACAAATTGGCCACGTTGACACACGCGATCAG
>Ga0070696_100003497_pt1 | contig 10445 bp, 6 predicted proteins | sample KBSK1253metaG_FD_65474 | JGI IMG/M metagenome (GOLD analysis project Ga0070696, IMG submission 65474) | Corn, switchgrass and miscanthus rhizosphere microbial communities from Kellogg Biological Station, Michigan, USA - KBS K1-25-3 metaG | ecosystem: Host-associated > Plants > Roots >... | reverse complement strand
AAGAGTTCGCCGCGCGCGGTGGATTGGTTGTCGGAATCTGCAACGGGTTTCAAATACTGTGCGAAGCCGGATTGCTGCCGGGCGCGCTCATGAGAAACAAGAACCTCAAGTTTATCTGCGAGCACATCAACATGCGAGTCGAAGCGACGGACAGTCCGTTCACGAATCGTTGCCAGCGCGGGCAAGTGCTCTCGGTGCCGATCGCGCACGGCGATGGTAATTATTTCTGCGACGCCGCGACGCTGGCCGAGCTCGGGCGTGAGAATCGAATCATCTTCCGATACTCGGACGCGTCGGGAAATGTGACGGCGGACTCGAATCCCAACGGCTCGCTCGATAACATTGCGGGGATATGCAATCGCGAACGCAACGTGTTGGGCTTGATGCCTCACCCCGAACGCGCAAGCGAACAGCTACTGGGAAGCAGCGACGGACGAATTATTTTTTACTCGCTCGCCGACACGCTCGCGGAACTCGCGAAGGCTTCTTAGCAAAGAGCTATCCCGATCCTGGAAATAACACGGCGCGCGCGACCATTGATCGTGCGCGCCGATTGAATAAGTACGGAGCGATCCGCCTCAGTTGCGAGGGCGGCGCACCGAGTAATCCGGCCAACACACCAGCGGCGTATTCGGATCCGAAGGATCCAAAGACTCCAGCCACTCGAGCAACTCATCAACACCGCGGCCGAACGGATTCAATGTCGCCGTTGCCGGAGCCGGCTGCGCGAACTTCGGATCGAGCGCTTTCGCGATTTGATCCTTTGCGTCCTCGAGATGCAATCGAGTTGTTCGATCGGTCGCGCGTATCATCGCTCGCGCGATCATCTGATTCAGCGAACGCAGCTCACCCCGAATAAACGGTCGCTGCTCATCGGTAATCGCCGCACGGCCATTCAGCTTCTCAGCAAGCAAGTCCAGGTAGGCGCGCTGAAGGTTTCGCCGGAACGCGTCGATTCGAACCGAAGGTGTTTCAAGCTCGTGCCACATACCGCGGCGAACATCTTCGAGAAACTCCGCCGGTTTGTACGCCGTCGCGCCGTCCATTGCTTCCTGCTCGACCAGCCGATTGAACCGAGCGCCGCTCATCAGTGAGTTCAACACGCGAAGCTGGCTCGCCTTGATCAATTCAAGCGTGCCGGACGGTTGAATTCGTCGAAGGACCTCTGCCTTGATCGCCCAGGTCGGAGTTGCGAATGCGTTGTCGTTCAGGAAACGAACCGCCTCGGCTTGCTTCTGTCGCGGAACCGGTGTGAACAGAACTCCGTCCTGCCCGGCGTATTTCTCCTGTGAGTTGAAACCGCCGACGATTGCAGTGACGTGATTCAACTCCGTCGCCCACTGCCCGAGCATACGCCCGTACAACTCTTCGAGATCATCGTATGGTTCGCCCGCCTTCGTGGTTGTGGTCAACAGCATGTTTGAAACTCGTTCGAGATTCTTTATGCCCATCGCCGTAGACTTCACGGCATCGGCGTCGCCGACTGCTTCGGTGTTCTCGCCCGGATCGGAGCCGCGCGAGTTCGAAGTCGAGAACCGCAGCCACGGAGTCTTGTCCTGCACGCGAGCCCATTCATCCAGCGTCTTCTTCTCTTCGTCGGGCGTGTGCGCGCCGGGGATCGGTTTGTATCCCCACATCGTCGCCCACTTGTCGTATGGTCCGATGCCGGGGATCAGCAGCGCGGGATCGACCTTGTCTTCAGGCTGCACGACGTAATTGAAACGTGAGTAGTCCATTAGCGTCGGCGTGTGCCCCATCGTCTTGAGCCATTCTTTGTCGCGGACTTTTTCAGCCGGATAGGTCGCGCTTGCCTTCATGTTGTGTTGGAAACCAAGAGTGTGCCCGACCTCGTGCGCGACGACGTATTCGATCAAGGTGCCCATCAAATCATCGGGCAACGGGAAGTGCTGCGCGCGCTGATCGAGCGGCCCGACCTGGAGGAAGTACCAGTCGCGCTGAAGGTTCATCACGTTGTGATAGAACTGAATGTCCGACTCGATGATCTCGCCCGTGCGGGGATCGTGAACGTGCGGGCCCGAAGCGTTCTCGATGGTCGAAGGCAGCCAGCGAATCACCGAGTAGCGCGCGTCTTCGGGGCTCCATTCGGGATCCTGTTCGGCGGAGGGCGCTTCTTTGGCGATGATTGCGTTCTTGAATCCCGCTTCTTCGAATGCCGCTTGCCACTTCTCGATGCCGCGCTTGATAAACGGCACCCACTTTGTCGGAGTCGCCGGATCGACGTAGTAGACGATCGGCTTCACGGGTTCGGAAACGGCAGCGTTCGGATCTTTCTTCTCGAGGCGCCAGCGAGTGATGAATCGCCGCTGGGCCGCGCGATGCTCGTCCTGTCCGTAGTCGGTCTGGCGAACGGTGAAGTATCCTACACGCTCGTCATACACCCGCGGCATCATCGGCTTCTCTGGAAGCTTGACCATGCTGTAGTGCATCAACACGGTGCCGCTGTTGTTGCGCATTCCGGCACCCAGAAACGGATTCGGCGGTGCTTGCGGCGTTGGAAGCCCTGTGTCCGGCGGCGATGTGAAAGTGTGAGTCGCTTCGACTTCGATGTTCGTCGGGAACGAGGTGATTCTTTCGATGAATGAGCGGCTGGTGTCGAAGCCTCGCGCGCGCAAGCGGGTCCTCGCGCTGAACTCGCTCACCTCCGTTGTGAATATGCGAGTCACTTCTATTACCGGCGCGTCATCCTTCCCCAGCGCCTCAATCCAGAACGACATAATGATTGGATTGTTGTTCGAAGCCTGAACCGCGCGCGAGACGGGGAGCTTTGGATCAGCGACGACTTCATAGGATACGCTCCTGAGTAGAATTCGATTTCCATGGCGTTCCCAACGCACCACATGATTGCCGGCGGCCTGGCCCCCATAGCCAACCCCGAGCGTCGTGCGCGCAATCTGACTCACCCAAAGAAAGTCTTTGTCGAGTTCACTCTTTGGGATCTCGTAATAGACCTTGTCCTTAATCCGATGAACGGTAAAGACGCCTGTATCGGATTTGGCGTCTTTGGTGATCACCTTGTCGTACGGTTTTATTTCCGGCGCGGAGTCGCGGCGGAAAGGCGAGTCGCCGATCTGCGGCGCCGCCGTTTGTGGCGGGGCGTCTTGAGACTCGATGGCGACTGGGCCAGTTGATTGAGCGGCCCCGACGCGGGAGTCCGTATGAAACACAAAGGCGGTCACAAGCACGGCGAAAAGCGAAGCGGTCAGTCGTTTCATAATTGATAACCTCGGTGAGTGAAAATCGTAAAGCCACTGGTGTCGGAGGACTGCGAAGCATATTCCTTTCAAATCGAGAATTCAAATTGCTTTCAAGCGGAAGAAGGATTCGAAAGCGGGCGGTCACATTTGCTTGTAAAATATTCTTCTTGTCGGCTACCATTTCGGTCAATCTTTTCCGCCGTTAATTCCGATTGGAAACAATGATCGAACCCGCTGTCACCCCCGAACTCATTCGAAGCCACGGACTCACCGACGACGAGTACAAACGAATTGCCGAGCTGTTAGGCCGCGAGCCGAACTACACAGAGCTTGGCATCTTCTCGGTTATGTGGTCCGAACACTGCTCGTATAAATCGTCACGCGTGCATCTGAAACGCCTGCCCACTGAGGGCGATTGCGTCTTGCAGGGCCCCGGCGAAAACGCGGGCGTCGTCGATATCGGCGGAGGCCTCGCCGCTGCATTCAAGATCGAATCACACAACCATCCTTCATTCATCGAGCCTTATCAGGGCGCGGCCACGGGCGTCGGAGGTATTCTTCGCGATGTGTTCACGATGGGCGCCCGCCCGCTTGCTGCGATGAACTCGCTGCACTTTGGTCCGCTTGCGATGGACGGCGATGCGTCAGCCGAAGATCGATCCACGATCGCGCGCAACCGATCGATCATGGCGGGAGTCGTCAAAGGAATCGGCGATTACGGAAACTCATTTGGAGTGCCGACGATCGGCGGCGAGGTGCAATTCGCAGAATGCTACTCGCGCAATCCGCTGGTGAATGCGTTCACGCTTGGGATCATGCGCAAGGAGTACATCTTCTACGGGCGCGCCGCGGGAGTTGGCAATCCAGTCATCTACGTCGGGGCAAAGACCGGGCGCGATGGAATTCACGGCGCGACGATGGCGTCCGAAGAGTTCGGCGAGGAAGCGCAATCAAAGCGGCCCACAGTCCAGGTCGGTGATCCATTTCTCGAAAAACTTCTGCTCGAGGCGTGCCTCGAATCAATGCGAGCCGGCGCGATAGTCGGGATACAGGATATGGGTGCGGCCGGACTGACGAGTTCATCGTGCGAGATGGGCTCACGCGCGGACAACGGAGTCGAGATAGAGATTGATCTGGTTCCGCAACGCGAAACCGGTATGACGCCTTACGAGATCATGCTTTCCGAATCGCAGGAGCGAATGCTGATTGTCGCCGCGGCCGGGCGCGAGCGAGAAGTGGTCGACATATTCAAGAAGTGGGAGCTTGACGCAGTTGTGATTGGACGGGTGACCGGCGACGGGCGCTTGCGAGTAAAGAAGAACGGCCAGCCTGTAGCAGATATTCCCAACACGGCGTTGACCGATGCTGCGCCGGTTTATCACAGGCCGTTGAACAAGCCACAAGCCCCGCCGCCCATCGAGATCCAGCAAATCGAGGCGTCTTCGACTGAACTCGACGCGACATTCATGCGCGTCATCGCGCACCCTACAATCGCGGCGAAGGAATGGGTCTATCGTCAGTACGATCACATGGTGCGAACGAACACGGTGGTGAAGCCGGGCTCTGACGCGGCGGTAATACGCATAAAAGAGAAGCGGCGATTGCTTGCGATGACCCTCGATTCGAATGCGCGTTACTGCCAGGTTGATCCGAAGGCGGGCGCGCGATTGGTTGTAGCCGAGGCGTGCAGGAACCTTGTCGCGAGCGGCGCCCGGCCGCTTGCGCTGACAAACTGTTTGAACTTCGGCTCGCCCGAGCGGCCCGAGGTGATGTGGCAGTTCAGCGAAGTCGTCGATGGCATGGCTGAGGCGTGCGCCGTTTTTGGAACACCGGTCACGGGCGGCAACGTGAGCTTCTACAACGAAACCGATGGCCGGGGAATCGCGCCGACGCCTGTGATCGGGATGATTGGGGTGATCGACAACTCACGGCACATAGCGACTCAATGGTTCAAGGGCGACGGCCGAGCCGTGATCCTTTTGGGCATTACCTCCAGCGATCTCGGCGCGAGCGTCTATGTCAGCGCGACGCTGGGGAGAATTGAAGGCCGCGTGCCTGAACTCGATTTGGATCTCGAGCGCCGAGTGCAGGAAGTCTGTTTGAAGATCATCCAGGAGGAGCTAGTCGAGTCGGCCCACGATTGTTCGGACGGCGGGCTTGCGGTTGCGATTGCGGAGAGTTGCTTTTCAAGTTATCGCCGCGAAGCTGTAGGGTGTGAGATCAGGCTTGAAGGCGAGCTGTCCGGCGCTGAGTTACTCTTTTCCGAGACGCCCTCGCGAATAGTGATTTCAGCAATCGATCAGCATGTCGGAGCGATTCTTGCGCTTGCCAGAGAGCAGGACGTCGCGGCTTCCGTCATCGGCCGGACAAAAGGTGAACGACTCGTAATCCAGGCGAACGGCGAGCGCATCATCGATAGAACGGTGAGCGAAATCGAATCAGCCTGGCGAGGTGTGCTTCCAAGAATGTTAGAGATTCCATCGCTCGTAGCCGCCGAAGAGAAGTGAAGAGCACACTTGTAAGGGCTGCCCTCTGTGGCTGCCCCTCTTCGGCCATTGACCTTCTCGTTAACGAGCACCACGCAGATCATCCAAGACATTCCGTGAGTAAAGTCCCAACCAAGCTCCAAATCTCCGCGGGCGGCGTCGCGTTTCGCAAGCGCAAAAAACAAATCGAAGTGGCGTTGATTTCAGCTGGCGACAATAACCGCTGGCAATTGCCAAAGGGAATTGTCGACAAGGGTGAATCAACCGAAGAGGCCGCCGTTCGCGAAGTACGCGAAGAAGCCGGCATCGACAGCGCCATCGTCGGGCGAATAGACAAAGTCGAGTATTGGTACTTCTGGAACGAGGACGGCCAGCGGGTGAGATATCACAAATTCGTTTACTTTTATCTTCTGCGCTACGAGTCGGGCGACGTGCGCGATCACGATGACGAAGTGAACGAAGCGCGCTGGGTCGAGATCGATGAAGCGATTAAGCTGTTGGCTTTTAATAGCGAGAAGAAAATAGTCGAGAAAGCGAAGGCCCTGATCGGTTAGAAGTTTGGTTAGAGGTTGGGCTCCCAGATCTCGCGAAGGTCAAGCGTGAAATCGGCTAACTCCGGCGCGCCGGATACGTCTACTACGTCTTTCAATTCTTCAACATGCAATCCCGGCCGGTAGACGAATACGCGCTTAGCTTCCGGCTGAATCAACCAGCCTAAGCGTGCGCCGTTTTCAAGGTACTCAATCATCTTGGCTTGCGTAGTTGACAGCGAGTCCGTTGGAGAGAGCAACTCGATCACAAAGTCGGGGCAGAGCGGTATGAACTTGCGCTTTTGCTCCGAGGTCAACTTGGCGAGACGTTCGTGAGAGATCCAGGCGGCGTCCGGCGAGCGATCGGCTCCATTTGGAAGTTTGAAACCAGCCGACGAATCAAACGCCGCGCCGGTCCCGTCTTGCTTGGTCCAGATGTAGAGCTGGGCTGAAACTCCGATGTTTCTGATTGACGTCTCTCCCCCGGTTGGCGCCATAAAGATGATCTCTCCTTCCGCGGTGCGCTCCATTCGGAGATCGCTGTTGATCTGACACAACTCGAAGAACTGCTCGTCGGTCAGTTCAAGCACCGGGCTCAAACGCAGAGTCAGGAAAGGTTCTCGCGGTTGTACTTCGGTAGCGACAACGCTCATCAGAAATCCTCCAAGACTGCCGGCATTCTACCATGCCAGACATAGCCCGGAGAAAATAGAAAAGCCGCTGGTTCAGTTGTCGGCGGCTCTCTGTTAGAATCTCGGCGCTTGACGAGGAACTGAGATGAGCAAAGCGACGCCCGAAGGTACTCGACGATATGCGCAGCGGATGAATTCGACCGTTGCAACTGGCCACTTCCACGATCGCGACGGGTTGTTTGTTTCATCGATAGGCCTCGGCACGTATCTCGGGCATTGGGACGAGCACACCGATCGCAGCTATCAGGCGGCGATCGGGCGCGCCGTCGAGCTTGGCTGCAACGTGATTGATTCCGCGATCAACTATCGCTTTCAACGAAGCGAGCGCGCAATCGGCGCCGCGCTGGGCGAGATGTTCGAAGCCGGCAAACTCGCCCGCGACGAGATCATCGTCGCGACCAAGGCCGGCTTCTTTCCATTTGACGGCGAGCCGCCGCGTGATCCTCGAGCGTGGGTGACTGAGAACGTGGTCGACAAGGGTCTCGCGAGGCCCGAGGACATTGTTGGGGGCAGTCACGCGATGACGCCCGCTTACCTGGAAGATCAACTGGCGAGAAGCCTTGAAAATCTCGGGCTGGAGACGATCGACATCTACTACGTGCACAATCCGGAGAGCCAACTCGAGGCGGTCTCGCGCGATGAATTCAACAACCGCCTGCGAGCGTCCTTCGAGTTCCTCGAGAGAGCAGCCGCCGACGGACGCATTGGTATCTACGGCACGGCGACATGGAACGGCTATCGCCAGCCGCCGGACTCGCGGGGGTACTTGTCTTTGGCGGATATTATTTCGACCGCACACGAAGTCGGAGGCGACGGCCATCATTTCCGAGCGGTCCAGCTACCTTACAGCCTCGCGATGCCCGAAGCGCTGACTGAAGCAAACCAAACCGTTGAAGGCGAGGCGCTGTCTTTTCTGATGGCGGCAGACCGGTTGGGAGTCACGGTGATGTGCAGCGCTTCGATGATGCAAGCGAGACTGAGCCAGAATCTGCCGGCATTTGTCGGGCAGGCTTTGAAGGGCCTGACCACCGATGCTCAGCGTGCGATTCAATTCGTTCGCTCTACACCCGGCGTGACGACCGCGCTTGTCGGCATGAGCACGCGCTCGCACGTCGATGAAAACCTGGCAGTGGCGGCCGTTCCCATCGCGCCGGTCGATGAGTTCTTCAGCATGTTCTCAAGCGGCGAAGCTGGGTAGAGCCAACGCGCTCCGGTTCTGAGCGCGAGTAAATTACCGGCGTTCTTATCCTTTATATCTCGCCCGGCTTTCTGCCGAGATTTGCACTTTTTCTATTCGAGGCTGCGTAATGTACAATGGGGCGTAGAAAGACCGCCGGTTCGATTAGGATTTAGTCATGCTAATCGTAGCGCTCATAGCAATCCCGTTACTCGTACTGCTTGCCGCGTTGTTTGTCGCCGGCAGGAAGACCCAATACGAAACGGCGGTGCGAACCGGGCCTGCCGAAAGAATATTCTGGCTGATGCCTATGCCGGGTTTGTGGGCGCGTCTTGCGAGGGCTGTGTCTGACACGCCGCGTGATCTTAGCGTAGGAGTTTATTCGTATCTTCGCCACGCGCTTTTCCCGGATCGAATGTCTGATTGGTTTTGGCTGAGGACCGCGAGGCTGGCCGGTGATTCTTTCGTTCATCCGATCGAGACGCTAGCGGGATTCTTTGCTCCGGACAACACCGGGTTCAAGAAACGGCGTTGGTTTGTCCCGGTACTCGCTACTTCCGCTGCGCTTCACGGCGCACTGATCGTATACCTGGTGTATCTGGCATTCTTCTCTGCGTTCGCGCATGTTCAGGTAGTAAACAAGGACTACAGAAAGTTCGACGCGAACGCACTACTCGACAAGCTCTACTACCCACCACAGATATTGCAGATGGCGCCGCGCGGCAACTCGATGTCGCTCGACGAGATTCGCGCGCGCGCCGAAAAGCGTAAACAAGAGATCGCTCTCGCAAAGGAAAAGGCTGAGAAGGAACGAAAGGCCAAAGAAGAAGCTGAACGCAAACAAGCAGAAGAGGCGGCCAAGCTTGCGGCTCAGAATAAACCTGCGCCGCCTGCCAAGTTTGGCGAAATCAACGAAGCACCAATCAAGGACACGGTGGGCAAGCTTTACGAGCTGTATCAAGCCGGCGGACTCGATGTCCCCGACATGAAGATGTCGATGATGGCCGGATTCAAAGTCGAGCCTGACGGGTCGCTTTCGAACATTCGCATGATCAAGAAATCTCCGTCGAAGCTCGTCGATGCAAAGGCGCTCGAGATCTTATGGAACATCGGAGAGTCGCATGCGCTCGGACCGGTCTCGGATTTGTCATCGGCGACGATCAGCCTAGACATAACTGATGACATCGCCCGGTTGAGAATAACCGCGTTCGCGCCGACTCCGGAGATCGCAAAGGCGAGGTCGGATCTTTTGAACGTGCTGTTCTGGGCTCTGAGGATGAAAGAAAAGAGTCCGGACATCTCGCAATTGCTTTCGCTGATAAAAGTAAAAAGCGACGGCAAACGCGTAGACACCGACCTGATCGTCCCGCGCGCAAAAGCGGCTGAGATGCTGCGTGCGCGATTCGAACATCCGGGCACCCCGCCCCAATAACGCATCACCAGACTAAGGCCTGTTCCACAAAATCATTACTGTTGCCCGCCAATCAGGGGGACCCTATAATGGCCGCGTTGAAGCTGCCGTAGCACGTCCTTCGCTGGGCTCATCGCTTCTTCAATGCCCTCTCATCTGCACCCGCGCCAACAGTCGTCCGAATTTCCAACGGGCCACAGGCTCTTGCGGTTCAAGCGCGACCGCGTATCGAGGCATCCAGAATGGCACCGAGCATCGACCAACTGCTGACCATCGCCTGCAGCAAGGGCGCTTCTGATTTGCACATCAAAGCCGGAAGCTTTCCCTTCATGCGAATCAACGGCGAGCTTCAGCCAATGGTCGAAGCGCAGAGGCTGGCCGGCGAAGACACGCTGAACATGGCCTTCTCGATTATGAACAATCGCCAGAAGCAGCGATTCAACGAGAATTCCGAAATCGACATCGCGTACGGCGTATCCGGACTCGGGCGGTTCAGGTGCAACATATTTCAGCAACGCGGCACAGTTGGAATGGTGCTGCGCGTGATCCCCACGACTGTTCGCTCGACCGAGGAGCTTCGGCTGCCGACGGTGATCGAAAAAATCGCCGAGGAGAATCGCGGACTGGTGCTGGTGACCGGCTCGACCGGCTCGGGCAAATCGACGACGCTTGCGGCAATGATCGATTACATGAATCGCACCCGCACCGGCCACATCGTCACCATTGAAGATCCGATCGAGTTCCTTCATCGCGACAAGAAATCCTACGTCAACCAGCGCGAAGTCGACGTCGATACGCGGAGCTTCTCCGAAGCGTTGCGCGGCGCGCTTAGACAAGACCCCGATGTGATCCTGGTCGGTGAAATGCGCGACTACGAGACAATCGAGACTGCGCTCACGGCAGCCGAAACCGGTCATCTTGTCTTGTCTACGCT
>Ga0070696_100003495_pt1 | contig 10447 bp, 10 predicted proteins | sample KBSK1253metaG_FD_65474 | JGI IMG/M metagenome (GOLD analysis project Ga0070696, IMG submission 65474) | Corn, switchgrass and miscanthus rhizosphere microbial communities from Kellogg Biological Station, Michigan, USA - KBS K1-25-3 metaG | ecosystem: Host-associated > Plants > Roots >... | reverse complement strand
GCGTGTTTTCAGGCTATCGGCTTGCTCCTTCGTGATCTGAAAGCGGAATTCCTGAAGGACCAGCTGACTCACGATAGCCTTGCCGATCTTGGCGGGCTTGAAGCGCATGAACGGCAGCGCGTCGCGCACGGCTTTGGTGAAATCGTCGTTGGTGGTTTCGATGATCTGCAGCGTCATCGTATCGACGTATCCTTCCTGCGAGACGATGAATTCGGCACGCACGCGGCCCTCCGTCCCTTTCGCGAGCATTCGAGGCGGATATGCGGGCGCCGCGCTCCACTCGTAGCGCGTGGCAGCGCTATCGACCTCGACGACCGAGAACACCGAATCTTCGCCATGAAGCTCCGGGAGTGGGCGGGCGTCCCGCTCATCGGCGCCTGAGACGACCTCTTCGACCGATTTCACTTTGTCCGGTGGTTGCAGGGCGCCGCCCACAACGGGAGGAAGCTTCACCGTTGGCACCGCGATCGCCACGTAGCGCACCATCTCCGGCTGCGGCTGTTGGCCCGCTTCGCGGTCCGGGGGCGCCATGAAACGAACGATGCTGTTCTCGGGAAGATCGCGCGTCGCGGTCTCCGTGTTCGCCGTGCCCGCCACCGCGGCACCGATTAGAACGACGTGCGCGACCACGCTGAGCGCCACACTCTGGGTCCGTGTGGTGCTTTTCGCGTAGGTGTCCAACCACAGCCTCATCATTCCACGCTAGCTCCTCGTACACTCTACGTCGGTGTCGCGGAGGTTAGCAACCCGAAAACGCCGTCAACGTGCCGCCGCCATGCACTCCAGCTCGAGCCTCCCCCCCAGAACGAGCCCACTCGTCCCAAATGCCGAACGAGCCGGCTTCGTGTCCGGAAAGTAGGTCCGATACACGGTGTTCATCGCGGCCCATTCCCCGATGTCGGCCAACATCACGGTACACTTGACTACCCGGTCCATGGTGAGACCGTTCCGCGCCAATGCGGCCTTCACATTTTCGAGCGCCTGTTTGGTTTCCGGACCGATGCCGCCTGGGACGAGACGGCCCGTCGAATCGGTGCCCAGGACCCCGGAGAGGAACAGGATGTTGTCTACCCGAACGGCCTCGGAGAACGGGCCAGCAGCGCCGGGTCGGGGGAGAAACTCCACGCGCGGTGTTTTCGCGGTCGCACACGCACCGGACAAGACGAGCAGCAGCGGCAGCAATCGATTCATGTGTTCTCCGTGGTAGTTGTGTGGACGACAGGTCTACACTCCGTACCTCTCGTGCAGAATCTTGACGTGATGTCGCTCGTGACCTGCGATGATGTACGCCAAGGCGCGGACGGTGATCGGGTTGTTGCTCGCGATGCCCTTCCGCGCGAACTCCGCATCGCTGAAACCGCGAAACATCGCGAGCGTTGCGCTACGAACCGCCTCGAACTCGGCGATCAGCTCGGACAGCGCGCGGCGCCCCGCATTCGAGTTCCTGGCCCAATCGTTCTCGTCGAACGATGGGAGCGCCGTCTGGTCGCCTCGCGCAAAGGAGACTGCGCGATAGGTGAAGACCCGCTCCGTGTCGATCAGATGCCCGACCACTTCACGGATGGTCCATTTCCCTTCCGCATATCGAAACTGCGACTTTTTCTCGTCGACGCCGCGCAGGAGCGTGACGGTATCACGACCCTGCCGTTCGAGTTCAGTGAGCAGGTTGCCGTCCGGCACCTGACTGACGTACCGCTGATAGTACTCCGCGAATTCCGACGCAGCGGGACGTGGAATTGTGACGCTGGCCATGACGATCTCCCCTCCTTCCCCCCCGGATTCAGCGCGGGCGGCGCACGATGGTTGGAGCGCTGAGGTTGCCCACTCGATCGACCGCGGTGACGCTGATGAAGTCCGCGGTGCGCTCGTCGTCTCTCAATATGTAGTTCCGCTCGGTGCCTGGTAGCAGCGACGTTTGCCACCCGTTCTTTGCGCGCGACTGCACCACCCATTGCCAGACGCGTTGCTCTGCGCGCGGCGCCATCTGCAGCACCGCGCGCGCGTCGGCGCTGTCGTATGCGATGCGGGCGATGGGGCTGGAAGGCGGTGCATCGCCCAACCATGGCGACGCGGGACTCAGCGCCGGCTCCGCATAGGCCGCTCCCAGGCGGTCGGCGATCCCTTCCACATTGTTCATCAGCACCTTGGCGTTGAACAGGATGTGTCCCGTCGCACCGGGTGTTTCGCGAGTGATCTGGATTTCCTGAACGATGTCGTCGGGACTCATCTTGCGGGGGCCCGTGATGGGCAACTTGTAGAGCGCGAGCCCGGGCCAGACGTGGCGGCCCTTGATGTTCTCGTCGACCCACCATTTCAGCAGCACGGGATAGCTCTGTTCCGGCGGCTGCACCGGCCAGTACAACTGCGGGGCAACGTAGTCGAGGGAGCCGTCGTTGAGCCATTTGCGCACGTCGGCGTACAGTTCCTCGTGCTGGTCGATCCCCGCGGTCGTCGTCGCTGGAATGCCGGGGCGCCAGATGCCGAATGGGCTGATCCCCACCTTCACCCACTTCTTTTCTGCCTTGACCGCCGAGTAGAACTGTTCGATCAGGATGTCGACGTTGCGACGACGCCAGTCCGATCGATCGAGCGTCCCGCCCGCGCGGCGATACGCCGCATACGTTCGCGCATCCGGAAACTCGATGCGTCGCTTCGCCGCATCGACCTCCGGATACGGGTAGAAATAGTCGTCGATGTGGACCCCATCGATGTCGTAGCGGCGCACGACGTCCAGCACAGTGCGGATCATCAATCGCCGGACCTCGGGCAACGCGGGGTCCATCCACAGGAATTGCGCGTAGGGAACCACGAGGTCAGGCCGCTCTCGGCTGACGTGAGTGCGGCTTCGCGCCGAGTCTTTCTGAAAGGCCACCCGGTATGGATTGAACCAGGCATGCAGCTCAAGGCCCCGCTTGTGTGCCTCCGTTACCGCGAATTCCAGCGGATCCCACAGCGGGCTCGGCGCCCGACCCTGACGCCCGGTCAGGTACCGCGACCACGGCTCATACCGCGACGCGTACAGGGCGTCCGCTTCCGGACGCACCTGAAAGATGATCGCGTTCATCTTGATCGACGCGGCGCGGTCCAGAATCGCCAGCAGCTCCTGTTGTTGCTCGGCCGTCGAGAGGTCCGAGCGCGACGGCCAGTCCATGTTGTTGACCGTCGCCACCCACACGCCCCGAAACTCCCGCATGATCGGCGGCAGGACGATGGTATCGGCGACAGGAGAAGTCTGCGCGGCCGCGACGACCGGCAGCGCGAGAGCCGCGAGCCAGCGCATGCTACCGCGTCGCCGCGTCGAGTGCGTCCTTGGCCGAGCGTACGAGCGCCGCTTCCGCGTCGAGCGCCGCGGCGATACGCCCGAGCTCGACGTTGGCCTCGTCCCAGCGTCCCTGCTCGATCGCCTCGCGCGCCGCCGGCATCGTCTTTACGCCATAGCCCGTGTACAGCCCGGGCGCGTACAGCAGGTGCTTGTACCATGGACGAGTCGGCAGCCCGGCCGGACTGGTCATCGCGCGCTCGGCCTGCAACAGCTTGGTGTTCACGGTGGCGATCGACGCGCGCGCGAGGGCCGCCCCGCCATTCTCGTGCGCCTTCTGGACGGCTTTCTCATAGTCGTCGGCCGCGCGCTGCAGCGCGTCGATCGAGTTTCGCAGTGACGCGAAGCTCAGGTACGGCGGTGCCGTCTCCCGCTTTGGCGCGAAGGTCTGGTCGCGCGGATCGTTTGTCGCCGTGAACACGCCTTCGTCGAACTGGCGCGCCCGCTCGGCGATCTGCTCCGCGCGGGTGTCCCTCAGTTTCTCGAGCTCCGTGAGATAGCCCTTGGCCGTTTCGGCGAGATTCGTGAACGCGAATGGCAGCAGCTCGGCGTTCGCCAGACGCATGACCATACTGCCGACCGCTTGCGACAGCGCTCTCCCGTACACGAACGACGTGTCGCTGTACCGTGTGTACCAGTAGAACGAGTCGTAGATGGAGTGGTAGATGCCGCCGCCGTCCTCGCCGCCGAACCCGAGGTTCAGGGTCGCGACGCCCGCATGCTGCAGGAACGGCGTGAAGTCCGAGCCCGAACCGAGCGCCTCGATGTGCAGCTCGCTGCGGTTCCGGGCATCGCGCCGGTCGTCGGGGGATCCATAGCGGATGGTCGCGAGCTGCGCGCGCTTCCAGATGCTGAGCTTCGTCTCGGGATCTTCGACGTCCTTCATCACGTCGTTCACCAGCTTCTCGAGCGTGTGCGAGCCACCCGCGCCGAAAAATCCGCGGCCGTTGCTGTCCGTGTTGAGATACGCGACGGCATACTTCGCGAGCTCGTCACCATGGGCCTCGACCCATTCGGTCGAGCCAAGAAGCGCGGGCTCCTCTCCATCCCAGGCGGCGTAGATCAGCGTGCGCTTCGGGCGCCAGCCCTGCTTCACCAATTCGCCCATCGCGCGGGCTTCCTCGAGCAATGGGACCAGCCCGGAGATCGGATCTTCAGCGCCGTTGACCCACGCGTCGTGATGATTGCCGCGAACGATCCATTCGTCCGGATACGTGCTGCCGCGCAGCCTGGCGATGACGTCGTAGAGAGGCTTTTGATCCCAATTGAAGGTCATCTTGAGGTGGACGCGTGCCGGTCCCGGGCCCATCCGGTATGTGATCGGCAGTCCCCCACGCCAATTCTCGGGAGCGACCGGACCGCGAAGTGCCGCGAGCAGCGGCTGTGCGTCCCCATATGAAATCGGAAGCACCGGGATCTTCATGATGACCTCGGCGTCCTTGATCGCGAGACGTCTGGCATCGGGGGTGGCGCCGACATTCGGGGTCAGCGGATCTCCGGCCCGCACGGGCATGTCCATGACACTGCCGCGCTGCGCTCCGTTTGAGTTGCGCCAGGCACCTTCCGGAAAGACTTCACCCTGCTGGTAGCCATCGTCCCGCGGATCCGAGTAGATGATCGCGCCGACGGCGCCATGCTCCGCCGCGACCTTGGGTTTGATGCCGCGCCACGACTGTCCATAGCGCGCGATCACGATCGCGCCCTTCACCGACACACCGCGTCGCTCGAGCTCTTCGTAGTCGGACGGGACGCCGTAGTTCACGTAGACCAGAGGAGCGGTGACGTCGCCTTCACCAGAATACGCGTTGTACGTAGGCAGTTGTTCGGCGCGCTGATTCGTCGTCGGGTCGATGGAGATGGCGGGCTCTTCCAGCTTCGCCCGGTACGTTGTTGGCGCCACGAGCTCGAGGACTCGTTCCTTTGGGGTAGGAAACAGGACGTCGAATCGCTCGATTTGCGCGTCCCATCCGTAGGACTTGAACTGCGCCGCGATCCACTCCGCGTTTTCCTTGCCGTACGGGGAACCCACGTGGTGGGGCCGCGCCGAAAGTCGCTGCATGGCGCTTCGCATCCGCTGCGGATCAGGGATCGCGCGAAATTTGGCTTCCCAGTCGCGCTGGGCGCGCGCGGCGGCGTCCGAGTAGCCACGGAGGTCGGGCGCCACCAGGGCCGAGGCGGTTGTGCTGAGGGCGATCAACGCAAGGACGAGAGGGCGCATGAGTGACGGTTAGGTGTGAGAAAGCTGAATCTCGGGAGTGCGCGCGCCTCTGCAAAGAGGGGGTGTGACTCTCTCCTTGTTGCTCCGTCCTCCTTTCTATATTGGGATGACTTCTTGACTCGGAAGGCTATGGCCAGGCAGCGCGGAGGAGGGGGGGGCAGCGGCGGTAGGGGAAGCCCCAACCTACCGCGAAAGCGCGGATCGCGACGCGGCCGTTCGCACGACAAGAAGCCGGCGTCGTCGTACTACATGCAGCCGGGCAAGCGCGGCGCCGTGGTGGTCTTGCATCGAGCGGTCGGGAATCGCGCGTCGCCGAAGGTCTGTGGTGTGATGCCCAGTCGGAATCACGCGAAAGCGCTCGTGGATCAGCTACAGCGCGCGGAGTCGGCGCTCCACGATCTCTTTTATGAAGCGACGGACGACGGCATCGAGGCACTCGAAGCCGTGCTCGCTGCGTGCCGTGAAGCCGTTCTTACGCGCATGCCGCCGAACGGGGACGCCGCGGCGGGGATCGAGGAGATGACGGCGGAAGGCGAGCGCGTTCAGGCGGAGCTCGACTCCCGACCTCCCAACCAGCGGATCGGCTAGTAACGTTCCCCGACGATAACGCCTATTGAGGTGGCGTTGGTGTCGGAGGAAACGGAGAGCGCAAGTCCGCAAAGGCGCGCAGAGGGCTTGGCGCGCGCACCACGCGAGCTCCGTCGATCATCGCGATCGGCAAGTTCCTCACGCCATTGGGCGGATCGATGGGCATGTTGGCGCTCTGCAACGCCGCGACGCTCTTGAGAGAGTTGGGTCCATAGCTGTCATCGACGCGGACCACCCGCATCTCCCACAAATCGGGATACGTCGGACCGACGGGGACGCTGTCGACGATGCTGTTCTGCTCGACCAGCAGCTTTGGCTGACCCGACGAGTCAAGGCCGCGCGCGAATCGCCACATTGGCGCTGGTGCGACGCTGGCCGCTCCGAAGTCAAAGTACACCACATCCCGACCCTGGTACCAACCCATCATTCCCGGCGTCGAATCGCCAGCCAACCGTGACCCGCGTGGGACGATCGGCAGATTGATCACCAAATCGGTCTCCTTCAGCGCCGCACGATTCGAGCGAACGATCGCTTCCACCGATGCGATGTCGCGCAGGTGGTTCGGCTGCACGTGATCGGCGGTGATCACATACGTCAGCCGCCACAGACCGCTGTAGTCTCCGAGCCCTGGAATCGTCGAGAAAATCGGCCGCTGCTGACGCATCGCAACGGGGTTGCCCTTGGCGTCGAAACCGTGGATAGGCCAGAACACTCGGCCTGGAGTCACCGGTTCAGGCACGTAGCCGAAGTTGTAGTACAGGACCGGGCGATCGCGGAACCAGCCCTGAATCAGCTCGATCTCGCCACCGAACCGCGGCGACAGTTCATCCAACGCGACTTGCGCCTGCGGCGACAGCGATGGCGTGGAAACCGATGTGGCCTGCTGCTTCTGCGCGGCGAGCGGCGCGGAGAGCAACAAGGAAACGCCGGCAAGAATGTGTCGAAGTCCAGTTCTCATACTACCCTCCCAACTCGGATATTCAGCGGCCACGTAACATCCCGTGTCCGATCGGGCGGTCCCCAGTGTTTCGCGAGACGTTCCAGCATCGGATCGACGGGGTCTTCGCCGCGGTCGCGGCGAAAGTTCGCGACAGCGGACCAACTGCCCAGGTACGCACCGAGTTGACGCAGGGTCCACCTCGCGCGCAACTCAAAAGTCGGGGCTGGAAGCTCGTCAAAGGGGAATGGGATCGTCCGATACCGCTCGTCCACCCATTTTCGCTCAGGGGACCAGTATGGGCCTACGATGCCCTCCTCGAAGTCCCTGAGGAGAGCCTCGACGTCGTCGCCCGCATGGCAGGAGCCGTACGACCACGCCGCGACGAGGCCACCCGCGACGGTCACGCGCCGCACCTCGGCGAAAAACGGTTCGCGCGCGAACCAGTGGAGTGCCTGGGCGATCGTCACGGCATCCACGGAACGCGGCTCCAGGCCGCTGGCCTCCGCGGTCGCCACGCGAAACTCCACATTCGGGACCGGCTCGGCGTTGGCGATCTGCTCCGCGCTCGCGTCGGTTGCGATTACCCGATCGAAGTAGCGGGCGAGATCACGGGCTGCCTGTCCATTTCCCGTTGCGCAGTCCCAGACAACACGACGGCGCGGCACGAGCGTCGCGATGAACCGGTACAGCTCATCGGGATAGCTCGGCCGCGCCGCGGCGTACGTCGACGCTTGCTGCGAGAAGAGATCGCGGAACGTCAGCCCTTCTTGATCGCGAAGTTGCCGATGTGCACGTCGAGATTGTGGTTAATGCGAACGCCGACCTGCCCGTCGGTGTTGAACCCGTGCATCTCGCTCTTGGCGAACGACTTGACACGCTCGCCATTGGCGGAGAGGTGTACCGAGTCGGCGGTGACCTGCATCGCCAGCGCGTTCGACGCGGACCCGCTCGTCGGATCCTGCTTTTTCACGGCCGAGCTCTCTGTCCAGTCGACGATCTTGTGAACGTCACTTCCCGCCCGATGCGCGACGAAGTATTTGCCGTCGCCGCGAACCAGGAAATAGAAGTACTGCTGCTCCGGCGAGTTGAGTTTCGTTCCGCCGATGAAGAGGCCATACGCCTCGGGATGCGGCGGCGCCTTGCGCTGACCGAAGCTCGCGCTCGCGGTGAACGCGCCAGATGCTTGATCCTTGTCGCTGAAATACAGCGCGGCCGGACCCGAGGTGACGTGATAGCCGGGCCCCATAGTGACGAATTTCGTATCCGCGATCGTGAAGCGATTCTGATCCTTGTCGTCGAGTCGGACGGTCCAGCCGGCGGGGAGCGGCTCGCCTTTGACCTTGTTGGTAGGGTCGGCGGACTGCTGCTGCTGCGCCGCGAGCGGTGCGGCCGCGAGCAATGACAGAGTGAGAATGGTCCTGCGCATGATGGAGCTCCTGAGAGGGGTGCTGGTTCTATAGTAGTGTCGCCACATGATGACGGCGAGAGGCTCAGTCTCCGCTGGCGGCACCCATGTGCATTTGCCGCTCGTGGTGCACGAACCGCTCGTTGGCGCCGCTCGGCGAAGTGAGGAGCGAGACGACGATGCCGACCAGGAACGAGAGCGGGATCGTGACGAGCGCCGGGTTCTTCAGCGGAAACCACGCCCCCGAATGCTGCAGCACGTCGACCTGGATCGTGGGCGACAGCCAGATGAGAAGCAACGTCCCGAACGTTCCAGTCAGGATGCTGGCGACGGCGCCTGCCGTGCTGAAGCGGCGCCAGAATATCGAGAGCAGGAGCGCGGGGAAGTTTCCGCTCGCGGCGATCGCGAACGCGAGCGAGACCATGAACGCGACGTTCTGTCCCTTGAAGGTGATGCCCAGCAACACGGCCGCGACGCCGAGGACCACGGTCGCTCCGCGCGCGACCTTGAGCTCCTCGTCACCGCTCGCCTTGCCGCCGCGTACCACGTTGACCCACAGATCATGTGACAGGGCCGACGCGCCCGCCAACGCCAGCCCCGCGACCACCGCGAGAATAGTCGCGAAGGCGACGGCGGCGATGAACCCGAGGAATGGCGTGCCGCCGATGAACTCCGCCAGTAGCGGCGCCGCCATGTTGCCGCCCTTGTCCACCGCTCTGATCGCGTCGGGGCCGACGTAGACCATCGCGCCAAAACCGAGCACGAAGGTCAACAGGTAGAAAAAGCCGATCAGACCCGTGGCGTAGAACACTGACGTGCGCGCCGCGCGTGCGTCGGGCACGGTGTAGAAACGCATCAGGATGTGCGGTAATCCCGCCGTCCCGAACATGAGCGCCATGCCGAGCGAAATGGCATCCCACGGATTCGAGACGAGCTTTCCCGGCGCGAGCACGGCGTCACCGTACTTTGCGGCCGCGGCTCCGAACAGCGCCGAAGGGTTGAACCCGAATCGCGCGAGCACGAGCATCGCGAGCAGGAACGCGCCTCCGAGCAGAAGCACCGCCTTGACGATCTGCACCCACGTCGTGGCAAGCATTCCGCCGAACAGCACGTACGCGATCATCGCGGCGCCCACGATGATGATGGCGGTCTCGTACGAGAGGCCGAACATCAGCTTGATGAGGCCCCCGGCTCCGACCATCTGCGCAATCAAGTAGAAAACGACGGTCGCGAGGGTGCCGATGGCCGCCGCGATTCGGACGGGTACTTGTTTGAGACGCAGCGCCACAACGTCCGCGAACGTGTATTTGCCGAGGTTGCGCAGTGGCTCGGCAATCAGGAACAAGACCACGGGCCAGCCTACCAGCCAGCCGGTCGAGTAGATCAGGCCGTCGAACCCGGTCGTCGAGACCAGGCCGGCAATTCCCAGGAACGACGCCGCGCTCATGTAGTCGCCGGCCAGGGCGAGGCCGTTCTGAACCGGACTCACTGTCCGTCCCGCGGCGTAGAAGTGTTCGGTGGTGCGCGTGCGCCGCGCCGCCCAATACGTAATACCGAGCGTGATCGCGATGATCACGAAGAAAAAGACCATGGCCACCACGTTGGGCTGGCCAATCGACGTCTGGGTTCCCTGGGCGATCATCGTCCTGCCTCGCGGTCGCCTATGGCTCTGAGGGCGGTGTCGTAATTCGCGTTCATCCAGCGGACGTAGAACCAGGTCAGCAGCCACGACGCAACGATGACGAGCGCACCCAGCAGAATTCCGAGGCTCAGGCCGCTCCCGATGCGGCGACCCAGCAGCGTCTTGTCGAACGCGATGAGCGCGATGAAGCCGAAGTAGATCACGATCATCACGGTCGTGAGGATCAGCGCGATGCGGCCTCTCGCGCGCGCGAGCGCGCGGATCTCGGTGGCGCTCGTTCCCGCCGGTTGTATCATCGCGAGTTAGTTCCCGCCAAGTGAGCGATAGATGGTTTC
>Ga0070696_100003494_pt1 | contig 10447 bp, 11 predicted proteins | sample KBSK1253metaG_FD_65474 | JGI IMG/M metagenome (GOLD analysis project Ga0070696, IMG submission 65474) | Corn, switchgrass and miscanthus rhizosphere microbial communities from Kellogg Biological Station, Michigan, USA - KBS K1-25-3 metaG | ecosystem: Host-associated > Plants > Roots >... | reverse complement strand
CGCCTCCGGATGTACTCCTGCGGCCCGACGGTCTACCGGTTCGCCCACGTCGGGAACCTCCGGACGTTCCTGCTCGCCGACCTGATCCGGCGGGTCGTCCTGTACCACGGGATCCCGGTCCTTCACGTCCAGAACATCACCGATGTCGGGCACCTCCGCGACGAGCGCTTCGACCGGGGCGAGGACCGGATGCTCGTCGCGGCCGGGCTGGAGCACAAGACGACCGCGGAGATCGCCGACGCCTACGAGGCCGCGTTCCACGCCGATGCGGCGCTCCTCAACCTCCTGCCCGCCCACGTGTTTCCGCGGGCCACAGAGCACATTCCCGAGATGGTCGCGCTCGCGGAGCAGCTGGTCGACGCGGGCCACGCCTACGTCAGCGATGCTCGGAACGTCTACTTCGCGGTCGATTCCCTCCCCTCCTACGGGTCGCTCTCGGGGAACACCCTCGACGCGCTGCGGGCCGGCCACCGCGGTGAGGTCGAAGGCGACAAGCGCGACCCGGCCGACTTCGCCCTGTGGAAGTCGGCGGGCGAGGGCCGCGAGCTGAAGTGGCCGACGCCGCGCTGGGGCGAGGGCTTCCCCGGCTGGCATCTCGAGTGTTCGGCCATGGCCCTGCGCCATCTCGGGCCGCGGTTCGACGTTCACACCGGCGGTATCGACAACGTCTTCCCGCACCACGAGGACGAGATCGCCCAGTCGACGCCGATCGTGGGCGGACCGCCGGCTCGGGTCTGGGTCCACGGCGAGTTCCTCCAGGTCGGCGGCAGGAAGATGGCGAAGTCCGCCGGCAACATCGAACGGATCGCGGATGTGGCGGCCCGCGGCATCGACCCGCTCGCCTTTCGCTACCTCTGCCTGACGTCGCGCTATCGGCACAAGCTGGAGTACACGGACGCGTCGCTGGCGGGTGCGGCCGCGGGGCTGGCCTCCCTCCGCGCCGGGCTGGCGGCGCTGGGTCCTCCGCCGAGCGACGGGCCCTGGGCCGCGCCGGGCGTCTTGCGGGCTGGCGCGGCCGGCGACCGACCGATCGGCACGGACAAGCGGGTCGCCGGCAATGGGGACGGGTCCGGTCCCGAGCCCTCCGACCGCGCCCACGCGCCTCTTGCTCCCTTCTCGGACGCAGGCCGGGCGCTCCACGATCGCTTCGTCGCCGCGCTCGACGACGACCTCGACCTGCCGAGTGCACTTGCCGCCGTCCGCGAGACGTTGCGGTCCGATCTCCCCGCCGACGAACGGCGGTGGCTCGTCCTGGACGCGGACGCCGTGCTGGGTCTCGACCTGGATCGAGCGGAGCCGGCCACGGCCTCGGTCGAATCCCTACCGTCCAAGGTCGCTGCGCTGGTGGAGCGACGTGCCGCCGCGCGCGGCGCTCGGGACTATGCGACGGCAGATGGCCTGCGCGACGAGATCGCCGCCTTGGGGTTCGAGGTGATCGACGGTCCCGGAGGTCAAACCGTCCGGCGGCGCTGAGGCCGGCGGTTTCGGTCATCCGACGACCGAACGAGCGAATGACAGGGCTCTCGACGGCGATCTCGGTCGTCCGGCGCCCGGATCGACGCTTGGACGCCCCGATCCAGCCGCTCGTTCTCTCATTCAGTCGCCCGGCGCCCGATTCGGTCAACGCGCGGACACACGGAAACCGGCGGCCGATTTGGCCGCCGGTTTCATGCGTGAGGTCAGGCTGAACGAACCCAGCCGCGGTGGCTGCAACCGGCCCGGGATGGACCGATCGGTGAAGTGGCTACTGGGGCGAAACCGTCAGCCGCGAAGTCGAGCGGCCGGCGGAGACGGATCTAGGCGGAGCCCACCAGGGAGCGGATCTCCGACTCGACGCGCGAGGTCGGCTCGCCCGTCCTCTGGCTGATCGTCGTGATCAGCTTGTCCGGATCGGACCGCCACTGGTCGAGGTCCTGGTCGGTGACGCCGCTGAAGCGCTGCTTCAACTGCGGCTTGACCTGCTGGAACTTGGTCTGGAGCTGCTGCCGGGTCTGCGGATCGAGCATTAGCTTCCTCCTTTGCTCTCGCCGCCGACCGGGACACGCACGCCCCACCTCACTGATGAGATTCAACCACCGACACCATCCAACGCGACCGTCACGCCCCGCATGCGGAGCCTTCATCGGCATTACAGGGGCATATCAGCGCCGCCGACGGCGTGGCAAGATGGGACGCGCCCGGTCGCCCAACCGTCACCAGCTTCCCGTTGCGCAGGGAGGGACCCCCGCAGTGACCGACGACGAGTTCGCCGCGCTCACGTCGAACGAGCGCGACTTCGCGATTCGCTGGGTGCAGATGACCGACGACGAGCAGAGCAGCTTCTGCCGCGGGCTGCTCGCGGCGATCGAGGTCCTCCAGCGCCTCGGCGTGCTCGAGGAACCGTCGCCGCCCGGCGAACCGGCGGCCGCCTGACTCAGCCTGCCGCCAGGTCGTCCCGAGCCCGGAAGCGGTCGAGGATCCGGTAGAAATTCCGCCTGCTCAGGCGCTCCCGCTCGGCGTCGGGCAGTGAGGTCCAGCCGCGATGCTCGTGGCGCGTCGCGGGGATCTCGACCGCGACAGCCCGGCGCGGAGGTCTCCCCTCCCCCTCGTCGCGGAGCACCAGGCTCCACCAGAGGTCGAGGTTGCGGTAGAAGCGGAAGTGTTCGTCGATCGGGCCTCGATCGGCCGCATCGGATCGACGGAAGGCGATCGCGTAACCCTCGATCGCGGTGACGTCGCCCGGGGCCGCCTCCTCGAACCGTCGCAGATCCGAGCTTCGAACCCCGTAGCCGCCGGCGACGCCGACCGACGCGTCATCGAGCGCCCCGACGAGCGGCGTGACGACGTCGCCCGTGGCCTCGACCGAGGTGTCGAGGATCACGATGACCGGGCCGGCGGCGCGCCGGATCCCGACGTTCCACGCGGCGCCGGTTCCGAGGCGGTCGCTCGTGCGGACGACCTCCACGGCGTCCGTTTCCGAGGGCAAGGCTGACTCCTGCTCCGGCGACGGAGCGTCCGCCACGACCACGACGGAGGTTCCGGCCGGGGCGTGCGCCTCGAGTCGCGCGAGCGCCCGCCTCAGGTCATCCGGCCAGTCGGTCGCCACGATGACGACGGTCGCGATGCCGACCGCCGGCTCCGCGAGCCGCGACGGCACCGCCGCGCTCGTGCCATAGCGGACGAGCCCGGCGTCCTCGACCGTCGGCGGATGGGCCGGCTCCAGCGCGAAGTCCGTCCCGCGATCGACGATCTTCCAGCCGGCAGCTTCGATCTCGCCGCGGAGGCGATCAGCCTCCGTCCAGTCGCGGGCCGCGCGCGCCGCCGCACGATCGTGGGCGGCCGAGAGTACCTCTTCGGGGATCCGGGTTCGGGGCATCAGGGAAGGATAGGGCGGTCGGCCCGAGAACCGGCTCAGCCGCGACGGTAGGGCGCCTCGCCGTCGATGTTGCCCGCGAATTCCGGGAGGCCCGTTCCCCCGAGCATCTGGCGGATGGCCAGGATCTCCCCGAGGTGGAACCAGCCGTGGTACGTCACCCGCAGCAGCGCGGAGCCGACCGTCCGCTGGGGACCGGGCCCCGGCAGGTCCTCCTCGAGGTCACCGGGTGTCAACCTGTCGAGCCACGCGTTCGATTCCTGCGCGACGGCCGCCCACAGATCCTGAACCAGGGCGAGAGATGGTGTCGTCGCGGGCCCGCCGTTCGGCGCCAGCTCGTCCAGCTCCGGATGGGGCGTCACGCCCTGAGCCCGAGTCAGCCACTGACGCTGCTCCTGCCATGCCATGTGAGCGGCGATCCACCCAATCGAGTTCATCGGCTCGAACCGTCGAGTGGCCTCGTCCTCGGTCACGCCGGCCAGGCCGCGCTGGAATTCGGAGCGCATCCAGCGGAGCTGCTCGACGAGGGGATGGACGGGGTCGGTCGCCATGCCCGCAGTCTGGCGAGCGGCGCGCGTCGTCGCAAGGTCCCGGCCGTCCGCGGCGCGTACGATCGACGCCACATCACCCGAGGACGCGCGTGCACGGAGGCTCTGTCGTGGCCGACGACGTCAATGCCCTTGCCCAGGAGTACTTCGAGTTCCTCCTGACCGCCTGGCCGACGTGGGGCCACCTGATGGGGAACTACGAGCACGCAGACCGGTTCGACGATGTCAGCCGCGCGGGCGAGGACGCGGAACGGCGAGCCCGTCTCACGTTCGCCGAGCGGGCGGAGGCGATCCCGGCCGACGGGCTTTCGGCCCAGGACACGATCACCCGCGAGATGCTCGTGTTCGACGGGCGGCGGAACGCCGAGGTCCTCGACGCCCGGCTGGAGGAGTTCGGCGTCGACCCGATCTTCGGCCAGGTGGCTGGGCTGCCCGTCCGGATGCCGAAGTTCCCGATCCCGAATGCGACCGTCGCCGAGGCGATGATCCCGAAGGTCAAGGGGATCGCCAAGAACTTCCGGGACATGAGCGACCGCGTCCTGGAGGGAGTGGCCGCCAATCGCACGCCGGCCGCGTTCGCGATCGACGACACCGTCGCCCAGATCGATCGCTGGCTGTCGAAGCCGATCGACGAGGACCCCCTTCTCCACACCGCCGAGCCGACCGGGGTCGCCGACGCCGATGCGTGGCGCGCCCGCCTGCGCGACGTCGTCGAACGGGAGGTCCGGCCCGCGATGGCCGCCTACCGCGACACGATCCGGGACAAGGTCCGGCCCGCCGCCCGCGACGACGCGCACGTCGGGCTGAAATGGCTGGCGGACGGCGACGACGTGTACGACCGGATGATCCGGTACCACACGACCCTGCCGCTGTCGGCGCAGCAGATCCACGAGATCGGGCTCCGGCAGATCGAGAAGCTCGCCGGCGAGTACCGCGAGCTCGGCGGCGAGGTGCTGGGGACCCGCGACGTGCCGGAGATCTTCGAACGGCTGCGCGACGACCCGGCGCTCCACCACACGAACGGCGCCGACATCGTCGCCGCGTCGAAGGCTGCGCTCGCCAAGGCGACGGCCGCGACCGGCGATTGGTTCGGGATCCTCCCGAAGGCCGGCTGCGACGTCGAGGAGGTCCAGTCGGGCGCCATCGCCTACTACTTCCCGCCGGCCAAGGACGGCTCGCGCGGCGGCGTCTTCTTCATGAACACGTCCGACCCCGAGGGGTGGGGCCGCTACCAGATCGAGGCGACGTCCTACCACGAGGGCATCCCCGGGCACCATCTCCAGCTTGCGATCTCGACGGAGCTGACCGGGATCCCGGAGTTCCGGAAGCGGGCGTTCATCGCCGCCTACGGCGAGGGCTGGGGGCTGTACAGCGAGCGCCTGGCCGACGAGATGGGCCTGTACACGACGCCGCTCGACCGGATGGGGATGCTGGAGGCGGACTCGATGCGCGCCTGCCGGCTCGTCGTCGACACCGGGATGCATGCCCTGGGCTGGAGCCGCCAGCAGGCGGTCGACTACATGACCGAGAACTCGCCCATGCGGGTCGGACACATCGCCGCCGAGATCGACCGCTACGCCGTGACGCCCGGCCAGGCCCTCGCCTACATGATCGGGCGCCTCGAGATCCAGCGGATGCGCCATGACGCGGAGGCAGCGCTGGGCTCCTCGTTCGACATCAAGGGCTTCCACGACACCGTGCTCGGCTCCGGGCTGATGCCCCTGCCGGTGCTCGACCGCGTCGTCAAGGAGTGGGTCGACACGCGCTCGAAGACGCCGGCCTAGGGCGAGTCGTTCGGCGCCGTGGCGGGGCGTAGTCTGTCCCGGTGAACCCGATCGACATGATGCGCTACGGCCACGCGGACATCGACCGAGCGCTCGCGCGTCTGCGGCCGGACGACTGGACGGCGATCGCCCTCGGCGTCTGGACGACGAAGGACCTCGTCGGGCATCTCGGCGCATTCGAGGTTCGGTTCGCCGACGTCCTCGCCGGGTTCGCCGGAGAGCGGCCGCAGACCGACCTGATGAGCGCCAACCCCGCCACGTTCAACGATGATCAAGCGGCCATCCGCCGCGACTGGCCCGTGGCCGAGATCCTGGGCGAGCTCGCCGATGCCCATGCCCGCGTCATGCGCCTCGCCGGCCGGATCGAGAGTGATCTCTGGCGCGAGGTCGGCACGATCCCCTGGTACGGGCCGCAATACGCGCTCGAGGAGCTCCTCGTCTATCAGGTCTACGGCCACAAGCGGGAGCACAAGCCGCAGCTGGAGGCCGTCCTCGACCGGCCGGGCCGCTGACCCGAGAACCTTTCCGCTTCGTCGCTCGTCAGGACGGTCGACATGGGATCGTTGATCGCGATCGTGACCGACCGAGCGACGACTGACGAGGTCCGCCCCGCCGACGCCGACCGGCGCGACCGCTTCGTCGCCGCGGCTCGACCTGCCCTCGACCGGCTCTACAGGCTGGCAGGCCTGATCCTCGCCGACACGCACGAAGCCGAGGACGCCGTCCAGGACGCCCTCGTTCTCGCGTTCCGCGGTTACGACCGGTTGCGCGACCCCGGGCGGTTCGACGCCTGGCTGGATCGGATCCTCGTCAACGGCTGCCGCGATCGGCTGCGGCGCCGGGGCGTCGTCCGCTTCATCCCGCTGGCGCCGGAGCTCGATCCGGCCGGGCGTGACCCGTTCCAGTCGTTCCTCGACCGCGACGCGCTGCTCGCGGGACTCGGCCGGCTGACGGCCGACGAGCGGATCGTCGTGATCCTCCGCTTCTGGGCGGATCTCCCCCTCGACGCGATCGGCGACCGTCTCGGTTGGCCGGTCGGCACCGTGAAGTCGCGCCTCCATCGCGCCCTCGGGCGCCTGCGCGAGACCCTGACCACCGATGCGACGGAGGCGGCACGATGACCGACGACCGAATCGCCCTGGAAGTCCGTCTGCACGACGCGTTCCGGCGCGAGGGGTTGCCGCCGGCACCGGCGGGCTTGCTCGATGCGCTCGACCACGTCGCCGAGGTGGCTGCCACCCGCCAGGTCATCGGCGGGCGCCGGCGGACCGGTCGTGTGCCGTGGTCGGCGCTGGCGATCGCGGCCGTCATCGGCGCCGGGTTGGCCTGGCAGCTCCTCGCGGTCGTGGGCGGGACAGTGACGCAGCCGGTGCGGTCCGTGCCGCCCTCGACGCCGCCCGCCACGACCCGGATTACCTACGAGCCGATGTGGACCGCCGAGGTCACGGAGGACGACGCCGGTCTGCTCCGCATCGCCGCCGTCCTGCGGTTGCGTCTCGCGGCGATCGGGATCAGCGACGCCACGGCCCAGGTCGAGGGCCGCTCCGTCGTCGTGGAGTTCCCAGCAGATGCGGACGCCGATGCCGTCCGCACCTACATCGGTCAGACCGGCCGCCTCGTGCTCGCACCGCTCAGCGAAGACGTCCTGAGCCGGGGGATGCCGCTGGATGAGGCGAAATATCCGGCCCTCTGCGACTCGGAGCACATCCTCGACGCCGACGTGGCAACCGACCAGACCGGCGATCCCGCCCTTCAGATGAAGTTCGACCCGGGGGGCGCCGCGCTCCTTGCGGAGTACACGCGGACCCATGTGGGCTCGTCGTTCGCGATCGCCCTCGACGGCAAGGTGCTCTTCACGCCGATGGTCGTGTCGGAGATCCCGAATGGTGATCTCCAGGTGTCGATTGGCCAGAACGAAGGGCTGTCGGCGGAGCAGCTGAGCCGCCTCGCGGCGATCATCAAGATCGGCCCGTTGCCGGTGCCGATCCGGGAGGTCGCGGCGGCTGTCGGCTCGCAGGAGCCGGCGCCAACGCCCCTGATTGATTCGCCGTCGGCCGCACCATCGTCCCCGGACCCGTTCGCGCTCCCGAGCGACATCGCGCCGATCACGATCTGTGACGACCTGCCGCCGCGCGGTTCCACCCTGACGTGTGCCGCGGCCGTGCGGGCGGCTCTCGACGCCCTGCCCCGCCGTCTGGGCCCGCCCGTGGTCATCGACTTCGTGCACACCTGCTTCGACCCCACGAACTCGGGGGCGGTGGTCGATTGCCTCGTCGATGCGTTCGGGGTGGTCACGGTAACGTTCCCGGACGGGCAGCTCATCCGCGTCGGGATCTCCCTGAGCCAGCCGCCCGTGATCCTTCGGGAGCGTGCTGCGCCATCTTCAACGTAAGGTCGCGGCTCAGCCCACTTCGACCTGGAACGACGCGGAGACGTCGCCGACAACCCTCCCGTCGGCCGACGCGATCGACAGGTGGACGCCGACGATCGATCGGCCCGGCCGGGTTGGGATCGGCATCTCGACCTGGCTCGTGCGGCTGCTGGTCGCGAGCGTCGGGGTGACGTTGCTGCCTTCGCCTGCCTTCGGCCGATCGAAGCCGTCGTAGGCGAGGATCACCCAGCCGGCGGGGACGCTGACCGCGAAGCGATCTCCGGGATGCGCGCTCAACCCGACGATCGGGTCCTCGCCAACGGAGTCCGACGCGAGCGTGGTCGAGCACGTCGACAGCGTGGACGAGCCCGGCGTCGCGATGATCGGCGCCCCATGGCCTGTCGCGACCCGGACCGGCGGCACGTCGGGCATGACCGCGGGTGCCGGGCAGGCGGCTGCCGGCAGCACGAACCCCTCACCGCCGTCGACGTTGGGCTCGCTCGGCGAGGGCCCGCCCGGGACGGGGGTCGGGTCGTTGATCGTCCCGCTCGGACGAGCACTCGCCGAGGATCCGCCGGGAGTCGCGGAGTCGCTGGTGCCGCAGCCGCCGAGGAGGAGCGTCGACGCGATCAGGGCGACGCAGATCCGGATCATTGGCCGATCATGGCAGGGGCCCGTGGCGCGAGCGTCTGGGTTGGCGGCTCGTGACCCCGGAAGCGTCTGTCAGCCCTGGGGCTTGTACTCCACCCGAATCTCCTGCTCGGTCGATCGATCGTCGCCGATCCGGAACTTCAGCTTGTTGTCGCCGCTGTTCAGGCTGACGTTGATGGCCCAATGGCCGGTCCCGTCGGCGGTCGCGTGCTGGTCGAGGCCGAAGCTGACGTCGCGCGTGATCGTCAGACCCGGCGGCGCGAGCCCGATCACCGTGACCTCCTTCGTCGCGACGACCTGACCGTCCGTCGGGCTCTGGATGGTCAACCCGACGATCAGCGCCGCCGTCTGCGCAGGCGGCCCGCCGGCCCCACCCTGGCCAGCGGACCCGGTCGGCACCGCGCTGGACTGGGGCCGGATGAGGAGACCGAAGACCACGAGGCCCACGGCGATGATCAGCGCCGCGAGGATCGCCGACGGCGCTCGTGACGCGCGCTCGACGACCCGCCGCATCGGCGTGCCGGCGGTCTCGACCGGCACGGCCTCGGCTCGGTCCGTCACGGCGGCAGGTTCGGCGGTCGGCGCGTCGGCGGCCGCGGCCGTCGTCAGTGGGTCGACGGTCTCGGCGGTGTTGAGGCCGCACCCGGGACAGAACGGCAGGTCGGCCACGAGCGGAGTGCCGCAGCGTGGGCAGAAGCGACGTCGCTCGTCGGTCATCGGGCCATGGTAGAGCGACGAGTCGCCTGACCGGCCTACCGGTGACGAGATTGACCCGCGGCACGTGCCCGGAAGGCGCGCTAGCCTCCGTCGATGGCCGAGGTCCCGTCAGCAGGGATCACTGGCTGACGACGAACTGGTAGCAGCCGCTCTGCAGCACGACGGCGGACGTCGCCGCGTCGATCACGCGGAAGTGGATGTCGAGCTCCGTGCCGAGCCGGATGGCTGCCAGGCTCCGCGTCAGCTGCACGCGGCCCGTGCCCGACAGGTCGGTGGTGACCGCTCCGAGGGTCGGCATCGTCCAGTTCGTCCCAGCGCAGACGTCGTTCACGACCGGATCGACCGCGCGCTGGACCAGGTACCTACCGGGCGCCAGGTCCCGGACCCAGATGTTCAAGTACGCGAGGACATCCGCGTCCTTCGGCTGCCGGAACTTCACGAGGCCGAACGCGTCGCCGGGTCCGCCCTGGACCGGCAGCAGCGTGGCTTCGACGTTGAAATTGGGTGTCGCCGGACCCCACGATTCACCCGACGCCGTCGGCGCGAACGCGAGCGCCGCCGCTACCAGCATCCCGATCACCCCGAATGTTCGCCGCATCGTCCCGTCCTCCGTGATGGAGCGGCGATGCTAGGACGGCGACCTTCCCAGAACCTTCCTGCCTGCGGCGTCAGGCGATCGCGGCCCGTCTCCGGCGCTCGAGGGGAGACTCGAAAGGAACCGCTCGATCTCACTGCAGAGCGCTTCGATGTCGCCGACCCACAGAAGGTGATCGTCGCCTTCGAGCTCGACGAAGCGAGCGCCGCGGATGCGTTCTGCCATGTACCGCGCGGCGGCAACCGGCGCGACCCCATCGCCGCGGCGCGTGATCACCAGGGTCGGGACGCCGATCTGGTCGAGCAGGTCGCGAGCGTCGATCGACAAGTTCATCCGGTTGAGATCTGCCGCCATCGCCGGGCTCGCGCCGGCCCGCTGATAGGCGGCATAGCGGACCGCAAAGCGTTCATCGCCCCGCGGTGCAAGGTA
>Ga0070696_100003492_pt1 | contig 10450 bp, 7 predicted proteins | sample KBSK1253metaG_FD_65474 | JGI IMG/M metagenome (GOLD analysis project Ga0070696, IMG submission 65474) | Corn, switchgrass and miscanthus rhizosphere microbial communities from Kellogg Biological Station, Michigan, USA - KBS K1-25-3 metaG | ecosystem: Host-associated > Plants > Roots >... | reverse complement strand
TTGTCGGACGCGGCGGCCGCGCAGGTAGGCGGCCTGGGAATGGCTCCAGGAGCCAATATCGGGGATCGAGCCGCGGTGTTCGAAGCGACTCACGGCACGGCTCCGAAGTACGCCGACAAGGATATGGTGAATCCGTCGTCGGTGATCCTGTCGGGCGTGATGATGTTCGAGCACATGGGCTGGCGCGAAGTAAGCGAAACTATCACCGGAGCTTTGACGAAGACGGTCCAGCAGAAACGCGTGACCTACGATCTTCACCGGCAAATGGAAGGCGCGGCTAAACTCAAGACGAGCGAGTTCGCTTCGGCGATCATCGAGAATATGTAGAGGAGTTCAACCACGGGGAACACAGGACAAAGGATTTTGTTCTACGTTTCTTCGCCGTGATCCCTTCAATGCTGGCGTGAGGCGGACCAGCAGATCCAATAACAACTGGTTCGCATTAATGGAAGATCCGGCCAAACAACAGGTTGTTCCCGAAGACTGGGATGACTTCGTTCAGTTCATCAACACTCACCGCGGCGAGATCGCCGAAGGCGCTTACGATCTTCGCATAGAGAGAGACTGGGCGAGCGACCTCACTGATAGCGATCTGCTGTTGCTAGTCAAACACTGCCCGAGTTCGCGGCTTACGATCGCGACGGCCACAAAATCAATGGAGGTATTGCAGATGCTGGCCGGCGACCCTTCGAGTGACGTCAGGGAAGCAGTGGCCGACAATCTGCGCACTCCCGCCGAGACGCTCGATGCTCTTTCAAGGGACTCGATATCCGCTGTTCGGATGGCTGTCGCTGGAAATCCACGCACACCCCCGAACTGTTTTGAAGAACTCGCCCGGGATAGTGTCAACTATGTCCGCTGGGCCATCGCAAACAACGAAAAGACTTCGCCGGCGATTCTCAAGAGTCTGACAAAAGATCTCGATCCGCATGTCAGCGTTCAAGCAAAGAGCAATCCCAGCACACCCAAGGTTGGTATCCTGGCTCGTCTGCTAAGACGACAGTGAATCCGGATTTACGCGGCGGTTTGGCGGGCACTCGAGCAAATCCCTTCGACTTGAGACGCAGGTTTGTGCGATGGGTTTCAGTTTGACAACGTGTTTCGCGTTCTATAGTATCCACGCGCCTCGACGATACCTGATCGTTCTTCGAGTATCGACATAAGATTCAGTAACGATGAACGGCTATATTGGAGACGAGGCACTTCGCTCAGAAGTCCACCGATAGGTTCCGGGACCGCCGGCGCCAAAGCTTGCTCAAAAAACTGAAACGAATAAAGACAGCGTTTGACGGATGCGCTGACTCTTTTGACTTCAAATTTGATGACATTGTTGGAAGAACCAACATTTGAATTGGAGAAACAAATGAATAAGAGAAGGCTCCTCACCGCAACAGTATTTGTAGTTCTACCGGCGTTACTCGTCACCGGCCGGGCTCTCCCGACACGGCAGGAATCGAAAGTACCTGGCGTTCGCTCAACGGCAGATGCCAACACAGGCAGGAAGAAGGCCGGTACGGAATCGGCCTCGATGAAGAAGTTCAGGAAGAAGGCCGAGGCGGATCGCGGCGTGAACGAAGACTTAATGTCGCCGATGGGCCGAATCGCTCATATGGTGACGACAGGACGGATGGCGCGGATGATCGAACGGGCAAAGATCAGGATGGACGGAAGCTCGCCAGGTACGGGCAAGACTAAAAAACACGGCGCCGCGCTCGGGATGTCGGCAACCTTTGTGGATGATGGCGAGGAGGACGATGAAGATGGAGATCAGGAAGATGGGCCGGCTGGTGGACAGGCCGAGCTTTCAATCGCGGTAGACAGCACCGGTCAACACATCGTCGTCGGAAATAATGACACTCGAGGATTCGCGCTGAATCCTACTTCGGTTTCCGGATACGCCTATTCTGATGACGGCGGCGCAACCTTCGTCGATGGCGGACAGCTCCCGGTCAACACCGGCACCAGTACCATCGGGGCTACAATTTTTCCGCAGGTATTCGGCGACCCCGAGGTGAAGTACATTCCGGGAGGCGCTGGAGGACAGTTCATATACTTCTCAATAATGTTAAAGAAGTTCAGCGCCACCACCACGGCGCAAACGATGTGCGTTCACCGGTCGACGGACTCCGGTCATACCTGGACCGGTCCGTTTGAAGTAATTCCAGCCACAAACCCGAATGGGCTTCTGTCGGGTGCCAGTCCGCGCGACGCCGCGGACAAAGAGTTGGCCGATGTGGACCCGGACACCGGGCGCGTGATAATGAGCTGGTCCAACTTTACCCCGGTTGCGCCCGGCGGAGTGCAGATTTCGACAACCTTCTCGGACGACATGTTTACCGCTACTCCTCCTACGTGGTCGGCGAGGAAAACAGTGGCCGGTACGTCCGCAGACGGCCAGGGCTCCGTGCCCAGGTTTGCCGGAAACGGTTCTCCTAATGCATACGTCGCATGGACCCGATTCCCGGGAGGCCTGAATCAAAACGTAGGGTTTGCGCGGTCGACCGATAACGGGGCAACCTGGAGCGCCCCGGTCAATGCAACCTCTAACTTTTTTACTATGGATCAAGTGTTGGGTGACGACCGGGTCAACACAAACCCGTCGCTCGCAGTAGATAACTCGATGGGTGTCAATGCGGGCAACCTCTACGCTGTTTACTCCAACAACAACAATCACGATGGCGCGGATATAGCCTTCCAGCGAAGCACGGACGGCGGGCTAACATTCTCGACGCCCATCTTGCTCAATAGCAGGTTAGGCGCGGATCGTCCCCAATGGTTCCCGTACGTCACCGTGGACAAAAACACCGGCCGCGTTGACGCCTTTTACTTGGATCAGGGCATCGATACCTCCGGCGATCTGACGGAGACAACTCACGTCTTCTCGAATGACGGTGGGGTTACGTGGAGCAAGCCGATGCCGCTGACGGACCGGCCATTCCGCGCGGGATTCGGGAACGACACCGGGCAGCCAAACCTTGGCGATTACAATCAGGCAGTCGCGCAGGGCGGGGAACTCTTCGTGGTGTGGGCCGGAACAGAACAAAAAGACTTTCCGGATGGCCAGCCGACGTCGGCCAGCATGACTACGCCCGACATATTCTTCAAGCGTGTCTCTACAGCGAAGGCCGCGTTGAGCCTCGGTGCTGTGACCTTCACCGATGGCAACGCGAACGGGTTCATTGACGCAGGCGAGCAGGTGAGCTTTGACCTGCCGCTAAAAAACTACGTTACGAATCCGCTCAGTCAATCAACCGTCACCGGAATAAGCGGGACCCTTTCTTCGCCGACCGCCGGAGTCTCAGTGACCCAGGGCGTCTCGAGTTATGCGAACATCGCTCCGGGCGGATCCGCGACGAATGCTACGCCGTATGTAATCCAGCTCGCGGCGAATTTCGTTCCCGGCACTCACATCGAGCTCTCGCTGAACGTTTCCACGTCTCAAGGTTCAACCACTCTGCTGCGCACACAGTCCACCGGTACGCCGGGCGCCAGTTTGATATTCGCGGAGAACTTCAACTCCACCGCGGTCGGCTCGCTGCCGGCAGGCTGGGTCAGTCAACATGGCGGCGGGGCGAACACCGTGAATTGGATAACGAATAATACGCTCTTTGGCACGACTTCCAATGCCGCCTTCCATGCCAACGCCAATGACGGCGTCGGAGGAACCGGCAATCCGGTACGCACAGAGCGCCTCCTGAGTCCCCTGATCACGATTCCGGCGGGCGCACAATACGTGACGCTGGACTTCGATGTCGCGTACAACACCGAAGATGAGCCGGCTTTCAACATTCAAGCCTACGACGGCATGGTCTTCCGGTTCGTAGACTTCACGCCCGGAAGAGTTGCCCGCAATGTGCTTGCCGAAGCTTTCGCCGAAGAATTCACCACCGGCTCCTTCAATCACTATCCCAAGCACTTCCCGCGGAGCAGCAATGCAAATTATTTCCAGGATATGTCAGCCTGGGCCGGCAATTCGAACGGGTTCAAGCACGTTCACATGAAACTGCCCGGAATGGCCGGCAGCCTGATTCAGCTTCGCTGGGAATTCACCCAGGATACAGTCGCAATCTGCGCGACCCCGCCCTGCGGCGTTATGGTCGATAACATCGTGCTGAACAGTGTGGTCACGGTTCAGGCTGACCTCTCAATCACCAAGTCCGCCTCTCCCGACCCGGTGCTGTCAGGCAGCAACATCACCTACACGATCGATGCCAGGAACAACGGCCCAAGCACCTCGAACTCGGTCACGGTGATGGACAGCACTCCGGCGAACACGACCTTCGTGTCGGCTTCGGGTCCGGCTGGTTGGACTCTCGCTATGTCGCCGGCTTCTGGCGGCACCGGAGCTATCAAGTTTACCAAGTCTTCCATGGCCGCAAGCGAAACCGCTCAATTTACCATCGTTGTTAATGTCAACTGCCCAACGCCGGACGGCACAAAGATAACGAACACAACCTCGATCAGCTCGGCGGATCCACTGACGCCGGACAATGACTCGAGCAACAACTCAGCGACCAGGATGGTGACGGTATCCAATCCGGCGCCCGTGATAACCAACCAGTCGGTAAGCAATGCCGTATTGTGGCCGCCTAATCATAAGCTGGTGGACATCACGGTTAACTACACGGTAACCGACAACTGCGGAACGCCGGTTTGCGTCCTCACCGGTGTCAGCAACGAGCCCGATGACGGTCTCGGTGATGGCGATACCGCCAACGACATTCAGATCGTGGACAATCATCACGTGCGTCTGCGAGCTGAAAGATCGGGAGGCGGCACCGGGCGCGTCTACACAATAACCATCACCTGCACCGATAGCGGCGGCGGCGTATCTACCAGGACGGTAACCGTGACTGTGCCTCACGATGCGCCGTAACGCGTAACCGCACCCGCCGCAACTGAGGGCCGAGGGTTGTTTTCAACTCTCGGCCCTTATCGTCTCATGGGCCGCGGATACATCCGGGCGATATTGATTGACGTGTGAGCCGGCGGATATGATCACCAATAATCTATGAGCCGCGTGATACTCAGCATTCTGTTAGCGATTGCGTTAGCGCCTTTCGGATCAGGTCAATCTAAGGAGGGGATGACCGATCGAGCCGGGCGCGAATCGCTGGGCCGGTGGCTGAAAAATCTAAGCGGCTCTCAAGGCGGGTTCATCGTTTCTATTGATGACGATTCGGTCAGGAAGGCGCTGGCCTCGAAGTTTTTCTACGTGCTGCAATATCGCCAGTATCCCGTTGCTCAAGCGCTTCCGGAACCGCTTACCTACAATAATCTCTTTGCGGTGGAGGCGGACGGCAAGGTCGAACTCCTCGCCGATATCAGCGTGCTCGAGAATCTTTTTCGCTCCGCTCTCGCTCCGGTAAAGGGAAAAGCCGAGGCCGCGACGGCGCTCAAAGCATGGCTGCGCCTGACCCAGGAGTTCAATCAGGACGGTTCTTTTGAGTTCTCGATCCCTGATAACGCGGTGCAGATTCGAGCCGATAGGAATGGGATCAGCGCTTCTGGGAAGGGCATTGTCGCTCCAGTATCTGGGAATCGCGGAGAGATTAAAGTTCAAATGGTCTTTGACCCGGCGGGTAAGCTGACGAAGGTCATTGAGAACGCACAAATTGTCCCCGGCCGCAGACCCCAATGAGCCAGTTGCGTGTTCTACTAAGCTCACCTCAAGGTTCTTTTCGACCGGTGTAACCTTTCCCCTTTTACAGACGTGTTGTCGTTGGAATCATGAGAGGAGACACGGCTAATGCACGTACCTGAACTTAGATCTGAAATCATCGTCATAGGCGGCGGGGTGGCGGGGCTTGCGGCTGCGAGCTTCATATCAAGGGCCGGAAAAAGCGTGACTCTATTTGAGCAATCGCATGCACTCGGAGGCCGCGCGCAGACCAAACAACAAGACGGTTACTTTCTGAATCTCGGGCCGCACGCGCTCTATCGCGGGGGCCGCGCGATCGAAGTTCTGCGCGAACTGGGTGTCGAGCCGAAAGGGAAAGTGCCTTCGGTGTCGGGCGCGTTCGCCATCAAGGATGGAGTGAAGCACACTTTTCCGGCGGGCGCGGTATCGTTGCTGACGACCAGTTTGTTCGGGCTTTCCGCAAAGCTTGAAGCCGGACGCCTGCTTGCGACTATCGGCAAGATTGAAACTGGACCATTGATGAACATCAGCGTGCGTGAATGGCTCGATCGAAACGTCTCGTATCGCGAGGTTCAGGATTTCATTCTCGCGGCGTTTCGGGTGGCGACTTACACCAACGCGCCGGACTTGATGAGCGCCGGCACAGCGATCGAACAGTTGAAGAAAGCCCAGGACAAGAGCGTGCTTTATCTTGATGAAGGCTGGCAGACGCTCGTGAATGGCTTGCGTGAGGTTGCACTGAACTCGGGTGTCGCGATCGAAACCGAAGCTCGCGTCGAGGCAGTCACGCGCGACGCGAGCGGCACGGTGAACGGCGTTCGATTGGCGGACGGCCGCGCGATGCGCGCTTCAAGTGTCGTGATTGCCGCGAGTCCTTCGGTTGCCGCGTCGCTGGTTCGGGATGCTGAGCGAACTTCGCTCGCGCGCTGGGCAGACGAAACGATACCTGTGCGCGCCGCGTGCTTTGACGTCGCGCTGAGCCGCTTGCCGGCTCCAAGAGCGACATTTGCGCTTGGCATAGATCGCCCGCTGTATTTGTCGGTGCACTCGGCGACGGCAAAGCTCGCTCCGGAAGGCGGCGCGCTGATTCAAGTCGCGAAGTACCTGGAGCCGAATCATCGCGACTCGGCTCAAACCGTCGAGCATGAGCTTGAAGGCCTGCTCGACCTTATCCAACCCGGCTGGCGCGACGTGATTGTGCACCGGCGCTTCCTGCCCGATATGATAGTGATGAACGCGTTGCCGTTGGCGTCACTGGGCGGCACGCAGGGAAGACCGGGGCCAGAAGTTCCCGGGGCGCCGGGATTGTTTGTCGCCGGCGATTGGGTCGGCGGGCAAGGGTTACTGGTAGACGCGGCGCTCGCGAGCGCGAAAGCGGCCGCCAATAAGATTGTAGAAGGTGCTGCTTTGGAAATCGCCGCAGTCGCCTGAGGCAATAACCACAGATCAAGGAGTTCGAACGTGATAACAAACAGTGAGTCTGGAACCAATGTGAATGAAATCGCGGAGAGCATCTATCGAATCAACACGCCGCTCAGTGTTGTTCCGGGAGGATTCTCTTTCAATCAATACCTGATAGCCGGCGATGAGCCGCTGCTGTTTCACACCGGGCTTCGAAAGCTGTTCCCGGTTGTTCTGGAAGCGGTCCGAAGCGTGATGCCGGTCGAGCAGCTTCGCTACGTCGCGTTTTCACACTTTGAGCAGGATGAATGCGGGTCCCTAAACGAATGGCTGGGGGTCGCGCCGCGGGCAGTTGCGGTTTGCAGCAAGGTCGCTGCCATGACATCGATCAACGACCTGGCTGAGCGTCCGCCGCGAGCGCTTTCAGACGGCGAAGTCCTCGAATTGGGCGCCCATCGAGTCAGGTGGTTTGATACGCCGCATCTGCCACACGCGTGGGAGTGCGGGTTCATGATGGAAGAAAAGACTCGAACGCTTCTCTGCGGCGACTTGTTTACTCAACCCGGCGTGGGCGCAAATGCGTTGACTGAATCCGACATCCTTGGACCGAGCGAGGCACTGCGCAAGGGTCTGGATTATTTCTCGCACGCAAAGAACACTCGCGAGATGATCGAGCGGCTTGCGTCCACCGAGCCCACGACGCTTGCGTGCATGCACGGCAGCGCCTGGCGAGGCGACGGCGCGGCTCTGTTGAGGGAGCTTGCCCGGCAACTGGATCAGTAGCGTGAAAAATGTCTAACGTGAAGCACGAATAAAATGTCCGCTTACGCTCAAGCACTCGAAACAGATCGCCGGATGTTGTGGGGATTGTGTTATCGCATGACCGGCAACGCGGCGGATGCAGACGATCTGGTCCAGGAGACTTTTGTTCGCGCGATTGAAAAGCCCCCACGCGACACTCGCCAGCCGCTTCGGCCGTGGCTCGTGCGCGTGGCGATCAACCTGAGCCGGGACGTGCTTCGCAAACGAAAGCGCCTGGGCTACATCGGGCCGTGGCTCCCGTCCCCGATTCCAACTGATGAAGAAAGTCCTGCGTCATACGAGCCGCCTGCGCCGAGTGAGGAGTCGCCTGCCGCCCGTTACGAGTTGATGGAAAGCGTATCGTTCGCGTTTCTGCTCGCGCTTGAAGCGCTCACGCCATCTCAGCGCGCGGTGCTACTGCTTCGAGATGTCTTTGATTACTCGACAACCGAAGCGGCTGAAGCCCTCGATCTGACTGAGGCAAACGCAAAGGTGTTGTTGCTGCGAGCGCGGCGCAAGATGAATGACTACGATAAGCGCCGCGTTGGATTGAAAGCTTCGGCGCAAGAAGCGACTCGGCGCGCGCTCGAGCAATTCCTGTTATGCCTCGACGCTCGCGACGCGGCGGGAATCGAGCGCTTGCTTGCGGAGGACGTTGTCAGCACGTCGGACGGCGGAGGCGAAGTGACCGCGGCGCGGCAGCCGGTTCGCGGCCGCGACCGGGTTCTGAGGCTGATACTCGGGCTCGCAGCGAAGAGCCTGGTTGAGCCGCGCTTTGCCATTCGCTCTCTGAACGGGTTGCCGGCAATAGTGGTTGAAGATGTTTACAGAAGTTCAAAACTCGCGAGCCGCTATACGATTCATGTCAATCTCGATCAAGACGATCGAATCCGCGACTTACACACCGTGCTCGCGCCGAGCAAACTCTCTGCAGTGAAGTTTTAGCCGCAGTCAAGTCGTCCCGTCCGTTCTTTGTTAAAGTCACACCAGAGGGTCAATGAGTCATGAAGAACCACGGGGTCCAACTAATTGGGCGTGACGGTTTTGTCTTAGAAACCTCTTCTGTCTCATAAATAATTCGTTTTTCTCAAAACCCACTATTTGAATTTACTTCACCTCAAGCCAGCAAGAGCCGAGATAACCACTGCTATTCATAAGACCGATGCGCACGATTTTACCCTCTTTCAAATCGGAGTAGTTACTAAACATCCAAGCTTTTACGGTCTTGGCATCGTTGCCGATTGAGAAGCTGCTTTGAGTAAAGAAGTCATGCACAAGCCATAGCGCATAGCCGCCCTTCACCTCTGTGTTGCTAGCAATGAGGCTTGTGCTGTTTTTCACTCGCCAAACTCCATAAGGCACGAAAACCGCGTAGCGGTGTCCTCTCGATAGTTTGGGTGTTGCCGGACCTCGTGGACCGCGTAGCGGTTACCTCTTGACGCAGATGCCTATGAAGGCAACAAGGTAGCCGCTACGCGGCCCGCGTGATCCCTAACTATTCAAGCTATCGAGAGGACACCGCTACGCGGTTGGAACCTGGGAGCGTCCTGGAGTTTCAATCACGGCAACACACCTTAGGACAGCGCCCGCTCGTCCGTGCAATAGACGCCTTTCGAGCCGTGCGATAGAATCTCCGTCCTTGAAGTGGAAGCGCCGCCGGCTGTTACTCGCGTGCGTGTGATAGCGGTCACGGCGCGGCCAAGCGTCTTAAAGTTATGCTGAGGCGCACTGCTCGATATGAATCGAGTACCTAAGAATCAGACAGGAGCGCAACGATCGCGCTCGAGTCACTAGCGGAGGAAGAATGGCCAGGAAAAAAATAACAGTGGTCGGTGCGGGAAACGTCGGAGCTACCGCGGCGCAAAGATTAGTCGATAAGGAACTGGGAGACGTCGTGCTCGTCGACATAATCGAGGGCATGCCGCAGGGCAAGGCGCTCGATCTGGCGGAGACTGCGCCCGTGGAGGGGTACGACTCGCGTCTTGTCGGCACAAACGGCTACAAGGAAACCGCCGACTCGGACATCGTGATAATCACATCGGGACTCGCGCGAAAACCGGGAATGAGCCGCGATGATCTACTCCGAACAAACGCCGGCATAGTCGGTTCGGTCACCGACGAGATCATGAAATATTCGCGGAACCCGATCCTGATCATCGTATCGAACCCGCTCGACGCGATGTGCCACGTCGCGTTGAAGCACTCGGGGCTTCCGAAGCAACGCGTGATCGGAATGGCCGGAGTGCTGGACTCGGCGCGAATGCGATGCTTTATCGCCGAAGCGCTGAATGTCTCGGTCGAAAACGTTACCGCGTTTGTGCTCGGAGGGCACGGCGATACAATGGTACCGCTTCCGCGCTACTCGACGGTTGCGGGAATCCCCCTGCCGGATTTGCTGCCCCAGGACAAAATAGATCAGATCGTCACGCGCACAGCGAATGGCGGCGCCGAGATCGTGAGTCTGCTCAAGACCGGCTCGGCCTATTACGCGCCGTCGGCGGCCGCGGTCGAAATGGTCGAAGCCATTCTGAAAGACAAGAAAAAAATTCTGCCGTGCGCCGCGTATCTGGAGGGCGAGTACGGTATCAACGGATTGTATGTCGGAGT